>Ga0209598_10001711_pt1 | contig 17724 bp, 15 predicted proteins | sample M_140807_EF_Meta_FD_187317 | JGI IMG/M metagenome (GOLD analysis project Ga0209598, IMG submission 187317) | Freshwater microbial communities from Lake Montjoie, Canada to study carbon cycling - M_140807_EF_MetaG (SPAdes) (version 2) | ecosystem: Environmental > Aquatic > Freshwater > Lake...
CTGCCCTGAGAACACGCCATGCCGCGCCCCTCGACACAGCCTTGGTCTCGCCGTGTCCCCGCCTGCCTCATCACGGCGGGGCTGCTGATGACAACGCTGAGCCTGTCTGCCCCGAAGCAGGCAGGGGCCAGTGAATCGCACTGCTACAGCATTCAGGACAGCGACCGCAAGAACATCTGTCTGGCCATGGCCAAGCGGCAGGAGTCCTACTGCTATTCGGTTCGGAACTCCGACGACAAGAACGTTTGCCTGGCCCAGGTCAAGCAGCAGCGCAGCTACTGCTACAGCGTGCGATCGAATGATTTGAAGAACCAGTGCCTGGCGATGGTGCGCTGACAACAACCCAGCGATCCAGCGATGTGCACTCAGTACACACCGACCCGGGCCGATCGCCTGATCGCGACCTGGGGCGTTGCGCCGCACCGCGATGACTATGTCACTGACGCGTTTCCAGGCTACCTCGCGCCCATCTTGCGCCTTGACCCGCTTGCGCCTGCAGGCGCTGTGCTGCGCGCCGATCTCGCGGTCTTCGGGCTGATTCCGGGCTGGTCACGCGATGGAAAGAACTTCCGGCACTGCTACAACGCCCGCTCGGAAACCGTCGCCGAGAAGCCGAGCTTTCGTCAGGCCTGGCGCAATCGCCAGTGGTGTGTCATCCCTGCCGATGCTTTTTTCGAGCCGAACTATGAATCCGGCAAGGCCATGCGCTGGCGCATCGAACGCGCCGATGGCGCGCCCATGGCAATTGCCGGGATCTGGGAGCACTGGCGTGCAGGCAATGGAGACACCGTCGCCTCGTTTTCGATGCTGACGATCAATGCCGACACGCATCCGGTGATGAATCGCTTTCATGCACCGGGCGATGAAAAGCGCTCGGTGGTGCTGCTCGATCCGGATCGGGTCAATGACTGGCTAAGCGCAAGCCCTGAGCAGGCCCGGGAACTGATGACCGCCTTCGAGCCGGATTCAGTCAAGGTTCAAAGTGACCCATCAGTGCGCCGAAGCCGAAAGACATCGGCTTCCGAATCCCCAGATGAGGGCTTGTTCAAATCATGATCCGAATCCGGGCTCTGAACGCTTTTGCTGTGACTGCCCTGCTCTGCCTGACCTCGTCGCACGCAGTCCTCGCCCAGGAGCGTCCTGATACGCCGTTCAAGTTGTCTTATGGCGCGTATCGATACAGTGACCGCACCACAGGCCAGGATCTGAATCTGCGTTGGGAAACACCCGGGACGCACTTGTGGATCGGCCACTACCAGGATCAGTCATTCGGGCATCAGACCCGCGTTGGATTCGATCGCGGGATCACTTTGAACGAGGCCGCGCAATTGCAGGTGTCGATGCAGCTGGCCAGCAGCCACTTCTTTGGCGCATCGGTTCAGCTGGCTCTGGGCGATCCTTTTTTCGTATTGGCCGGCCTTGGCCGGACGAATCTCAAGCCCTACTACAACCTGAACTTTGATCCGAACGACTCGGTCACACTCGGTCTTGGATGGCGGGTGTCCGATCAATCGATCGTGGCGCTGACTGTCGTGGCTGACAACCGTCTCGGCACTGGCCAACAGGTCTGGCATCTTTCCGCGCGCCACCCGCTGCCCTGGAATATCCGACTGACTGTTGACCTCAATTACAAGGATGGCGTTGGTCCGGATGGTCCGGCGCACGGATGGGGCCTGACGACAACGCTGGATTTTCGCCGGTGGTTTGCGCGCTTGGCGCTTGATCAGAAACAGAATTTCGAAAAGTTCGACGCAATGCGATTGACCGCAGGCTTGCGGTTCTGATGACTGCAGCAATCCGAACAGATCGAGTCTGAACCGGGCTGGTTAAGACACATTTCAGACACCTTGTGTCCGGAAAAAATAATTTTTCCTCGGTAGGGTTCGGCGCCTGGCTCAACCAAAGAGGAGATGCTTGATGACCAGTCGTAACGAAGACAAGCCCAAAACCGCGGTGCAAGTCTCAGCCGCATCCGCCACCACACGCTCAGCCGCCACGCGCGCGGTGGCGGAGCTCATCCCGGGCACGGTGGAAGAATTCACCACCGTGGTCGAAGTACCCACCATGATCGAAGTACCGACCATCGTTCAACGCGTGGTCGGTCCGATGGGCCCGGCTGGCCCGGTCGGCCCGATGGGCCCGGCCGGCTCGATTGGTCACGTCGGCCCCGCTGGCGCGGTCGGCCCGGCGGGTCATGACGGCGCGCCCGGCCCGGTGGGTCCGATGGGTCCTGCAGGCCCGGTTGGCCCGCAAGGTCTGGTTGGTCACAAAGGCGACACCGGGCCCGCAGGCGCGACTGGCCCGCAGGGATTGACCGGCCCCGTTGGCCCCGCTGGCAAAGCAGGTCATGACGGCGCCGTGGGCCCGACCGGTCCTGTTGGCCCAGCGGGCGAGCGCGGGCAAGCCGGTCCGGCGGGCGCGGCCGGTCCGCAAGGCTTGATCGGACCGGCTGGTCCCGCGGGCAAAGACGGTGCCGTTGGCCCGGTCGGTCCGCAGGGCCCCGCAGGCCATGCCGGCCCTGCCGGCCCGATGGGTCCGCAAGGCCTGACCGGTCCTTCAGGTCCCGCAGGCAAGAATGGTGCAGAAGGTCCGATCGGCCATGCGGGTCCCGCAGGCCCGATCGGCGCAGTCGGTCCGGCCGGTCCGGTGGGTCAGGCAGGTCCTGCCGGCAAACCCGGTCAGGATGGGGCAGCGGGTCCGGCCGGTCCGGTGGGGCCAGCCGGCGAAAGAGGCCCCGCTGGTCCTGCAGGCCCTGCAGGCACCGCGGGCCATGACGGCGCAGTCGGCCCAGCCGGTCCGGTGGGTCCGACAGGCCCGATGGGTGCCGCCGGTCCGAAGGGCCCCGTGGGTCCGATGGGCGAGCACGGCAAAGACGGTGCGGTGGGTCCCGCCGGTCCGGTGGGCCCGATGGGCCCGGTCGGCCCGGTTGGCCATGTCGGCCCCGCAGGTGCTGTGGGTCCGGCCGGCGCAGTCGGCCCGATGGGTCCAGTGGGCCCTGCAGGCAAGGATGGCAAGGATGGTCATGTCGGTCCCGCCGGGGGTGCAGGTCCGATGGGCCCCGCAGGTCCGATGGGCCCTGCAGGCAAGGCCGGCCATGACGGCGCGGTCGGTCCGATGGGCCCTGTTGGCCCGGCAGGCCCTGCCGGCCCGATGGGCCCCACGGGTGCAATCGGTCACGAAGGAAAGCCTGGTGCTCAGGGTCCCGCGGGCCCCGTCGGCGTCAAGGGTGACCGTGGTCCTGCTGGGCCAACAGGCCCCCAAGGCCCTGCGGGCTCCCCAGGACACGCCGGCCCCGCAGGCCCCGCTGGTCCGATCGGTCCGATGGGCATGCCGGGTGTCAATGGCAAGAGCGTGGCGGTTCGGGTCATCGGCAACATGCTGATCGGCGCGGGCAACCGCAACGGCGACTACAACCTGCCGGTGGGCGAGCCCCGCTCGTTCACGCTCGATGTGCCGGCTGAGGTCGTCTCAGCCTGGTATGTGCCGATCGACAACCTGCCGGATCTGGTCAAGTTCCAGACCATCGCTCCGGTTGTTTCCGGCAAGTCACGGGTGTCGGTGACCGTGCAAGCGAATCAGGATGCCCTGATCCGCATCCTGGTGCTGGCCGAGCTCGACTGAGTTTGACCCGCGCGGCCCCCAGTTACCCCTGGGGGCTGCGCCTTTCAGCATCAGATCCCAGCGCAGTTCCAGCGCAATTCACAGCGATCGCCCAGGGCCTCGCGCTCGACGATCACCGCGCACAAACCGGGCACATGCGGCTGCAGCGCCTGCCGGATGAAACGACACAGGTTCTCGAGCGTGGCCGGCTCAGAACCCATGACATCGTCCAGAAAGTGGTGATCAAGCCGTGCGCGGACCGATTCAATCTGAAGCCGCAGTTCGCCAATGTCGATGACCATGCCGGTCTGCGAATCGCGCGGGCCGCTCGCGCAGACGGTGGCATGGTAGGTGTGGCCATGAATGCGGCGGCTGCCTTCGGACTCGGTGTGGCGCTCCAGGGTGTGCGCGGCATCGAAGAAAAAGCGCTGCGAAATTTCGAAGCGCTCAGGCGGTGTGCTCATCGGATACCGACCATCTTGTGCATCTGCACCGACAGGCGCCAGCGCGGGTGCGACTGACACCAGGCGATGGCGGCTGCGGTGTTTTCCGCACGCGACGGGCTGTCCATCGGTTGCAGCAGGAAATGATCGAAGGCCAGCCCTTCGAGTTGATCGGGCAAGAGCGCGGGCTGCGGATAGACCAGCTTGAGTTCGTGACCCCGCGTCTGCACCAGCGGCGCACCGGCCTTGGGGCTGACACAGATCCAGTCGATGCCTGCGGGTGCGGCGATCGTGCCGTTGGTTTCGACCGCAACTTCAAAGCCCTGTTCGTGCAGGGCATCTACCAGCGCTTCATCGACTTGCAACAGCGGCTCGCCGCCGGTCAGCACGACATATCGGCGCAGCGGCTGGTTGGCTGGCCACTGCTGGGCGATGCGCGCCGCCAGTGCGGCAGCGGTCTCGAATTTGCCACCCAGCGTCCCGTCGGTTCCGACGAAATCGGTGTCGCAGAAGCGGCAGACCGCGGTCTGACGGTCGGCCTCGCGCCCGCTCCACAGATTGCACCCGGCAAAGCGGCAGAACACCGCAGCGCGTCCGGCCTGCAGGCCTTCACCTTGCAGGGTGTAGAAGATTTCCTTGACGGAATAGCTCATGGATTACGCCCGATACCGCTGCCAGCCGTTGCGGCGCAACTCGCAGGCCGGGCAGCTGCCGCAGCCATGGCCCCAGTCGTGCAGGCGCGTCCGATCGCCCAGGTAGCACGAGTGAGTCTGCACACGAATCATCTCGACGAGCGCATCGCCGCCGAGTTGCTCGGCCAGTCGCCAGGTGGCCGCCTTGTCGAGCCACATCAGCGGGGTTTCGATCCGAAAACGCGTGTCCATCCCGAGGCTGAGTGTGGCCTGCAAGGCCTTGAGGGTGTCGTCGCGGCAATCCGGATAGCCGGAATAGTCGGTCTCGCACATGCCGCCCACCAGGACCTTCAGCCCGCGCCGATAGGCCAGCGCGGCCGCGAAATTGAAGAAGATCAGGTTGCGGCCCGGCACGAAGGTGTTGGGCAATCCGTTGGCTTCGAAGGCGATCGCACGCTCATCGGTGAGCGCGGTCGAGCTGAGCTGCCCAAGCACGGCCAGATCGAGCAGATGGTCCTCGCCAAGCCTCGATGCCCATTGCGGGAAGCGGCTGCGCAACTCATCAAGGATCGGCGCACGGCAATCAAGCTCGATGCGGTGGCGCTGGCCATAGTGAAAACCCAGGGTCTCGACCCGCTCGAAATGCTCGAGCGCCCAGGCCAGGCAAGTGGTTGAATCCTGACCGCCAGAGAACAGGACGAGGGCATGTGGCTGCATGCCCTGATTGTAGTGGAGGCCGGATCGGGACTTTAACGGCGCACGCCCCCGAAGGCGCGCGCGCCGGAAAAACCATCAGCCCCGGTCGAAGCGCGCCAGGCGTCCGGCGATCAGTTCGTGGGCATCGGCCATGATCCGGTCGATGAGCGCCTTGCAGGTCGGCACATCGTGAATCAGGCCGGCTACCATGCCGCAACTCCAGGCGCCCGACTGCATGTCGCCGTCGATCATGACCTTCGGATAGATGCCGGCGACCTGATCGTGGATATCGTCGATGGTGATCGCATCGCCCTTTTCGCGTTCGATCTCCAGCACCCGCTTCACGCCTTCGTTCATCAGCACGCGCTCGGTATTGCGCAGTGACCGCATGATCAGCCGGGTGTCGAGCTCCGAGGCAGCGACGATCGCCTGCTTGACGTTTTCGTGGACCGGCGCCTCCTGGGTCGCAATGAAGCGGGTGCCCATGTTGATGCCCTCGGCGCCCAGCGCCAGCGCGGCCACCAGACTGCGGCCATCAGCCATGCCACCCGAGGCGACGAAGGGAATCTTCAATTCCTCGGCGGCGCGGGGCAGCAGGATGAAATTGGGAATGTCGTCTTCGCCCGGATGACCGCCGCATTCGAAGCCGTCGACACTCACCGCATCGCAGCCAATCGCCTCGGCCTTGAGCGAGTGACGCACCGAGGTGCATTTGTGAATCACCTTGATGCCGGCCGCCTTCATCTGATCCATGTAGGCCTGGGGATTGCGCCCGGCGGTTTCGACCGCTTTGACGCCGCCTTCGATAATGGCCTGGATGTACTCGGGATAGGGCGGCGCGGAGAAGGTCGGCAAGAAGGTGAGGTTCACGCCGAAGGGCTTGTCAGTCAGCTCGCGGCACTTGGCGATTTCGCGGGCCAGCAGTTCAGGGGTCTTCTGGGTGAGGCCGGTGATGATGCCCAGGCCGCCGGCATTCGAGACCGCCGCAGCCAGTTCGGCAAAGCCAACGAAATGCATGCCGCCCTGAATGATCGGATGCTGGATGCCAAAGAGTTCGGTGATTCGGGTTTTCATGGAGTCTCCTGATGAGTCTGCCTTAGATGGTGCCACAGGCCCGACGCGACGCCACCCGGTCCAAACGCCTACAATCGCTCATGCCCCGCACTGAACTCGAACTGCTGTCGCCCGCCCGCGATGCCGACATCGGCATCGCCGCGATCAACCATGGTGCTGACGCCGTGTACATCGGCGGGCCGAGCTTTGGCGCGCGCGACAAGGCCGGCAATGAGGTGGCCGACATCGAGCGCCTGGTGCGCCACGCCCATCGTTTTCATGCCCGCATCTTCGTCACCGTCAACACCATCTTGCGCGACGATGAGCTCGAAGGCGCCCGCCGGCTCGCCTGGCAGTTGTACGAGGTCGGGGCCGATGCGCTGATCATCCAGGACATGGGCCTGCTGCAGCTCGACCTGCCGCCCATTCAGCTGCACGCCAGCACGCAGACCGATATCCGCACACCTGAAAAAGCCCGATTCCTGCAGGACGTCGGCTTTTCGCAGATGGTCCTGGCACGCGAGCTGACGCTTGAGCAGATCCAGGCGGTGTCGGCACAGGTCAATGAGGCGGTGATCGAGTTCTTCATTCACGGCGCACTGTGCGTGGCCTACAGCGGCCAGTGCTTCATCAGCCATGCCCACACTGGTCGCAGCGCCAACCGGGGCAATTGCTCGCAGGAATGCCGGCTGCCCTACACCGTCACTGATTCGGGCGGGCGCATCGTCGCGCACGACAAGCATGTGCTCAGCCTCAAGGACAACAACCAGAGTGAGAACCTGGCTGCACTGGTCGACGCAGGGGTGCGCAGCTTCAAGATCGAGGGCCGATACAAGGACATGGGCTACGTGAAGAACGTGACCGCCCATTACCGCCAGCAATTTGATGCATTGCTCGAGGCGCGTGCCGCCGGATCGTCCGGTGCACCGCTCGCTCGCGCCTCCTCGGGCCGCACCCGCCATTTCTTCACGCCCGACCCTGACCGCAATTTCAACCGCGGCGCTACCGACTATTTCGTCAATGGCCGCAAGACCGACATCGGCGCATTCGACACGCCCAAACATGCCGGACTGCCGGTGGGTCATGTACTGCGCGTGGCGGCAGACCACTTCGAGCTGCAGGCCGATGCGGGCCTTGCACTGGGCAACGGCGATGCGCTCACCTGGTGGGATCTGCAGGGTGAACTGCAGGGCGTGCCGGTCAATGTGGCGCGTGCACTCGGCAATGACCGTTGGCGCATCGAGCCGAATGCACCCCTGTCCGAACTGAAGGACCTGCGCAGCGGCACGCAGATCAGTCGCAATCGCGATATGGAGTGGGACCGTCTGCTGGCGCGAGAGTCAGCGCAACGGCGCATTCCGATCAATCTGCACTGGCGGGACACCGCAGACGGTTTCGCGCTCGAGATTCATGACGATGAGGGCCATGTCGGCGCGGCACAATGCGTTCATGCCCATGAACCGGCCCGGGATGGCGCCCGTGCGGTGGAGTCGCTTCGCGCTCAGTTGGCCCGCGTCGGCGGCACGATCTTCGAAGCCGGCCCGATCACCATCCAGGGCTCGCAGCCCTGGTTCGTGCCCGCCAGTCTGGCCAATACCCTGCGCCGTGACGCGATCGCATCGCTTGAGGCTCATCGGGACGCCGCCCTGCAGCGCTTGCCGCGCGCGGCCCCGGCCAATCCGCCGGCTGTCTGCCCCGACGACACCCTGAGCTACCTCGCCAATGTCTACAACTCGCAGGCCGCAGCCTTCTACGCCCACCACGGCGTGAAGGTGATCGATGCCGCCTACGAGAGCCATGAGGCGCTCGATGAAGCCAGCCTGATGATCACCCGACACTGCGTGCGCTGGTCGCTCAGCCTGTGCCCCAAGCAGGCCAAAGGCGTGACCGGCGTGCAGGGCACGGTGCGCGCCGAGCCGCTCACCCTGATCCACGGCAATGATCGTCTGACCCTGCGTTTCGATTGCAAGCCCTGCGAGATGCACGTGGTGGGCAAGATGCGGCCCAATGTGCTGCGTCAGGCCCGGCGCGAGCAGGCCGAGACGCCCATGCAGTTCTACCGGACCGTAGAGCGGTCCCGTTCCTGATCGATTCAACACACACACAGACACGAGACACCCCATGAAGATGCCCCTTGAAGACGTCGTCGTCATCGACCTCTCCCACGCGCTCGCAGGCCCGCACTGCTCGACCATGCTGGCCGATTTCGGCGCGACCGTCTTCAAACTGGAATCGCCCGACGGCGGCGATATTTCCCGGGCCTGGGGCGCGGCCGCCGGATCGACCGGCGCCGAGTCGGCCTATTTCGTTTCGCTTCATCGCAACAAGCGCGGCCTTTCGATCAACCTCAAGCATCCAGAGGGCAAGGAGTTGTTCCTCAAGGTCATCGAGAAAGCCGATGTGCTGATCGAAAACTTCCGACCGGGTGCGCTGGAAAAGCTCGGCCTGGGCTATGAGCCGGTGAGTGCCCGAAATCCCGGCATCGTCTATGCATCGATTTCCGGATTCGGTCAGGACGGCCCCTACCGCGAGCGCGCCGCGATGGACCTGATTCTTCAGGCTGAAAGCGGCATGATCAGCATCACCGGGGATGAAGGCAGCCATGGCGTGCGCTGCGGCACCTCGATCGCCGACATGACCGCCGGCATGTACGCGGCCTTCGGCATCATGCTGGCGCTGCGGGTGAAAGACCGTACCGGCGAGGGTCAGCGCATCGACATGTCGATGATGGAAGGCCAGCTCGGGCTGCTCAACACCATGATCGCGTCCTACGGAGTCGATCATGAAATGCCCGCGCCCATGGGCACGGCCTACAAGGCGCTGCTGCCGTATCAGACGCTGCGCACCAAGACCCGCGATCTGGCGATTGCCGTGGGCAGCGAAAAGCTCTGGAAGGTGTTTTGCCCGGCCATCGGCCGCCCGGATCTGCTCACCGACGAGCGTTTTGGCAACAATCGTCTGCGGGTCACCAACCGGGTGGCCCTGATCGACATCGTGCAGGAAGCCCTGCTGACCCGCAGCTATGAAGAGTGGGAGCAGGTCTTTCTGAAGGTGGGCATTCCGGTGGGCGCGGTCAACAACATCCAGCAGGTGGTCGATCACCCGCAGGTGGCCGCACGCGAGTCTCTGCTGACCATGGATCATCCGCGCTCAGGCAAGGTGATGATGGCCGGAGTGCCGGTTCGCCTGAGCCGCACGCCCGGTTCGGTGCGCACACCGGCGCCGGCGCTGGGCGAACACACCGCCGAGGCGCTGCACGAGCTGCTGGGCATCTCAGCCGAAGAGGTTGCGCGTCTGGCCCGGGAAGGGGTGGTGGTGGCCGGCTGAGGGCGTTGCCCTCTTGGCCGCTCAGACCATCAGGCCGAGATCCTTTTGCGAGTAGTTGCCAATGCTGGGTACGACCAGCGGCAGATCGGTCGCTGACACACCAAACCAGGTCGCGAGTGTTGCTGCCAGCTGATCGACCGAGGTGGTGGGCAGCAGTCGGCCCTGGCCGACGTCGTCCGGTCCGTTGTTGGCCAGCACAGGGGGGGTGCCGAAGAGGGTGCGTCCCCTGACGGCGCCGCCCATCACGAAGTGATGGCTGCCCCAGCCATGGTCAGAGCCGTCACCGTTTGAAATCGCGGTACGACCGAAGTCACTGGCGGTGAAGGTCGTGACCTGATTCTCCACACCGAGTTCGACCGTCGCTGCATAGAACTGAGACATCGCGTCGTTCACCTGCTGCAACAGCAGGGGATGTTTCTGCGGCAAGTAGTCGTGCAGATCAAAGCCGCCAAGACTCACGAAAAACACCTGGCGCCTGGCGCCCAGCCCGCTGCGCGCCTTGATCGTGCGGGCGACCATCTTCAGCTGATCCGCGAGCGGATTGGCGATCGCTTTGCCCTGGGCGTCGAGCGAACCAAAACTCGTCGCAAGCGGTGCGCCGAGCGCCTGACGCAGCAACTCCTCGGCATCGACCGATCGGGCAACCACCCGGGTGTATTCCTTCTCGAGCAGGTGCGCGCCGCCGTAGCCGGTGATCAGCGACTTGAGCGCCGCGGCGGCCGCTGGCGAGTTGTAGAGCTTGGGATTGAGCGAATTCGATCGGGCAATGTTGTTGACGGCCACCGCGCCGCTGGTGCTGACCTGGTATTGCACGGTCGAACCACCGGCCAGAAAGACCGCATTGCCGGCCACACTCATGCAGGTGAAGGTCGACCTGCCATTGCCAGAGGCGATCAGGTCGGCCATTTGGCCTCCCCAACCGACGGTGCCACCTTCCGGTCGAGAAGACTGCCAAAACGAGGTCTGGTCGTTGTGAGAAAAGAGCTTGGGGGGCAGCGCCACCGATTTGGAGCGGTATTGCGCCTTGGTCGTCGGGCGCACCAGCGTGCCGATGTTGAGCAGTACCCCGAGTTGCCCGCCATTGAACAGATCGGCAAGCGAGGGGTAGATCAGCGCCGTGGTCGAGGGTGAGGCGGCAAGCTGCGGTGCCAGCGCGTATTGACGCCCATCCGGTGCATTGAGCGCATTCAAACCAAGCAGCGATGCGAGCGGCGTGGCAATCGTTGGGCGGATCGCGGCATATTCGCCATAGCCGGCGGCATCGAACGGTATGACCGTGTTGGCGAAGTCGTTGCCGCCTGCCAGAAAGACGCAGACCAGCGCCTTGTAGTCGGTGGCAGTCTGGGCGGCGGCCTGCGAGATGGCCGTCAGATTGAGCGCCCATGGCGCGGCTGCGCCGGCCAGCGAAAGACCCGCTGTGCGGCGCATGAATTCACGACGGGTGGCAGAGCGTGTCATTGTCAGGGCCTAACGCAGAACCATGAATTCGGGCGTCGCCAGCGTCAGCAGGATGGCCGCTTTCACGCGATCGAGCAGATTGGCTGCGGTGGCGATTGGCATCTGGCCAAGGGCGTTTCGAATGAGTGCGCGGCTCGGGCCGCTCAAGCGGTTGGCAGCCAGGATCAGCTCGACTTCACTGGCGAGGGCATTGGCATCGTTGGCCATCGCCTGCAGGGCCGCATAGTCGACGATCAGATCACTGTTGGTCGTGCCGGCAAGGTTGCCCACCACCGATTGCATGTAATTCAGATAGCCCGCCACGCTGGTCTCGGTCGTGATCTGCAGCTCAGGTGCGACCAGCGATGCCGCTGCCAGCGCAGTGTTGGGCGGCACATAGCCCGGTCGATAGAAGTTGAAGACGCTGGCGCTGTGGCCCGGGCTTTGCCCCAACCGAGTGGCAGGGTCCGACAGATTGCCGAGCTTCCAGTCGCCCGAGGGCGAGGCAATGCCGAATGCACGCGCCCACAATGCAAACCGCAGCACCGGCTCGAGCAGTCGCCCTGACTCGATTGCGGTCGGCACGGTGCGCGCGTCGACATCGGTCAGGATCGCGCGAACCAGTGCCTTCATGTCGCCGCGAATGCCGTTCCCATTGTTGGCGAAAACCGCCGCAATGCGCCCGATATAGGCCGCGGATGGATTGCTCGTGACCAGCCGCTGAATCATCTGGCGAGCAATAAACGGCCCGATATTTGGATGCATGAACAGCGTATCCAGTGCGGTGCGCAGCGCGGTCGTGCCGTCTGTGCCGCTGGGCACGGTCACACCCAGAAAGCTCGAGGCACCAGCCTCATGGCGCGCCGGATAGAGTTGCATCGGCAGGATGTATTGCGGCAGCGTGCCGTCATAGCCGCTCTGATAGTCCCAGCCAGTCAGCATGCGGGCGAGTCCGCTGACGTCGTCCTGATCATAGCTTTCAACCGCTTGGCCGGCGGCCATGCGCAGGCTGCCGTCCGGATTGAGCTGCGACAGGCCGATGGTAAAGAGTTGCATGAGCTCCCGAGCATAGTTTTCGTCGGGCAAACGGCCACTGCTATCAGCCTTGCGATTGCCTCGCATGTTCAGGTAGTCGCCCATCGCCGGAGTCAGCGTCACCTGCTCGAGCAGCGTGCGGAAATTGCCGAAGGCATTGGCGCCCAGTACATCGAGATAATTGCCGACGGAAAAGGGCTTCCAGGCCGAATTGACACCGTCGATCGAGACCACCAGGATCTGCGACAGCGAGAACACCACGCGCTGGCGCAGTTGGTCGGGGCTCGACAGAAATGCGCGCCAGACCGTGTAATCGAATGCGCTCGAGCTGAAGATCAGCGAAGCAGTGTCGTAGCCCTTCGATGTCAGCCACTGCACATGCGTCGTGCCCGGCGCCATGGCGAATTGTTCATCGAGCCAGGCCTCGATGCCCATCTGCTGGGTGCGGGTGATTTCAGCCCTGCTTGCGCCGAAAGTGGCTTGCGACAGGAATCGGGACGCGCCCGGCAGGTCGATCGGTATCGCGGCTTTGGCAACGCCTGGCGCGCTTTGCGAGTCGGATGCGCCCGTGGCGCCAGCACTGCCGGCCAGCCCACTCGCGCCTGCACCGATCGAAGACCCTGGAGTGCCTTCGCCCCCGGCGCCGCCGCAGGCCGACAGCATCCCGACTGCGGTTGCGAGTATCGCGGCGCCGCCGGCCTGGCGCTCGAACTCGGGCACCCCCGCACCGGCACCCTTCGTGTCAAGCGCCAAGGAATTGAGCTCACAAGCTTTTTCGGGAGTCAGCGTCGTGGCCATTGCCGTTCAGAAGGGATTGATGGTGCACAAAGGATGGTGCACGAGGCGTGAAAAACCCCGTCTTATCGTGCCAAGCCGGCGCTGCCGTGTCCAGGGCCAGGCGACAGACGGTGCGCCGCATCGGCTGCGCAGTCGATCAGCCACTGCGCGCTGGCCTGAGCACGATCGCCGCCGCGGCAGTGATAAGCACCAGGCCTGTGATATCAAAGCCGCTCGGATGCTCGCCCAGCAGCAGCATGGCGCCGCTCACGCCCACCACCGGGACCAGCAGCGTACCCAGTGCCGCAATGCCGCCCGGTAATCGGGCCACCACATCGAACCAGATGAGGTAACCCAGCGCCATCGCAAAGAAGATATGAAACACCAGCGCGATCCAGAACCAGTGTGCCGGCCAGGCGTGCGCCGCGCCAGCCGGTGACGGTCCGGCAAACAGCAGCCAACCTGCACCGGTCACGACCGCCCCGGTGGCCAGCTGCCAGGCGGTGGCGGGCAATGGCGCCACCGCAAGCGGATAGCGCTTCAGAAACACGGTGCCCGCAGCCCAGCTGATGCTGGCGCCCAGTGCGAACACGATTCCCATCAGGGAGCCGGTCGCCGTTCGCAGCGGCCAGGCCAGCAGCAGCAGCCCGACCACCGCCAGGCTCACCGACAGCCAGCGTCTCGCATCGGGCCTCTCACCCGCGAAAGCCCAGGCCAGCAGCACCACCCACACCGGCATTGAGTAGGTAACGATCGTGGCGCGTGCAGTGGACCCCGACTGCTGAGCCCAGGCCGTGCACAAATTGAACCCGACGATGGTGAACAGCGCCGAGAGCGCCAGGCGGGCGCGCATACCCGGCGCCACATGAAGCGACTGACCGCGGGCCCGCGCAATGACAAACAGCAGCAAGGCGCCTGCGCCCAGGCCGATGGTGCGCATCTGCCAAACCGACCACCAGGCCAGCAGCACGCGCACGGTCGGCCAGTTCAGGCCCCACAGGATGGCCAGCAGAGGGACCGCCAGGGTGGCCGCACCGATGCGCACAGAGCTCATGTCAATCGCGGTTCGAGACAATCCGTGATTATCCGTTGAAGTGATCCAAGTGATCCGTCACCGCGTGATGCCCCACCTGCTGCGAGCAGCGGAACACGGTAAGGTTTCGCCATGCCGACGAACGCGCTGCTTTTATGACCTCTCTCATCCAGCTCCATATTGGCAACAAGAATTACTCCTCCTGGTCGATGCGACCCTGGGTGCTGATGCGCCAGCTCGGTATCGGGTTCGAGGAGGTGATGATCCGATTCGACGGCTTCGGTCCCGATTCCAACTTCAAGCGGGCCACACTGAAACTCAATCCGCTGGGCAAGGTGCCGGTGCTCAATGACGACGGCCTGGTGATCTGGGACACGCTCGCGATCATCGAATACCTCGCCGAGCGCTTTCCGGGCGCCGGCGTGTGGCCGCGAGATCGGCGCCTTCGAGCCCGCGCCCGCAGCCTGTGCAACGACATGCATTCAGGCTTTTCGGCGCTGCGCAGCCACTGTCCGATGAACATCGAGGCCGACCTGCGCGAGGTGGGCCAATCGATCTGGGCGCAGCACGAAGCTGTGCGCAGCGATGTGCAGCTGATCTGCCGCATGTGGGAGGAGCGCCTGGACGCCTTAGGCAAGGACCGCATGCTCATGGGAGAGTTCTGCGCACTTGACGCCTTTTACGCGCCGGTGGTGATGCGTTTGCACACCTATCAGCTGCCGGTCTCCGATCGCATCCGAGCCTATATGGACCGTGTGCGCGAAGCGCCAGGAGTGCGAGCCTGGATCGAGGAAGCGCTTGCCGAGCAGGATTTCCTGCCTTTCGAAGAACCCTACCGCAGCCACCGATGATCATGCAGACCCGTCGATTCATCCAATGCGATGTCTTCAGTCCGACACCCACTCAGGGCAATGGCCTGGCAGTGGTGGTCGATGCCCAGGGGCTGGACACCGAGACCATGCAGCGCTTTGCCGCCTGGACAAATCTCGCAGAAACCACCTTCCTGCTGCCCCCGACGGATCCTGTCGCCGACTATCGAGTACGCATCTTCACGCCCCGCCGTGAGATGCCGTTTGCAGGGCATCCGACGCTGGGCAGCTGCCTGAGCTGGCTGCATGCGGGCGGCGTGCCCCGCGAGCCTGGACTGGTGCGACAGCAATGCGAGCTGGGCATCGTGCCGGTGGATGTGACCCAGGCAGGGCAGCCGGCCTTCAATGCACCGGCAACGCGCATCGCAGCGCTGCCGACCGAGCGCCGCGAGCTGATCGCGCACGCCCTGGGCGTGTCGCCCAATCACATCGTGCAGACCGCCCTGCTGGAAAACGGCCCGGTGTGGCAGGTGTTCGAGCTGGACTCGGCGGCCGCCGTGCTCGCTGCCGATTCATCGAAGGTGACCTGGGCGGAGTTCGGTTCAATCGGTCTGATCGGTCCGCAAGCCCTGGACAGCGCCATCGATTGGGAAGTCCGCATGCTTGCGCCGTCCAGTGGCATGAGCGAAGACCCGATCACCGGGTCGCTCAATGCGGCGCTTGCGCGCTGGATGCGCGCGCAAGGGCGCCTGACCGGGCCGATGACCGTGGCGCAGGGCACGGTCATCGGCCGTCAGGGGCGTGTGAGCATCCGGCCGGGTGAAGACGATTCGATCTGGATAGGCGGAGCGGTGCACATCGTGATCGAGGGCACTGTACGGCTGTAGGACGGCAGCACGAACAGGGCCAGCCGAGGTGCCTCAGGCTTCGGCATGCAGAATTCTCCGTGCCGCGCGTCATGCGCTGGATTTCGGATGGCTGCTCGTGTCGGCTGCGGTATCCTTGAACACGACAAGGTCCCGCCGCCGCCTGCGCGCAGCCGGGTGTGGCCTGCGATCAAAACAATCGATACACAACGGGGAGCACACTCCATGGCAGCCATCAATGCGGTCACCGACCTGTCCACCGTGGGCAAGGTCTCGGTCATCACCCTCAATTCACCGCCGGTCAATGCGCTGTCGGCTCAAGTCCGCGACGGGCTTTTCCAAGCCTTCAAGCAGGCCTCGGCCGACCCGGCCACCCAGGCCATCGTGCTGATCTGCGATGGCCGCACCTTCATCGCCGGTGCCGACATCTCCGAATTCGGCAAGCCTCCGAAGGGTGCCAGCCTGTTCGAAGTTCAGAACCAGATCGAAGGCGCCAGCAAGCCAGTGATCGGCGCGATCCACGGCACGGCGCTGGGCGGTGGCCTCGAAGTCGCGCTGTGCTGCCACTATCGTGTGGCGGTGCCCTCGGCCAAGTGCGGCCTGCCTGAAGTACACCTGGGTCTGTTGCCCGGTGCAGGCGGTACGCAGCGCCTGCCGCGCATCGTCGGCCCGGAAAAAGCGCTTGAGATGGTCACTAGCGGCTCGCATGTGGGCGCCAAGCAGTGCCTGGCCATGGGCCTGGTCGATGAGCTGGCCGAAGAAGGCAAGCTGCGCGAAGCCGCCATTGCTTTCGCAGAAAAAGTGGTGGCCGAGAAGCGCCCGCTTCGCAAGGTGCGCGACTCAAACGAGAAAGTCGAGGCCCTGCGCGGCAAACCCGAAGTGTTCGCGGCCTTTCGCAAGGCCAACGCCCGCAAGTTCCGTGGCTTCATGGCGCCCGAGAGCAACATCAAGTGCATCGAAGCCGCGGTCAACCTGCCCTTCGATGAAGGCCTCAAGGAAGAGCGCCGCCTGTTCACCGAGCTGATGACCGGCCCGCAGTCGGCCGCGCAGCGCTTTACCTTCTTTGCCGAGCGCGAAGTCTGGAAGATCCCTGATGTGCCGGCCGACACGCCGACCATCCCGGTGAATACCGTTGGCATCATCGGCGCAGGCACCATGGGCGGTGGCATCGCGATGAACTTCGTCAATGTCGGCATCCCGGTGACTATCGTCGAAACCACCCAGGAAGCGCTCGACCGCGGCATCAAGGTGGTGCGCGGCAACTACGAGCGCAGCGCCAAGAACGGCCGCTTCACCATGGAGCAGGTCGAACAGCGCATGTCGCTGATCACCCCCTCGCTCAAGCTCGAAGACCTGGCCAATGTCGACCTGGTGATCGAGGCAGTATTCGAGCGCATGGAGGTCAAGAAAGAGATCTTCGGCAAGCTCGACGCCATCGTGAAGCAAGGCGCCATCCTGGCCACCAACACCTCGGCCCTGAACGTCGATGAGATCGCATCGGCAACCCGGCGTCCGCAGGATGTGATTGGCCTGCACTTCTTCTCGCCAGCCAACGTGATGCGGCTGCTGGAGGTCGTGCGCGCGGACCACACCTCCAAGCCGGTGATTGCCACCTCGATGCAGCTCGCCAAGAAGATCGGGAAGATCGCAGCGCTGGTGGGCGTGTGCCCGGGCTTCGTGGGCAATCGCATCCTGGCAGCCCGCCGACGTGCCGCCGAGCAACTGTTGCTGAGCGGCACGATGCCCTGGGACATCGACCGCGTGCTCTACGACTTCGGCTTCCCGATGGGCGTGTATGCCATGTCCGACCTGGCAGGCCTCGATCTGGGCTGGGTCAAAGCCGAAAGCAAGGGCCTCACGATTCGCGACCGTCTGTGCGAACTCGATCGCCGCGGCCAGAAGACCGGCAAGGGCTGGTACGACTACGACGAGAACCGCAACCCCACACCGTCGCCGGTGACCGAAGGCATCATCAAGGAGTTCATTGCCAAGGCCGGCAACACCCCGCGCCAGGCG
>Ga0209598_10001712_pt1 | contig 17723 bp, 19 predicted proteins | sample M_140807_EF_Meta_FD_187317 | JGI IMG/M metagenome (GOLD analysis project Ga0209598, IMG submission 187317) | Freshwater microbial communities from Lake Montjoie, Canada to study carbon cycling - M_140807_EF_MetaG (SPAdes) (version 2) | ecosystem: Environmental > Aquatic > Freshwater > Lake...
AAATCCTTCGTGGAGTGTCCGCGGGCATTCCTCGTGGTCGCATGACGGCAGTTCTGGGGCTGAACGGTGCGGGGAAAACGACGCTTCTAAAGGTGCTTTTGGGCGAAATTGCCTTCGAAGGCGTGGTTGGTTTTCATTGCGGTCACGACCACAGTCACCCGTCGCCACGGAATGTCGGGTACGTGCCACAACGACTCCGGGTAGAAGCCAACCTGCCACTGACAGTACGCGATCTTTTTGCGTTGGCCCTGAATGAACGCCCCATGTTTATGGGCACCAAACGCGACCAAGCCAGACACCTGGCAATGTTGACCGCAGTTCGGGCCGGACACGGTCTTCTTGACCGCTGGGTTGAAACCTTATCGGGGGGGGAGCTTCAAAGAGTGATGCTGGCGTTGGCACTTGAGCCGCATCCCGAACTGCTGCTGCTGGACGAGCCTGCATCGGGCATCGATTTTCTCGACAAATTACGTTATTATGACGACATAGCAGCCATCAATGCCAGCGAAGGCACAACGGTGGTGTTGGTTTCGCACGAGTTGGAATTGGTGAGGCGCCACGCCCACCATGTGATCGCCCTCAACAAGGGCGTTGTGGCATTTGAAGGGCCGCCCGATCAGTTGCCTGCAACGGGCGGTCTCGACAGCCTTTTTGTTCGCGGATAAGCCAATTCGCTAGCGTTTGGCTGAAATCAAAAACGACCCTTTACCCCAGAATCCGGTTCCAGCGTTCGCGGTGGTAGGCCACTTTCTGGGCAGCGGTCATGGTCTGGAAGTCGGGCTTGGTATCGTCGCACGCGCAAGCATTCGGTTTGGTTGCCGTGCAACCGCATGAGTTTTCAGCTGGTTTTGCTGGCGCAGGTTTTGCGGCGCCTGCCGTTGGCGGTATCGAAATCACCTTCCCTGTGCCCGCGTAGTTCATCACGCCGGTATGTAGCTCCATGTCTTGCGCCAAGGGGCGTGTAGGAGCAATACCCAAGGCCTGCAAGGTTCCATGGTAGGCGTGTACTGCTTCTTCAGGGCCAACTTCGCCATCGGCAATCAAACGCAGGAAACGGATAAAAGCGAGTTGATGCTCTGCATTGTTGATTTTGCGGCCGAAAAGGGCGACGCGACCGCCATACTTTTTGGCCTCGGCCAATAGTTTGAAGGCGTCGTAGGTGGTGCCTGCCGCGCCGCCTAAAATGCCAACCACCAAATGCGGATCGTAGCGGACCAGTTCCTCCATGGCGCGAGGGCCATGGTAAACGATCTTGAGGAAATCAGGCCTGCCTCGACCCGTTACCCCGCCAAGAGCGCGAACAATGCAGTCGTTGATGTAACCGGGCAACTGTTCAGGGCTCACGACACCATCGATATTCGGGTCGAACACCTCGAGGAAGTGGCGGAATCCCTTGGCTTCTGCCTCCAATCGGAATGCCTTGTAAGCCTCCAGATTGGCTCGGTCGCGTTCCGCGTCGTTGGTGAAGGTGATGCTGTAAAGCCCGAGATTCGCGCCCAAGGCGCGCTCTTCAGGCTTGCACGAGACCTTGCCGCACTGAATATGGTCGAGTGTGGCGGTTCGGAAAGGCAGGGATGGTTGTGAAGCGTATCTGCCACCACGGACAATGTGGATGTCCGTGGTGTCGTTGGCGCGTGCCGCGGGTGTCACACGGCTGGAATCGAACAGCCTCTGCTGAATGGTGAGCAATTCGCTGGTGCTGGCAGACATCAGCATGATGTCAACCATGTCCTGTTCCACGATTTCCACAATCAGATTGCGGAATTCGGCGAGGGTGCGATGGCGGATTTCGCCATCAGGCCATCGTTCAGGTGACCTGCCCGGCGCGCCAATCGATAGCGCCATGTCCGCATCCTTGGCATCGGCCAGAATGAAATCGGTGGCGCGATGCGGATCGGCATGAATGCGGGCGAGTTTTTCGTCCAGCGATTTGGTCACAGACATGGAGCCATTCTCCGGGGAATATCAGGCGTCGTCATCTTCGCTATCGTCGTCGTCAACCGGGGCCAGATCTGACCCGAGCTTCATGGCCTTGCGGCGCTCCACAAAGAAACGGGCTGCCGCGCGAGGATCGCGGAATGTTTTTTCCCGCCATTCCCGTTCGCCATCTTCCGTGGGATGATCGTATTCCACGGTGTAGTGGTCTTCATCGAGGCGGCACATGGTCAGCCCGCCTGGCAGTGTGATTTCAAATTCCGCGGGATGAGCGACTACCGCAGTCAGCAATTCCAGTTCGTCCATGACGCATCTCCCTTCATCCTGTTGAAGTCAACGAGCCTGCCATGCCTGACGGGGCACGGTACGTTCCGCTGAGGCCTGTGGAGCCGACGGAGTCTGTGCTGGCGCCGTCGCTGCGGCAGCAGGCGTGACCGCTACAACGGGTTTCCCGGAAAGTCGAGCGCGTACCTGCTCGAGAATATCGCGCAAAACTCGCGCCGAGTTACCGAGTGCCACATGTTCGCGTGGGCTGATGGCCACTTCCACCTGATCGCGTGCCCCTCCGCAGCCAACCACGGTTGGAACCGAAAGGCAGATGTCGCGGATGCCATAAAGGCCTTGCTGCAGCGAGCTGACCGGCAATACCTTGCGGGAATCGAGCAACAACGATTCAACCACCTCGCGGATCGATACCCCCACCGCGAAGCCCGATCCACCCTTAAGTTTGATCATGGTGGCGCCTGCGGTTTTCGTTTCCTCGAATACCTCGCGTTCCAAGGTTGGTGTGTAGCCGGGCCATTGGGCCAGTGGTAATCCAGCGACAGTGGCGCTCGACCAAATGGGCACCATGCTGTCTCCGTGTTCGCCCAGAATAAGGGCGCGCACTTGCGTTGCTGGCAGATTCAACCGCCTTGCAAGGTGGCTGTTCAGGCGGGCCGTGTCGAGTTGGGTCCCAAGACCAATCACTCGGCGCCAATCGAGCCCGGACCTTTCCACAGCCAGATGCGTGAGAATATCGACAGGATTGCTGACAACCACAAGATTGGTGGTTGGTTTGAGACCAGCGGCTTTAACTTGCGCAAGCAGGCCAAGGAAGAGGTCGACATTGCGGTTGATCAGATCCAACCGGCTTTCCTCGGGTTTGCGACGCAAGCCTGCCGTGATGACAACTGTATGGCTATCGGGGATATCTTTTTCAATGGTACCGGCCGTAACGCGCTGGTCAGCAACAAGGCTGGTGCCCTGAAGAATATCCAAAGCGACGCCCTCCGCCACTTGGGCATTGGCGTCGAGTATGCAGATATGGCTGGCGATTTTGCCAAGGTGCAGCGCATAAGCTGCCATGCTTCCCACAAGACCACCACCACCAATGATGCTGACTTTCATGAGTGTTTCTCCTTACCGTTACTGATTTGTTCGCCGGATTCTTGCTCGGCACGCCTCTTCTTCACCATTTGGTATCGAAAGATCCAGATTCGGATCAAAATGGTGAACACGAGCAGTGGCCAGCAAACGCCAAAAACAATTTTAATGGCAGGGCTGAACTGATCGGGCTGCCCCATAAGCTGGCCAATGATATAAAGCGTGGCTGGGACCACTGCCAGCGCCAACAGAAGCGGTACTGTTAGCAGCGTGGCGAAAAAACCAGCCTTGTCCTTCTGAAAATCGAACATCGTGGTCCCACCCTTTGACGGCCAGATTCTGACAATGCGAAAGCGCGGTGTCAGGCGCCTGCCAGATTCCGCATGACCTGCTCAGTGATGGCGCGAACCAGCGTTTCAAGAGCTGGATCCTCGGCATCGGGCACGCCGCTGATGCTTTGCCCATCTTGACCCACTCCCGTGGGTTCATCGAAGCGGAACGCGTAGGGGCGGGGGGTGAATTTCTGATAGCGGCGGTCGAAGCTCGATTCGCCACAGATTGGGTTGCTTTCGTCGCGGAAACGAACATCGTCGTAGCCAAGGCGCTTTTTCAGTGCCAGAAGTTCCTTGGTCTGCTGCTCGGTGAAGTAGTTCACCCGGCCCAACTGCCTCGAGAGAATCAGGATGCGGCAATAAGCATCAATGATTTCTGTATTGAAGTAGGCGTTTTCGAGGTCGGGCCCGAAAGTAATCGTGCCGTGGTTTGCCAGAAGAATGGTGTTGGCATCCTTGGCAAATGGGATCACGGTGTCGGCGAATGATTGGCCGCCTGGGGTTTCGTAGACGGCGATCGGAACTTCACCAAGAAATACTTCCACTTCGGGAAGCACGCATTTCGGAATTGGCTCATGGGCCACGGCGAACGCTGTGGCATGCGGTGGGTGGCAATGCACGACGCCATTGATATCAGGACGCTGGTTGTAGACCGACAGGTGAAGCATGACTTCGCTTGTGCGCTTGCGTTTGCCAGCAAGCTGAACGCCTTTGGCATCGACGCGGCAGATATCTTCAGGCTTCATGTAGCCTTTGGATACCATCGTTGGTGTGCACAGGTATTCGCGTTCGTTCAGGCGAACTGTGATGTTGCCATCATTCGCCGCCGCGAATCCGCGGTTATAGATGCGGCGACCGATTTCGCACATCTGTTCCTTGAGTTCGTATTCGGTCTTGCCATTGTGTAACTGGGCCATTTCCAACTCTCCTTAGGAAAATTCGTGGCTTATAACCTTCAAACTATCAAGAAGCACGCCGGCATAACCATCTACCGGCATTTTCACAGGGATGTAAGGCATGGCGGCTTCTCCGCCCTCGCTGTATCCCACCAACTGGCCTCGGCCTGGGCCTACGCCGTCGGCCACAATCAGTTCTTCGCCATCGCCGCGCACGGCACCCTGCTCGCCGGCACGGTCGCCTGCTTCTGCAAGGGCTTTCAGGCTGCACGGCGCGACCACAATCCACCGCACACCGGTCAGACTGGGGTGAACCCGCGACAATGTCACCCTGCCGATCACCTCACCAATTTTCATGCTGCCCTCCCAGCCGGATCGGCAAGTCGGAGGATTTGACGGATTTCAAATGGCGTTCTGCCGGGCATCTCTACGGCAAGAATCGGCCTCTGCATGGTGGCAAGGGCTCGTACGGCTTGATGCACCGCGCTGACCGCCGCGGCAGGAATGCCCGACAATCTGCCTGCTTCATACGCCACCATCTCCGGCAGGCATGTGAAAATGACAGAGGCGCCTGCCGCATTTTCCTGACGCCACCGCGCCGCTTCGGCAGCGAGTGCGGCCGGGTCACTTTGTGCCAAGGTGTTTTCAGGAGCACTTCCAGCCATTCGCAAACCAAGACCAAGGAAAGGGTAGTCGCGGTCTTTGCCAATCCATAATTGGCCAGCATAGGTGGACACATCGTTAGAGCATGCAACCGAAACATTGTGACTAATAGAGATGCCGCGTTGCGACAAATCCTCGCGAGCCAACGGTGTTACGATGGTACCGGGCCGCACAATGACGCGCGTCACGCCCACTAGACGGCGGGGCAGATGCTCCGCAGCCAGGACCCGTCCATCAAAACTCCAGTCGGTGCTCACCCGTCGAGTACCCCCACTACCAGCCAGCGTACTGGCGAATTTTTTGCGCCCACGGCTTGCCGGGCTGCCTTGCCATCGCTGCTGATAACCACTTTCATTCCCGGTCCCGATCCAATCTGGTCGATGGCCAGAATCGGATCTCCATCTACTTCGCCATTGCCTTTCAGCGGTTGAACAATCAGCAATTTCGACCCGACAAAGCCAGCGTGCTTTACCGTTGCCGTCGCATAGCCAACCACTGCGCCAATCTGCATGTGTCTTCCGTCTCCCTTAGACCACGCGCAGTGCGCGGACCGTGGTGCTGCGGCGTGTACGGCAGAACGTCGCGGGCGTTGTCACGCCTTCGCCCGTTGGCGTGGCAATACTGAAGCTGACATATCCTTCGCCACCTGCACCCAGACCCGCCATGCAGGCACCATTCTGAACGAATAGTGTGGTGTTCATCACCTTGCCCATACGTGTGATGGTTTCAACATTGCGGGAGTGGATAATGCTTGTATGCCCGTATCCGTGCTCGTGCTTTAGAGCCAGTTCAATGGCCTGATCCACATTCCGGCAGCGCACAAATGGCACGAATGGCATCATCTGTTCATGCCCGACAAATGGGTGGTCTTCGCTTGTTTCCGCGTGCAGCATCAGTGTGTCTGCTGGAACTTCCAGACCAGCATGGCGGGCTAAAGTGGTTGCGTCGGCCCCAACCAGATCTTTGTTCACAACCAGTTTGCCACCATCGCCAGTCTTGAAAGCAATGGCTGTCAACCGATCCACCTGAGCTGAATTCAATAATACCGACTTGTGGTTAGGCAGAAGGCTGAACAGCTCGTCAAACACTTCAGCCACCACGAACACTTCTTTTTCAGCGATGCACAGCAGATTGTTGTCGTATGTGGCGCCAGCCACGATGCTGCGCGCGGCATTGTCGAGGTCGGCAGTGCCATCCACAACTACAGGTGGATTACCCGGACCAGCTACAACTGCCCGCTTGGGACTGCGCAATGCCGCGCGAGCCAAAGCAGGACCGCCTGTCACGCAGACAAGCTTCACGTCGCGGTGATCGAACATGGCCTGCGCGGATTCAATCGTTGGATTCTCGACAATGGTCAGAAGGTTTTCCAAACCTGTCGCCTGACGAATGGCATGATTGAACAGGCGCACACCCTTGGCGGCAATTCGCGCTCCCGATGGGTGGGCATTGAACACTACCGTATTGCCGCCAGCCAGCATGTTGATGGCATTGCAGGCAAGCGTGGGAAGTGAGTGTGTTACGGGGGTTACAGCCGCGATCACACCGAATGGGCCGTATTCTTCAAGCGCGATACCGTCTTCACCGCTGAAAGCACGGGTTGAGAGCCATTCAACTCCCGGAATGCGCGATGCAACCACACGCAGCTTGTCGATTTTGTGTTCAAGCCGGCCGATTTTCGTTTCTTCGAATTCTTCCCGACCAAGGGGTTCAGCCTGTTCCCGGCAGATGGTGCGGATGACTTCAATGGCAGCACGACGATCGCTTAATCCACGAAGGGCATAGGCTTTCTGGCCTGCTGATGCTGCCGAGATGGCCTCATCTGCCGTGGCGAATACGCCTTCGGCACCGGATCGGGCTGTGGTATTGGTTTTTGCAGGAACGACTGGTGTCGAGGCGCCACGAACTTGCGATACCACGCGCTCAACAACCCTGCGAACCATTTCGTCTGTTGCTTGAAGTCTGCCCGACATAATGAATTACCCCGTCATGGTCTCCGGTATTACGACCGGCCGTTGAATACTTCGACGTCATCAATTTGAACTGTGTCCACGATGCCAATCACCGCGGTATCGATGGGGAGTTTGTCGGTCTCCGGCATCAATCGGGCGCTGCTTCCCTGAACAATGAGCACCAACTGGCCCATGCCAGCTCCCAATGGATCCACCGCAATAAAAGTCCGGCCCGCGCTGACAAGGCGGCTACGGTCATTTGGATCCACCCGCACGGGTTCAACGACCAAGAGCTTTTGCCCGGTCATTGTTTCCGCTTTCTGGGTGGCGACCACTGCGCCTGTCACGCGAGCCAGGAACATGAAGAACTCCGTTTGGGTCAGGCTGTTTTCGCCTTCAGGCCATTGATGATCGTCACAATGTCCGCATTGGCTGGGAACCTTCCGGTATCCCACTTGCTGTAAACCTTGTTTCCGTCGATCACCACGTCAAACACCCCGCCCGAACCAGTGTGCGCTTCGACATTAACGTCGGCGTGCGCGTTGCGAATCGCTTCCACCAAACTGGTGGCGAATCGCCTGTAGCCTCAGGACGTGCAATACGTAATGTCCACTTTCATCGATTCGGTCTCCTTAAGCCTGACTCATTCTCGTTGTCAGGTTGTTGCCTCGTTGCCGAGCAGTTCACGCGCCTGCCTCGCAACAACGATCTCTTCGTTTGTCGGCAGAATCCACACCTGAGTCTTGCTCGAAGTAGCATGAATTGGAGATTCTCCCCGAGCAGTGCTGTTGGCGGCGGGGTCGAGCACAATCCCGGCCCATTCAAGACCCCGGCAGACCTCCTCGCGAATCAGCGACGAGTTTTCGCCAATCCCACCCGTGAACAAAATGCCATCGGCTCCGCCGAGAGTCACCATGTAGGCACCCAAATAATGTCGGATGGAACCTACAAATACGTCGAGTGCTTCTCGCGCCCGGGGCTCGCCCTCAGCCGCTGCTTTTTCAATATCGCGCAGATCGCGGTAACCAGACAGCCCTTCAAGGCCAGACCGATTGGCCAGATCGTCGAGAAGTTGATCGAGCGAACGGCCTGTTTCGTTCATGAGGGCTGGAAGGGCAAAAACGTCGAAGTCTCCCACACGGTTGTTGTGTGGAAGTCCGCTCTGAGGACTCATGCCCAGGCTGCACGCAACTGATTTACCTGCAGAAATGGCGCATAAAGAACTCGATCCGCCCAAGTGGCACGAAATCAGCCGGGCTGAAGGATTACCAAGAAGCTCACTGCCTCGGCCCGCCATAAAGCGGTGGCTAGCGCCGTGGAAGCCCCAGCGGCGAATACCGTGTTTTTCAATCCATTCCCTGGGGACGGCATAAAGACCTTCAGCGGGCCCGATCGTCTGGTGGAAGCCAGTTTCAAAGGCAGCTACCAAGGGAATCGACGGGAATTCCCGCGCCAGAAGTCGCATGGCAGCGACGTATGGTGGATTATGCGCCGGGGCTACTGTGTTGTAATCTTCCATGGCTGTCAGCACCGCATCGCTCACCCTATGGGCGCCGCTGATGCCGCGAGCATGAACCGCCTTGAAGCCAATGGCTGATAAGTCATTACCGGATGTCAAGCATCCACGTTCAGTGAGTTGAGCCAAGCAAGCCCTAACGGCAGCCGCATGGTCTGGAGCAGCTATGGCCCCTTCTTCACGTTTGCCACCGGCCTCCACCGTAAATGGAGATGAGGCGGCGCCAATGCGCTCAAATCCGCCTCTGGCCAGAAGCGTTTCACGCTCCATCTCGAAGAGACGGTACTTGAAGCTGGTGCTTCCCAGATTGGCTACAAGAATTTTCATGGCGTTACGGGCTCCCGGGCGGGGCTCGATATCGAACCCCGCGCCACGTGCCTGGGCATTATTTGCCTAGGAACTTTTCCAGTACTGCTGCCTCGGGGCGGGGAATGACATGGGCGCTGATCAGTTCGCCGTGCTCGCTGGCTGCTTTGCCGCCAGCATCCACTGCCGCGCGGACGCTGCCCACATCGCCACGAACAAAAATAGCGACAAAGGCATTACCGATTCGCTTTTGTCCGGAAAGTGTCACATTGGCCGATTTGCACATGGCGTCAGCGGCTGCAACGGCGGAAATCAGTCCCTTTGTCTCGATGATGCCAAGGGCTTCGGATCTGGTCGCGGTGCTCATGTTCGAATCTCCTTCTTGGGTGTTTCTGAATCAGACAGATGACTTGGGAAGAATGCACTGAATGTCGCTATGTGGGCGAGGAATCACTTGGATTCCTACCACTTCGCCAACCCGGCTTGCTGCAGCCGCGCCTGCGTCGATCGCTGCTTTAACAGCGGCCACGTCGCCTACAACCATAGCTGTCACCAGACCGCTACCGATCTGTTCCCAGCCCAAAAGGGTAACATTGGCAGACTTGAGCATGGCGTCGCTCGCTTCCACCAAGGCTGTCAGCCCCTTTGTTTCGATCATTCCCAATGCTTCCATATTGGCCATGTTCTTGCTCCTCGAGGAATCCTCGCCTGTGGTCGGGGTAGAGCCAGTCTCCTGCCCGATCCGTCGTTCTCCATTGTTCTCCGCAGCGTTCGCACTGCGGCGTCGTCGTCCCGAAGGCCCGGTCACGCGAACAGCTCCATGCCAGTCGCCCGACCCAGATTCACGGCATTGCCTTCGTCTGTATCGAGGTGAACCTCGAGCTTGGACGTGGGGCTATACCGCACCAACAAACTCTCCAGCACCGCCGGACAGTCGCCCCGCACGCGCAGGTTCAACCGGTCACCGTCTTTGACGCCGTAAAAAGCGGCATCAGCAGGACCTATATGAATGTGGCGTTCATGGCGGATCACGCCCCGCTCAAGCTTGACCATGCCGCGCGGCCCTATCAGGTAGGCGCCCGGTGAATCGCGGTGATCACCACTTTTACGAACCGGAATGTCCAGCCCCATCATGATGGCGTCGGTGAACGATAATTCCACTTGGCTATGATCCCGGCACGGCCCAAGAATCCGCAAGCTGCTGATAATTCGCTGGCGTGGCCCGACCAGTGTCACCGACTCTTCCGCCGCGAAAAAACCATCTTGATAAAGCATCTTCATAGGGCGCAGTTTGTGGCCCGGGCCAAACAAGCGCTCCAAATCTTCTTGAGTCACATGACAATGGCGCGCGGATACATTCACCACCAGCTTGGGGGTGGCAGGTGAACTCACTGCTGCCGGCGCACCGGCTGCAGGCCGACTGGGAACCAGCCCACGCAAGGCGTCGCGCACAAGGCGCTCCACGCGTGAACGATCCAGACCACCACCCTCAACTCCACCGCTCATGTTCCACCCCCAGTTGCCCTTCCGTCCACTCTGGCGACGTGAAGGCGTGCCCCAGACTGTTCCAGCCATTCAGGCCGTGTATCGTGTTCCGTTCCATCCACTACCAGATCGTCAATGTCTCCAAGCGCGCAAAGCCATGCCAAGGCAGGATGACCAACTTTGGTCCGATCCGCCACCACCATGACTTCGTCGGCGCAGCGCATCATGGCGCGTTCAGTTTCCACCAGCAGCAGGTTGCTGTTGAAAAGGCCGCGATCGGTGATGCCTCCCACGCTGAGAACAGTGACGCGCACATGTAAATCATCGATCATCCGAATGGTGAGTGGGCCAAGCGCCACGCCCGTACGCGGATAAACAAATCCACCCAAAACCACCAATTCGTTGGTTTGACTAGAAGCAAAAAGCTGGGCAATCGGCAGACTGTTGGTCACGATCTGCACAGGGCGCCCGACAAGGTATCGCGCCACTTCGAGAGTGGTGGTCCCACCATCGAGCAGAACGGTGTCGCCATCACGGATCATGCCAGCCGCCAATCGGCCGATGGCTGCTTTTTCGTCGCGTTGGTGCGTTGCTCGCTCGTCGAGGGCCGGAAAAGCCGTGGCCTCGCCATCGAGAACTGCGCCACCGTGTGTTCTGCGCAAGTGCCCCTGCAAATGCAAATGCTCAAGATCACGCCGGATGGTCGATTCCGAAACCTGAATACGCCGCGCCAAATCCGCCAGACTGGCGAATCCGCTTTGCCCGACAAGCTCGAGCACTTTGTGGCGACGTTCCTCGACCAACACTATTGAGAGCTCCTGATGGAAGAAGTTGGTAGTTTTAGTACTTGATCTTCCAAAGTCGTTCACTCAGTTTCAGGTTATGACCGAAAAAGGCCATCGTCAAGCAGAAACACCCAAGAAATACGCAAACCGCCCAGTTTTTGACTGGAACAGTCTGACTCTGCACCTATCGGCTTGAAAGGACGTTTCTCTTCGCTCGAATCAGTGCTCTTATCGAGGAAGTCTTTGCTTGTGGCGGCACGATCGTTACGTGATTGATTTTGGAAGGGCCTTGGAAATTCGTTGGCGATCACATTGTCGATTGCCGATAAATTCCGAGACAGCTCGTTGAAACAGCCGGATACCCCGCATGGTGCCAGGTTTTTTCCCCGCTTGGTTGCTGATCGGGGCCATATTTGCCCAGGAAGAGCCTTCCAAGGCTCTTTTCGTGGTGGATGGAGCTGGTGGATTTTTCACCTGTTCCAACTCGTATCTGCGCGGCACGGCTGCTGTGGCCCCCGATGTTGACGTGATTCCATTCTTGTGGTCGCACGGGTTTCGCCGCTATTTAGCTGATCAGATGGACACGGAATATGCCCAGAAGAAAGGGCACGAGCTCGCTAGCCAAATCATGAACTGGAAAAATGCTCATCCGGGTGGGCGTGTTTGGTTGCTAGGCCATAGTGCTGGCTGCCATGTGGCACTTCATGCGGCTGGCGCCATGCCTCCGGACACTATTGAAAAAATGGCTCTTTTGGTCCCTTCATGCTCAACAAAGGCTGATATTGCCGGTGCCTTGCGGGCATCGCGTCTGGGTGTTCATGTGTGGTACAGCGAGGCCGATTGGCTGATTCTTGGCATTGTGATGAAGGTGTCCGGTTGCGGCGATGATTATTCAACGTCCAAAGCCGCGGGCCGATTCGGGTTCCAGCCTATTCCCAAAAGCCCGGATGAAATCGATCTGATGCGTCGCAGGCTCAGGCAGTATCCGTGGCATCAAGTACACAGCACCTTGGGCCATAACGGTGGACATTATGGCGTTTACAGATCTCAATTTTCGCAGGTGATCGTGCTGCCGATTTTATTCAGCCCCGTGGTGGATTGACGCTCGACAATCAGTGGGCTTCGCGCACCATATTGCGGCTCCACGCTGGAACTTCCACAACCATCTCGGTGCTCCCGTCTGGAACGCACTGGCATGCCAGCCTCGATTCCATGGTCACACCACGGGCTTCATCGAGCATGTCCTGCTCGTCTTCCGTGGCCACGTTGCAGCTTTCCAGCCCTTTATGAACAATCACATGGCATGTGGAACACGCCGCCACGCCACCGCAGGCGTGGTCGATATCGACACCCGCACCAGCTGCAATGTCGAGCAGGCTTCCCGGTAGCCCTGTCCGGTCGTAGGGGATCTTCTCGGGCGAAACTTCAAATGCGGTTTCCATCGGTTTGAACGTGATCTTGAACCGGCATTTTGCTGGTGGAGCATCCACTTTTTCGATGTACGGGTTGATGCCTGCCATGTGTGTACTCCTTTGAGAGATGCTAACCTTGGAATCTTAGGGGTTTTTAAGGGGCTCGTGATTCAGCAGCCTGATTCGCCAAGCCGGAGGCATATCCTTCGAAACCGTGATGCTGTTTCCCTTTAATCTCTCCACGCTACCAGATGGTTGCTCATCCAGAAACTCATCGGGAGGAAGCAGGTCTTCGTAAACCTTGCAGCCATAGTGCATTGGCAAAATCAGGCGGCGAGGTGCCACCTGCGTTGCCACCGTTCGGGCCTCGGTTCCGTTCAGGGTGTAGACGCCGCCGACCGGAATCATCAGCACATCGACATCTTTGAGGTATTTGAGTTGCGCCTGTGTGAGAACATGGCCTAGGTCACCCAGATGAGCGAATTTAAGGCCATCCGCTTCAACCACCCAAATGGTGTTTTGGCCCCTCTTCAGCCCGCCCTGATCATCGTGAAACGAGGGAACGCTCAGGATGCGAAGGTCTTTAAACGGTTGGTCCACTGCGTTGAAGACGGTGCGCTGGGCTGAACCTTTCTGTTCTTTCCAGCCTCGCACAACTTCGAATTTTCCCGCGTTTTCCAAAACTTCAAGACGTGTATGGTCTGTGTGAGGGTGGCTGAGAAGCACCAGATCGGCGCTCGCTGGTTGTTTCCCAAAATTTTCGATCGCATGGGGATCGAAAACCACCCGGGTTCCCTTGCTGGTAACCAGTTCAAAGTAGGACTGCCCATGCCAAGTTATGCGTGGTTCCGCGGCCATGCCCATGCTGAAAGCAAAAAAAAGTAGCAGCATTGGGGCGAACCTGAATACGTTCATGGAATGGGTCCTGTGACTGCTAGGCAATCGATAGAATATAGCGTACGGCGCTGCGAATGGACCTTGTTGATCCAGCGGAAAAATGTGGGGCACTGTTGTTGAATGGACATATTCGATCTGGAAGAAGAATCGCGGACGCAAGGCGGGGCCCAGTCGCGCCTTTACGAGCAGGTCGGTTTGTTGGCGCGTCAGCATGGGCTGGGTGGCGGAAAACTGGGACCATGGACCTTGCTGGGCCCGCGCGCCCCTCAAGATGCCATTTCCATTCATGAAGTTGTGCGGCAGGTTCATGCCATTGAACCTTCCTTCAGGCGCCAACACCCATCGTTATTTCTTTATGCTGGCCTATTGGCAGGGCATGCCGGCGACTGGAACGATGGCGTGGACATGCTGGGCGATGTGGCCCGGTGCGGTTCGCCATCGTCGGATCAACCGGCTGTGTGGGAAGGTATTTTGCGTCTTTCGCTGGAATCGGGCCTGTTTGATCAGGCTCGCTTAGCGCACAACCGTTTGCGCGAATTGTCGGCAGCTCACCCGGAAGTTTGCCCGCAAGATTTGGACGTGGTCGATTGTCTGGTTGCTGATCTTACAGGGGTTATCTGGTTGGTGCATGACCGTGTCACGGGCTTGAAACGAACGCTGCACATGGTGCGTCTGGATCATGTCGACCAGGCGGCTTTAATGTTATTGGTTCATGGGACAGCGCTAGCAACTAAAGACCATCCCGCTGCCGAAAGGATTGTCCGGCAAGGTGAAATTGAAGGAACGGGTCGCTTCTATCGGCTGACTGAACCGTGGCAAGGCCATAGCTTGGCTACCGAAATCGCACTTCGCGGGCCGTTGCCGTTGGCCGAGGTTGCTGGATTGGCTTGGACCCTTGTTTCTGGTGTTCAATCCATGCATCGGCGCGGTTCTCTGCACCGGTCTGTCATGCCAGACCGGGTTATGGTCTGGCGGGAAAATGCGAATGAGGAAATACCCGGCCCATGGCGTTGCCGCGTGATTGGCTCTGATCTGGTTCCCAAAAAGGCCGTGCTGCATGCATGGACATCACGCGCAGGCTTTCCTGAAAGTTCAGCCACGGAAGATTCAGCGCGGCAATACGCCCGTTGGCTTCCGAGTGAAACGCAGGGGCGCCCTAAAGGCGTGATCTGGCAGGGGCCAATTCAAGATGTTTATGGCATTGGCAGAACCATTCTTTTTGCATTGACGGGTGGAGATCGTCTGCGCGGAACCATTTGGGATAGTCTGCCTCAGGATTGGCGGGATCTGATTGCCGATGCAGGCGCTTGGTTGCAGAACAAGCGGATTGCCACGGTGGAGGAATTGGCCGTTCGCCTCGCCGTAATCATTGGCCCGGAAGAGCGCGCCCGCCTCGATGCGGAGATTTTGAAATGGCGTCAGGAGGAGCTTGAGGTCATTGTTCGTGAAGAACCTGACAATGCCGAGGCTTATCGAAGTATTGGCCGCTTTCAGCAGGGAAAAGACGATTTGCCCGCTGCTATCAAATCGTATTGCCGCGCCATTGAACTCGATGACACCGATGCCGCAACCCGCGTTGGTCGTTCCCAGTGCTATGTGCAATGCAATCGCCCGGATCTGGGAGAGATCGACCTCCGGCGGGCGCGTGAACTTGAGCCAGAGCGGACCCCTGTTCTTGTAGGCTTGGTCGGCTTACTGCGAATCATGGGTAGGGAAACAGAGGCACTGGCGCTTCTGGATGATGCCATTTCAAAAAATGGAAGGGACTTTTCATTGCATATGGAGCGCGGGCTGACGCTCCGAGTTTTGGAACGCCATGAAGGCGCGGAAGAGAGCTTTGCCCAAGCCGGGCAAATTCAGCCTGATAGCCCATACCCCGCCATTTTCCGTGGCCGCGCCTTGGTGATGGCCGGCCGCTACCATCAAGCCCTGAAAGTTCTGGAACAAGTTGTTCCAATGTCCATTCTGATGGTAGATGATGAAAAGGCTGCGTTGTTCCTCGACCTTGCGCGCGTCAAGTTGGAATTGGGGCAGCTAGAAGAAGCGCTAAATGCTGCGAATGAAGCAAAAGAAGCGGCGGATGCGTCGGATAACCGTTCCCTGAAAGCTCGGTCCAAGCTGGCGCAAATCAATGCGTTTGTTCAACTCAACAAATTAGACGAGGCTATTGAATGTCTTCAACTGGTTTGTCCTACCGTTGATGAATGGATAAGCCCCGAGAAGGCACTGCATGAAGCAAACGATTCGGGTGCTTCCTTCGACGCCCTTATGAACGCCATGGATGCGCTTTTGGCAAAGCGCCCAGACTTCACAGGTTTGCGCCGTTTTCAAGCGATGGCGCGCTTAGGTATGTTCCGTGATGGGCGCGGTAAAAAAATGGTTCATGGAATCATTGAGAGCATTTTGAAAGAAGGGGCGCCGGAAATGTTGCCCCCCACCGTGGTGATGGCCTTGGTGGAACTCCTTCAGGTGCAAGCAAGGCTTGATGAGGCGCTCAATGTTGTTGAGCGTCGTATGGCCACCCATCCAGAGGAGGCAGATTGGCATCAGGAGCGCCAACGCATACTTGCCAAACTCGGAAGGCAGGCGGAGGCCCTCAAAGGCTGCAACGATATCTACGACCGCGCGAATGTCTTTTTGGCAGCAGGGCAGCGAGCGGAACTGCTTTCGATGTTGGAGAAGGCTGTGGCAGCCAGCCCTCGCGATGAACGCTTGGCCACAACATGGGGCGATGCTCTGGCAGCATGTGGCCAATGGGAGCGTGCTCGAGGGGCCTATGAGGCGGCCATGAGGCTCCAGCCGGAGCAGATTGGGCCACGGATAGCCATGGCAACAACACTCAATGCCTTAGGCCGGGGGGATTTGGCACTGAAGAGATGCCAACCGCCGGAAATTACCTTGGCTGATACCCAATGGGTTCCCGTGTTGCTGGAATCGCTCATTCAGGCAGGTCATTGGCGGGAGGCGGCGGACCTGATTGATCGCGCGGAAAAAGATGGTGCCGATCCCGTATGGTTGGCAGGCCGCGGCATTGCACTCATGAAAGCTCAGGGCGATGTGGAAGGGGCGCGTGAACTTCTTTACCGAACCGTCAATCTTTCTCATGGTGATCCGCGGATGCTTGAGATTCAGGCCGATCTTGAAGCCGCCGATGGACACGCCTCCCATGCGCTATGCCTTGTGGAACGAGTATTAAAGGTTTGGCCCGACAGGGCGACTAATTTGAGCCGAAAAGCTTTGCTCCTCGCGCAACTATTACGGTGGCAGGAGGCGCTCGCTTTACAGGAAAGTGGTGTCGCTGAAGCGCCGCTCAACCCGTTGCCGTTGAATAATCTCGCTTGGATGCTCGCTGTGGCTCCGGCAGAAAGCGGCGGCGATACCGGGCGTGCCCTCGTTTTGGCCGAGGAGGCCTGCCGATTAACCCTTGGCGAAAACCCGAACATGCTCGACACTTTGGCTGAGGCTGCGGCAGCCTGCGGCGACACAAAGCGCGCCTGCACCTTGCTTGAACGTGCCATGGAACTGAAATCGGCGCAGCCTCGGCCCAATTCGTCTGGCGGGGCGACGCTGGATGCCATGAGGCAGCGGCTGGAGCGGATTCACGCTTTAGAGGATGCTAATAAGGAGCAGTCGTTATGAGTGGTTTGCCTATCCAATACGACGAAGGCTTTATTGAAGGACCCGGAGGAAGCCGTTTGCATGCCTACTGGCGGCAAGGGCGATCCGACGCGCCACTTCTTTGGAATGTTCATGGATTCCAGGGAGATGGAATGGGCAACAAGGCCATCGCTTTGCTGGAAAGTGCCGCCCGGAACAACCTTTCGTTTATTTCCGTCGATTTTCGGGGGCATGGGCAATCTTCTCCAACCCATGCCAACGGGCGGCTTCTGGGGCTCTGCCATGAGTCGCTGCTGAGCGATATGTGGGCCATTCGCACATTCATTGCCACATGGCATCAGGGGCCACGGGTGCTTGTGGGGGCGAGTATGGGCGGTTATGCCTCGTCCTGGTTTGCAGCGGAGCATTCCGAGGCGGTGCAAGGATTGGTCTTGGTGGCCCCTGCATTCCGATTCGGGTCAACCATGCTGGGGCGCATTCCTGGATTGACTGCGGAATCGTGGAAGCAGCAGGGAAGTGCGGAATACCAAGGGATGACAGGGCCTGAACTTTTAGGATGGC
>Ga0209598_10001714_pt1 | contig 17721 bp, 15 predicted proteins | sample M_140807_EF_Meta_FD_187317 | JGI IMG/M metagenome (GOLD analysis project Ga0209598, IMG submission 187317) | Freshwater microbial communities from Lake Montjoie, Canada to study carbon cycling - M_140807_EF_MetaG (SPAdes) (version 2) | ecosystem: Environmental > Aquatic > Freshwater > Lake...
CTGCGCGCGTCATCAAAGCCTGCGATGCCACCGCCCACCAGTGCATCGAGCTTGCCCGGTTCGACCGGCTTGGACTGCGCACGGCGCGCAACCCACAGCAGCGGACCGGCTGCGGTCATGCACCAGACGTTCGCCTGCGCTGAGCGAAGCACCATTCCGAGCGGGCGAAGCAGCGCTCGCTCGATACTCAGAACCGGCCGTTCACCGTCGCGCAGCACCACGCGCTCATCGCGCCAGCCCGGCAGGTTCCAGCGCTGACGGGCATCGTCAGTCCATCGGGCCAGTGCTGCATTACGGCTGGCAAAAGTCTGCAGTACCGACTCGATCCGAAGCGAGTCGCCGTCGAGTCGAAACGGCGACGGCGCCTGGAGCAGGCGTTCGAGCCATCCCGGCAGCACCCAGCCCACGTCGATGCCATCGATTCGGATCGGCACGAGGTGAGCGGCGATCTCATCGGGCACCTCGCCCTGAGGCTGGAACATGGCGACGGACGCCCGCTCAGTCCCGGAAATTGCCGAAGGTCAGCGGCAGGTCGTCGACATCCTTTTTGATCAGCGCAATCGCCGCCTGCAGATCATCGCGCTTGGCGCCAGTGACCCGCACCGCATCGCCCTGAATCGAGGACTGCACTTTCAGCTTGGCGTCTTTCAGCAGCTTGACCACTTTCTTGCTGGCGTCGGTCGGCACGCCATGTCTCACGGTGATGGTCTGCTTGAGCTTGTCGCCGCTGATCTTGTCGATCTTGCCGTAATCGAGAAAGCGCACATCGATGCTGCGTTTGGCGAACTTGGCCAGCAGCACATCCTTGACCTGGCCCAGCTTGAAGTCGTCGTCGGCATAGGCGGTCAGAACCTTGTCGGCCAGTTCGATTCGGGCATCCGAGCCCTTGAAGTCGAAGCGGTTGGTGATTTCCTTGTTGGCCTGGTCCAGAGCGTTGCGGATCTCGACCGTGTCGGCCTCGCACATCACATCGAATGAAGGCATTGGGATTCCTTTGAAGCTAGGGTTTGAGCCACTTTTCAAAAAACAGTGCGCGACCCATCTCCGGGTCGAGCTCGTAGGCGGCGAATCCGGCGGCACGATACAGGTCGATGGCATTGCGGTTGCCTTCGAGCACTTCGAGCGTGAGCTTGCAGCATCCGATTTCGCGGGCGTGGTGTTCTGCCTGAGCCAGCAGTGCGCGTCCCAGGCCCCGTCCGCGGTGGTTGACGGTGACGGCGATGTCATGGATGTTCAGCAAAGGCCGTGCCTTGAAGGTCGAAACGCCCTCGAAGGCATTGAGCAAACCGACCGCCTGCTCACCATCGAAGGCCAGCCAGCCGATGTAATGAGCGCGTGTCGCCAGCAGGCCAGGCAACTGCTCGCGCACCTGCGCGGCGAGCGCAACGCCACCGCCCTGCGGTCCGCTGGCGTATTCGTCCAGCAGATCGACCAGCGCCCGGGCATGTTCCGGGCGCTCCAGCGCGATGCGCTCGATTCGGATCCGCTGGGAGGGTGAGCCCGCCGTCTGGATAAACGTTTGCTGCGACACGGCTGAATCGCGGTGTGCCCGGCCTCAGCCCTTGCGCGCCTTCGAGCCCTTTTTCGCAGCTGGCTGGGTGGCCGGCTTTTTCGCTGCCGTGCGAGAGGCCTGCGACTTGATGCCGGCAATGCGCATGCGCAGCGCATTGAGCTTGATGAACCCTGCAGCATCAGCCTGGTTGTAGGCGCCGCCATCGTCGTCGAAGGTTGCGATCTTCGTGTCGAAGAGCGAATGATCGGAGGTGCGGCTGGTCACGATCACATTGCCCTTGAAGAGCTTGACCACCACGCGGCCGGTGACGCTTTCCTGAGTGTGGTCGATCAGCACCTGAAGTGCACGCCGCTCCGGGCTCCACCAGTAGCCGTTGTAGACCAGGCTGGCATAGCGTGGCATCAGATCGTCTTTCAGGTGGGCGACTTCGCGATCGAGTGTCAGCGACTCGATGGCGCGGTGCGCACGCAGCAAGATGGTGCCGCCGGGTGTCTCATAGCACCCACGCGACTTCATGCCGACATAGCGGTTCTCGACCAGGTCGAGCCGTCCCACGCCGTGTTTGCCGCCCAGGCGGTTGAGTTCGGTGAGCAGGTTTGCCGGGCTCATCTTCACGCCGTTGATCGCGACCGGGTCGCCGCGCAGGAAGTCGATCTCGACCAGTTCCGGCTTGGCCGGCGCCTTTTCGGGCGAGACGGTCAGCCGCCACATGTCTTCCGAGGGCGCGCGCGACGGATCTTCCAGCACGCCGCCTTCGAAGGAGATGTGCAGCAGGTTCGCGTCCATCGAGTAGGGCGCTTCGCCCTTGCGCTTTTTGTAGTCGACCGGGATGCCGTGCGTATCGGCATAGGCCAGCAGCTTGTCGCGCGACAGCAAATCCCATTCGCGCCAGGGCGCGATCACCTTGACGTCAGGCATCAGCGCGTAGGCGCCGAGTTCGAAGCGAACCTGGTCGTTGCCCTTGCCGGTGGCGCCATGGCTGATCGCATCGGCCTTCTCGCGGCGGGCGATCTCGACCAGTCGCTTGGCGATCAGGGGGCGGGCGATCGAGGTGCCCAGCAGGTACTCGCCTTCGTACAGCGCATTGGCCCGGAACATCGGAAAAACGAAGTCGCGCACGAACTCTTCACGCAGGTCTTCGATGTAGATCTTCTTGACGCCGAACATCTCGGCTTTCTTGCGTGCGGGTTCGAGTTCTTCGCCCTGGCCGATGTCGGCGGTGAAGGTGATGACTTCGCAGCCGTAGGTGTCTTGCAACCATTTGAGGATGACCGAGGTATCCAGGCCGCCGGAGTAGGCGAGCACGACTTTCTTGACTTGAGACATGGGGCGAATGGGGTTCCGGAAGTAAGTGGCGTGACAGGCGAATCCGCCATTTTGCCAGCATTGCGCGGGAAATCCGTGCGGCTTGCGTGAGACACTCGCGCTCGATCGCGGTCGGCAAAAATAATGATGTTCCGACCCCAATTATTAATGATGTTCCGACCCCAATTTTTTCGGAGGACGAGATGGCTTCAGGCGACAACAACGCGGTGACGCGGGCGCGCACCGGCGGGCAGATCCTGGTCGATCAACTCTGCGTGCACGGTGCGCGTCGGGCTTTCTGCGTGCCGGGCGAGAGCTTTCTCGCGGTGCTTGATGCCCTGTACGACGTGCGCGATCGACTGCCGCTGGTGGTCTGCCGTCAGGAAGGGGGCGCAGCGAACATGGCCGAGGCCTGGGGCAAGCTGACCGGCGAGCCGGGCATCGCCTTCGTGACCCGCGGGCCGGGCGCAACCAACGCATCGATCGGCGTACACACCGCATTTCAGGACTCGACCCCGATGATCCTGTTCATCGGGCAGGTCGGCACCGACTGCCTGGATCGAGAGGCCTTTCAGGAGATCGACTATCGGCGCATGTTCGGGCAGATGGCCAAGTGGGTGGCCTCGATCGATCGGGCCGATCGCATCCCTGAATATGTGCAGCACGCGTTTCATGTGGCTACCTCGGGACGCCCGGGCCCAGTGGTGCTGGCCCTGCCCGAAGACATGCTGACCGCGATGGCCACCGTGGCCGACGCCAAGCCCTACATCCCGGTCCAGGCTGCGCCGGCCTTGGCTCAGATGGAGCAGCTGGCCGCAAAACTCGATTCAGCCAGACAGCCGCTGCTGCTGGTGGGCGGCTCGCGCTGGGATGAGGCGTCGAGGGCTTCGGTCAAGGCCTTCGCACATCGCTTCGGCCTGCCGGTGGCCTGCGCCTGGCGCTATCAGGATGCCTACGACAACAGCGATTCGAATTACATCGGCGAGGTGGGCATCGGCGTCAATCCGAAGCTCGGTGCCCGAGTGCGCGAGGCCGATCTGCTGATTGCAGTGGGGGTGCGGCTGGGTGAAATGACCACGGCCGGCTACACGCTGCTGGAGTCGCCCACGCCCTCGCAATCGCTGGTGCATGTGTTTCCCGGGGCAGATGAATTCGGCCGGGTCTTTCATGCCGATCTGCCGATCCTGGCGAGCAATCGCGAGTTCGCGCGTGCACTGGATGCACTCGCGCCGTCTGCAACAGCACAGGCAACACGGTGGTCGGGATGGCTGGCTGGCGCACAGGCCGACTATGCCGAGTGGCGCGTGCCGCGTGAGCAACCCGGGGCGCTGAACTATCCGCAGTGCGTACTGCATCTGGACGCCAGCCTGCCGGCGGATGCGATCCTCACCAACGGAGCGGGCAACTTCGCCACGCCGGTGCATCGTTTCTATCGGCATCGTCAGCACAAGACGCAACTCGCACCGACCTCCGGTGCGATGGGTTACGGGGTGCCGGCCGCCATCAGCGCATCACTGTGCCATCCGGACCGGGTGGTGATCGCCTTCAGCGGCGATGGCGATTTCATGATGAACGGCCAGGAACTCGCCACTGCGGTTCAGTACGGTGCCAAGCCGATCGTCGTGCTGGTCAACAACGGCATGTACGGCACGATCCGCATGCACCAGGAGCGTGAGTATCCTGCACGGGTCTATGGAACGGCCTTGCAAAATCCGGATTTCGTCGGGTTGGCGACGGCCTACGGTTGTCACGCCGAGCGGGTCACCGAGACTGCTCAGTTCGCGGGCGCGTTCGAGCGGGCCCGGGCGTCGGGCAAGGCGGCGCTGATCGAACTGGCCATCGATCCGCAGGCGATTACGCCGGTACAGACCCTGGACGAAATTCGGGCCAAGGCGCTGGCTGCAAAGGGCTGAGGCACCGTGTGGGCGATGTGATCAGACTGGTCGCATCGCTCAGTACTGCATGAACGTAATGGCCAGTGCGACAGCGACGGCCATTGCCGCAAAGCCGATGCCGCACAGGTGGGCCAACTCCCGGCTGCCGGTGCTCAATACCAGCGCGGCTTTGAAGGCCATGTTGGCCATGATCGCGATGCCCACCGAGGTGATCGCACCGAATCGATCGAGCGTCCCCGCTCCAAACAGCCTGAAGCTGGACAGCGAGATGGCGTCGACGTCGGTCAATCCCGAGAGCGCTGCGACACCGAACAGGGCGCCCCGGCCGACCTGCTCTGAAGCCGCGGCTGCGACCAGCGAGACCAGTCCGTAAGCCAGTCCGAATCCAAGAGCCACGCGCAGTCGGGTGGGGTTTTCGACCTGCGGCAGGGGCAAATTGCCCTGGGCGATGAGCCGGGGTCGCAGCCAAAGCCCGACTGCGATCGCGGCCAAGGCTGCAGACCCTGCAAGGACGGCGACACGCCCGAGCAGATCCGGCTGAAGGATCGCTGCCATCACGCACAGACGCGCGAGCATCGTCAGATTCGACAGCAGCACGAGCAGGGTCAGCAACGCGTCTGCGCCGCTGGCTCGGGAATGGCGGGCAAACACCAGCGTGGTGGCCGTGGATGAAACCAAGCCGCCGGCCACCGCAGCGAGCGGCGCGCCGAACCGCTGTCCGGCGAATTTCAGCGAAAAAAATCCGACCAGACCCACCCCGGCAACCAGCACGACCATCATCCAGATGTCATGCGGATTCAGCGAACCCTGAGGCCCATAGGCCGTGTCAGGCAGCAGTGGCAGCACGATGAACATCAGCGCCCCGAACTGCAGGATCGGAATCAGGTCGCCTGCGGCCAGTTGCCCGGCCAGACCCTCGAGCTGCCCTTTGAAATACAGCAGGCTCACCACCACGATCGCCAGCGGTACCGCGATCCGCTCCTGACCTGTTCCGCACAGAATCCCCAGGCATCCGGTGACCACCATCGCGACCACCGAAGTCGTCGGCGCCTCAAGTGCTTCGGCCTGGGAGGCGGCCGGGTCGCCCAATCGTTTGATGAGCCCATCGGGCCAGTAGGCGCTGATCGAAATCAGTCCGATCAGGCCCAGGCCGACGGCGAGGATCTCGGGGCGTGCCGATCGGGCCGCAATCAGTGCCAGGAGCGTGCCGAGCACGCTCATCAACGCAAAGGTTCGAACGCCTCTTGAATCGCCTTTGCGCTCCCGGTCGATGCCGATGAGCAGGCCGATCGCCAGGCTGGTGGCGAACAGCTGCAGGGTGCCTGCCAGCGGCGCGTTCAGGTCGGGTGCCAATCCGATGGTCTGAAGCCTCAGTGGGCGAACAGCACCGGCACGGTCATCGATTCGAGCAAGGTCCGGGTGGTGCCGCCCATGATGAACTCGAAGGCCCGGGAATGGCCATAGCCGCCCATCACGATCAGGTCGATGTTTTCATCTTCGGCACGCGACAGCATCTGGTTGCCAACGTCGACATCACGTCCAGTGCTGGTCGAGACATTGGCCTTGACCCCGTGACGAGACAGAAAGGTGGCAAGGTCCGCCCCTGGCAGATCGCCCCTGGCGCCCCGGCTTGAACGGACATCGAAGGCATTGATCTGAACCATGTCGGCTCGGCGCAGCAGCGGCATGGCTGCACTCACCGCACGGGCAGCCTCCCGGCCACCATTCCAGGCGACCATCGGGCGCTTGCCGATCGTCTTGAAATCGCCGGCATAAGGCACCACGAGCACCGGGCGCCCCGACCCGAGAATCACCCGGCCGATGAAATCTGGTGTCGTGTCATTGGCCTGATCCGGGTCGTACTGGCCCAGCACGATCAGGTCAGCGCAGCGCCCGTACTCGTTGACCACCGAGGCTGGATCGCCGTTGGCCTGACACCACTCGATCGGCCGTGCGGTCTGGCGCGAGAGATCGTCAAAGCGGGCGCGAGCTTCGTCGTCCTTGCGCTGCTGGAAGCGGATCAACTCCTGTGCAACGAAGGCACCCCCGTCGCTCACGAAGGGTTCGGTATAGAGCGGTGACATCACACAATAGACGGCGCTCAGATGGGCCTCGAAGGACTCGGCCAGATGGGCGGCCAGAGTCAGTCGTCGGCCTGCGCGGGGTGTGGTGTCAAAGTGGGTGATGAGGGTCCGGTAGCCGAAGCTCATGATGCTGCTCCTGTCGTGTCTGCAGTCGGTTCGGGGAAGTGTGGCCATCGACACTGTCGACAGGACAGGATCGACCAGACGGCTCGTTGCGTCCAGCATCCGCTTGTGGGTGGCTTGAGCGCGATCAAGACATGGGCGGCGGCCTGGGACGGGCTAGAATCCGGCTCGGCCGCATCCCACCCACCTGCTCTGATACCCATGAACGCGCTCGATCAGCTCAAGCAGCACACCGTCGTTGTTGCCGATACCGGCGACTTCAATTCGATGAAGGCCTACGCGCCGCGCGATGCCACCACGAATCCGACCCTGATCCTCAAGGCAGTCGGGCTGGCTCAGTACCAGGGGCTGCTCGATGAAACTGTGGCCTCGCACCTGGGTGAATCGACCGGCGAACTCTGCGATCGGCTGCTGGTGCGCTTCGGCACCGAAATTCTCGGGATCGTGCCGGGTCGCGTCTCGACCGAGGTCGATGCCCGGCTCTCATTCGATACCGCGGCCACCATTGCCCGTGCCCACCGGATCATCGACCTGTACGCAGCCGTCGGCATCCCGCGCGAGCGTGTGCTGGTCAAGATCGCTGCGACCTGGGAGGGCATTCGTGCCGCCGAGCGCCTTGAGCGCGATGGCATCCATTGCAATCTCACCTTGCTGTTCGGCTTTCCTCAGGCGGTGGCCTGTGCGGATGCCGGCGTGACCCTGATCTCGCCGTTTGTCGGGCGCATCTACGACTGGTATCGCAAGCGCGACGGGATCGAGTTCACCGCAGAGAACGATCCCGGCGTGGCCTCGGTTCGGCGCATCCATGCCTATTTCAAAGCCTTTGGTTATGAGACCGAAGTGATGGGTGCGAGCTTTCGCAACATTGGCCAGGTGCTTGCCTTGGCCGGCTGCGATTTGCTGACCATCAGCCCTGATCTGCTTGAGCAGTTGCAGTTGACCGAAGTGCTTGTGCCCCGGCGTCTGGATGCAGCGCGCATCGATCGCGCAGCGATCGAGCGGGTGCGCTTCGATGAGAAGCATTTCCGATTCGAGATGAACGAAGACCCGATGGCCTGCGACAAACTCGCAGAGGGTATCCGTGCCTTCGTGGCCGACGCACGCCGACTCGACGATCTGGTGGCCGCCAGGGCCACGCGCTGAACTTCAGTTCGAGTCGGATCAGCCCCGGCCGGTCGAACCGAACCCGCCGGTGCCCCGATCGCTCGACTCGAAGGACTCGACCAGATTGAAGCGTGCCTGCAGCACCGGCACGATCACCATTTGAGCGATTCGCTCGAGGGGCTGCAGCACGAAGGCGGCCCCGCTGTCGGGCGGGTTGCGGTTCCAGCACGACACCATCAGCGGACCCTGGTAGTCCGAGTCGATCAGTCCGACCAGATTGCCCAGCACGATCCCATGCTTGTGCCCCAGTCCGGAGCGCGGCAGCAGGACAGCAGCCAGCCCGGGGTCTTTAAGGTGCATCGACAAGCCAGTTGGAATCAGGGCGGTCTGGCCCGGCTCAAGCGTGATCGGCGCCTCGATGCAGGCCCTCAGGTCCAGGCCTGCGCTGCCCGAGGTGGCATAGGCGGGCAAGGTGTCCCGGATGCGCTCATCGAGCACCTTGAGATCGATTGAAATCATGGTGTGTTGCGGGACTTGCGCGATCGTGCGCTGAGGATGAAAAACACGATGACGCCGAAGATGATCAGTACACCGAAGCCGTCATCTGCCGATTCCATCGCGGACCTCAGGATATTCAGCACGAAGGCGATCCCACCGAGCGTGAAGAGGCCGGTGATGACTCGATCACGCATCGGCATGGCCAGCCAGCGCCCCAACAGCGATGCGGTGATATCCCGACGCACGGCCGCAGGCGGGGCGACCGGCTGTTCCAGCATTGAGCCGGGCGTCATTCGGGGTGCTTCAGCCTCCGGTCGCTTGGCCTCTGGCGCAAGCGGCAGCCTGCGGGCAGCATCGGCCGCGCGCGAGGTGACCATGCTGTCGGCGCCTGTGTGAAGACGGTGCGCCGCGGGTTGGCTCGCCGCCTGAAGCAGGCGGGCGAAGTCGCCGTCGCGCGGTGCACCGCCCATCGTGCGGGTGTCGTCGACCGCCCGGCTCGCCACACTCATGCGTTCGAAGTCGGTGGCCATCAGCAGCGCTCCGTGGGCAGGCGTCTGGCGATCTCCTGCGCCAGCACCCGGGCCAGGTCGGTCTTGCTCGCGCGGGGCAGTCGGGTGCTGCCCTGGGCATCGATCAGGAGCAGTTCGTTGTCATCCATCCCGAATGTGGCCTGGCCCAGATTGCCGACCAGCAAGGGCACGCCCTTTCGCAGGCGCTTTTGCTGCGCATTGGCTTCAAGGTCTTCGGTTTCCGCGGCAAATCCGACGCAGTAAGGCCCACCGGGCATCGCTGCGACCGTGGCGAGGATGTCCGGGTTTTGCGCAAATTCGAGTGCGGGTGCACCGCCATCCTCGGTCTTCTTCAGTTTGTGGTCGGCAGCATTGGCAACCCGCCAGTCGGCCACCGCCGCCACCGAGACGAACACATCCTGCCCTGTGACCTCAGCCTGCACCGCGTCGAGCATCTCGCGCGCACTGCGCACATTGACCCGACGCACGCCGCGCGGTGCGTCCAGTGCGGTGGGTCCGGAGACGAGCACCACCTGGGCGCCGGCATGGCGCATCGCCCGGGCGATCGCATAGCCCATCTTGCCCGAGGACAGATTGGTGATGCCGCGAACCGGGTCGATCGGCTCGAAGGTCGGGCCCGCGGAGATCAGCACCCTGCGACCGGCCATGAACTTCGGCGCAAAGAACACAATGGTTTCTTCGACCAGCTCCTGCGCTTCGAGCATGCGGCCGTCGCCAGTTTCACCGCAGGCCTGCTCCCCGCTACCCGGGCCAAGCAGGCTCACACCGTCAGCCAGCAGTGTCTGCATGTTGCGCCGCGTGGCGTGGGCTTCCCACATCTGACGGTTCATCGCGGGTGCCATCAGCAGCGGGCAGTCCCGGGCCAGTGCCAGAGTCGAGAGCAGGTCATCGGCCATGCCGTGAGCAACCTTGGCCATGAAGTCGGCGGTGGCAGGCGCAACGATGATGGCATCGGCAGCCCGCGACAGGTCGATGTGCGGCATGCCGTTGCTGATGCGACCATCCCATGCGTCGGTGAACACCGGCCGGCCGGTGAGGGCCTGGAAGGTGGCGGTGCCGATGAAGTGCGTGGCGGCCTCGGTCATGACCACCTGAACGGTGGCACCGCGCCGCTGCAATTCACGCGCAAACTCGCAGGCTTTGAATGCGGCCACGCCACCGGTCACGCCCAGCAGCAGATGCCGCCCGCCCAGTTCGCCGGCGGGGTTCACGAAAGGAGCGGGCAAGGTCGTGTCAGTCATCGCGCGACTCTTGCCCAGCGAGGACGCTTCGTCAAGGGCAGGCGCCGGCGGTCAGGATTGATCAAGCCGGGTGGTCTCATCGTGTTCGCCTCACTCGCAGCAGTTCGTCCAGGATCAGCAGTGCCGCGCCCACGGTGATGGCCGCATCGGCCACATTGAATGCCGGGAAGAACCATCGCTCCTGCCAGTGCACCAGCACGAAATCGGTGACCTTGCCTTGCACGATGCGGTCGATCAGGTTGCCGATGGCGCCGCCCAGGATCAGCGTGAGTGCCAGACCGAAGAGGCGCTGCGATCCATGACGGGCGAGCAGATAGAGAATGAAGGCAGCGGCCGCCACGCCGATCCCGATGAAGAACCAGCGTTGCCATCCCCCTGCGCCGGCCAGAAAGCTGAAGGCTGCACCGGTGTTGTAGACCAGTGTCAGGTCCAGCCATCCCGGAATCAGTGCCAGCCGTTCGGCGTGCTGAAACCGGCTCACCACCAGCAGTTTGGTGAGCTGATCGACGACGATGATCAGCGCCGACAGCGACAGCCAGGACAGCAGCGACACCCGTGCGCGACTGCCGGAGCGTGATGACCTCGATGAGCGCGCCATGCCGGGCCTCAGGCGTAGTGGCGAGGCTCACCCTCGCCATGCAGGTTGCTCACGCACCGCCCGCACAGCGCAGGGTGCTCAGCCGATGCACCGGTGTCTTCGCGCCAGTGCCAGCAGCGCTCGCACTTGGTGTGTGCACTGGCCGTCACGCTGATGCGACCGATGGCCGCATCGCTGTCGTCGTCGGCCTGCGCTTCGAAGAGCCGCGCCGCCGAGGTGATCAGCACGAAGCGAAGATCGTTGCCCAGGCTCGAGAGGTCTTCGAAGAGCGAGCCGCGCGCCGATACATCGACTTCGGCCTGAAGCGACGAGCCGATCGCACCAGTGGTTCTGACGGCCTCGATGGCGCGCGTAACCTCACCGCGCCAGCTTCGAATCCGGGACCATCGGGCCAGCAGCGCATCGGCCTGCGGTACATCCGGAAACTCATGCCAGGTCTGGGTGAAGATGGTCTCGCCGTGCTGCGCGTGAGTCTGCGGATCGAACAGCGGCCAGGCTTCTTCCGAGGTGAATGAAAGGACCGGTGCCATCACCTTGAGCAGTGAGCGTGTGATGTGCCACAGGGCGGTCTGAGCCGAGCGCCGGGCCAGAGAGTCGGCGCCAGTGGTGTAGAGGCGGTCCTTGAGGATGTCCAGGTAGAAGCCGCCGAGGTCTTCGGAGCAGAAGGTCTGCAGCCCGGACACCACCGGATGAAATTCAAGGCGCCCATAAGAGGCGACGATTTCCGACTGCCACTGGGCGGCCCGGGCCAGTGCGTAGCGGTCGACTTCCACCATGCGATCGAGCGGCACTGCATGCGAATCGATGTCGAAATCGGCCAGGTTCGCGAGCAAAAAACGCAAGGTGTTGCGGATGCGGCGGTAGGCTTCGACGACGCGCTTGAGAATTTCGTCCGACAGCGACACTTCGCCCGAGTAGTCGACCGAGGCGACCCACAGTCGCAGGACTTCCGCGCCCAGCGTGTCGGAGACTTTCTGCGGGGCGATGACATTGCCCAGCGACTTGCTCATCTTGCGGCCCTTGCCGTCGACGATGAAGCCGTGAGTCAGCAAGGCCTTGTACGGCGCCGCGCCGTTGATCATGCAAGACGTTAGCAAGGAGGAATGGAACCAGCCGCGATGCTGGTCACTGCCCTCCAGATACAGGTCGGCGGGGAACACTGACTGCTCGGCGTGCGAGCCGCGCAGTACGGTCTGGTGGGTGGTGCCTGAATCGAACCAGACATCGAGTGTGTCGCGGTTTTTCTCGTACTGGTCGGCTTCATCGCCCAGCAGCTCGCGCGCATCGAGCGACTGCCAGGCCTCAATGCCACCGACTTCGATGCGTTGCGCCACCTGTTCGAGCAGCTCGGGTGTGCGCGGATGCAGTGCGCCGGTTTCCTTGTGGATGAAAAAGGCCATCGGCACGCCCCACTGGCGCTGGCGTGACAGGGTCCAGTCAGGCCGATTGGCGATCATGGCATGCAGTCGGGCCTTGCCCCATGCCGGATAAAAGTCAGTCGCCTCGATAGCGGCCAATGCCCGCTCACGCAGGCTAGGACCCTCGCGCGGCACGAGGTCCATGCCAGCAAACCACTGGTTCGTGGCCCGGTAGATCACCGGCGTCTTGTGGCGCCAGCAGTGCATGTAGGGGTGTTCGTATTTCTGCACCTTGAGCAGGCTGCCGTTGGCTCGCATGGCTTCGACGATCGCGGGATTGGCCTCCCAGATCGACAGCCCGCCGTAGTCGGGCAAGGTGGGGGCATAGCGGCCATCGCCCATCACCGGGTTGAGGATCGCATCGTCGCTCAGGCCGTAGCGCTTGCACGACTGGAAGTCCTCGACGCCATAAGCCGGCGCTGAGTGCACGATGCCAGTGCCGGTGTCGAGCGTGACGTAATCGCCCAGATAGACCGGTGAGTCGCGATCGGCAAACGGATGGCGAAATGTGTGCAATTCCAGGGCCTGCCCGGTGCAGGTCGCGAGCACGGTGCCTTGCAGCCCCCAGGCAGTCATGCAGGCATCGACCCGCTCGCGCGCCAGTATGAAGAGCACGGGCGCGCCCTCGCGCTGCGCGCTGACGAGTGCGTATTCGAATTCCGGATGCAGGTTCAGCGCCTGATTGGCCGGCAGGGTCCAGGGCGTGGTGGTCCAGATCACCGCCCAACCGGGCGCATCCGGCAGAGCGCTCAGGCCGAAGGCACGGGCCAGCGCAGCGCGGTCAGTAAAGGCAAAGCCGACATCGACCGCCAGGTCGGTACGGTCCTGATATTCGACCTCGGCCTCGGCCAGGGCTGAGCCGCAATCGAAGCACCAGTTGACCGGCTTCAAGCCCCGGTAGACGAAGCCGGCTTCCATGATCTGCCCGAGCGCACGCAGCTCGTTGGCTTCGGTGCGGGGCGCCATCGTGAGGTACGGGTTGTCCCATTCGCCGAGGACGCCCAGGCGGATGAAGTCGCGCTTCTGGCTGGCGATCTGCTCGGTGGCATAGGCCCGCGATTTCGCCTGGACATCGGCTGCGGGCAGGCCGCGGCCGTACTGCTTTTCGATCTGGATCTCGATTGGCATGCCGTGGCAATCCCAGCCCGGCACGTAGCGCGCGTCATAGCCGGCCATATTCCGGCATTTGACGATGATGTCCTTGAGCACCTTGTTGATCGCATGCCCGATGTGGATGTCGCCGTTGGCATACGGAGGCCCGTCGTGCAGCACAAAAATCGGCCGGCCCTTGCTGGCTGCGCGGATGCGCTTGTAGACGCCCTTGTCCTGCCATTGCTGGACCCATTTCGGCTCGCGCTTGGCGAGGTCGCCCCGCATGGGGAAGGGGGTGTCAGGCAGATTCAGCGTGCTGCGGTAGTCAGGCAGACCGCTGTCGGTGCGGGGGGTGGCGTTGTCGTGTGACATGGTGTCTGTCTTCTCAGGGCCGGGCTGTGGCCGCGGCGAAATGGGCACGGGCCTGGTCGGCATCGATGCGGATCTGCTCGACCAGTGCGTCCAGCGTGTCGTAATGCGCTTCATCTCGAAGCTTTCGCATGAACTCGACGCGAATGAGTTTGCCGTAGGCATCGCCACGCCAATCGAGCACATGGGTCTCCAGCAGGGGCGCGCCGTTGGTCTCGACCGCGGGTCGGGTGCCCAGGCTGGCGACTGCGGCCAGCGGCACATCGGCCAGTCCGTGCACGCTCACCACGAAGATGCCGGCGAGCGCCGGTCGGCCATGAGTCAGCCGAAGGTTGAGTGTTGGAAATCCGAGTTCACGGCCGAGCTTGCGGCCATGCACCACATGCCCCGAAATCGAATAGGGACGGCCGAGCAGGCGTTCGGCCTGGGTCAGGTCACCAGCGGCCAGTGCCTGGCGGACCGCGGAACTCGAGACCCGCTGGCCGTCCTGCGCGATCGTCGGCATGCTGTGCAGCTCGAAACCGTAGGCTTGCGATGCGCGCTCGAGCGCGGCGAAATCGCCCTGGCGACGCGCGCCAAATCGGAAATCATCGCCGATCAGCAGCCAGCGGACCTGCAGGCCTTCGATGAGGATCTGCCGGATGAATGACTCGGGGTCGAGTGCGGCGAAACGCTCACTGAAATGAACCACGCAGGTCTGATCAATGCCGACCTGCGCCAGCGCCTGCAGCTTGTCCCGCAGTGTGGCTATCCGATTGGGCGCGGCGAGCGCGGGATTGCTGGCGGCAAAGAATTCACGCGGATGCGGCTCGAAGGTCAGGACGCAGGACTTGATTCCAAGCTCGGTGGCGGCTTGGCGCACATGCTCGAGCAAGGCCTGATGGCCGCGGTGCACCCCATCAAAATTGCCGATGGTGAGCGCACAGGGCTGGCGTTGGTCGGTAGGAGGAAGGCTGCGAAAGACCTGCATGCGTGGCAATGCAAAACCCGGAAGGATAAAGCATCGGGACGGGTCACCGCAGCCCGGGTGCTAGACTTTGCCCGCCCATCCGACGGCTCTCCGTGAAGACGCTCGCAATTCTGATTTCCGGCCAGGGAACCCATCTGGCCAATCTTGAGAGGGCCTGTCGCTCGCAGCAGGTGCCTGCCCGCATCGGGTTGGTCGTCTCGAATCGCTCTCAGGCGCCCGGCGTGGCGCTGGCTCAGCAGCTTGGACTGCCGGTTCAGACGGTGTCGCACACCGATTTCGACAGCCGCGAGGCCTTCGATGAGCGCTTGGCTCACCTGATCGAAGCATCGGCCGCGGATCTGGTGGTGCTGGCCGGTTTCATGCGGATCCTCACCGATGCCTTTGTGCAGCGCTTCGAAGGGCGGCTGGTCAATATCCACCCCTCGCTGTTACCTGCGTTTGCGGGCCTGGACACCCATGCGCGTGCGCTCAAGACCGGCGTGCGGGTGCATGGTGCAACCGTGCACCTGGTGACGCCGACACTCGATCACGGCCCGATCCTGGCCCAGGCGGCGGTGCCGGTGCTTGCCTGCGACGATGCCGAGTCCCTGCGCGCGCGCGTGCTGAGTGCGGAGCACCGCATCTATCCACGTGCCGTGCGGTGGTTGCTCGAAGATCGGGTCCGTGTGATCGAGGGCAGGGTGCTTGTGGATGGCATCGATGATTCCGAACGCGTGTTGATGGAGACAGACCGATGAGTGGTGCACCGCGAAGCCGAAGAGACCAACCCGGCAGCTCGAAGTCATCGACCGACAGGCGCGCTGCGCCAGGCAGCAAAGCGCGCGGCAAGCCGCCTGCCAAGAAGCTTGCGCTTGCCACAGGTCCCGGCGGGGGAGTCGGCATCCTCGCCCGCGTGTCGCCCGAGCAGCTTGAGCAGGCGCTCGGGGTTGTGCTCGCTCTGAACGGCCCGGCTGACACGCTGCTGAGGGATTTTTTTCGTCGGCATCCGGATCTGGGTCGCAGGGATCGGGGTGTGGTTGCCGAAACCGCCTTCGATGTGCTGCGCAATCGACGCCTCTACACCCACCTGACCCAGTCGGTGAGTGGCCCATTGCCGCGTCGCCTGATGGCGATCTCGCTGTGCAGGCGGCACGGACAGCAGGCCGTGGCTGCACTGGGGCTGTCGGCCGGCGATGAATTGGCCCTGCAGCAGGCGATGGTGATCGATCTGAACAGCCTGCCGCAGACGGTCAGGCTGAGCCTCCCGGATTGGCTGTATGACGCCTTGCGAAGCGGCTTCTCAGAGAATCCGGCCATTGCGCCGGGTCCGGACGCGCTGCTCGAGACGCTGGGCCTGTGCCTGTTGCAGCCTGCTCCGCTCGATCTGCGCGTGAATCTGCTCAAATCCGATCGTGCGGCGGTGATGGCTGCGCTCACTGAGGCAGGTATCGAGGCTGAGTTGATGGACGGGTCGGCCACTGCGATTCGGGTCAGTGGCAAGCCGGCGATCGAGCGTCTGGCGGCGTTCACGCAGGGCTGGTTCGAGGTCCAGGATGCCGGCAGCCAGCGACTGGTCGAGTTTGCCGCGCCGCGCCGCGGGCAGACCGTGGTGGATTTTTGCGCGGGCGCGGGCGGCAAGACCCTGGCGATGGCCGCTGCCATGCGATCCAGCGGCCAGATCTATGCCTGCGATGTGTCGGCCACCCGACTGCAACGGCTGCGCCCAAGGCTGCTGCGCTCCGGCGCCAGCAATGTGCAGCCCTTCGGGCTGGACAGCGAAAATGACCCGAAACTGCGGCGTCTGGCGGGTCGCGCTGACCTGGTCCTGGTCGATGCGCCCTGCAGCGGCACAGGCACGCTCAGGCGCAACCCCGAATTGAAGTGGCGCCTTGCGCCGGAATCGATCGATGAGTTGCGTCGGCTTCAGATGGCGATCCTCGAGTCGGCGGCCCGACTGGTCAAACCGGCCGGCTCGCTGGTCTACGCGACCTGCAGCCTGCTGCGGCCCGAAAACGAAGCCATCGTCGAGGCCTTTTGTGCAGCCCATCCGGAATTCGCCGAGCCGACGACAATGAAGCTCAGACCGGACGAATCCGGCAGCGATGGTTTTTTTGCGGCCCGCTGGGTGCGACGTTCGCTCTGATCGGTCGACCTGATTAACGTACATGACGCCGGGTCAAGACCACTTTACAATGCCGGATCTTTCATCGGGAGCTGTCATCTTGTTCGATCACCCCGCCGCGCAGGCGGTTCTGTCATTCCTGGACACGGGCCTGGCCCATTTCTCCGGCTGGCAGATCCTCGTCTACACGTTGATCGTCACCCACATCACCATTGCAGCGGTCACGATCTACCTGCATCGCTGCCAGGCCCACCGTGCCCTCGAACTGCACCCGGTCGTTTCCCACTTTTTCAGATTCTGGCTGTGGATCACCACCGGGATGATCACCAAGGAGTGGGCGGCAATCCACCGCAAGCATCACGCCAAGTGCGAGACCGAGGAAGATCCTCACAGCCCCCAGACCCGTGGCATCCGCAAGGTCCTGCTTGAAGGCGCGGAGCTGTATCGCGCCGAGACCTACAACGCCGAAACCATGACCCGCTACGGACATGGCACGCCTGATGACTGGGTCGAGCGCAATGTCTACGCGCGGTTCGCGATGTGGGGCATCTACATCACGCTGGTGGTCGATGTGCTGCTGTTCGGTGCAATCGGCATCACGGTGTTTGCTGTTCAGATGATCTGGATCCCCGTGACGGCTGCGGGGATCATCAATGGACTCGGCCATTTCCGGGGTTACCGCAACTTCGACAGCCCGGACGCCAGCCGCAACCTGATTCCCTGGGGCATCCTGATCGGCGGCGAGGAACTGCACAACAATCACCACGCCTTCGCGACCTCGGCACGGCTGTCCAACCGCTGGTACGAGTTCGATATCGGCTGGATGTATATCCGCATCATGCAGGCATTGGGCCTGGCCACCGTGCGCAAGCTGGCGCCG
>Ga0209598_10001715_pt1 | contig 17719 bp, 16 predicted proteins | sample M_140807_EF_Meta_FD_187317 | JGI IMG/M metagenome (GOLD analysis project Ga0209598, IMG submission 187317) | Freshwater microbial communities from Lake Montjoie, Canada to study carbon cycling - M_140807_EF_MetaG (SPAdes) (version 2) | ecosystem: Environmental > Aquatic > Freshwater > Lake...
GCGCCCGGGCCATCCACCTGAACATGATCGGCTTCCGGCCCAATGGCGGTCCGACCTCGGAGGCCGAGATCGCCTGGATCACCCGCCAGGGGCAGATGATGGAACTGATGGGCGCCTATTTCCGCCTTCAGTCTTCCAGGCCCCAGTCCATCGCCTGGATGGCGGCGGGCAATCCCGTGGGCCAGGCGGCCTGGATCGCCGAGCGTTTCCATGACTGGTCGGACCTGTCGGTGAAGACCCTGGACCAAGCCTACTCCCGGGACCAGCTGCTGACCAACATCATGATCTACGTGATGACCGGCAGCTTCACGACGGGCGCCTGGTACTATCGCGGCCTGATCGAGGAAGGTGGCGTCGCCTTCAAGCCGGGCGAAAGGTGCGAGACCCCGACGGCCTTCGCCAACTTCCCGGGCGAGCCCCTCTATTCTGCGCCGCCGCGCAGTTGGGCGGAGCGGGCCTACAACATCGTCCGGTGGAGCCAGATGCCCCGGGGCGGACACTTCGCCGCCATGGAAGAGCCCGACCTCTACGTGGACGAAGTCCGGGCCTGGGCCCGCGAAGCGAGCTGAGGCCAGCCATGGCGCGCTACGACTTCGCCTCGGACAATACGGCGCCCGCCGCGCCGGAGGCGATGGAGGCCCTGGTCCGGGCCAATGGAGCCGGTTTCACGCCCGGCTACGGGGCCGACCCGGTCACGGCGGCGGCGGCGGATGCGGTGCGCGCCCTGCTGGACTGCGACGCCGAGGTCCGTTTCGTCGCCTCGGGCACGGCGGCCAACGCCATCTGCCTGGCGGCCCTGGCGCGTCCATTTGAGTCTGTGCTGGCGCATCGCCACGCTCATATTCTGACCGACGAGACTGGCGCACCAGGCCTGTTCGGACACGGCGTTGGGCTCACCGGACTGGACGGTGCCTCGGGCCGAATCGACCCGGTAGGGCTTGAGGCGTCCCTGGCGGAGCCGGAGGTTTCGCACCGACAGCCCCCCGCCGCCCTGTCCCTGACCCAGGCTACGGAATACGGGGCGGTCTATCCGGGAGCCGACCTGGAGGCCCTCTGCGCCCAGGCCAAGGCCGCTGGGCTCGGCGTCCACCTGGACGGTGCCCGGCTGGCCAACGCTGCCGCTGCTGGCTTCGATGTCCGGGCGATCGGCCCGATGGGGGTGGACCTGCTGGTCCTGGGAGGCGCCAAGTCCGGCATGCCGCCCTGCGAGGCCATCGTGATTTTCAATCGCGGGCTGGCCCGACGCTTTGACGCCCGCCTCAAGCAGTCGGGGCAGCTGGCCTCCAAGGGACGTTTCCTTGCCGCCCCCTTCCTGGGGATGCTGGCCGACGGCGCCTGGGCCCGCAGGGCGGCCCACGCCAACGCCATGGCCGCGCGGCTGGCGTCGGCCTGCCCCTTCCCCCTCGCCCACCCGGTCGAGGCCAACGGGGTCTTCGTGCACATGGACGATGACCGGCTGGAGGCGCTCAGGGCCCAGGGCTGGTTCGTCTACAGGTTCCTGGACGGGACCGTGCGCTTCATGTGCTCTTGGGCGACCACGACTGAGGCGGTGGACGAAATCGCCGCCGCCCTCCGCCGGATCGCCTGAGGCTCAGACCACGAAGCGGGCCAGGCGTCCCCGGATGATGGCCTCGGCCTCGGTGACGATGCGCGAGATGAGCTCGGCGCAGGTCGGGATGTCGTAGATCAGGCCCTGGACCTGGCCCGCTGACCAGATGCCGTGGTCGGGATCGCCGGTCTCGTAGACCACCCGGCCGCGGGTCCCGGCCACCAGTTCACGAACATCCTCGAACTTGGCACCCGAGCGCTCCAGCTCCACTACCCGGCGGCTGATGTCGTTGCGCGCCACCCGCGAGGTGTTGTGCATGGTGCGGAAGATGAGGTCCGTGGCGCGCTCGTCATTCTCGACGATCTGCCGCTTCACGTTCTCGTGGATGGGGCTTTCCTGAGTGCACATGAAGCGGGTGCCCATGTTGATGCCCTCGGCGCCCAGGGCCAGGGCGGCCACCAGGCCGCGGGCGTCGCCAAAGCCGCCCGAGGCGATCATCGGCACCTTCACCTTGTCGGCGGCAGCGGGGATCAGGATTAGTCCGGGCACGTCATCCTCGCCCGGGTGGCCAGCGCACTCGAAGCCGTCGATGGAGATGGCGTCGACGCCCATGCGCTCGGCGGACAGGGCGTGGCGGACACTGGTGCACTTGTGGACGACGATGACGCCGTTGGCCTTGAAGTCATCGACATGTTCCTGGGGCTTGTTGCCGGCGGTCTCGACGACCTTGACGCCGCTCTCGATGATGGCCTTGCGGTACTCGGCGTAGGGCGGCGGGTTGATCGCCGGCAGGATGGTCAGGTTCACGCCGAAGGGCTTGTCCGTCAGCTTGCGGCAGCGCTCGATCTCGGCGCGCAGGGCGTCGGGGGTGGGCTGGGTCAGGGCGGTGATGAAGCCCAGTCCGCCGGCATTGGCTACGGCGGCGACAAGCTCGGCCCGGCCGACCCATTGCATGCCGCCCTGAACGATAGGGTGCTCCACACCGACAAGTTCGGTGAAACGCGTCTTGATCGCCATGATGTCCTCCCCTTGGCGTCCTGGCTTTCGCCATGTGGAGGCACAATGAACCTGCGGATCCAGGGTCAGGCAAGGGGCAATCGGACCTACTTCAGGCCGCTCCGGCCAATGGCGTAGAAGCGCTCGGCCCTCTGCTTCAGCAGCCTTTCCGCGCTCTTGCCCTCCAGGGAGTCGAGCTCCTTCTCGAGGGCGTCACCGACGATCTGGAGGGCCGCCGCCGGATCCGCGTGGGCGCCCCCAGGCGGCTCGGGCACGATTCTGTCGACGATCTTCATCTTCAGCAGGTCGACGGCGGTGATCTTCATCGCCTTTGCCGCCTCCTCGGCGGTGCGCGCGCCCCGCCAGAGAATCGAGTTGGCCCCCTCGGGAGGGATGACCGAATAGATGGCGTGCTCGAGGATCAATACCCGGTTGCCGCAGGCAATACCCAGGGCACCGCCCGAGCCGCCTTCGCCCGTGACGATGGCGACCATGGGCACCTTCAGCATCAGGCACTTCTCAGTGGACCGGGCGATGGCCTCGGCGACGCCGCGCTCCTCGGACCCCAGGCCCGGATAGGCGGCCGGGGTATCGACGAAGCTGATCACTGGCAGGTTGAAACGCTCGGCCAGCTCCATCAGGCGGACGGCCTTTCGATAGCCCTCGGGCCGGGCGTAGCCAAAATTGTGCTTCACGCGGGTGACGGTGTCGCGGCCCTTCTCATGGCCGATGACCAGGACGGGCCGGCCGCGGAACTGGCCGATACCGCCCATGATCGCCTGGTCGTCGGCGAACTTCCGGTCGCCCTTCATCTCGACAAACTCGTCGATCAGGCCCGCGCAGTAGTCCACGAAATGGGGGCGCCCAGGATGCCGGGCGACCTGGGTCTTCTGCCAGGCGTCGAGGTTGGCGTAGGCGTCCTTGCGCATCTGCCTTGCGCGGTCGCGCAGGGCGTCGATCTCGGGGTTCATGTCATCCGTGCCGGCGGTCTCCGCCAGGCGGGACAACTCGTCAATCTTGGCCTCGAGGTCGGCAATCGGGCGCTCGAACTCAAGATAGTGAACAGCCATGCGGCGGAAATCCCGTCCTGTTACGCTGGGGCGAGCCTAGTGGGTGGACCGGTTCAGGAAAAGCCGGATTCGCGCCGGCCCTTCCGGGTCGCCGAAAGCGGGTGGGCGTCGGAAACCACTTCCCTCAGCCGCTCACTGGCGACGTGGGTGTAGATCTGGGTGGTGGCGATGTCCGCATGGCCGAGCAGGGTCTGGACCACCCTGAGGTCAGCGCCGCCCTCCAGCAGGTGGGTGGCAAAGGCGTGCCTCAGGACGTGGGGCGAGACCCGCTCGGGATCGATGCCCGCCGTGACCGCGGCCTCGCCCAGCAGCTGGGCGAAGCGTCGCGGGGTCAGGCGGCCACCCCTTCCGCCGGACGGGAAGAGCCAGGGATTGGCCACTTCGCCCCGGGGCAGGGTTCGGGCCCTCACCCCAAGCCAGGCCCGGACAGCGGCGCGGGCGGCGGTGTTCAGGGGGGCGAGTCGCTCCTTGCCACCCTTGCCCAGGACCATCAGGAATTCAGGGTCCCTGACCAGGGCGGCAAGGGTCAGGCTGGTGAGCTCAGACACTCGAAGGCCGCCAGCATAGGCCAGCTCGATCATGCAGGCGAGGCGCAGGCCCTTCACCTCGTCCCGGGCGCCCGCGGCTGTGATCAGGGCAGCGGCCTCCTGGCGGCTCAGGACCCTGGGCAGGGGGCGGCCGCGCCGGGGCGCATCGACCCGCCGGGAGGGATCGTCCCCACGCCAGCCCTCGCCCAGTACGAATCGATAGAACTGGCGCAGGGCCGCCCGCCGCCTGGAGGCCGTCGCCGGGGACAGGCCCCGCCGGCCGAGTTCGGCGAAATAGGCCTCGACGTCCGGGGCCTGGGCCGAGGCCAGGGTCAGGCCCCGGGAGGCCAGGAAGCCGCCCGCATCCGCCAGGTCCCGGCCATAGGCGCGCAGGGTATTGGCCGCCGCCGCCCGCTCGACGGACATCATCTCCAGAAAGGCCTCCGCCCAGCCCTCGCCGCTCATGATCCCCACCCAGGGGCCAAACGCCCCGCCCTATCGTGACCAAGCCTAACGCCGGGGCGGGTCAATTGCATCGCAAAGTGGCGCGACCCCGCCGGTTGGTGTATGGCTCCCCGCGCCCATGGATCCTTCTGAACCCCTGCGCGCTCGGACCATCACCCTTGTGGGGCTGATGGGTTCTGGCAAGTCCAGCGTAGGCAAGCGCCTCGCCCAGGTCCTCGACCTGCCCTTCCGCGACGCGGATGACGAGGTGGAGACGGCCGCTGGACGCTCGATTCCCGAAATCTTCGACCAGCTGGGAGAGCCGGCCTTCCGGGATGGAGAGAGGCGCGTCATCGCCCGTCTGCTGGAGGGACCCCCTATCGTCCTGGCGACCGGGGGCGGTGCCTTCATGAATGCCGAGACCCGGGAGCTTATAAAGACGAGGTCCGTCTCGGTCTGGCTGAAGGCCGATCTGCCCATCCTGGCCAAGAGGGTCGCCCGCAAGGAAAGCCGCCCCCTGCTGACCGGCAAGGACCCCATGGCCGTCCTCACCGAACAGGCAGCCGTGCGCTATCCGGCCTACGCCCAGGCCGACATCACCGTGGAGACCGGCGACACGGCGCACCAGGTGTCGGTCGATCAGGTGGTGAGGGCCCTCACCGACTGGCAGGCGCGGTCCGCCGCATGATCCGCTCGGTTCCCGTCGACCTGGGCGAACGCGCCTATGAGGTCCTGATCGGTCCCGGCCTGGTGGACGAGGCCGGTGCGCGCCTTCGCCCCTTCGTCCGTCGCGACCGGGTCGCCGTGGTCTCGGACGCGACCGTCTGGGGCCTGCACGGTGCCCGCCTGACCGCCGCCCTTGAACGGGCCGGGCTGAAGGCGCATCCGATCGTCCTGCCCCCGGGAGAGCAGACCAAGAGCTTTGCAGGCCTGGAGGGCCTGTGCGACGCCCTGCTGGCGCTGGAACTGGACCGGGGCGACCTGATCGTCGCCTTCGGGGGCGGCGTGATCGGCGACCTCGCCGGCTTCGCGGCCGCTGTCTACAAGCGCGGTGCGGACTTCGTCCAAATCCCCACCACCCTGCTGGCCCAGGTGGACTCCTCCGTCGGGGGCAAGACCGCCATCGACACGCCGCGTGGCAAGAACCTTGTCGGTGCCTTCCACCAGCCCCGTCTGGTGCTGGCGGACCTGGACGTGCTGGGCACCCTGCCCGACCGCGAGATGCGCGCCGGCTATGCCGAGGTCCTGAAGTACGGCCTTCTCGGGGACGCGGACTTCTTTGCCTGGCTCCAGGCCCAGGGCAGCGCCGTGCTGGCCCGCGAGCCGGCCGCCCTGGCCCACGCCGTAGAACGGTCCGTAGAGATGAAGGCCGAGATCGTCATCGCCGACGAGCGTGAGGCGGGGCGCCGGGCCCTGCTGAATCTCGGTCACACCTTCGGTCACGCCCTGGAAGCGGAGACCGGCTATGGCGAGGCCCTGCTGCACGGCGAGGCGGTAGGCCTGGGATCGGCCATGGCCTTCCGCTACTCGGCCGCGGCCGGATTCTGCGGGGCGGAGGACGCCAAAAAGGCCGTCGCCGCCGTGGCCGCCGCCGGCCTTCCTGCCCGCCTCTCTGACCTTGGAGGGCGCCGCTTCGCCGCTGATGCCCTCCTGCGCCACATGGCCCAGGACAAGAAGGCTGAGGGCGGGCGGCTGACCTTCATCCTGGCCCGGAGCCCGGGAGACGCCTTCGTCGCCCGGGACGTCGATCCCGCCGAAATGCGGGCATTCCTGATCTCGGAGGGAGCTGTCTGATGTGGGGCGTTATCCTGGCGCTTACCCCGGTGATCTTCGGGCTCCTGGCCATCTCAGCTGTGTTCTCGGCCGCCGAAACCGCCCTGACCGGCGCCAGCCGGACACGGATGCACCAGCTCGAGCGCGAAGGCGACCGCGCCGCCGGGCGGGTGAACCGGCTGATCTCCGACCAGGAGACCATGATCGGTGCGGTCCTGCTGGGGAATAACCTGATCAACATCCTCGCCTCGGCCTTGACGACTGAGTTTCTGACCCAGGCCATACCGGGTGCCTGGGGCGTGGCGGCGGCCACCGGCATCATGACCGTCCTGGTACTCGTCTTCTCGGAAGTCCTGCCCAAGACCCTCGCCATCCTTCGCTCGGACGACGTCGCCCGCTTCCTGTCGGGCCCCACCCTAATCGTGGTGAAGGTCTTCGGCCCGATTATCTGGGCCATCCAGTGGTTCGTCCGGCGCACCCTCGGCCTGTTCGGCGTCAAGCTGGACATGGAGATGGACGTCCTGGCCGCGCACGAGGAGATTCGAGGCGCCGTGGAGTACCACCACTCCGAAGGCCTGGTAGAGGCCCGCGACCGGCGGATGCTGGGCGGGGTGCTTGACCTGTCGGAAATGGACGTCAGCCAGGTCATGGTGCACCGCATGTCGATCGCCATGGTGGACGCAGGCCTGCCGATCCGTGAGGTGGTGGCCCAGGTGCTGAAGAGCGACCACACCCGGATCCCGATCTACCGGGACAACCCGGAGAACATCGTCGGCATCCTGCACGCCAAGGACCTGCTGCTGGCCATCTCGAACGCGGACGGCGACATGTCGAAGGTGTCGGTGGACAAGATCCGCCGGGAACCCTGGTTCATCCCGGACACCACCAACCTCAAGGACCAGCTGAACGCCTTCCTGAAGCAGAAGAACCATTTCGCCCTGGTGGTGGACGAATACGGGGCCCTGCAGGGCTTGGTCACCCTCGAAGACATCCTCGAGGAGATCGTCGGCGAGATCGAGGATGAGTACGACAACACTGTCGAGGGCCTGCGCAGGCAGGCGGACGGGTCGGTGTCGGTCTCGGGATCGGTGGCGGTGCGCGACCTGAACCGCGCCATGGACTGGAACCTGCCCGACGAGCCCGCCGTCACGGTCGCGGGCCTCGTGATCCATGAGGCCCAGACCATTCCGAAGATCGGCCAGGCCTTTATCTTCCATGGCCACCGCTTCCAGGTGGTCAAGCGCGTCCGCAACCGCATCACGGCCCTGAAGATCTCGGCGCCGCTGGATGGCACCGAGACCGCCTGAGCCGAGACGTCAGAGCCCCTTTGCCTCCAGGGCCGCCAGCACCTTGTCCGGCGTCAGGGGATAGTCCCTGAGCCGCACGCCGCAGGCATTGTAGACCGCATTGGCGATGGCCGCCCCGGAGCCGCAGATCCCCAGTTCGCCGACGCCCTTTATGCCCATGGGGTTGGCCTTGTCATCGGCCTCGTCCAGCAGGACGGCGTCAAGGTTGACGATGTCGGCGTGGACGGGTGCCAGATAGCCCCCCAGGTCCTGGTTCAGGAAGGAACCGTCACGGGGATCGACCGCATTGGACTCTGTCAGGGCCGCCCCGACGCCCCAGATCATCCCGCCGGTGATCTGGCTCTTGGCCAGCTTGGCGTTGAGGATCCGGCCGGCTGCGAAGACGCCGAACATCCGCCTCAGGCGCACCTCGCCCGTAACGGAGTCCACGCCAACCTCGGCGAACTGGGCGCCGTAGGTGTGCTGGGACCAGTCGCGGGCATCTGCCGCCGGGGAGATACTACCTTCGACGTAAATCCCTTCAGGGCCCGCGCGGGACGCCAGGGCCGCAAGGCTCTCGCTTCGGTTGCCCAGCACGATGTTGCCGTTGGCGAAGTCCATGAGGGATGGGTCCTCGCCGTAGAGGGGCGATTGCGGATCGCCGGTGGCCAATTCTGCCAGCCGTCGGCGCATGACCATGCCGGTCTCAAAGGCGGCCGAACCGGCCGTGGCGGCCCCGAACTGGCCCCCGGATCCGGGCGCCGGGGGCATGTCGGAATCGCCGAGCTCGACCCGCACCTGGTCGAGGGGCAGGCCGAGGGTCTCGCCGGTGATCTGCGCCAGGATGGTGTAGGTGCCGGTGCCGATGTCGGTCATGCCCTGGGTCAGGGTGGCCAGGCCGTCGCCGGTCAGGCGCAGGCCGGCCTTGGCCGGCAGGAGAAAGTTGCCACGGATCGCCGTGGCCATTCCCATGCCCACATACCAGCGGCCGTCACGGACGGCGCCGGGGGTGGGGTTGCGGCGGTCCCAGCCGAACTGTTGGGCGCCCTCCTGCATGCAGCGGACCAGCTGCCGGATAGAGAAGGGCTTGGCGTTGTCCGGATCCACCTCGGGTTCATTGCGGATGCGCAGGGCGATGGGATCCATGCCCAGCCGGTCGGCCAGCTCGTCCATGGCGCATTCCAGGGACAGCATGCCCGGGGCCTCTCCCGGCGCCCGCATGGCGCCGGCGTGCGGAATGTCGAGACGGACCAGGCGATGCCCCGTCAGGCGGTGAGGGGCGGCGTAAAGGTTCCGGGCGAACGCGGCGGCATGCTCCACGAAGGTCGAATTTCGGGCGCAGTGGGTGACGGCCTCCAGCGCCATGGCGTTGAGCCGACCCGTCCCGTCGGCACCCAGCCGGACCCGCATCTGCACGGCGGGGCGGTGGACGGTCGCCTGGAACATCTGCCTCCGGGTGTAGGCGACACGCACGGGGCGCCCGCTCTCCCGCGCGGCGAGGGCGGCCAGGGTGAGATCGTCGTAGGACTGCCCCTTCCCGCCGAAGCCACCGCCGATGTAGCGGGTAAGCAAGCGCACCCGGTCCGAGGGAATGCCGAGGGTCTCGGCCAGGGCGTGCTGGCCGCCCTTGACCATCTGGATGGAGGTGTGGACCACCACCTTGTCCCCTTCCCACCAGGCCGTGGTGGCGCAGGGCTCCATCTGGGCGTGGTTCTGCAGGGGGCTGAACCAGGTGGCGTCGACCGTGACCGCGGAGGCGGAGTACCCCGCCTCGAAGTCACCAATGCGCGCATCCTCCTCGCCTGGGACAGGTCCAGCGGCGTCGATGAAGGACCCGAAGTCGAGGTCTGCGTCGGACCCTTCGTAGGAAATCCGGATCCGGGCCTCGGCTGCTCTGGCGTTTTCCGGCGTATCGGCCAGGATGAAGGCGACAGACTGGCCGTAGTGCTCGACCCTGTCGGACCCCAGGGCTGGGTTGGATCCCCGCTGGCTGCGCGGATTGAGCTTGGCCCCCCGCTGTGCCTGGACCGGGACGTTGATGTGGCTCCAGACCAGGACCACACCTGGGGATGAGGCGGCCTGGGACAGGTCGATTGCGGTGATTCGGCCGCGCGCGATGGTCGCGGAGACGATGTGGCCGTAAAGGGGCGTCGAGGGGGTCTCGACCTCAAAGGCAAAGGGCGCTGTCCCGGTGACCTTCAGCCGGCCCTCGTAGCGATCCACGGGCTTGCCGATCAGGCCGGACCGGTTCTCGGTGATGGGATTGGGCGCCGCCCAGTCTCGAACGGTGCTCATGACCGGCCTCCTTTGAGGGATTCCTGAATGGCGTCGGTCGCCAGGCGCCGGACCAGGGACTTGCGACCGTCTTGGCCCGAGGCGGAGACCAGCTCTGCCTCCGCGGCTTCCCGTGGTGCCGCTCCACCCGCGAGGGCCGCTTCCGTGGCCCGAGCACGCCAGGGCCGGGCGGCGACGGCGCCAAGGGCGACGCGGTCTCCCGCGACAGCGATGCTGGCGAGGGCACCGATATAGGAGGCGCGGGCGCGGACCTTGCGCCAGACTTGGCTTCCGGAGGGCGGCGGCGGGAGCTCCACCGCCAGGATCAGCTCGTCCGGAGCGAGGTCCGTGTCGACCTGGGGCGCATCGCCCGGAAGCCGATGCAGGGTCTCGACGGGGCGGCGGCGGACGGAGCCGTCGGCGCGGACCGTCTCGACCTCGGCATCGAGGACGGCAAGGGCCACGCTCATATCCGACGCGCTGACCGCCGCGCAGAACTCGCTGGCGCCGAACAGGGCGGTGGCCTGGGAGAGGCCGCCCATGGCGCTGCATCCAGATCCGGGTAGCCGCTTGTTGCAGGGCTTGGCCGGATCCATGAAGTAGGTGCACCGGGTCCTCTGCATCAGGTTTCCGCCCATCGAAGCCTTGTTGCGCAGCTGGACAGAGGCTCCCGAAAGGATGGCGCGGGCCAGAACCGGATACCGGCTCCGGACCCGGGGATCGGAAGCCACAAAGGTGTTGGTGGCCAGGGCACCGATGCGCAGTCCGCCTCCGGCGGTCTCACTGATGTCCGCAAGGGGAAGGCGCCCGACGTCGATCAGGGTGTCAGGCTGCTCGATCTCAAGCTTCATCAGGTCAAGCAGATTGGTGCCGCCGGCGAGGAACCGGGCACCGGGGGCGGCGGCGGCAAGGCTTAGGGCGTGATCGACGTTTCGGGCGCGTTCGAAGGCGAAGGGCTTCATGCGGCCACTCCTGCTGCCCGCCGAACAGCGGCGAGGATCTGCGGATAGGCCGAGCACCGACAGATGTTTCCGCTCATCCGTTCCCGGATCTCGGCGTCCGTCAGGACGACCTTTGCATTCAGGTCCGCCGTCGCATCACTGGGCTGGCCAGCGGCGATCTCGGCCATCAGGCCCACCGCCGAACAGATCTGGCCCGGCGTGCAGTAGCCGCACTGGAAGGCGTCCTCGGTCAGGAAGGCCTGCTGAAGGGGATGCAGGGCCTCGCCAGACGCCAGGCCCTCAATGGTGGTGACATGGTCACCATCGTGCATGACCGCGAGGGAGAGGCAGGCGTTAATCCGGACACCGTTCACCAGGACCGTGCAGGCGCCGCACTGCCCGTGGTCGCAGCCCTTCTTGGAACCCTTGAGGTCCAACTGCTCGCGAAGGAAGTCCAGCAGGCTTGTTCTCGTATCGACATCGACGGCGTGGTCGACCCCGTTCACCCGGATTTCGGTGCGCAATTCATTCCCCCCGCTCAGACGCTACAGACTGTTACCGGCCCTCGCCGGGCGCAAGCGCTGTCAACGACAGGGCATGGACCGGGCCGGCGAGTTCCTCGGCGAGGACCCTATACACCATCCTTTGCCGGGACACCCGGGTATGGCCTGCGAAGGCCCCGGCGCAGAGCGTGATATTGAAGTGGCTTTCTCCGTCCGGCCCGGCTCCGGAATGACCGGCATGGCGGGCGGAGTCGTCCTGGATCTCCAGCATTTCCGGCGCGAAGGCCGCGCTGAGCTTTTTCCGCAACGTCTCAGTGATCCTTCCCATGCCCGCCCTTCGAATCTTGAAACCTGTCTCAACCTCCTCATACTTGGCTGATGGCCGCCGCGTTTCAATACCGTCCCCGCTTCATCGACATCCGGGTCCGGCCGCCGGGCCCGGAGGATGATGCGCGCGATGACGTTAATTCGCTGAAGCCGGGGGAGCGCGCCTGCGACCACCCGGGCTGCCGGACTGCGGCCACTGCGCGGGCACCCAAGAGCCGGGACATGCTGCAAGAGCACTACTGGTTCTGCCAACCTCACGCAGCGGACTACAATCGCAACTGGAATTTCTTCGCCGGAATGAGCGACGCCGAGATCCGGCTCCGGATGGAACGTAGCGCCCTCGGCGACCGTCCGACCTGGGACTTCAAGGCGGGTAAGAACTCACGCGAGGCCGCCGCGGCTTCCCGCGGTTTCGCGTCTGGCACCGGCTACCGCGACCCCTTCGACCTCTTCGGCAAGGGCGGCGGGGCGGTCCCGCCTGCGGCCGCCCCCGGCCGCCGCCTGGGTAAAATCGAGCGTGCAGCCCTTGCGGACCTCGACCTTGACGAGGATGCGGACGCCGCCCGGATTCGGGTCCGGTATACCGAGCTCGTGAAGCTCTGCCACCCCGATGCCAATGGCGGGGACCGGTCGGCGGAGACCAAGCTGCAGCGAACCATCCGGGCCTACCAAGTGCTCCGCAAGGCCAAGATGGCCTGACCGCCTCCCAATCCCTCCCGACGTCAGACCGGGACTTCCCCCTGTACCGTCGTCCGGTGCATGAGCCTGAGATACCCGTCGTACCCGCCTTCGGCGAAGTGCATGGTGCAGCGGTTGTCCCACATCAAAAGGTCGCCTTCGGTCCACCTGTGCCGATAGACGAATTCGTCCTGGGTCAGGTGAGCGAAGAGGAAGCCCAGCAGGGCCTTGGATTCCTCGGGCGTAAAGCCTTCGATCCCCACGGTGTAGACCGGGCTGACATACAGGGCCTTTCGGCCGGTCACAGGATGGGTCCGGACGAGCGGATGGGTCAGGCTGCCGTCCGCCGCCTCGGAGACGATGATCTTCATGGTCCGAGCCTCGGTATCGCGGGCGAAGACCCCCTTGGTACCATAGCTCTGACGGGCAGAATGGACCGCCTGGAGGGGTGACAGGACCGACTTCATGGCGTCGGAAAGGGCATCCCAGGCACGGCTGGCGTCCACGAACAGGGTGTCGCCGCCGACCGGCGGGATGGTCTGGGCCCGCAGGAGGGTGGCCGCCGGGGGGGTTTCCAGAAAGCTCCAGTCTGAATGCCAGCCCGCGCCGAAATTGGAGGCCTTTTCGTCAGGTAGCCGCCTCAGCTCAAGCACGTTCGGCCGACCGGGCATGGGCGTGATGTAGGGGTCCTGACCGAAGGGACCGATCTGGAGCGTAAAGGCCTCCAGGGCGTCCAGGTCCAGGGGCTGGCCCGGAAAGCAGACCACGGAATGCCTCGCCCAGGCCGCCTTGACCCCGGCGATCTCGTCAGGCGCCAGGGGCGCAGCAAGATCAAGTCCGGTGATCCGGGCTCCGAAGCCGGAGGCCTCGGGGGCAACAGCGATCTGACCGCCAGCGGATTCGCTCATATCGTCCTCCCCGCCCCCATCTTCGTCAGGGGATCAAGTCTGCATGAAACACCGGTTTGCATCCGTCGCGTAAGCCTGTAATCGATCCCGGCCATGACTTCTCTCGCCGATACCCAGGACGATACGCTCCTGACGCATGTCCCCGACCACACCGTCTCCCTTCGCGAGGCCTTTGGGGTCGATTCCGACATGAAGGTTCCCGCCTTCAGCACGCGCGACTCGCACGTGCCTGACGTGGACCCCGCCTACCGGTTTGATCCGGAGACCACCAAGGCCATCTGCGCCGGGTTTGCCCACGACCGCCGGGTGATGGTGCAGGGCTATCACGGCACCGGAAAGTCGACCCACATCGAGCAGGTGGCGGCGCACCTGAACTGGCCACTGGTCCGGGTGAACCTCGACAGTCACGTCTCTCGGATCGACCTTGTCGGCAAGGACGCCATCGTCTTGAAGGATGGCAAGCAGATCACCGAATTCCGCGAGGGCATGCTCCCCTGGGCGATCCAGAGGCCCATCGCCCTTGTTTTCGACGAATACGACGCCGGCCGTCCGGACGTGATGTTCGTGATCCAGCGGGTCCTGGAGGCACAGGGCAAGCTGACCCTGCTGGACCAGAACCGCGTCATACGGCCCAATCCCTATTTCCGGCTGTTCGCGACGACCAATACCATCGGCCTGGGAGACACCACCGGTCTCTATCATGGCACCCAGCAGATCAATCAGGGGCAGATGGACCGCTGGTCCATCGTCACCACGCTGAACTACCTCGCACACGACGTCGAAGCGGACATCGTCGTGGCCAAGTGCCCGTCCTACGACAACACCGAGGGCCGTCGCCAGGTGGCGGCCATGGTCCGCGTTGCCGACATGACCCGCAGCGCCTTCATCAACGGCGACATCTCGACGGTGATGAGCCCCCGGACGGTGATCACCTGGGCGCAGAATGCCGAGATCTTTGACGGCGACCTGGGCCTGTCTTTCCGCATGACCTTCCTGAACAAGTGCGACGAGCTCGAGCGCGGCACGGTCGCCGAGTTCTTCCAGCGCGCCTTCGGCCAGGACCTTCCCGAAAGCACTGCCCGCCCCCGCCTCAGCTGATACCGGCGGGCGTCCCGACCCGGAGGCCGCCGGCTGATCCAGGAGACCGCCATGATCCGTCCCGTCCTGACCGCCCTCGCCGCCTCGCTCCTGCTCTCCCTCGCCGGGGCGGCCGAGGCCCAGACCCCTGCGACACCTGCGGTTCTACAGAAGATCGACTACAGCCGTTCCGAGACTTGGTTGTGCCTGCCCGGCCGCAAGGACGCCTGCGCCTCGGACAATACCGCGACCGTCATTACGGCCGATGGCCGGACGACGCGGGAGACCTGGGCGGCGAACCCCAAGGCACCCGTCGACTGCTTCTACGTCTATCCGACGGTCTCCAACGATCCCTCCATCCTGTCGGACATGACGGCCAACGACGAGGAGCGCCGGGTTGTCGAGCAGCAACTCGCTCGCTTCGCCTCCCGGTGCCGGGTCTTTGCGCCCCTCTACCGCCAGTTCACCCTCACGGCACTGCGCGCTTCGATGACGGGCCAGCCACTCCCCGGCGGAGCTGCGGCCAATGCCCCACGTCCGGACACCGGCTATACCGACGTGGTCGACGCCTGGCGGCACTACCTGAAGACTGAGAACAAGGGCCGCGGGGTCATACTGATCGGGCATTCCCAGGGCTCGGGGATCCTGACCCGGCTCCTGGCCAGTGAGATCGACGGCAAGCCCGAGCAGAAGCTCCTGGTGTCGGCCATTCTGGCGGGAACCAACCTGCCCGTAGACCCCGGCAAGACCACCGGCCTTTTGAAGTCCATTCCCACCTGCACGGCCGCCAGCCAGACCGGGTGCGTGGTGGCCTTCGCGACCTTCCGATCCAATATCCCGCCTCCCGCCGGAACGCTTTTCGGCCGCCCCCGGGGAACCGGGACGGAGCGAGTCGCCGCCTGCACGAACCCGGCAGCCCTTGGCGGGGGCCCGGCTCCCCTCGACGCCTACCTCGCCACGGCCGCAAACAGCCAGGATCCCGCGGGATGGGTGAAGGGCGGGGCCCGGATCGAGACGCCCTTCGTCAAGGTTCCCGGTCTCCTGACCGGCGCCTGCGTGTCCCGCGACGGCCTGAACTGGCTTGAGGTCACGGTAAGGGCGGATCCAGCGGATCCCCGGCTGGACGACATCCGCGGCGACGTGGTCGCCGGCGGGCAGGTGAACGCCGCCTGGGGCCTGCACCTGATCGACGTCAACCTGGTGATGGGCGATCTCGTCAACCTGGTCGGCGAACAGTCGCGGGCATGGGCGGGCCGGAAACCCTGAGGAAGGTCTGAGCGGACGACATGTCCCGGAATCCGGAAAGTCCCATCGAACCCTTCAAGCGCGCCCTGGCGAACGCGGTGCGCTCGCTTGCCCAGAATCCTGATCTGGAGATCGTCTATTCGGGCGAGGCGCCGGGGGTTCAGGGAGACCGCGCGGTCCTGCCGCACCCGCCCCGGGACCTGACACCCGAAGACGCTGCCCGTATCCGGGGCATGGCTGACCAGATGGCCCTGCGGATGTCGCAGCATGACCCAGCCATCCATGCCCGCACCCGCCCGGCCTCCGCCGAGGGCCAGCCGGTCTTCGATGCGCTGGAGCAGGCCCGCATCGAGGCGGTCGGGGCCAATGCCCTGGATGGCGTCAAGGCCAACCTCAGGGCCCTGCATGACGCCGCCTGGGCGCGGCGCCCCTTCAATCCTGTGGAAGCGCAGACCGCCCCGCCCATGGCCGACATCCTGTCCCTGCTGGTGCGCGAGCGCCTGACCGGGGTGGAGCCCCCGGCCAATGCCCGGCCGCTGGTGGACATGTACCGGTCCGAGATCGAAGCCCGCGGGGGCGAGACCCTCGAAAAGCTCGGCGAGGTGCTGGGCGACCAGAGGGCCTTCGGACGCCTGGCCCGGAGCCTCCTGCGCGACCTGTCCATGGGCGACGACCTGAGCGACGCCCCGGACCCGGCCGACCAGCAGGAGGAAGACGGCGACGAGGGGGAGTCGGAGTCCAGCGAACAGGGGGAGGAAGGCGAAGGCGAGGCCCAGTCCCCCCAACAGACCTCCCTCGACGATGGCGAAAGCACCCACCGCGAAAGCGAGGACGCCGACAGCCAGATGACCGAGGCGATGGAGGATCCCAACGCCGAGGACATGGACGAGCCGCCCGAGATGGGCGAGGGCGACCAGCCTGCCCGACCGGAGATGAAGGGCGAGGGCAAGGTCCCGACCTACCGGGTCTTCACCACGGCCCACGACGAGGTGGTGGCGGCGGAGGAGCTTTGCGAGGCTGAGGAGCTGACCCGGCTGAGAGCCTATCTCGACCAGCAACTGGCGAGCCTGTCGAGCGTGGTTTCGCGTCTGGCGAACAAGCTCCAGCGCAAGCTGATGGCCCAGCAGAACCGGTCGTGGAGCTTCGACCTTGAAGAGGGGCTGCTGGACGTCGCCCGGCTGACCCGGGTGATCGTCGATCCCACCGCCTCCCTGGCGTTCAAGGAGGAAAAGGACACGGAGTTCCGCGACACGGTGGTCAGCATCCTCATCGATAATTCCGGCTCCATGCGGGGACGGCCGATCATGGTCGCCGCCGTGTGCGCCGACATCCTTGCCCGGACGCTGGAGCGGTGCGGCGTCAAGACCGAGGTGCTTGGCTTCACCACCCGGGCCTGGAAGGGCGGGACCTCGCGGGAGGACTGGCTGAAGGCCGGGAAGCCTGCAGCCCCGGGGCGTCTGAACGACCTGCGCCACATCATCTACAAGGCCGCGGACGCCCCCTGGCGCCGGGCCCGGCGCAATCTTGGGCTGATGATGCGCGAGGGACTCCTCAAGGAGAACATCGACGGCGAGGCCCTGATGTGGGCCCACCAGCGCCTGATCGGGCGGTCGGAAGCCCGCCGGATTCTGATGGTGATCTCGGACGGGGCGCCTGTAGACGACTCCACCCTGTCAGTGAATTCCGGCCACTATCTCGAAAAGCACCTGCGGGAGGTGATCGCCGAGATCGAGGGCAAGAGTCCCGTGCAGCTGATCGCCATCGGCATCGGCCATGACGTGACGCGCTACTACCGCCGGGCTGTGACCATCGTCGATGCGGAGCAACTGGCGGGCGCCATCGTCGACCAGCTGGCGGGACTCTTCGACGAGGAGCCCCGCAAGATGAACCGGAAGACCGCTGGCCTGCTGGCGCCGCCGCCGCATACCCAGGGCCCGGATGGCCCTGCGCGTCGGTCGACCTTCAAGGAAGTCCGGAAGGCGGTCCTGTGATGGGCGGGCCTTCCGCCCGGGGCCTCCTGATCGCCGGCCTCGCCCTGCTCGCTTCAGCCTGCGCCGATACGACCTCTCCGACGGCTGGCCCAGTCCAGGCCAGCCCAGTCCAGGCTGGCCAAGTCCAGGC
>Ga0209598_10001717_pt1 | contig 17698 bp, 15 predicted proteins | sample M_140807_EF_Meta_FD_187317 | JGI IMG/M metagenome (GOLD analysis project Ga0209598, IMG submission 187317) | Freshwater microbial communities from Lake Montjoie, Canada to study carbon cycling - M_140807_EF_MetaG (SPAdes) (version 2) | ecosystem: Environmental > Aquatic > Freshwater > Lake...
GTCGGCCTCGTTGCTGTCGGCCACGGCGCGGCACAGCGGCGGCATGGCGGCAAGCAGCGTGGCCGCCTTCTCCGCGGTGCCGGCGTCGCTCAGCCACGGACGCCAGCGCGCCTCCATGCGACCACTGCGATCCTGCTGCACCGAGGGCACCACACGCTGATCTTCGAGCAGTTCCAGCGCGAAGCGCGCGGCTGCGCACCAGAAGCGAAGCTCATGGCCAGCCTCATGATCCTGCTCGCCACGCTTCGACTCATACGCCAGCAACGCACCCAACACGCGGTCGGCCGGCAGCGCCAGCGTGGCGATCTCGCATGCCTCCAGACGCAGGTCGCGTTCGGCATCGAGTGCCAGTCCAAGGTCCGCCACCAGGCGATCACTTGGAGACGGGCGCTGCTGCTCGAACGGCAGCACCAGCGGAATCATCGACTCGACGGCGCCCTCCATGCTCAGGCCCGCCGCCTCGGCGGCATGCTTCACGTCGGCGATCGACGCGGCGAATGGATGCTTCGGGATCTGATCCTGAACCGGCTCGGGCACCACTGCGCCGGAGCGGAATGCATCCACCGATTCGCCCCACACATGCAGTTGATGACGGTGCCAATTGGCGTGCAGGACAAGCATGGATGCGGGGCTCTTGGGGTCGGTCCGAGTCGAAGAGAAGGCTCATGATTGCGCTGGGACTCGAACCCAGGACCTGCCGGTTAAAAGCCGGCTGCTCTACCGACTGAGCTACGCAATCGCGGACCACGCAGCATACAGGAACCCCGATGGCCCCCTCTTGGCGAATTTCTGGATCGTATTTTATAGGACTCGTATGGTCTAAAACTCGTAACGGACCGATTTTATTGGAACCCTATAACTCGAGCCGAAATGCCTGTGGTCCGGAAATGCATCGTGAAATTATGGAAGTCGCCCAACTCGGTCCCGGATGAATCCGAAGTTGGGGACTGATAAGGCACTCGCTCCCCCGCGTCGACAGGAGTCTGCAACGCGGGACGGGCACAACAAGGGAGGCACCCCATGGAACAGAACTTGCCCATCGTCGACCGCTTCGTTGGCTATCTCGCCGACGAACGCCACTTCAGCCCCTACACCGGGCGCTGCTACGGACTGGATCTGCGCCAATTCATGGACTACATCGCCACGGAGAGCGGACTCGAGATTTCGATGCCCGCCGAAAAGGCCGCACTGGAATCCGGCAAGGGCGACGCTTCGGCGCGCAACGTGACCGGTCGCATCCTGGCCTGTGATGTGGAGTTGATCCGGGGATTCCTCAAGCGCATCAGCGAGCAGAACTATTCGGTGGCCACCATGGCGCGAAAGATCGCCACGCTTCGCTCCTTCCACAAGTGGATGGAGCGCGTTGGACTGACCACCAGCAATCCGATGACGCTGATCCGCTCGCCCAAGCAGCCCAAGCGCCTGCCGAAGGCGATCACCGTGGATCAGATCGAGCGCCTGCTTTCGGCACCCGACGCCAACGACCTGCTGGGTGCGCGCGACCGCGCGATCCTGGAGGCGCTGTACTCCACCGGCATGCGCGTGAGCGAGGTGGTGGGCCTGAACCGCGGCGACCTGAACGAGAGCGGTGAGTGCGTGCAGATCCGCGGCAAGGGCAAGCGCGAGCGCATGGCACCGCTGGGTGGCCACGCCATGACCGCCATCCGCAACTACGTGAAGCTGCTCGATGCCGAGAAGGCCTCGCTGCCCTCCGGCCCCACCGCCCCGCTGTTCGTGAACAAGAACGGCACCCGCCTGAGCACGCGCTCGGTGCGCCGCAAGGTGGCCAAGTACCTGGTGCAGGTGGGCCTGGATCCGGACATCAGCCCGCACACCATCCGACACAGCTTCGCCACGCACATGCTGGACAACGGCGCCGACCTGCGCAGCGTGCAGGAACTGCTGGGCCACCAGAGCCTGAGCAGCACGCAGGTGTACACGCACCTGACGTCGGGCCGCATGCGTGAGGCCTACGACAAGGCTCACCCGCGCGCCGAAGCGGGCTGAGCGTGCAGGGCGGCGAATGCCGCATCCGCATCGGACATCGCAAGCGACTCCTGCTGGGCCACCGACGTGAGGTGGCCCAGCTTTCGTCTGGCCCGCGGCTGCTTGCCATACAGGTGCAGATGCACCGATGCGGGCAATGCGGCCGATGGCGCAGGCACCACACCGATCAGGTTGCGCATGACCGACACGCCCTCGGGCGCCGTGTCACCCAGCGGCATGCGCGCGACGGCGCGAAGGTGATTCTCGAACTGGCTGGTACGTGCACCCTCGATGGTCCAGTGCCCGCTGTTGTGCACGCGCGGCGCCATCTCGTTGGCGATCAGTTCATCGTTGCACAGGAAGAACTCGACCGCCAGCACGCCTTCGTGTCGCAATCGCGAGAGCACGGTGCGAACGCCCGTCTGTGCCCGCTGGATGGCGGCGTCAGGGATGCCCGACGCAGGCGCAACGGTGCAGTCGAGAATGCCCTCACGGTGCTCGTTGCGGCAGGCACTCCACAGGCGCGTGTCCTCGCGACCCGATGCATCGAGCCCGCGCACCGCAACGATGCTGATCTCGCTGTCGAAGGGAACGAACGCCTCCAGGATGCAGGGCACCGAACCGAGGGATGCGAAGGCATCGGCCAGCGACGCGCGCGTGAGCACCTTCGCCTGACCCTTGCCGTCGTAGCCCATGCGCCGCGTCTTCAGCATGGCTGGCAGCGGTACCGCCTGCAGCGCCGCCTCGAAATCGCGCGGCGCGTCGATGGGCGCAAAGGCCTGCACCTGCAGCCCGCACTCGCGGAAGAACTGCTTCTCGTGGATGCGATCCTGACCGCACTGCAGCGAGGCCACTCCCGGCCGCACCGGCACGCGTCGCGCGAGCCGCTCGATGGTGGCGGTCGGCACGTTCTCCCATTCGATGGTGACGGCGTCCAGGTCGGCAGCGAAGCGATCAAGCAACGCATCATCGAGCAGATCACCCTGCAGCAGTTCACCCAACCCCTGCACGCACGTCTCGCCCGGCGGCGACAGGAAACGGAACTGCATGCCAAGTCGCGTGCCGGCCTGCGCCAGCATGCGTCCAAGCTGTCCGGCACCCAGCACGCCGATCTTCATGCACGCGCCTTCGATGGATCGGGGTTGGCCAGCACCGCCTGCGTGCGGCCCGCGCGATCGGCGGCCAACGCCGCGGCGATCTGCGGATGATCATTCGCCAGGATGGCTGCCGCGAACAATGCGGCGTTCTCCGCACCGGCCTTGCCGACGGCCAGCGTTCCAACGGGCACGCCGGCGGGCATCTGCAGGATGGAGAGCACCGAGTCGACACCCTGCAGCGCGCTGGACATCACCGGCACACCCAACACCGGCACCAAAGTCTTGCTGGCGCACATGCCAGGCAGATGCGCCGCGCCACCAGCGCCGGCAATGATCACGCGAAGGCCACGCGAGGCGGCCGAGCCGGCGTACTCGAACAGCAGGTCAGGCGTTCGGTGCGCACTGACCACGCGCGTTTCATGTGGCACGCCCAACTTGGTCAGCATCGCTGCCGCGTGCTGCATGGTGTCCCAGTCGCTCTGACTGCCCATGATCACGCCCACGAGTGGATTGGTCGCGTCGCTCATGCGGCAATCCTAATGGGTGATCGGATGGCGTTATGGCCGGTCAATCCGCCAGGCCGGCCTTCTGCAGATGGCGCTTCATATCCAGCGAAAAACGGCCGCGCGCGATCATGGCGGCCGTGTCGTGCGTGGCGTCGGGCAGCACCTCGATGAAGCCGCTGCCTTCGGGCAGTGGCGCCGCTTCGGCGGTGGCCTTGCGAAGCGTGTCCACCTTCGCCTTCAGGCGCTTCACGGCGCGCTCCAGATAGAAGCTGTCGGCGCTGCCCACCAGCAGATGCACCTTGTCGTTCAGCACCGGCGCAAGCTTGCCCCATCGCCGCTCGATCAGGCGCGCGATGTCGTAGCCGCTCCATGATTCATTCACCAACGCGTGATCGATGGCGCCGGTTTCGGGGTCGGCCAGTCGCCGCGGCATGCCCGTGCGTGCATCCGGTGGACTGAACATGGCGAACCATGCATCCCACTGCTGACCACTGCCGCCGTTGGGATCGATGGCGCGCTCCATGCCCATCTCCTCGCGCGCGGTCATGAGCACCTTCTCCATGGGGCCCACGGTGCGACGGAAACTGCCGCGCTCCTCGCCATCCTTGTCGGTGTACAGGTTGGCATCCGTGTACAGGTCGCTGGCCTGGAAGGCGGAGAAGTCCACGGGATCGGGCGAACTGCTCCAGCAGCCGCCGAAGAAGTCGGGGTTGGTGAGCTGCAGCCACAGCGAACTCCATCCGCCACTGGAATGGCCGGTGAGCAGGCGTGCCTCGGGCCGCTTCACCAGACGGAAGCGATCCTCGAGCATGGGGACGAGTTCCTGCACCAGCGCGGCGCCACGCGGACCGTTGATCACGCTGTCGGCGAATCCATGATGACCGAACGGACCTTCCGGATCGAGCACCACATACACCGCCTGCGGAATGGCGGTCGGTCCCCGTGGAAGGCCGAGCAGTCGCTGCGTCTCGAGCGCCGCGGTCATGCGACCGCCAAAGCCCGGGATGACGTAGATGGTGGGCCAGATGCGGCGCGCATGCGTGACATCGTGATAACCGGGCGGCAGCACCACCGCGGCGCGATGCCGCACCGCGCGACCCGTGGCACGCGTGAGCATGGGACTGGGCTCGTCGATCGTCACCAGATCGGCGGACGCCGGCATCTCGAGCGGCGGTATCGCGGCAGTGAACTCCAACTTGATGTGCTGGTCGGTGGCTGGGTCCAGCGTCACCTCGACCGGCTCCGTGATCAGGTTGCCGGGCGCAAGCACGCCGCCCTCGTCACGGCTTCGCTTCAAGACCGCCTGCGCCATGAAGGTGCCCGTCAGCCCGTCGAGCGGACCAGGCCACTTGGATGCATCGGTGCCGAGTTCCACAGGCACATCTGGCTGCAAGCCGGCGATCGATCGGCTGTAGATGGGCTGCGGATCGCTGAAGAACGGACCGTCGGCCGGATCGCCGCGCTCGCGACAGCGCGTGCTCTTGAGAAACAGCACGATGCGGCCGGACACCGGGCCGCGCCCGAGCAACGCCGCCTGTTTCGCCGGCAGCGTGAAGGTGACGCGATCGGCCGCCGCCGCGAAGTTGGTCGCGCAGCAGAACACGAGCAGCATCGCGGCAAGGACGCGGACGCGCATGGGACGCGCATGCTAATCGCTAGAATCGCGCGCACATGCTCACCCGATGCCTCAATGCCGTGCTGGTCGCGCTCCTCGCATTCGCGCCGCTGTGCGCGTGCGAAGGCAACTCGCCGCTGGAGCGACACGCCGACCGGTTCCTGCGCGAGGGTGGACATGGACTGCTGGGCCAGACCGGCGAGGTGCAGAACCTCACCTTTCCCGACGCGGATGGCATGGTGCATGTGGTGGTGAAGAACGTGGAGGGCGATGTGCGCATCCGCGGCACGCACAAGAACGGCGCCGACACGGGCCCCACCACCGTGCGCCTGCGCCCACACTCGACCGGCGGCAGTGGTCCGGAGGTGACCAGGCAGCTGGACAACATGAAGTGGAACGCGGAGATGAAGCCCCAGCTCGATGGCTCTCGCATCCTGGAGGTGACCATCGCGACCGATGACCCCACCGCATGGTTCGTGAAGTGCGAGATCGAGGTCGACACACCCCGCCTGGGCCGCGTGAACGTGACCACCACCCACGGCCGCGTGCTGATCGTGGACAACCATGGCGGCGTGCATGTGACCACCACCGGCGGCGATGTGCGCATGCTCACGCCGTGGCCGATCACCGAGCCATGCTCGATCGATGACAAGGACGGCGACGTGGAATGGATCGTGCGCGGCGAATCGAGCGGCGCCTTCGACTGCGAAACCATCGGCGGCAGCATGCACGTGTTCGCGCGCTATGGCCGCTGGATCGCCACCGACAAGCGCAACGACCACAACTCGCTGGCGTCCACGCTGAACGGCGGCACCAACCCGATCGTGATCCGCGTGACCGACGGCGACATCTACATCGCCACCGTGGAGAATCCGCACGACACCGGAACCTTCATCCGGCCCTGAGCCGCGCAACCGAGCCCGATCCAGATGAAGGAAGTGCAGGATCACTGGTTCAAGCTGGCCAAGCAGGAGGGCTATCGCGCCCGCAGCGCATACAAGCTGCTGGAGCTGGATGAACGCTTCCGACTGCTGCGCCGCGGCGATCGAGTGCTGGACGCGGGCGCAGCGCCGGGCAGCTGGACCCAGGTGGCGGCGAAGCTGGTGGGCGAGCGTGGTCGCGTGGAGGCGGTGGATCTGAAGGCGATCGACCCCAAGGGGCTGCCCAACAACGTGCGCGTGCATCAGGCGGATCTGCGGGAGATCACCACGGAGAGCCTGGGCGGCGGCCTGTTCGACGCGATCATCTCGGACATGGCGCCCAACACTTCAGGCGTGCCCATGGCCGACGCCGCGATCAGCTGCCGCCTGTGCCACGCGCTGCTCGATCGCTGCCCCGACCTGCTGAAGACCGGTGGCAGCCTGGTGATGAAGGTGTTCGAGGGCGGCGACTTCCCGGAATTGCTGAAGCGCGCGCAGGGCATGTTCCGCGAAGCGCGCGCCAGCAAGCCCAAGGCCAGCCGCGACGAGAGCGTGGAGATCTTCATCTGGGGCAAGGGGCATCGCGGTCATGTGGCCGATGATTCGGCGCCTGCCGCGCGCACCCGCCCCACACCGGGCGCGGGCTGGAAGTCTGGCGGCGCGTGAAGCGCGTCGCATACCGCCAGCGCCACAACGCCTGAATCACGCGGATTCGCATTCGGATCCGCTGGCCCGCACCCCTAGAATCGCGGCGTGCCAGATCGCGCGCACAACCCCGCCAGCACACCACGCACCGAACCGCCGGTGATCGGCATCACCATGGGCGATCCCAAGGGCATCGGCCCCGAGGTGGTGGCGAAGGCGATCTGCGATCCCGCCATCGCGCGCCTGGCGCGCTTCGTGGTGTACGGACAGAACCAGCTGCTGGTGGATGCCGCCGAACGCGCGGGTCTGCGACCGCTGTGGTTCCGCGTGGCGAAGGAAGGCCTGGTGAACCAGCGTGGACTGGCGGCCGAGCCGGTGGTGATCGACTACGGTCATGAGGACGCGCTGCCCCGCGAGCACGCACCAAGCCGTGCCGGCGGACTGCTGTCGAAGGCGTTCGTGGAGGATGCGATCACCGACGCGCTGCGCCCCGTCGGCGACCTGCGCCGCGTGGATGCGGTGGTGACCGGACCCATCGCCAAGGAAAGCTGGAGCATGGCGGGCTTCCGATGGCCCGGCCACACCGAACTGTTCGCGGCACGGTGCAAGTGCCTGCACCACGCCATGCTGTTCGAGAGTCCGCGCCTGCGCGTGGCGCTGGCCACGGCGCATGTGCCGCTGATGGACATCCGCAACGTGCTGACCATCGGCAAGGTGTTCGACCCCATCGACCTTGGCGCGGCGCACTGCCGACGCCTTGGCATCGAGCGCCCGCGCGTGGCGGTGTGCGGCCTGAATCCGCACGCCGGCGAGAACGGCCTGTTCGGCGACGAGGAGCGTCGCATCATCGCCCCCGCCATCGAGATGGCGCGCAACGCGGGCATCGACGCGCATGGCCCCTTCCCGGGCGACACGGTGTTCATCGATGCCGCCGCCGGAAAGTGGGACCTGGTCGTGGCCATGTACCACGACCAGGGCCTGATTCCGGTGAAGCTGCTCGGCTTCGATCGCGCGGTGAACGTGACGGTGGGCCTGAACATCGTGCGCACCAGTCCCGACCATGGCACCGCCTTCGGCATCGCGAGCCGCCATGTGGCGAGCCCCAACAGCATGAAGGCCGCGATCGAGCTTGCCGTGAAGCTGGCGCGTCAGCCCGAACCGCGTGACGAGCGACCACGCGGCCCGCGCGGCGATGCGCTGGCCGCGGATCGTGCGCCGGATGCCGGCGACACCGCATCGGACGGCTGACTTCCGAACGCTGCGCGCGCGCCCTTGGGTGCGGGTGCCGCATCCACCTTCTCGTCAGGCTTCTTCGCGGGTGCCGCATCCTTGCCATCGCCGTCCGCCGGCTTGTCCGCTCGACCACCACGACGCGCCGCCGTGGCCACGCCCGCCGCACCGATCGCCGCCGCTCCAGCCGGGCCCGGCACCGGCACGCCCTCCACGCGCACATTGTCGAAGCGGATGTTGCCGCTGCCGCTGGTGGCGTTCTCCACCTTCAGGCGCAGTCGCGCCATGCCGTTGTTCAGCACGGTGAACTCCGACAGGCTGAACTGGTGCTGCTGCCACTGCACGGTGCTGGCATCGAAGGTGGTCGCGCGCTGCCACGCCGTGCCGTTCCACACATCGATGGTGGCCGCGGAGAATCCGCTTGAACTTCGACGCGACGCCAGACTGATGGACAGCTGCGACAGACCGGTGGCATCCACCTCGAACACCATGCTCTTGCCGTTCTGCCCCGATCCCGTCACCGAAAGCGCCTGCCCCGCCACATCGCCCGTGAGCGCGTTCACGTCGGTGCCCGCCAGCGAGCCGAGCCCGCCGGTGAACTCCGTGAAGTTGGCCACCCCCTTGCCCGCATCCGCCTGCACGGTGGCTGGCACCGTGCCCGAAAGGCCATTGAAGTTCCAGCTTGCCACCACATCGGCCCGCGCCGAGCAGGCGCAGAGCCACACACCGGCCGCACCCGCAAGGGCCGCGGCCACGCCACGATTCATTCGCTGCATGTCTTCCTCCTGTTGTTGAAGGCGGAACGCTCCGCCACGCGCGGCGTTGTATCGCCGGCGCGCACGCGTTCCGGAAGTCGCTGCCTTTTTTCCTGCAGATCGCCGCGTCAGCTGCGCAGATGGTTCGGATCGATGAGCCACAGCCAGTCATCGAACAGGAACTCGAAGCGCGCAGCCAGCAGCGCGATGCGGCCCATCACCGTGAAGCCGAAGCTGGCTCCGAAGGTGATCATGAGGTACCACACGCCCACGCGCGCGGTGGCGCCCACCACACCCTTGTGCTGCACGCTGAACAGGAAGTACACCAGCGCGCAGATCACGCCCACCAGCACCAGCGCGTTGGCGAGCGTGGGCCACAGGCTTGCGTACCAGTCGGTTCCACCATCGGCCGCGGGCACCAGCTGCACCACCGGCTGCATGGTGGCCACGCTCTGCGCCATCAGGTCGCTTTCCACATGGCTGACGATCTTCAGGCCCGCCGTCACGCCCACGATGAACGCCAGCGGCCATGCCGCGATCCATCCGCCGCGCGGCGCCAGACGCCACAGCATCATCACGCCCAGCACCAGCGCAAGCCACATGCTGGCCTGCTGCATGGCGCCCGCCGGCTGCAGCGACGGCTGCACCCACTTGATCACCATGTCGGGCGTGAGCGCGCCGAACAGCTTGGGCACGATGGTGTCCCAGAAGCCGATCACCATCCAGTACGCGGCGCTGACGCCGACCACCGTGGCCTCGGCCAGCTTGTAGAACACGTTGTCCGAATACAGGAAGCTGAAGATGGCCAGCGTGAAGAACGCCGCAAGCCACAGGCCGATCGTGCGCGGCCATGACAGCGTGATGTCGGTCTGCGCGGGGTTCTTCGCGACCGCCTCGAAGTATGCCTTCGGCGCGGCCTGACTCCACTCGGTCCACTGCTGCGTGGCCTGCGCCGCAGGCACGGGCTTCCACACCTTAACCAGCGAGCCGTCGGCGCCCTTCTCGTCCATCTGCGCAAGCGACACCTGATCGGCCTGCACGTACACGCGGCCCAGACCCTGGCCCACGAAGCCGCGCACCACCAGCAGCGCCAGCAGCACCACGCCCAGCACGATCCACGTCAGTCGCTGGCGACTCACGCGCGCGCTCCCTTGCGGCCCATGAAGAACAGCGTGTTGCCTGCCACGATCAGCGCCACCATGAGCAGATGCCCGAACAGCTGCGGCGCCATGCGTCGCTGCGCCTCGCGATACTTGGGCGCCACATCACCGCCGATCGACTGGTTCACCAGGCTCTCGTACTCGGCCGCGCCCTTGATGGCACCCAAAATGCCCGCAAGCTGACCGGGGAAGTACGGATACATCTGTGGACTCTGCACGCCCGTGCAGCCGGCGACCATCTTCACCTTGCCCTCGCTGGCGCTCACCACGTACTGCACCCACTCCTTGCTGCCGGGGTAGCCCGCACTCACGTTCAGCAGCAGCGGAAAATCCTTCACGGTCTGCACGCCCTGCAGGATGGGCAGGTCGGCGGTCGCCTGACCGCGCGCATCCACCGGGAAGGCCTTCTTGAAGTCGGTCAGCACCACCTTCATCACGCCTTCGTTGCCGGCCTGATAGCCCAGGTTCACGAAGTCCTCGCCCTCGCGCATGGCCGGGTAGTCGGCGCGGATCACCTCGGCGATGGTCTGCTGCGCCATGTTGCCGCCCAGTGGCCACAGCGCGATGCACACGATCTTCAGTTTGCGCTGCGCGCACTGGTGCAGCAGCGCGGTCGCCATGGGCTGCAACTCGCCCGCGCTCGCAGGGTCGTAGTCGAAGGCCACCAGCACGCGCGTGCCTTCGGGCTGATCCTCCACGGCCTTGAACACCGCCGCCGCCGCGGGTGTCGGCGTTTCGGGAAAGGTGTTGCCCGTGATGCCGATCCAAAGGATGGGCACGGCCACCGCCAAGCCCATCAGCAGGAACACCCAGCGTCGATCGAGCGCGTTCAGGCGGTCGACCATGTTCATGACTGGCCTCCCCCACCCATCCAGCTGCGATCCACGCCAAGCAGGATGCGCAGACTGGTGGCCGCCACACCCAGCGCGATGCCGATGATGATGGCGCGATTGCCCGCGGTGTTGAACACCTGCATGATGTACACGCTCAGGTTCTCGAGTCGCAGACCGCTGGCCCATTCAGGCAGCCAGCCGGTCAGCACCACGCCGGCGAAGGTGCGGCCCAGCAGCACGATGAACGCCGTGCCCAGCAGCAACCCCGCCTCCAGATTCTTGGCGCGGAAGGCTCGGAACGCGGCGCTGGCCACATAGAACGCAAGCAGCGCGAACATGGTGCTGGTGAGCGGCACCATGGCGTACTCGTACAGCCATCCGAACGGCGTGTCGGGCGTCTCCTGCTTGCCGCTGAAGGCGGCGGTCGGGAAGTCGTGGCTTGGATGCACGCCGATCTTGGCCAGACCGAACACCAGCGTGATGATGAACGTGAACAGCACCAGCACCGCGTAGCCCCAGCCCGCGTCGCGGCGGCTGATGCTGGACAGGTTCGACTTCAGCAAGCTGCCCGCGCCCAGCACGCTGGCGATGGCCGCGATCACGTTGAAGGCATCCGCGAAGTTCTCGCCAAGCCCCTCGATGGGCTTCAGGAAGGCGCTGACCAGCATCACCATGCCGCCGATCACGGCGATCCACAGTGGAATGGCGCGGGTGAGCATCATGGTTCAGCCACCCATCGCCTTCTGCAGCAGCGCGCTGAAGTCGCCCAGCCATGCGGCGCTCGGCGCCAGCGATGCCACCGTGGCCACCACCGTGCCGATCACGATGAACGCGAGCACCGCAAGCTTGCCCGCATCCTGCCCCTGCAGCGTTCCAAGTTGGTCGGGCTCGCCGCTCAGGTACGCGCTGGCCGCGAAGAACTCCTCGCCGATCAGCGTGTAGTCGCACGCGGCCACGAAGAACGGCAGCTGGCTGCTTTCGGCGGTGCCGGCGATCTGGATGGCGCCGATCGAGTTGCCGGTTTCCGAGAAGATCAGGCTCTCGGCGAAGAAGCAGCCCATGTAGAAGCAGGTGGCCGGCTTCTCGCGCATCATCTTGCCGCCCACATACGCCACGTAGCCGAACTGCTCGTCGGTGATGTAGTTGATGCGGTCAGGCTGGTAGGCGTCGGGTCGGCCCGCGGCGAGACAGCTTGCCTGCACGGCCTCGCGCGCGGCTTCCATCACCAGCGAGCGGCATGTGGGTGCCTCCACCACGGCGTCGTACTCGGCCGCGGTGCGCGCCACGCGACCCAGCATGGTGATGCCGGCCACGGTCTGGATGTTGTCCATGTCCTGCACGCCCGGGATGAACAGCACCGGGCGGCCCATCTCGGTGGCGCGGCCGATCGCCTCGTTCACCGCTTCCAGCGCCGCGATGCGACGGATGGTGGGCGGCTTGCCGCGCCGCGAGCGTGCCACGAAATAGGTGGTTGCCGCGCCGATGCCGATGATCCAGGTCAGCAGCGGCAAGCGGTTCTCGTTGAAGATGCCCTGATGCGATTCGGCCGCAGGCGCAGCAGCGGCCGCTTCAACACCATCCGCTGCATGGGCGCGCCTGGTCTGCAGGATCAGGCCCACCGCGCAACCGATCGCGATCGCCAGCCACCACCACGGCGATCGAAAGTTGCGGCGGACGTTACGCATGCGCGAAATGTAGCGCGAACTCAGCCTTCGATGCGTTCCACGTTGGCGCGCGGCACGGTCACGGTGCCGCCCTTCTCGAGCGACACCTCCAGCACGCGCGCCTTGCTGCCGCTGTCCAGCACCGCGGGTCGCTCGGGCAACCCGGCCACCTTGCCGATCAGGCCGAAGTGCGGATCGCGGATGATTCGAACGGGTGCGCCGATGGCCAGTTCGCCGTCAACCGGTCCAGTCGCCGCTGCAGCTGCGGGCGCACCATCAAGCGGAATCACGATCTCGGGCCGCATCACGCCGGCGCGGATCTGCGTGGCGCCGTTCACGCACGCCTCGCGACCCTGATGACCGGCCAGCAGCTCGAAGGTGCGGCGCGCCATGGCGATGTCGCCGAAGCCTTCGGTGACGATCAGCGTGAGGCCGCACTTCTCGCTGCCGGTGATGGCCACGCCAAGATCGAAGCCCAGGAAGTCGCGCAGGTCGGCGTCATCGATGCCGCCGCTCACCACCGCCGCGGCACCCACCTGCTTCGCGCGCGCGATGGCCTTTGCCGTCATGCGCGCGCCGCCGATGATGACGCAGCCCTTCATCTCGGGCTTGATCAGGTCCTCGTGCAGTTCTTCCTCCGCGGCGCGACACGCAAGCGCCAAGGGCCCGCGCGCCTCGCCACCCACGCCGAAGATGCCCTGCACCAGCGCGGCGTCGGCTTCGATCACGGCGCCCTCGGCGGGCAGCACCTCCACCACGCGACCCGGCACATGCGCCAGCACCTGCACCGGCTGCTGCGCGCCGCGGATCAGCACCAGACCGCTCGAATCGCTGATGCTTTCCACCGTGCCCGTGGCGGTGCTCTTCACCTCGGTCTTCATCATGCCGAACACGCCCTTGCTGCGCGCGATGGGTTCGTCCTTCGCGATCGCCTCGCCCACCTTCTTCAGCATCAGCGCGGGCAGGTCGCGCGGCTGGCACGCCAGCAGGTTGGCCACCTTCAGCGGCGTCACGTCGCCTTCCAGGAAGGTCTGCGCCACCACCGTGCCGCCCTGCACGCGATCGCCAAGCGCCACACGCACCTCACCCTGGGTCGGCAGCGCGCGACGCACGCGCAGCACGCTGTGCGCCGAAACCTTCAGACCGGGCGTGTAGGCCTTTGCCATGAAGGGGAAGGTAGCGGTTCCGACGACCTCCGACAGCCGCCGGAACCGCGCTCCCCTCAGGAAGTCCGTTGAAACGATGCGTGGGTGTCGGCCGCGCTCATCGCTCCACTGCGTACTCCAGGCTCACCACCGCGCGCATGGTTTTGGCGATGGTGGTGATGTCGTAATCGCGCGGATACTCCGAGTTGTCCACCATGCCGCGCGGCAGGATCTGGATCAGGCCCTGCGACGCGCTCTGCAACGCGCCCACCGTGGCACCGCTGCCCTTGGCCAGCGTGTTGGCGCGCTCGAAGGCGTTCTTGGTGGCTTCGGCCAGCAGATTGGCCTTCACCGCGTCGGGCTTCGACAGCATGAACTGCGGCCCGCCTGACCGGATCTCGATGCCTTCCTTGATCAGCTCGGTGGCCTGCTCGGAGAGTTTCTTCACCTCCTGCACCTTCGGGCTGCTCACCCACACGGCCTGCGTGAGCACATACGACTCCACGCGCGAAAGCTGGTTGCCCTTCAGGTCCTTCGCGTACACCATCTGCGTCTCGACGGCGTTGGGCGTGACCTCCTCGGGCTTGAAGCCGCTGTCGGCGATGAATTTCTGCAGTCGCTGCAGGCTGCTGGTGAGCTTGCCGTAGGCCTCTGGCAACGTGGCGCCGCGCGCGGTCAGCGTGGCCTGCCATGCGCCCTGATCCGCATCCACGTCGATGCTGGCCGTGCCCTTCACCTTGATGGTGCTGGCCGTGCGCATGGTGATCATGGCGCGCGACACCGACTGCGCGGCGTAGGCGAACCCCAGCGCGATGGCCACGCCGAGCGTGAACATGCCGAACCCGCTGGACGCGAACCAGCGGAGCCGGCCCGATGTGGATGCATCAGACATGACGGTCTCCAGGCGTCGAAGCCACGGGGCCCGACGCTGTGTGCGGAAGTGCGAATTGGACGGTGGCCTGCGAAACAGACCGCAAGCGAGTATTCATCGACCGCGCGTCGAACCGGCCTTGAAAGGCGCGCAAGATTTTTCGCACGCCCCGCTCAGGCCTTCAGGTCGCGCCCGGTGGTGTCCTTCATGCCGACCAGCACCACCACGGCCAGCACGCCCAGCGCGCCGATCCACGCCATGGTCAGGCCCGGCATCTTCAGCTCGTTGCTGAACCAGCTGTCCAGGCCCGGCATGATGCCGCCCGAAAGCGCCATGGCCACGCTGTAGGCGAAACTCATGCTGACCACACGGTTGGCCACCGGGAACATCTCCACCAGCATGGCCCCCTGCATGCCCAGGGCCATCGCCACCGGAATGCCCATCAGCAGCTGCGCTGACAGGAAGGCACTGGGCTCGATGGGCAGGTGCGTCATGGCCAGCCAGCCCGGCACCATGACCGCCAACGCCCAACCCGTATAAAGGATGGCGCTTCCGCGGCGGCCCATGCGGTCGCTCATCCACCCGCCCACCACCTTGCTGACCGCCACGAACATCAGGGCGATGGTGTTGGCGGTCTGGAACTTGGCCGCATTGGTGGCATCACCGGCCTTCGCCGAGATCACCGCCGCGTTGAACACGTAGTAGTAGAGGGCGTTCGAGAAGGCCACGATGGCGAACAGCTGCAGCGAGGGCTTCCAGTCGGCGGCGATGGCGGCGAACACGGGGGGTCGGGTCGCGATCTCCTTGGCCTTCTCGCCTGCCTCGCTTTCGTGCAGCGAGCGGCGCAGCCACCAGCCAAACATGGCCATGACCACGCTGAACAGGAACGGCAGTCGCCAGCCCCAGGCCGCGATCTGGTCCTTGGACAGCACCTGATCCAGCACCATCACCGCCGCCGAACCGGTGAGAAAGCCCAGGCTGGTGCCCAAGGCCGTGCTGCTGCTGATCAGGCCACGCATGAACGGCTTGGCGTGCTCGGTGGTGTAGGCCATGCTGCCGGTGAACTCGCCTCCCAGCGAGAAACCCTGCGTCAGGCGGCACAGCACCAGAATCGCCGGTGCCAACCAGCCGATCTGCGCATGCGTGGGCAGGCAGCCGATCACCAGCGTGCTGAGGGCGATCAACGCCACCGACACCGTGAGCAGCCAGCGGCGACCCTTTCGGTCACCCATGCGACCAAGCACGATGCCGCCGATCGGACGCGCGAAGAACCCCACCGCAAACAGGCCCCAGGCCTTCAGGTTCTGCACCGAGGGGTTGTCAGCCGGGAAGAACGCCGCGCCGATCGGCCCCACCAGAAACCCGAACACCGCGTAGTCGAACCACTCGAGCAGGTTGCCGAACAGGCCGGCAAACACGGTGCGGAACATCGACTGCTCACGGGGGGTGCCGCTCTGGGTCAGGTCGCTGTGCATGTGGCCGAAGGTAGCGGTTCCGTCTGGGAGGGCACCCGGGCAGGAGGCTCTGAAACCGGCCCCAACCCGCGCAACACCCCCCTCTCAGCCCTCGAGTCAGGTTCTCGGATACTGCTTCGGACGAGCCGCTCCACAACCACGCCTCAAGGTCAAAAACCACCCAATTCCGGCTTGGATTTGCCTGCCTGCGTCGTACTGTTCTCGGGCCAAGAGACTGTGCCCAGACATGCCCCATCCACCCCGCCAGCATCTGCTCGCCTGGTGCACCGCTTCATTCGTCGCGGCAGGTGTGGCATTCGCCGGCGTGACCCCGCGCGGCGTGCCCGGCCACGGGGTGCATGGACAACCTCTCGCGCAACCTGAACAAGCGCTGAGTTTCTCGCGACGCATGCAACTGGAGTTCATCACGGCGCCGGCCACTCTGCTGCCCCCCGTCGATGAGGTGTCGCTGTTGATGGAGGACGACCAGCTTGAACAGCCTGCGCCACTTCGATTCGGTGTGCAGGTGCCCGTCGACCTGTCGCTCGCCGATGGCCAGTGGGTGCAGGTCGAAGGTGGACGCGTATGGCGCTGCGAGGTGGAAGCGATCGGATCGCTGAACACGCGACTGCATCTTCGCGGCCTGCATCTTGGCGCGGGCGAGCAGATCTATCTTGATGCGCCCGGCGACGATCCCAGCACCGTGGGACCCATCGAGGGCGTGGGCCCGTTCGACAACGGCGAAGCATGGGGCGTGTTCACCAACGGCGCCGTGGCTCGTCTGGAGTGGTTCGTGCCCGATGGCGTCGACGCGCGCGCGCTGCCGTTCGACGGCGTGGAATACGCGCACGGCTATCGCGACATCTTCGGCATGGCCTCGCAGCAATTGACCGGTGCGTGTCACAACCAGCCGGCGTGCTATCCGACCTGGTCCGACCTTTCGAACGCCGCCGGTCGCATCGCCTTCACGCGCAACGGCGGCAATTTCGCGTGCTCGGGCCAGCTGATGGCCACCGTGGCTGGCGATGAAACGCCGTACTTCAGCACCGCCAACCACTGCATCCAGACACAGACCGAAGCCAATAGCGCGGGACTTCGCTTCTTCTACCGGGCCGGTGAATGTGACGGCCCGCTGGACGCGTGGGTGGCCGTGACCGGCGGCACCGATCTGCTGGCCACGCACGCGGCGAGCGACTGCACGCTGCTCATGATCCGCGGTGCGCTGCCGAGCAGCGTGCACTGGGCCGGCTGGCTCACAACGAATCCCGCCAACGGCACGGCTTCCGTGTGCATCCATCATCCGAACGGATATCCGCAGGAGATCAGCTTCGGCACCAAGACCGCCACCGACAACGGCTGCGGCACGAGCGATGGCCCCAACTGGTCGCGCATGCTGTGGTCCGTCGGCATCACCGAGCGAGGTTCGAGCGGTTCCGGCCTGTACGAGGAGTCGTCGCAGATGCTGTACGGCCTGCTGACCTGCGGCACCAGCACGTGCTACAACCCGACCGGCTGGGATGGCTTTGGTCGCTGGGATGTGGCGCTGAACGCCGGAGGTTTCTCGGCCTTCATGACGGCGGGTAGCGACGACGCCATGGAGCCCAACGACACCTGCGCCGCCGCGTACGCGCTGCAGCCGGGCACCTCCTCCGGACTGATCGTGAAGCGCCTCAGCCCCGACTGGTATGCCATCGATGTGCCGCAGGGCCAGACGCTTTCCGTGAGCAGCGTGGCCACGCTGAACAACGGCGACGTGGACTTCCGCCTGTGGAGCGCGTGCGATCCGTCGGCCCTGCTGTCCGACGAGTCCGGCAATG
>Ga0209598_10001718_pt1 | contig 17675 bp, 14 predicted proteins | sample M_140807_EF_Meta_FD_187317 | JGI IMG/M metagenome (GOLD analysis project Ga0209598, IMG submission 187317) | Freshwater microbial communities from Lake Montjoie, Canada to study carbon cycling - M_140807_EF_MetaG (SPAdes) (version 2) | ecosystem: Environmental > Aquatic > Freshwater > Lake...
GAATTGGCGCGCGTTACTCTCCCAATCGTTCCAGGCAAGCTCTAGTTTCTGGGGTCCACCTCTTGGGGACTGCTTGGTCGAACTCCACGAAATGGTGATTCTGTCCAAGCCCGCCACACCTGTCTGATGTGGGCTGTCGCCGGAACGGGGCCTGTCTTGCCCCAGACGGCTTTGGTCTTTCTTTCTAGTAACGCAGCTTCCAGGTCAGCGACGGTCGTTCCCGGAAACCACGTTACCGCCGTTCCTACTTGGGCCAAATGGTGTGCGTCACTCGCACCTATTTCCGCAAGTCCCCACCTCCCGTCATTCATTGCCCTGACGAGGGTTTCTTTACGCCTTCCTCCAATTACTCCGGAAGCAACTTCAATCCCGACCAGTTTCGGCCCCATTGCGGTTGCGAGGAAGCCATCAATCTCTTTTTGATGGAGGCTTGGGACGAGAACGCTCATGGGGTGTGGAACTACTGCAATCCCACCGAAGTCCGCGATTCTTGAGACTGTGCTGTGGAGTGCCTCAAACCTGGGCAATGGGCTAGAGGGAAACGGCGGGCGAAAGTAGAGGCCGATAATGTGCCTGAAACACTTCGTCGTCGTCTCAATGCCAACGACGATGGACGGACCGACGTACCCTGGTTCCGCAGACCGTCGAATAGCGTCGAGCGCCCCACCGATCTGATCGTGGTCCGTGATTGCGATTGCATCGAGCGCGCAGTTTGACGACACGTGTTGAAGCAGGGACCGAACGGACATCATTCCGTCGCTCCAGTCTGTATGGATGTGAAGATCAGCCACACCCATTCGGCAACTTCCCAACTGATCGCAAGTGCAGGTGCATCGTGATTCTCTCCGGAATGAAGTTCTGCGTTGAGCCAAGTGATAGTCCCTTGGCGCGGATCGGTTCAACGGAGACGCAACCGCAGGGACAGCTCAAGGTGTGTCACCGACTGGCTACAATACCCATCAGCGTTCACTGCAAGTCCGCCAGTTTGGTTTATAGAGTGTCACTGTCTGGCTGACGGTTCAGCGCATGACCCGGCCATTACTGTCGCTGATGAAGTGCGATGGGGAGGAAATCCAGACAATGCGTGCGTTTGCTTACCACGCCCCCGCCAGTCTCGCTGAGGCGGTCGCGATACTCAGACGCGAAGGCCCAGGCGGGCGAGTGCTCGCCGGTGGTACTGACTTGCTGGTGCAAATGAAGGAGCGAGGCGTAGTCCCGCGCTACGTGTTGAGCTTGCGTGCCGTTGCGGACTTGTCTCACGTCTCTTTCAAGCCGGGACGGGGTTTGGTGATCGGGTCCCGCGCGTCATTGACGGACGTGATCACAAACCCGATTGTGGTGGAGCGGTACCCCATCCTTGTCGAGAGTGCGGGTCTGGTTGGCTCACACCAGATCCAGAACCTTGGCACCGTAGGGGGAAACCTTTGCAATGCCGCGCCGTCCGCGGATACCGCTCCTCCCTTGATTGCGCTGGGTGCCATCCTGCACCTGCATTCGGATCAGGGAGAACGGGAATTGCCCATCACCGATTTCTTTGTCGGTCCAGGTCGGACCGCTTTAGGCGAAGGTGAGCTCCTCGCGGAAATCAGTGTGCCGGAACCGCATCCACGGTCCGGCGGCGCATACGAGCGATACACGCCACGTCAGGAAATGGATATTGCCGTCGCCAGCGTCGCGTCGTTTGTCACTCTCGCTGCGGACGGATCTGTTGCCGGCGTGAGGATCATTCTCGGCGCAGTTGGTCCTACCCCTCTCCAAGCCCATGCGGCGGAGGCAGTGCTGATTGGCAAGAGACCTACAGCCGACGTCATCGAGTCAGCAGCCATCGCCGCGGTTTCCGACTCGCGGCCAATCAGTGACCAACGTGGCAGCGAAACATATCGGAAGCACCTCATTAATGTCCTTGCCCGGCGCACATTGGACAGAGCAGTCGCATCTGCCCAGGGCTAAGTCTTGGTGCAGATGCGCGGATCGGTTCAACATGCTGAGGAGATACTGGTGGCCAAAATGATCGTCAATGTCGAAGTAAACGGAGAGCGTCAAGAACTCCTGACCGAGCCCTATCGCACGCTCCTTGACCTGCTTCGCGACAACCTGTCGTTGACTGGGACCAAGGAGGGTTGCGGCACTGGCGACTGTGGTGCGTGCACGGTGCTTCTTGATGGTCGACCGGTCAACTCTTGTCTTGTGCTTGCTCCCGAAGCTGAAGGGCGCCACGTGACGACTGTCGAAGGTCTGGCCGAAGACAATCGACTTCATCCAATCCAGACAGCGTTCATCGAAGAAGGCGGGCTTCAGTGCGGCATCTGCACGCCTGGGATGCTCATGTCTGCGGTGGCGCTGCTTCGGTCAAACGCTGAGCCATCAGAGCAAGCGATCCGCTACGCCATCAGCGGAAACCTGTGCCGCTGTACCGGGTACGACAAGATCGTCCGGGCAATCGAGGTTGCCTCGAAGACGATGCAAGCAGACGCTGCAATTGCATCCCACTGACGGGACGGCGGCACAACCGCCTGGGAGCGAAAGATGACCACCACCGAACTTCCACGCACGGTCACTGAGGCGCCCGCCGACACGGCTACTCACGTCGTCATCGGCCAGCGGGTAGCAAAGATCGAAGGCGTCGACAAAGTAACCGGAAAAGCCCTGTACGGCGCGGACACCAGCCGACCCGGGATGCTGTGGGGGAAGATGCTCCCAAGCCCCCACGCACACGCAATGATCATATCCATCGACGTCAGTGCCGCGCGGGCTCTGCCAGGGGTTTTTGCGGTAATCACGGGTGCTGATCTTCCAACTATCGTGGCAAGAATTTCCGACACTGATGCCGCGCCCGAAGAGTTCGACACTCCATCACGGGGCAAGCAAATCCTTGCATGGAAGAAAGTGGTCTTCTTCGGACAACCCGTGGCGGCAGTAGCCGCGGTGACCCAAGCAATCGCCGAGGAAGCCTTAACCCTGATCAAGGTCGAGTACAGCCCCCTCCCGGTCGTGATTGATCCAGAGGCTGCAATGCGTCCAGATGCGCCGCTCGTCCAGAATGCGGTCTACACCGAAACATTCAGTGGCAAGGCGACGACGCCGAGTAATCTCGCAAAGCTGACCGAATTGAGCCGGGGGAACGTGGATGAGGCCATATCCAATTCGGATGTAACTGTGTCTGGGACATTCCGGACTGCAATGGTTCATCAGGGGTACATTGAACCGCAGGCATGCCTGGCCGAGTACAGCGCGGACGGCCGGTTTACGATCTGGACTTCCACCCAAGGTCAGTTTGGAGTCCGAGGTGGACTCTCAGGGTTCCTCAAAATCCCCCCCCGGAGAATTCGTGTCACCGCCTCGGAAATTGGTGGCGGTTTCGGTGCCAAGGGCGCGATGACCCTGGAACCGATTTGCACGCTCCTTGCTTATTCCGCGGGACGGCCCGTCAAGATGCAGCTGACGCGTTCGGAAGTGCTCCGTGCAACCCGACCTGCGCCTGACGCGGTCATGCATGTCACGTTGGGCGCCCGCAAAGATGGAACCTTGCTTGGTGCACGGGCAGCGTTCATCTGGGATGTCGGTGCGTATCCGGGCGGCGGATCTGTAGGCGGGATCAACTGCGGGTTTGGCCCCTACATTGTTCCCGCATATTCCTATGATGGATACGACGTTCTTACCAATCGCCCAAGCACAGGTGCATATCGGGCGCCGAACGGACCGCAAGGTGCCTTCGCCGTTGAAAGTGCGCTCGACATGCTTGCGAGCAAATTGGGAATGTCTCCTGTCGCGTTGCGACTAAAGAATGCCGTTCGCGAAGGTGACCGCAACCCTTCTGATGTCCCGTATCCACGAATTGGGTTCCGAGAGACCTTGGAAGCCATCGAAAACCACCCAGTATGGGCATCGCCAAAAGCGGCCTCGTCAAGACCAGGCTGGTTACGTGGTCGCGGAGTGGCATGTGGGTTGTGGGGTGGTGGCGTAGGGACTTCGATGGCCCACGTGAACATCGGTGAGGACGGGTCGGCAGTCATTGTGACCGGAGCCGTTGACCTCGCCGGCACGCGGACGACGATGGCCCAGATTGCCGCCGAGGAACTGCAGATTCCTTTTGAACGTGTCAATATCGTCCAACCGGACACCGATACCGCGCCGTTCAACAACCCCACCGGCGGTAGCCGCATCACATATAGCCTCGGAACCGCCGTCTACCGGGCTTCCATTGACGCGCGGACAAAACTAAAGCAGCGCGCTTCGCAGCAATTCCGGTGCCCGGCCGATGAAGTCGACTACCGGGACGGGGAGTTCTGGGTTCGGTCCGACCCGTCAGTTCGACTGACCATAGGCCAGGTCGCACGCAGCGCGGCCGGTTCGGGTGATGGGCCAGTCGTCGGAACCGGCGAGGTGACCCACCTCCTCCGGGCGCCAGCATTTGCCACGCAACTTGTCGAGGTTGAGGTTGACCCGGAAACCGGAGCGGTTCAGGTAGTCAACGTCATCGCCGCCCAGGACGTGGGAAGGGCAATCAACCCAACGGCATGCGAAGGCCAGATCCAAGGTGGCGTTGTTCAAGGGATCGGATGGGCACTTACCGAAGGGTATGTCTACGACGAACAGGGACGACTTCGAAACCCAGGCCTGCTCGACTACCGCATGCCGACCGCCCTCGATGCGCCGAACATCGAGTGTGTTCTCGTCGAGGTTCCTGCGATAGATGGCCCCTACGGTGTGCGCGGGGTCGGCGAAGTTCCAATTGTCCCCACGCCCGCGGCTGTTGCCAACGCTGTTTTTGACGCCTGCGCGGGACGCGTAACCTCACTCCCATTGTCCGGAGAACCAGTCATTCTCGCAATCAATGACACGAAGTCCGGTGTTGACCGCTCCCAAATGGTCACATTCAACCTCGGGCCAATTTCAACAGGCAGTACCGGTGCCTCCGAAACTGCTGTTGACGAGCCGAAGCTCGCAACCGAGGTTGAGGACTACTGCGCAGAAGACGACGTTGCCGAGCCCGAACTCGAATAGGGTGCGCGTCGGTACAACTGGTGGTCGAGACGCCTCCCCTGTGGGGAGGCGTCTCTGTTTTCACAGGGCGACCCAATACTAGGGCTCTGGATGAGGATGGGGTTACGGCATCAAACCGGTCGTATCATCTTCGGGTTATGCCACGAGTGCGCTGCCACTGGGCCCTCCTCGCTCGCACTCGCGATGCGACTGCAAGCAAATGGCCGCGACTACACGCAGATATCGTGTCCGAAAATGAGGCGTTTTTCGCCGGTGGTGTCGCTCCGGACGCAATCCGGCTGTTCGACTCCTTTGATAAGCGGTCGTCTCACTTCTACGATGACCAAGACCCGGACACTTGGTCGACATGGTCGGTTGTCGATACGTGCTTGAGAGAGAGGCCGCCTAACCTGTCAGACCTCCATGGATCACGCAGGTCACGCGTATGGCTCTACGGGTATCTCGCCCACATCATGGCCGACATCGCAAACTGGACCCACATCCTGAAACACCTGCCTCCATTTCCCGAAGAGCGGGCAGCCCACCATGGCGTCTGGCTACTCGCCGACCGTTTGACAGTTTCGGAGCCAGACCGAAAGCTAAATCTTGAAAACGTGCCTTACGGGGATGCACCGTCTTGGGTGCTCATGGCCCCGGTAAGTCGCCTGCTCAACACACTCGTCATGCACGTGCTACCCCAGAATGATCCATGGATTGCCGAAGCAACCTATGTACGCCACAATGCCGACTTGAGACAGGCGGAACCAACGGACTTACTTGCATCCGGAATTGACGCAACTGTCCTGGCAATCCGGGATCGGCATCGGTTCGAATGGGAGGAGTGTATTAAACAGGCTGAAAAGCTCGTCCCACTGTCTGCATGGGTCGAATTCGAGCGTACTGCCATCGAGAGCGCTATTGAAGTGATGCATCTGCTAGACGAACGCATCGGTATCTGATTTTGCGAATAGCACGCTAACTTCGGGCACCAGTACGTAACCCGTAGTCGGTCGCGCTCTCATCGGCGACCACGAACAAATCAGCTAGGGTGCCTCTTGCCGTTGCCTATATCACCGGGCGCGGTATGCCAATCGGACCCTTCGTCCCAGCTGGGACCGGAGTGACGGAAGGGGCCAGCCGGCGAGGCGTTGCTGTAGGCAGTCCGAATGCACGGCGCGTGTCTTCGTCAATCTCTGGTTCCTCGTCAGTCCAGACAATGACCAATCGCCGCGCAACACCCTCCTCGTTAGCAGCTGCCCAGACGGCCGCCGCAGTCCTCGGCACATCGACCGGCAGGACAGCTCCAGCCTTGTCTCGCGGGGCATCAGGCGAACGCTCGGCCAACCTTGCAATCCTCCCGGAAACCTCGATCAATCCGTCCCGGCTAAGGTACGCAGTAGGCCTCTTGTTCTGATCGACGCCAATTCGCAGATGGTCTATGAGGTCGTTCGGAACCACATCCCATGACGCATCGTTCCAGCTCACTCTGATCGGCTCACCAACGAGGCGGTCAATAAGCGATTTGACGCTCATCAAATCGGCGGCAACCACATTCGGTCTCCGAATCGTCACTGGAACGTCGATCACTCTCAATGACGGTGACGCCGTCGCCACGGCAAAGGAGAAACTGCCCGAGGCAACTGGCGTGAGCGCAGACACGGTCCCAGTCGCGTCGCTGCCTGACTGGGTACGGGTGGCCGTAGTTGTTGCGGTCGGGGTCGCACTGCGGGTCGCAGTCGCAGTCGGTGTCGGTGTCGGTGTCGGCGTCAGAGTTACAGTGATCGTATTCGTCGCAGATGGGCTCGTGCGGGAATCGGCAAGGTCTTGTGACTGAATTCCTCTCGAGGGAATCGCAGTCGGCGGCACAATAAGCAACCCATTGAGGGGCGCAAGGTCCCGATGAAGAAGGTCATCAATTAGTCGCGCGAGTGCCTCGACATCCACGGCACTTCCCTCGGTGCCCTCGAAAACTTTCGCCCCGAAAGTCGTGCCCCCTCCGGCAACCGGTGTTGCCGTAGCGGTCGGGGATGGCGGAAGGTCTGATGGCGTCATCGTGACTACCGTAAACATCGCGAAAACTGCCGATGGCGTTGGACTCGCCGACTGAACCGGCGCGATCGATGTCGCCCTTGCAATTGCCGTGGCAGCACCACCAGATGGAGTAACCGTTGCCACGCGGACCGGCGTGGATCGCAAACGCTGCAACTCCAGAGCAATCCCGCTCCGAAGGTCTGCGTCAACCTCCTCCACACTAGTTGGCCCCGCAGGTGGCGTTGGGGTCACAGGTGTTGCGACGGCGCCCGGCTTCGCCACAACCAGCACTGTCGCGTCGATCGGTGGCACCGCTAACACTGGAGCAACCTCACGATTGACGAACTCGAGGAGGCGTCCCGATGCAACACGCCACTCAAGTCGAGGTCGGTCTTGAGGTGCCAGACGAGATGTGTCTCGCGGAACATCCTGCATCCGTGGCAACTCAACCCAACTTAGTATCGTAGGAGGATCAATTCGCACCGTTCTTGGGGCACCAGACTCCGAGTTCAACCGAAGCACGAGTGGCTCCCGGATTGCCTGTTCGATCTGACGCCTCGCTGCATCTGTATCTGTAACCGGCACCCAAGGCTCATCGTTTCGAACGACAAGTTTGACGGCGTGTTCAGAAGTTGGAAGCGCATCCACAAGCCTTTTTGTGGTTGCGGTGATGTCAACGATGCGTCCCGGACGTCCAGGGTTCGTCTTCAGAACCCCATCCACCAGTTCGAGATACGGGTTGCGCGCCTCCTCAGAGACGCTCAATGCGACCCTGGTGACCCAGTCACGGAGTTTGACTTCGTCAAACCTGGCCCCGGTGATCCTCGTTCGCGCCTCGCCACCCGGCACGTCAAGGATGAGCATCCGCGAGGCCTCGACTGGATCGAGTCTCCATTCCCTTCGGGCGGGCCCGTTGTCGTCGACAAGCTCCAGCGGAGTGTCCAGAAGTGCCTTCGCCGCTCCGACGACATCTGATAACGAGGCCTCGTCGATTCGCGGCTGCACGACATCTATCACCAAGGTGACTGATGAAGGGAACCCACCCACAAGAGAAGCCTCAAGCCGGTTCAACGTTCCCTCGAAATTGAGCCTCTGGCCGACCTTCGACTGGATCAACTCAACGTCATAGTGCTCGCCAGAAGCACCGATCAAGACCTCAGCGTCAACTGGGCTGCGTTCAAGTACCCGGGCAATCGTCTCAAGCGACGATCGAGCTCGATTCCGGTCGAGGCGGAAACGAACCGGGACTTCGACGCCAACGGTCATGAGCCTCAGCTGGTCGGTCAACCACTGACGTCCAGTCCCCGTGTGTCCCGTGATGCCCGTCATGGACACGGTTGAAGCAATCGAATCGCCGTCAACCTCTATGCCGAGTGCTTCAACGCCCCGCTTCCACGTTTCTTCCCCGTGCGTTAGGAGAATTTCCGAGGCAAGCTTTTCAGCTACGGCGTCCACTACAGCGTCGCGGACTTCGTCCACCGTCAGGCCACCAATCGGTTTACCGAGGACGCGTACTCCAGAGTAGACACGGTCCTGATGTACCGCTTCGTACACCCAGGAAGTTGCCAATGCCAGCAACGCCGGGAGAAACACAAGGGCAACAAGCAGTCGGGCCGGAGCGGAAAACTGATCCAAAGACGAAGCGAAACGCAGAAGGACACGGATCACAAGTCCGCGTCCTCCATAAATGCCAGACCCGATTGCCGTCCAAGCCAGCGTACCGGTAGCTCGTCGCACGTGGCTCCCGGCGAAAAAATACTCCCACCAGAAGTGTGCAGTGCCAAGTGTTGCCTAGACACACCTATCAGCCGGAAGTTGACAACATCTTGGGAGGCGCTTCCTCTTGCGAGACGCTTCCTATTGAAGCAACTCCTACGGCTTGGCGAACTTCACACCCGTGCCGTAGGCAACAACGGCTGGCCCAGCACTGGTGGGGTACTGCATCAGTTTGACGGCAATAATCGCGTCACACCCGTGCTCCTGGCCAATCGCCTGGAGATTTTGCAACGCAGACATGACAGGCTCACGGCCACCTAGGGCCTGACCAAACATAACCCCCAATTCAACATGGGGTTGAACAATGGTCTCACGGGTTGACAACGCAGGTCCGCCTGCTGAGGAGGACTGCCCTTGAGTCGCCCCCGGGGCGGAAACCGGTACACCAGAGCTACGCTGTAGCGCCATGGATTACCTCAACCATCCCCTAACGTGTTAGTAACGCATCGCCTAGCATTGGAACCTTGCCTCAACCCCTGCTCCCAATACAGACCAAACCAGACCGAAATCCAGACTGCCCGTAGTCTTCACGAAGGGTCCGAAGCGAAAGCACTCCGCAACATATTCGGCGCGTATTGGAGTATATGCACCTCTCGGCGCTGAGGCAAACGACTATGACCGCCCAGACTAAGACGGACGCCGCAGGTTTGCGGTCTCTTCGCGGCCGTTGAACGCCGTCCGTTGAGATCCGCTTCCAATGACGTGGCGCCTGTCAAAGGTTCCAGAAGGTATCCAGTTCTACTAACGCGAGGTCATTCGTTTTGGGTGCACCTGTGGAAATGGGTTGTTCCGTGTGGTCGCGCATCGCTGGAACCCAGGTTCGTCACTGGTTCACGGCACCAACCCGGGGGCTGCGCCCACAGTGGACGTAGGCCGAAAGGGCTGACTGTCCAACTCTGCTACTTCACCCCGCACATACCCGGTTGATTCCGTCGTACAATCGCCAAATGCTTGACGAGTTCCTTTCGCGAGCCATCTCAGGCGGGCTGCATACGGACCTCTATCATCCTGACGCGGCGTACGTCGCCTGGCGAACTGGACGCATTGGGATCACCACCTTTGACTTGTACACGCGTCGCGAGCCTTGCGACGGCGCGTTCCTCCTCGTTGCGGGTCTCGAGTTCGCACTCGACTTCATTCGTGAGTTTCAATATGAAGAGAAGGGCCTGCGATATCTCACCCAGGTACGGGACTACGACCCGAAATTTGTTGACTACCTAAGGCACATTCGCTTCACCGGCGACGTCCTGGCAATGCCAGAAGGCACCGTGGCGTTCCCTGGAGAACCCCTGATAAGAGTGACCGCGCCTTTCATCGAAGGGTTACTGATTGAGGCCGGTCTCCTCCAGGCGATCAATACCTCGACATGGGTCGCTACCAAGGCGGCACGAACTGTCCTCGCCGCAAACGGTCGCCGCGTATCAGAGTTTGCCTTTCGGCGCGCAGCGGCCCCGTTCACGGTCGCAAGGAGCGCCTACATCGGCGGATGCGCATCCACGAGCTTCGTTGCCGCCGCCGAGCGCTTCCGGATCCCGGCGACGGGCACGATTCCCCATGCACTCGTTCAACTATTCCCCGACGAAACCGAAGCATTCATGGCCGTCGCGGAAACCTACAACCGGTACACGGTTTTACTCGACACATATGACGTCACCAATGCTATCTCCAAAGTGATCAAGGTTGCACATGACGTTGAGGAACGACTGGGTCACCATCTCGCCGCCGTCCGTTTGGACAGCGGGGATCTCGACGCCGCGAGCCGTCATGTGCGACACGCCCTAGATGCAGCCAATCTGTATCGCACGAGGATTATCGCGTCTGGGGACCTCGACGAGTTCTCCATTCAGACGCTTGTCAGGGCAGATGCGCCTATCGACGGGTTTGGGGTCGGCACCAGTCTCGGAGTTGCAACAGCGTCCTCAACGAACCCTGGCGGTCTTGGGGGGGTATACAAGGCGGTCCACTATGTTGAAGAGGACGGCACCCCCACTCCGTTGATCAAGCTCGCGGAGAACAAGACTACCTGGCCCGGCCGCAAGGAGGTCTATCGGATTGGTGCATTCGAACGCGATGTCGTGCAACTTGAAGGTGAACCGCCTCCATCAGGGTCGAAGCGCCTTTTGCGCCCCGTCATTCTCTCCGGTTCCGTCGTTTCCGGGAGTTCGCCCCCGCTAAGCGAAGTTCGGGAATTTGCGCAGCAGAACCTCAGCGAACTACCCGAGCAGTATCGGCACCTCTCGCCAACAACGGAGTATCCAGTCTTTCCAAGCGCATCGCTTGAACGGCTTCGATCAATGGCGATGGACGCACACCAGCCGGGTGCCACCAGCACCATTTAGGGATGCTTTCAGTGAACCCCCCGATCTCATTGTGCACGACCGTTCACGACCCCGACGCGCGGCTCACGCCTCTCCTTTTGGCGCATGAGCGCGCACTCACGAAGCAATACGGCAGCGTGCATGTCTCGGCGACGAATGTAACGGATGCAGACCTGATCATTCGCCTTCGCGATTTGGGAGCACTCGTAGACACGCGGGCTGGCAGTGAGATCGGGACGGCCCGGCGCAATGTTGTGGCGAGCGCGGCACGCATCAACAGCAATCCGGTGCTCTACTGCGACTTCGACAGGTGGCTTCACTGGCAAAGCACGGATCCCGATGAGCTCTTGGACCTCCCGTCACGGGTGTTACACGATCACCCCAACGCGTGGTTTGTCTGCCTTGGACGCACGCGCCGCGCCTTTGAAACTCACCCACGTGTACAGCGTGACACCGAAACCCTGTCAAACCTGGTAGCGACCATTGCGCTCGGGACGCATCTGGATGTCACCGCCGGCGCATGCCTGATCACGGCAAACGGCGCGAGGATCATCGTCAGCCAATCGACCGAAGTCTCAAATGCGACCGATGGGGAGTGGCCTGCGATCATCTGGAAATCTGGCAGCGACCGGGTGGCAGGCATCCTGTGTGAGGGTCTTGAATTCGAGACCGCCACTTTTTACACCAAGGAAATCTCCGACCATGGCGGGCGCGCGAGCTGGGAAGCTGCGACCTATGACAGCACTGCCTCGTGGGCGCGCCGGATGGCACTCTCCTCGGCCACGGCGTCCGCAATCGCACGGGTCGTCGATCCTAACCGCGCCTGATTCAAATCTACGGAACTGGCCACAGCAGAGTCAGCCGGCGAGGCTCGTTGCCGGACTGCAATTGGCGCATCGCAACACACACCACACTCATGTCATCAGCAGGGCGCCCGGAATCTAGCTCGCGTGCCTCGTCCAACAGGGTCGAAGCTACGGTCTGAGCATCGGCATCCACCCGGTAAAGCCGGTCAACGGTGGCGAGGATGTCAAAGGACTGCCCACTCCGACGACCCGCGTCAGCAATTCCGTCGCTCATCGCAACCACCATCACGCCAACTTTCAGCGGTATTTCCGTAATGGTCGGCTTGGTGTCTGGGTAAAGCCCAACCGGCACACTGGGAGCGTCCCACCTAACAACGTGATCCCCCATCGCAATTACGGCGGGGCAATGGCTATTTCGTGAAACCACCAAGGTGCCTGACGAAAGGTCAACCGAGATTATGCTGAGTTCTGTCGATACCTGTCCGTGACGATAGGCAAGCAGGAAGTCACTGACCGCACGCGCGGTCGCGCCATCGCGCGCACCCTCGGCAATCAGTCCAACTGCCTTGCGCGCCACAAGGTTTGCAAGCGTCTTGGCGGGCCGACCATGCCCCTGACCGTCTGCAAGGACCACAGAAACGCCGCCAGTTGGGCGCTCAGTAAGTTCGACGGTATCGCCACTTTCGCGTTCGGCGTACCGGGAAACCTTCGCAATTCCAACCTGGATTTCAAGATCTGACAGCGGCACGCGAACCCGTGGCACTATGGGCGACACGCCACTCATATCTGCTTCAATTCCCGCTGCCCTCTATCGAGGCATTGTTGACCTAGAAAACGCCAAGGTTGACATGCTCCAGAAGATTCCGGAGAAAAAAGGCGCGGCTGCCGCTCGATCGCGCCACAAAAGACGATGGCACGACGATCACGCAGTAAGTGTGCCCTTCGTGGAAGCAACCACACCGCTTCGACGAGGGTCCCGCGCAACCGCACCTGCGAGGGCGCGCGCAAACGCCTTGAAGCACGCCTCAGCCATGTGATGTGAATCTCTTCCGGCAATGACCCGTAGATGCAACGTAATCCGCGCTTCCGCAACGAAGCTTTCAAAGAAGTGCGCCATGAGAGACGGTGGAAGCCCAACTCCTCCGGCGTCACCTGTCGACACCGATGCGAAGGGCCGTCCACTGCAGTCAACGACTGCCTGGGCGAGAGCCTCATCCATTGGGACCGTCGCATCAAACATTCGGGCAATCCCGGTCCGGTCACCCAACGCATCACGGAATGTTCGTCCGAAAACCAAGGCGCAGTCTTCAACTGAGTGGTGTGTGTCTATCTCAAGGTCACCCTCGCATGAGAGGGTAAGGTCGATCGCTGCATGGCGGGCTATCTGGTCAAGCATGTGGTCGAGGAACGGGACGCCTGACCGGATTGAACTGACTCCGGTTCCGTCAAGGTTGACTGTGCACTCAACCCGGGTCTCACGGGTATGGCGCTTCACCTCTGCTACTCGAGGTCCGTCTAAACCCGTCATTGCGTTCGCTCCGATGCCGTAAGGCGCCACACGTGCAGCACTCGCTGATACACCGTAACCAAGGTTCCCAAAGCGACCAGCGTTAGTACCACGATCATTGCGTTATAGGGCAGCAATAGCGCCGCCCCTAGCCCAATCACCCTCTCAGGGCGTTGGAAAAGGCCCACCTCACAATCCAATCCCAGGCCCTCAGCCCGGGCACGGGCGTAGCTTGTCATCAGCGAGTTCGCGAGGATGACCATTGCGAGCGTCACGCCAACCCACATTGTCAAGTCGCTTTCAGCCGCACGCAAGAAAGCGAGTTGCAAACCGACAAGGACGGCAACTTCAGAATATCGGTCCAGTGTCGAGTCCAGAAACGCGCCAAACGCCGTCCTCTGGTTCATCACCCGGGCCAATGCGCCGTCAAACATGTCGAATGCACCGGCAACGAGAACAAGAACTCCGCCCGGAAACCACTCGCCACTTGCGAGTACCACGCCGGCGCCGATGTTCAGGAAAAGGCCGATCACGGTCAGCCCATTTGGGGTAATACCGGTCCGAGCGACTGGAGCTATCGCCCACTCGGCGAAGCGCCGCGTCTGCAGTTGGATGGTCGTTCGGAAGGTCGCCACCGCGTCGGAGTATGCCATGCATCGCGCGGTGCCCCTTGGCTACGACCGCGCGTGTTGCACCAGAAATGACCTCAACCAAGGGGCTGCACCAGTCAGCTAGCCGATGCACCCGCAACAACGGAAGCGGTCGCAGGCACTTCGTGTTTCTCTGCCGCACCACTGGTCACTAGTGGCGGTGAGGATGGTGGTGATGCTGGTCTCGGTGCCTCGGATCGTACGGACGACCTGAACACGAGCAAGCAGGCGGTACACGATACGAGAAGGAAGCCGTTGATCCAGAGCGCATTGGCTGGCCCCAGATGCTCACCCGAGTACCCCACCAGAAGACCTGAAAACGGCTGCAGGCCGAACGTGATCATGGAGGAGAGACCGAGCAAGCGGGCTCGCATCGCCTGGGGAGACATCTGTTGCAACAGCCCCATCGAAGTGGTCATTACAAGCGGTCCGGCCATCCCTTGAAGGTAGCCAAAGATGGCCGCAGTGACCACGATTGGTTCGGAAATGCCAAGGTAATCCCCGACCCGCCTAATGACTTCCGACACACTCGGGTTGGCAATGGAGGTCATGATCATGAGCATCGTGCCGAACCAGATCAGCGCGCCACTCACCAAAATCCCTGTCCGCCTGACGTTGTGAACGACGGGTAGGATCAGAAGCGTCACCGTCATCGAACCTGCGCCACTGATGCCTCCCAGCAGACCGAGGACACGGGCATCACCTTGAAGAACTTCCGCAACGAACGCCGGCATGACCGTCATTGTGGAAAAAACGAAAAACACGAAGAGCATTGAAAACAGATAAAGGTCGATCATCATCGGCTGCGACCGCACGTACGAGATCGCTTCGAGTGGTCCGCCTTTTGATCCAGCTGCCCCATGAGTGGAAGCGCCGGGCCGGGCCGTCAGTTGTGTGGCGGCGTTGTCGGTGAACCGAACCCGAGCAAGCGCGACTATTACGGCCACGAAACTGAGCGCATTTACCCAAAACGCCGTCGCCGTCCCGAAATACCCGATCAACAGACCCGCAAGCGATGGGCCGACGATCCGCGCAAGTTGGAAGGCCATTGAGTTGAGGGTCACCGCCTGCCGGATCATTGCGGTACCCGTAAGGTCCGCTGCAAACGCCTGAAGGGCGGGCATGTCAATCGCCGTCACAATCCCAGTAATGACTGCAAGCACATAGATGTGCCAAATCTGAATCACGTCAGTCTGCACGAGGATTGCAAGTGTTGCCGCCAGCGAACCCAGGATTGCTTGCGTCCCGATCAGGAGGGTGCGGCGCGGTACCCGGTCGGCAATTGAGCCAGCGAACGGGCCGAGGAGGAGCATCGGCAGAGAGCCCAGCATTGTCACCCAGCCCAGTGCAGCCGGTGAATGCGTCAGCTGGTAAACCACCCAGCTTTGGGCCGTCATTTGCACCAAGGTTCCGATTGTCGAAATCGTCTGACCTGTAATGAACATTCGAAAATTCGGAATCCGAAGTGGGGCGTACATGTGCCCGTACCGAGAACTACCTGTCATAAATTGTCATCAATCTGCTGAATATTTCATTGCCAATTTCAGCGCTGGCAGATTTCTTGCTGATCCCGAGATTCCAGAGGCACCGCAGAGACTGAGCATAGTGACCTAGGGCAGTATGCCTCTGACCGAACTGGGTGGAGTGGTAGCAAACACGTAACAGGATTTTGCTGAAGGAGATCCCAACCGTGTCAGGACGCTGCTGGTCCAGCGAACCGGCTATTGAATGTCCCGGTCTCCGGGAGCATCCCAGGCATGCTGAAGAAACGCGTACTCGTCCGGGATTGAATAGCAGTTTCGTATATCGTCAGTATTTTGGGGGCTATGACCTTCCACGAGAAACGGTTCGCCGCAATCAGCCCGCCGGCGATGACTGTCCGCCGCACTCTCTCGTCACCAATTGCTTGAACAAGGCAGTGCGCCAGTGAAGCTGCGTCTTGTGCAACCGCCAGTAGTCCACTTTCGCCGTGTACCAAAGCCGTACGGTAGCCAGGAATGTCAGATGCGACGACCGGCGTGCCAGCAGCCATTGCCTCCAACAGGACAATTCCCTGGCTCTCACGGCCGGTAGAAGGCGCACAGAATACGGTCGCGTGGCGATACAACTGCTTTCGAAGCGTGTCGGACACCTGTCCAACAAAGACCACATCCTTCAAACCCAGGCGATGGGACAATTCTCGGAACGGTCCTGCAGCAAATTCGCTGAATGGTCCGGCTACAACCAGCCGAATTGGTGAAACCCGAGCGGCCACCAGATTCATCGCTTCGATTAGAACCGTGAGGCCCTTACGCCGTTCAAGTCGCCCCAAAAAGAGGACTGTCGGGGTTCCATCCTGCATTACTTCCGGACAGACGTCCGAAATCGGGTCGTGATCTGTTTCGACACCATTCGGGATCGGTGAATACTGGTGCGGGAAATAGGAATTTATGAACCGGTGCGCCTCAGCGGACACCGTTATTCGCGCGTCAAGCCGAGATAGCAACGCACGAAAAACTTGGCGGCCCAAGGCGTAGCCAACATATCGGTCACGTGCACAGTGGAACGTGCCAACATTCGCGGCGCGAGATTCGCGGAGAACAAGCGGAGCGAGAACCGGGACCAATGGCTCATGCAGGTGAACGACATCAAAGCGTTCGTGATCAAGAATCTGTGTGATGCGGCCTCTGAGAGTTAATGAGAGCGTCAAACGCGCCACCGATTGATTTGCAGGCACGCTGGTAATGTGTGAACCGACCCGGTACACCTCCGGATGCACGACCTCGACGTCGTCCCGCGACGAAGGCGCAATGATGCGGACGTGGTGTCCGACGTCAGACAAGCAGCGCGCTAGGTTCCTGACGTGTTCGGTGACCCCTCCGGGATACGGAAAATCGTAGGGACTGACCAGAGCGATTTTCACCAGCCTACAGGCTCCCAGAATGGCGCTAAAAGATCGCGCCTCGTGTAATCGCCAACGTCGTTTAAACCCTAGCGCGTGCTCATGACTACTGCCAAACCGCAGGCATCCACTTCCGAGCCGGCATCTGGCGGAACAATGGTGCTAAGGCACCGTGAGCCCCGTCACGGGGTGTCGAATACTAGGTGGCCGAGCGTCCATTGATCAGGGTGACGACGAAGCAAATCGCCAAGCCGGTTCGCAACCTCATGCGCCGCCCGGGGCGCATCGTCGTCTGCACCAGTCCATCGAACATAGCCGCTTGGAGGACGAACACTGATTGGCGCCTCAAACCCCGGATCGTTTCCAGCGCATTGTGCCTCGATTACTGCCCTTACCCTGCCCAACGGCAGTGCCAGGCCGTATCCGAACAGCAACGGCAATCGTCTGAGCGCCGCGATGCGATAGGGAAGCGCCGGGAAATGAACTTCCCGGCCAGAAATCCTGACTGCAAACGAACGATTCGCACCCGCGCTAGACGATGTCGAAGAGTTTGCGGGGACCGGGGCAACTGGAGGCACCCAGTCAGTAAACGAGACGAGCAAATCGCCCCGATCCAGTGCCCGCCACACTGGCCTCGCCCCGAGGTCCGGAGTGAGAATCGAAAATCGATCACGCTTTCGATTTCGGGATACCAGTTCGTGAAGTCGACTTGGTCGTAACCGC
>Ga0209598_10001719_pt1 | contig 17671 bp, 16 predicted proteins | sample M_140807_EF_Meta_FD_187317 | JGI IMG/M metagenome (GOLD analysis project Ga0209598, IMG submission 187317) | Freshwater microbial communities from Lake Montjoie, Canada to study carbon cycling - M_140807_EF_MetaG (SPAdes) (version 2) | ecosystem: Environmental > Aquatic > Freshwater > Lake...
TATTGGCTTATCTGATATTTTTCGTCACTGAAATTGCACGATTTGCAGAAACAGATGCACATCAAAAAGCAAGTAAACATTTACCTACCGAGCAGGATTTAAATATCAACACAAAAATTTCCGGCAATGAATTGGTTTGGAAAACAATAGAAAATAAATATTTTGTTCAAGTTGTAAACCAACAAAAATTCGAGCATTTAATCAATCAAGATTTACTGAAAAAAATGTACAACAAATTGGTTGTTACTGATGAATATGCGGAATACATTGAATTACAATCCAGAGAAAAAAAATCAGAAAAGAAAATCCTTGAGTACATTTTGAATCAATTGTTATTGCCTAATGAGGATTTCATACAACATATTGAAGAACTGTTTATCAATTGGGACGACGATGGCGAATTGATGCAAACCTTGGTTATGAACTATTTCAACAAACCGAATGATTTCAATTTCACAAACATTTTAAGTGATGAAAAGAGAAAGTTTTCTGAAGACCTTCTAGAAACGGTTATTGATAAGCACGAATATGTAATGGAATTGATTAAACCCAAATTAAAAAACTGGGATGCAGATAGAATTGCCTCTTTAGATTTAATTATTTTACAAATGGGTGTTTGTGAATTTTTATTCTTCGAAACCATCCCTACTAAAGTAACTATCAACGAATATATTGATATTGCTAAAGCGTATAGTACCGTACAAAGTGGTCAATTTGTAAACGGATTATTGGATAATATACACAAAGAGCTTACTGCTGAAAACAAAATTGTCAAAAAAAATCATAAACAAAACTAATTGTAGAAAATGAAAAATTTATGTTTTTTAATTATTGCTTGTGGTCTTTTAATGTGTAGTTGCGACATTAGAAAAAAAGATACAAAAGCTCCTGCGACATCGATTTCAAAACAAGTGACTTCCGACCCAACCACAGTAGAAATCATTGATTCGGTATATGATTTCGGAACAATTAATGAAGGAGATATTGTTGAATTCAGTTTTCGTTTTAAAAATACAGGAAATAAACCTTTAGATGTTTCAGATGCAAAGGCTAGTTGTGGCTGCACCGTACCCGAAAAACCAACAGCACCAATCAAGCCAGGAGAAATGGGATTTATAAAAGTTAAGTTCAACAGTGATAGAAAACCTGGAGAAGCACACAAATCAATTACCGTAACATCAAATGCAATGCCTGAATTCCCTGAATTGTATTTAAAAGGAACAGTAATAGGTAAAAAAGAAACGAATTAAAATTTAAACAAACAAATATGCAATTATTAGCAACCGATGGCGGATACGCCAATTTAATTCTTATGGGTGCCATGGTTTTGGTATTCTGGCTTTTCATGATTAGACCTCAAGCAAAAAAAGCAAAAGAACAAAAGAAGTTCATCAACGACTTACAAAAAGGCGACAAAATTGTAACCATTGCTGGTATTCATGGTACAATAAACAAAGTAAATGAAGATGGTACGTTGAGTTTGGAAGTTAGTCCAGGTAGTTATATTAAAATCGAAAGAAGTGCTTTGAGCATGGAATGGACAGCCAACATCAACAAAGTTGCAACAGAAGTAAAAAAATAACCTTCCTGAGTGTAAGGTTAATCGTCGATTAGCCTTACACCAGTTTTTACAAATCAAATGCCAATCAAATGCTTAAAATTGGACTAACTGGTGGCATTGGAAGCGGCAAATCTACCGTAGCTGCTATATTTGAAGTATTGGATATACCTGTTTATTATGCAGACAATGTTGCCAAACAATTGATGCAAGAAGACGAGTCGTTGATTAATTCCATCAAGATAAATTTTGGTGAATCTTGTTATGAAGCAGGTAAATTAAACCGAGCTTATTTATCTTCTATTGTTTTTAATGACAAAAGCAAACTAGGATTACTTAATGGCATTGTGCATCCTGCAACTATTGCACACGCTGAAAAATGGATGAAAAATCAAACATCCCCCTACTGCATCAAAGAAGCCGCTTTGATATTTGAGAGCAATTCCAATAAAAAATTAGATTTTGTAATTGGTGTTCATTCCCCTGAAAATTTGAGAATCAATCGAATAATCGCGAGGAATCAAATTTCTGAAAGCGAGATAAAAGCCAGAATTGATGCACAAATGAACGAAGCTGAAAAAATGGCAAAATGTGATTTTGTAATAAACAACGATGAAATCGAATTGCTTATACATCAAGTGCTTTCAATACATCAAAAATTAATCGCGAAAGTTTAGTTCAATTCAGCAAGCGCAACCCTCAATTTTGTAAATCCTTTTTCAATATTTTCAATGCTGTTTGCAAACGATAATCTGATGCAATTAGGCGTACCAAATGCAGCACCAGTAACGGTTGAAACATGTGCCACATTAAGCAAATACATACACAAATCATCTGCATTTGAAATCAATTCTCCTGTTTTAGTTTTTTTGCCAAAATAAAAAGAAACATCTGGAAAAACATAAAATGCGCCGGGTGGCTTCATATATTTTATATTTGGAATCTCATTTAAAAAATTCATCACTTTTTCTCTTCTATTTCTAAACGCATCAAGCATATCCATTGTAGGCTTCATATCGCTCAATAATGCTGTTATTGCAGCCCTTTGTGCAATTGAATTTGTAGCGCTGGTAAACTGACCTTGTATTTTATCGCAAGCACGTGCAATTTCTACAGGTGCAGCTAGATATCCTACTCTCCAGCCCGTCATTGCATATCCTTTACTTAATCCATTTATAACAATTGTTCTGTCTTTTACAGATTCAAATTGGGCAATACTTTCATGAGCTCCAACATAATTTATATACTCATAAATTTCATCACTCATAATAAAAATATCATGGTGTTTTTCAAAAACATTGACCAAAGATGCCAACTCGCTTTTTGTATAGATTGAACCCGTGGGATTACAAGGTGAAGAAAACATAAATAATTTTGTTTTTGAACTGATGTTTTCTTCTAATTCTTTAGCCGTGATTTTATAATCATTTTCAAACTGGGTATTTACTAAAATTGGCTTCCCTCCTGCTAGTTTTACAATTTCACTGTATGTAACCCAATAAGGCGTTGGAATAATTACTTCATCATCTTTATCTACTAACGCCAACACAAGATTTGCAATACATTGTTTTGCGCCAGTACTTACTACAATTTGTTCTGGTGTAAAAAGTAGTCCATTGTCTCTTAATAATTTTGTACAAACGGCTTCCCTTAGATCCAAATAACCAGCAACTGGTGTATAATGACTAAAGTTGTCATCAATGGCTTTTTTAGCCGCATCTTTAATATGTTGCGGAGTGTCAAAATCTGGTTCACCCAAACTTAAATCAGTAATATCAAATCCTTGAGCCCTCAAAGCCCTCCCCATTTTTGCCATTTTCAAAGTTTCGGGTTCTTTAAATCTATCAAGTAATGAAGAAAAATGCATAAGCAAAAATGATGTTTAGTTGTTTTGGATTAAAATGCTTTTTTTAGAAAATATTAAATTAAATAAGGTCAATTTGCGCCTTTGGAAATAATTTCTGGAAATAAAATCAAATTTATAGAAAATTTTAAAGAACAATCTTATTTTTTGCAGTTCTATTTTCGCAATTTTTATCACGATTGGTTTTATTTAGTCATATTAGTATGAAATCCATAAAAATTAAAACGATACTTCACTTTTAATAAAAATCTTTTTCCCCTATATTTGCACACCTAAGTTAATTTTAGGGAATATTGTAAAAAACGACACCTTTAATCAACATTTTAAAGATTAAAATCCTTTTTGATTTAAAAGGATTGTTCTTTAATGTTTTTTATTCGTGAAATAAAAAAGACAAACATGAAACTGAAAGGGCTAGTATGGTTTTTCACCATCGCATTAGTGATTATCTCTCTTTGGGAGCTTTCCTACACATTTGCTGTACGTAACTATGAAGCAACAGTTAAAGCACAAGCTGAAAAATTAGTAAAAAAGCAATCAAAAGGGTTGTCGCCAGAGGAAAGAGAAGCTTTGGTAAAAATAAAAACACAAAAGATTTTAGATAGTACAAAAGATAAAGAAATTTACTTAGGCGCTACTTACCAAAAATGTAAAGAAAACGAGTTGAATCTTGGTTTGGATTTACAAGGTGGTATGAGTGTAACCATGGATGTTAGCTTAGAAGGTATGATTAAATCTTTGAGCAACAACCCTAAAGACGCTCAATTACTGAATGCATTAAGAACAGCTACAGCTCAGAAAGCTAGTAGTGATGCTGATTACATCACTTTGTTTAGTGACGCATTTATCAAACAAAATGGCAATGGAAAATTATCATCATTATTTGCAGGGCCAGGAAAGGAAGTAAAAATTGATGATAAGGATGAAGCTGTTATCACAAAAATCAGAACAATTGGTAAAGGTGCAATCAACCAAACCTACAAAATATTGGTTAAGCGTATCGACAAATTTGGGGTTGCTCAACCTAACATCAACTTGGATGAAAACAAGGGCGTTATCAACGTTGAATTGGCTGGTGTAAACGATCCAGCAAGGGTTAGAAAATTCTTACAATCTTCAGCAAACCTTCAATTTTGGGAAGTTTACCAAATTGATGAAATTGCAAACTCATTAAAATTAGCAGACGATAATTTAAAAAATTATTTGAATGGTGTGAGTGTTGGAGATACTTCAAAAGCAAACGATACAACTTTAGCTAAAAAGAATTTAAATCCATTTTTCAACGTAATCAATCCAATAGATGTTCAAACGGACAATAACGGAAAACGTTTTTATTCTCCATCAATTGGAAACGTAGCCTTGAAAGATACTGGTTTATTTTTCAGCTATATGAATAATGAAGCGGTGAAGAACGCACTTCCTTCAAACTTGAAATTCTTGTTTGGTATTGAAGAGAAATCTGCAAAAGGAAACATTCGTTTTTTCCCTTTATATGCTGTTAAAACTATAGTAGGTAGCGAAAAAGCGCCTTTAGAAGGTGATGGTGTAGAAGAAGCTCATCAAGATTTTGATGAAATGGGAAAACCGGCCATCAAAATGACTATGACCAATTCTGGCAGTAAAATCTGGGCTAGATTAACAGGTAAAAATGTCGGTCGTCCAATTGCCATTGCTTTGGATAATATCGTATACAGTGCGCCAAATGTGAATGGTGCTATTGAAGGTGGAAACTCTGAGATTTCAGGAAAATTCACTGTAGAAGAAGCACAAGATTTAGCAAATATTTTAAAGTCTGGTAAATTAGATGCCCCTGCTAAAATTGTTGCAGAACAAGTAGTTGGACCAACCCTAGGTAAAGAAGCGGTAAACGGCGGTATTATGTCGTTCTTTATTGCATTTGGAATAATATTCTTATTAATGTTGGTTTATTATAATACCGGTGGATGGGTGGCTAATGTGGCACTTATTTTCAACTTGTTATTTACAATTGGAGTACTGGCTTCTTTAGGATTTACATTAACTGCAGCAGGTATTGCTGGTTTGGTTTTAACCATCGGTTTGGCTGTAGATACCAACGTAATCATTTTTGAAAGAATTAAAGAAGAACTTACAAAAGGTAAATCTTACGAAGAATCTGTGAATGAAGGTTATAAGCGTTCTTTGGCTCCTGTAATTGATGCACACGTTACTTCTTTATTAACTGCTATTATCTTGGCGATATTTGGTCTAGGCCCTGTATTAGGTTTTGCTACAACTCAAATCATAGGTATCCTTTTATCATTATTCTGTGGAATTTTGGTATCTCGTTTATTTACTGAAATCTGGACCAACAAACAACGTCATTTTAATTACTTTACCGGATTATCTAAAAAGGTGTTCAAGCACGCTAATTATAAATTCATTGAGTACAGAAAAGTGGCTTATGTAATTTCTACAATTGTATTATTAGCAGGTGTTGCTTCTTTCTTTGTAGGTTTCCACCAAGGGGTAGAATTTAAAGGTGGTAGAAGTTATACCATTGCTTTTGACCAAAAAGTAGATGCGGACAAATTCAGAGATGATTTGAAAAAAGAATTGGAAGGCGACAATATTACTTTAAAAACAGTTGGCGAAGATGGCAAACACATCAACATTACAACTTCATATTTAAAAGGACAAGACAATGCGGATAGTGCGGTACAATCAAGAATAATGATGGGATTGAAATCGGTATTGCCTGCTAGCACTACTTACAATTCATTTGTATCAAACAACATTCAAAGTTCAACAACGGTACAACCAAGTATCTCTGATGATTTGAAAAGAGGTGCAATTAAAGCAACTATTTTTGCGATGTTGATTATCTTCTTGTACATCTTTATGCGTTTCCGTGATTGGAGATATTCAGCTGGAACCATCCTTACTTTGTTGCATGACGTATTGGTAACATTGGCGGTTTTCGCGTTCTTTAAAGATATCGTTCCTTTCCCATTAGAAATTGATCAGCATTTCATTGCAGCAATTTTAACAGTGATTGGTTTCTCGATGAATGATACCGTAATTGTATTTGATAGAATTCGTGAATACAGTAGAGATATGAAAGGCGAAAGCAAAAGCGTTATCATCAATAAAGCCATTAATGATACATTGAGTCGTACAGTAATGACTTCATTAACAGTATTCTTAACCATCTTGGTTCTATTCATTTTTGGTGGAGAAGTAACACGTGGATTTGCATTTGCCATGTTGATAGGTGTAATTACGGGAACTTACTCTTCAATATTTGTAGGAGCGCCAGTATTGGTTGATTTTGCAAAGGACAAACCATTAGGTGCAGCAAAAGAGGAAAAAGAAAGGGTTAAAGCGCCTGAGCTTTAATTAAAAATATAATGCACTAAAAAAGCCTCTGTTAACAGAGGCTTTTTTTTATGTAGTAAAGTGAAAAATATATTGAGTCGATATTAGATAATGTGTACTATATATTTGATTCTTGTTGCTGGATAGTATTAATTTCCAACACCAAACGCCAAACACCAAACAATAAACCGCTAATCTATTTTTATAATTTTAAATTAAAGAAATTTATTTCTTTCTAAAAAACAACCTAACCGGAACACCTTTGAAATCAAAACTTTCACGAAGTTTGTTTTCTAAATAATTTTTATACGGTGTTTTAACATCATCAGGATAATTGCAAAAGAAAGCAAATGTTGGCGTATGTGTTGGTAGTTGAGTAATGTATTTAATTTTGATTGCATTTCCACGAACTACAGGTGGATGATATTGCTCTACTGCTTTTAACATCACATCATTCAATTTTGATGTAGCTACTTTTCTATGTTTATTTTCATACACTTCCAAGGCAGATTCTATGCTTTTAAAAATCCTTTGTTTTTCGGTTACTGAAACAAACAAAATAGGCACGTCATTAAATGGCGCGAGGCGTTGACGTAGATCTTTTTCATAATCTCTTGCGGTGTTGGTTTCTTTTTCCATCAAATCCCATTTGTTTACCAAAACCACAATGCCTTTCCCTTTGGCAACAGCTAAAGAGTATATAGACAAATCTTGGGCAGTTATCCCCTTTCCTGCATCTAACAGCAATAAACAAATATCAGCTTCGTCAATAGCTTTAATGGCTCTTATAACAGAATAAAATTCCAAGTCCTCGTGTACTTTTGCTTTACGTCTAATTCCAGCAGTATCAATTAAAATAAATTCTTTGTTGAACAAGTTGTAATGCGTATGAATGGTATCTCTTGTTGTACCCGCGATATCACTTACAATCGTTCTTTCTTGACCAACCAATGCATTCAATAAAGAAGATTTACCCACATTAGGTTGACCAATGATGGCAAACTTCGGAATGCCTTCATTGACGTCCGTAGCTGCATCATCTTCTTTCATGTAAGAAATGACGTTATCCAATAATTCACCTGTTCCACTTCCACTGATTGAAGAAATGAAAAATATATGCTCAAACCCAAGGCTATAAAATTCACTTGCTTCAAGTAAACGATTGTGATTATCCACTTTATTAACGGCAAGAATCACAGGTTTTTGACTTCTTCTCAAAAGATCGGCCATGGATTCATCGAGATTTGTAATGCCTGTAGAAACATCCACCATAAAAATGATGGCATTGGCTTCATCTATAGCGATGTTTACTTGTTTGGCTATCTCACGCTCAAAAACATCATCGCTTTGAGGCACAAATCCACCGGTATCAATAAGGTTAAATGTTTTTCCTGCCCAATCGGCAACGCCATATTGACGATCTCTTGTGACGCCGCTAACGTCATCTACAATTGCCTTTCTTTGCTCAAGCAATCTGTTAAAAAATGTACTCTTGCCAACGTTTGGCCTTCCTGTTATTGCTACTGTAAAACTCATTTTATTGTTTGGTGTTTGGTATTGGTTTAAGGGTTTAATTCGCTTCGCTGGTCTAATGGTTTAAGGCTGATCGACGTTTTAAAATTTCTGCAGCTTAATACCCATACTCTTTCAAATACGTATCATTATCTCTCCATTTTGCACGAACCTTAACGAATAGTTCTAGAAAAACTTTACTGTCTAAAAATGCTTCTATATCTTGACGGGCAAGGGTTCCTAACTTTTTAATCATGCTTCCACCTTCGCCTATAATGATTCCTTTTTGGGTTTCTCGTTGAACAATAATATCAGCTGTAATTTTTATCAAAGTTGTTTTTTCTCTAAACTCTCGAATTAAAACGGCGCTGTGATAAGGCAATTCCTCCTGAAATAATTCGAAGATTTTTTCACGAATCAACTCACTTACAAAAAACTTTGTTGGTAAATCACTTAAATCATCGCCTTCGAAATAGGGAGCACCTTCGGGAAGATAATTTAAAATAGATTTTATCAGATCTGAAATGCCTGTTTTGTGTAATGCAGACAGCACCACGATTTCTTTGCAGTAGGATTTTTTGCTAAAAAAAGCTTTTAACTCGGTAATTGATTTTACTTTTTTTTCCGCATCTGCTTTATTTAGCACCAAAATGGTCGGTACTTTTAGTCTCAATTTTTCAAAAATCTTATCCGCTTCCTCAGGGTCTTCGGTAGAATCCACCATCAACAATGCCACATCGGCATCTTCCAAACTGCCTTTTACAGCTTGCATCATTTTTTCATGCAATTTATATTTTGGCTCAATGATTCCAGGTGTATCCGAAAAAATAATTTGATAGTCTTTTTCGTTTAATATAGCTTTAATTCTATGCCTTGTTGTTTGTACTTTATGAGACACAATAGCCATCTTCTCCCCCATCATCGCGTTAAGCAATGTACTTTTCCCTGCATTGGGCTTTCCAAATATATTTACAAATCCAACTTTCATCCTAATATTTAAATTTAAAAATTACATTTAACAACATCAATTTATTTTTTTTGGATTGAAATAAGTTGATTTAGCTAATGAATTATCATTTGGACAAAAAAATACCAAACAATAAAATGTTTGGCAAAGCTATCTTAAATAGTTGGATTATTGCTTAGCTAATATAATCGTAGTTTCTTCTGCCCCATACACTTTTTTAATTTTCATACCAGCGCATGAAAAATCAGTTACTGTGCCTAATTCCGAATTTATGGTAATTAAACTTTGATTTAAGTTCCAATTACCACTTTCTGATGTCGTTGGAGAGCAAGCTGTTGCTCCTTCTGAAAAAACATAGGTGTTATTTGAATTAAAGATTAATAAATTATCTTTTTCACACTCATCGTAGTACATAAAATAATCAATCTCAGGCGATTGTGGATTATGCTTATAGATTATAGACGTTATTTTATACGATCCTAAAATATTGGCTTGCGTTAAATTACAGACTGAATTAGGTATTATATTTTCATTTTTACAACTTGAAAATAAGAAAGCGAATACTATGGAAATTGAGTACATTTTTTTCATAAAAATTGTTTTTCATAAAATTAGAATTACAATAAACCGAATGATGAAAAATGAGCATGATATGCATTTTAATGCGTTGTGATTCTGATTCTACTGATACTTTTTATTGAAAAAACTGAACAATAAAAAAGCCGAACAAATTGTTCGGCTTTTTTGAAAGATGTCAATAATTTTATTATTGTTTAGTTACAGTTGTAACCGAAATCTCACCAGTTGTAGCATCTACATTAGTTATTTTAAAACCATTACAAGTAAAGTCTGAAATGGTTGCTGCAGGCAAGACGAATCCCATAAATGATATAACAAGAGAATTTCCAGTTAATGTCCAAGTTGCAGAGAATGGATCAGTTGGTGGATCACAAGATGTAGCACCTTCTGAAGAGCTTAATACGTTACCCGCAGAAAATGTAATTAAATCATCTTTTTCACATGCGTCCCAAGTTGCATAATCATCTACAATTGGCGCTTGAGCATTAGCTTGAGTAGTTGCACCTGTTGTTTTGTAGGTACCTAAGATGCTAGTAGCACTTAAAGTACAAGTTGGAGTTGGTGTGTCTTTTTTACAAGAAGAAAAAAGTACAACTGCCATTAAAGAAATTCCGATAATTTTTTTCATGATTAAAATTTTTATTTGAAGTCAAAATTATAATAAATACTCTGAAAAAGAAACATTTACAAATAAAAAAGGTCTGAAATTTCAGACCTTTTAAAAAGTTGCGAAGAGAAGGATCGAACTTCTGACCTTCGGGTTATGAGCCCGACGAGCTACCGCTGCTCTACTTCGCGGAGCAAAGCTAACGGAATAAATGTTTTTGTCCAAAAGTTATTTTTATTATCTTCGTTTTCGAATTTATTTTTCAACTGCTAGAATTTCCGGGGTGCTTTCTTCTGAAGGCTGAGATGATACCCGATAACCTGCTCAGGATAATGCCTGCGAAGGGAGAAACAGAATTTTCTTAAATCACTTGGATAGCCTTATCCGGATGTTCGGCACAAAATTTTAACATGAAACAATTTTGCCTTTTTGCAATTGCGATGCATTGTTGCCTTTTTACTTTTGCACAAAAAAAAGAAAACCGAAAAGACACTACATTACTTGCACCAATAGAAATTAATGCAGTAAAAGCATATGAAAATGCGCCTTTTCTAAAGTCAAACATTTCTAAAAAAGAAATCGACAAATTAAACGTCGGTAGAGATTTACCATTTATAATAAATCAAACGCCATCGATTCAAGTGAATTCTGATGCGGGTAACGGCATTGGATACACGGGGTTTAGAATCAGAGGTACTGATGCTTCTAGAATAAACATCACCATAAATGGTGTGCCTTTCAACGACCCGGAAAGTCAGGGTACATTTTTGGTAAACTTACCTGATATCGCTTCCTCCGCAAATGGGATTCAAATACAACGTGGCGTTGGCACATCTACTAATGGCAATGGTGCATTTGGTGGCTCTGTACATATAAATACCAATGAAATCGAAAAAACAAAATCACTTATTATCAGCAACTCATTTGGAAGTTATCAAACTTTTAAAAACAATTTGATCTTAAACTCCGGCTTATTAAAAAACCATTTCATATTGAGCGGACGATTAAGCAATATTCAAAGTGATGGATATGTAGACCGATCAAACAGTAGATTACAATCCTTTTACACCAGTGCGGCTTATGTTGATGATAAAAAATCAATTCGATTAAATATATTCTCAGGAAAAGAAAGAACAAATGCAGCTTGGTTTGGCATTAATCAAGCCACATTAGATTCCAACAGAACGTATAACCCTGCTGGAAATGAGAAGCCTGGAAGTCCTTATGAAAACGAAACAGACAATTACACACAAACACATTATCAGTTGTTTTTCAATAATAAAATCAATAACAAATGGAGCAGCAATATTGCCCTATTTTTGATTAGAGGAAAAGGTTATTTTGAACAATATAAAGCAAGTGCATATCTTGAAAGTTATGGATTACCCAATTACATAAATGGAACGGACACCACAACCCAAACGGATTTAATCAGACAATTGTGGTTGGACAATTATTTTTATGGAAGTAATTTTTATACCCAATATAAAAATGGCAACACGCAATTGAATATAGGCGGAACGCTAAATAATTATGATGGTAAACATTATGGCATTATTACCAAATCGATAACCCAAAATGCGATTCCATCAAATTACAAATGGTACAATTTAACTGCGAATAAAAAGGAAGCTGCTATTTATACAAAGTGGACGCAAACTATAAACAAGCATTTTCAAACTTATGCAGATGTGCAATTAAGAACGGTGCAATACAACATCAATGGATTTAGAAACAACCCTTCCTTATTTCTAAAAAACAACTTTTTATTTTTAAACCCTAAAGCAGGTATAACTTATAATAACAAAACTTGGAAGATTTATTTATCTTATGCCAATGCCAACAAAGAACCGAATAGAGATGATTTTGAAGCCAATATTAAAGATGCACCAAAGGCTGAATCACTCCATGATTTTGAGTTAGGCGTTGAGCGTAACAAAACAAAATATTCGTGGAATTGCAATTTGTATTATATGCTTTATAAAAACCAACTTATACTTACAGGGAAAGTAAATGACGTATTTGCGTATACAAGAACGAATATTCCTGAAAGTTTTAGAGCAGGAATAGAATTGGAAGGGAAAGTAAAACTATCAAAACTAATTGCATTCGCCGGCAATACAACTTTCAGCATAAACAAAGTGAAAAACTTTACAGAATACATTGATAACTATGATACCTATACGCAGGAAACGAAATTTTACGGTACCACTACCCTATCTTTTTCTCCAGCAATAACTGCTGCTGGAAACATTACAATAACGCCATTAAAAAATCTAGTCATCGATTTGATGAGTAAATATGTATCAAAACAATATCTTGACAACACTGCAAATGAAAACAGAAAATTAGATGGTTATTTTGTAGAAGATATAAAGGTTTCTTATGATGTTGTGCTGAAAAACAAAAACACAATACAGTTATTCCTTCAAGGGAATAATATTTTTTCTGAAAAATATGTAGCTAACGGATATACGTTCAGTTATATTTATACCGGTGCCTTTTCAACTGAAAACTACTATTATCCAATGGCAACTTTTAATTTGATGACCGGAATTACCATTAAACTATAAAGTAGAAAAGCTATTGATTTTCGAATTTAGTTTTCCATGCGAGCATACCGCCTACTAAATTGAAAACATTTTTAAACCCCATGGTTTCTAGCATCATGGCAGCTTGCATGCTGCGTTGTCCACTTCGGCAATAGCAAATTATTTCTTCATCTTTTAACGACTCTATTTCCTCAATTTGCATAGTTTGAATTTGTCCCAAAGGAAGCAAAATGCCCCCTATATTAAATTCTTGATGTTCATCAGGTTGACGAACATCAACCAAATTAATAGTTTCGTGATTTTTTAATCTTTCGTGTAATTCTTCAGGGTGAATCAATTGCATATTATTCAAATTATTATAATGAATCAACAGGGTTTTTCGTTTCAACAGAGAGCCACAAATCTAGAAGTTGACCGGGTTGTATATATACAGGTACATTTTGATCATTGTATTTAGGAGGCATTTGCTTCCATATGTAAGAAGACCCGGTATCTGATACATTTTGATCAGCAATCACAGCTCCTAATATAATTCCATTTTCATCTAAAATTATTTTTGCTTCATTGTATGTCATTCCAACTAAATCAGGAACCAAAATAGCCTCATCTAACAATCCTCCTCCTACAATCAAATCTACATAACTACCCCAGGGCAATTTTGTACCAGAGGATATTTTATCTCCTCTAAATAACTGATCTAATACTGAGCCTCGCATAAAATCCGGCTTAAAAATGGTATCTCCTAATTTTAAGTGGCTTCTTCTCAGCATTTCAAGTGCAAAATTTAAAGACTTACCATGTAAGGAAGGCATATCAACTAGAGGAAGTGTAACCCTATTTACAGTTAAAATAACGGTTCGATTAATTTTTACAGTACTTGATGCTTCTGGGAGTTGTTTGAGTACAATCCCTTTTCTTGCGGTATCCGTATAAACAGAATCCTGAATTAAAACTTCAAACCCTTGAGATTCAAGAATCCTTATCGCTTCTGTTGTTTTTTTTCCAACAACAGAAGGCACTTTTAAATATTTACCATTGTTTGTTATTACGCCAAGCATTTGGAGTGTAAGAAAGAAAATACCAACTGCAACTGAAATTGCAACCAATAAATTAAGCCAAAAAGGACGATCTGTGATAAATTTAAACACCTACAAAAAAAGTTGATTTATGAAATAATTAAAAACCAAACTTACAATTAATAATTTATACCAATTATAAATACTTTTTAGTTCTATTTTTTCTATTGTAATGCCGATGTGGTAGCTGTTTGGGAAAATTTAATTGAACCATTAAGATATCCATTAGGCATTAAAAGCACTCTTCCAAAAGCTTGCTGTAAAATTCCTGCAAACTCCAACCCATCACTTTAACCTGTTGTGGAATAATGCTTGCAGCACTTTGTCCGGGCACTGTATTTATTTCCAGTAAAAATGGCTTATCTGCATTTTCGTTATAAATAAAATCAATTCTAACCACGCCGCTACAATTGAATACCTGATAAGCTTTTTTTGCTTCCATACAAATTTTCGTTGCCATAGCATCCGTAATTTTCGCTGGTGTAATTTCTTCACTCGCGCCTTCATACTTCGCCTGAAAATCAAAAAACTCATTCTGTGTAACGATTTCCGTGATTGGTAACGTAATGATTTCTCCTTTAGTTTTAAATACACCTATTGTAAACTCTCTACCGCTAATATATTCTTCCACCAAAACCTGATCATCAACACCAAAAGCTTTTGCTATTGCACCACTCAAATCTTCTGGTTGATTTACTTTACTCATGCCCAAACTACTCCCTCCATTATTGGGCTTTACAAATACAGGTAATGTGAGTTCATTTAGCAATTCTTCAATTACATATGTAGTGTGTTTAAACAGATGCATTGATTTGGCCACAGGAATTCCTGCAAAAGCAGCTACTGCAACAGTGTATCTTTTATTAAACGTAATGGCTGATGAAGTGACATCACATGAGGTATATGGAATGTTTAAACAATCGAAGTATCCTTGAAGTTTTCCATCTTCTCCCGGGGTACCATGTAACCCAATCATTACAGCATCAAAATGAATTTTTTCGTTTCCGATTTGAAGCGTAAAATCATTTTTATCGATTGATATTTTTTGCTTGTTTTCGTCTGTATAAAACCAACCTTCAACGTTTATATCAATTAAAAAAACATTCCATTTTGTTCTATCTAAATTTTCAAAAATAGTTGCAGCACTTTTATATGAAATAACAGACTCGCCTGAATATCCACCAGTAACCAAAGCAATATTTTTCTTCATAATTGAGTAAATTTTGAGCAAAGAAACAAAAATGATTTAAGGATTTTGAATAATTAATTCCCCAATCCTTCATTTCCTGAATTTAGTAAAAGTTTCCATTTCCCATCGGGTTGTTTTTTCCAAATGTTTGTATAATTACCATAAAACAAAGTATCATAATCTTTGGGTTTTAAAATATATACCCCATAAGTAAATCCCAAATCTCCAGATGCACCAACTTCTGCATGTTGCGGATCCCATGTTAATGAATAATCCTGGTCATTTTGTTGGGCTAAAAAATCTATAGCCTCAGCACCCACAATAGGCAATTCATTTGGCCTCAACAAAACCCCATTACTATCGATATATTCAAAATAAGCAAGCTTGATGCCTTCTTTTTCACTTAAATCGGAAAACGAGCGATCGGTAGACAATAATTCAAGCTTGTTGTTGGAGTGCAATAAAGCTGTATCTGTTTTTGGTTCCTTGCAAGAAATCAAAAAACAGCCTACAATCAAAACAATAAAACGAATATTGCATTTCATTTTTTTTGAAATTAATTGTTGAAAGTTACAAATAAGCAAATTAATACCAAATTGAATTATAAATTAATCCATAATTTTTCTAGTATAATGCCGATGTGTTAGCTGTTTGGAACATTTTTATTGGACCATTACAGATATCCAATCGGCATAAATTATACAAATAGTGAAAGATTTAAAATAAAAAAGCAGCTGTACAAATGATGTACAGCTGCTTTTTTAAATTAATTTATAATTACAAATGTAATTTTTCTTTTTTCGCCATTAATTCATCCACTGTTTCAGAATACATTTCATCTGGAACGCAACAATCAACAGGGCAAACCGCAGCACATTGAGGCTCTTCATGAAAACCTTGACATTCTGTGCACTTATTTGGTGTGATGTAATATGTGTCATTGCTGATTGGAGATACACGTTTATCTGCATCTAAAACCATCCCATCCATTAAAGTAAAACTTCCTTTTACAGAAGTACCATCAGAAATTGCCCATTCTACGCCACCTTCATAAATGGCATTGTTAGGACATTCGGGCTCACATGCGCCACAATTGATACATTCGTCTGTTATTTTAATAGCCATATTCGTAATTTTGATGTAAAGTAATAATATCGAGATGAATTTACAAAATCGAATTGCAATTTTAAACAAATTGTCTGAATATCTTCAATCAAATTCACCAGAATGGGAAGCCGTTAAACAAAATGCTTTTGCAAAAAATCCATGGTTTACAGATGAATTTGTTGAATTGGCAAAAAATAATATCGTTCAACATTTTCTAAATCCTCAATTGTTGGAAAATTGGTGCAACCATTATTCGATTTCCAACGGACCAAAAGAAGTAAAAAATATTGGCATTGTAATGGCTGGAAACATTCCATTGGTTGGATTTCATGATTTTTTATCTGTATTCATTTTCGGTCATCAACAAACCATAAAGCTATCCAGCAAAGACGATGTACTTTTAAAGCACATCATAGATAAAATGATAAGCTGGGATGTTGAAATAAAAGATTTAATCATAATTGCAGATCAACTAAAACAATGCGATGCATATATCGCTACGGGCAACAATCAATCTGCAGGCTATTTTGAAACTTATTTTGGAAAATATCCCAATATTATTCGCAAAAATCGAACATCCGTTGCAGCACTTAATGGCAGTGAAACAGAAGCTGAATTGTTGGCATTATCCAATGATGTACATTTTTATTTTGGATTGGGTTGTCGAAATGTGTCAAAAATATTCGTGCCAAAAGATTATGATTTCGTTCCGCTTTTACGTGCATTCGACAATTTTAATGCTTTGGGCAACCACCACAAATTCAGAAACAATTACGATTACCAACTGTCGATTTGTTTGATCAATTCTATTCCATACATGACAAACGAATGCACCATTTTATTAGAAAGTAAATTGGTTCATGCACCTATTAGTGTTTTGTATTATGAATTTTATGATGGAAATGAAAATCCTATCGACAAAATGGCAAATCAAGATGAACTGCAATGTATTATTGGTAAAAACCACTTACCATTTGGGAAATCACAAATACCCGGATTGTTTGATTATGCAGATGATGTAGATACTATTGAATTTTTAAGTCAGCTGTAAAAACATTTCGTCTAATTTAATGTTAAAGATGACATACCTACTCTTACATTTTGTCAGTATGTTTTTATATTGCAGCCTAGGTATTATTTTTGATTAAAAGAAAACAATGTTCACATTTAAACCTTAATATATGAATCTAAAACAAGTATTGGCAACCGTTGGAATTAGCGCCCTTACTACCTTAGGTGTAGTTTGGGGTTACAACAGTTATTTAAAAAAAAGTATGTTGTATGCAGGTCAATCTGCAAATACATTACCCAGTAATTACAGACT
>Ga0209598_10001720_pt1 | contig 17664 bp, 15 predicted proteins | sample M_140807_EF_Meta_FD_187317 | JGI IMG/M metagenome (GOLD analysis project Ga0209598, IMG submission 187317) | Freshwater microbial communities from Lake Montjoie, Canada to study carbon cycling - M_140807_EF_MetaG (SPAdes) (version 2) | ecosystem: Environmental > Aquatic > Freshwater > Lake...
CCTCAAGAAGGGTTCTTATGGACCGCCCGCAAACTTTGAGACTCAGGCGGACACCGTTCGCAGGCAGAACATCGAACGACTGGAAGCATATCGGGCGCGTCAGAAAGATCTGGATCGACGAGAGTCCGATCTTGCCTTTAGCCTTTGGCTGGGCGGAATGAGCGAGGCGCGTCTGAGGCAATGGATGCCTTTGGAACTCCAAGACAAACCTCTCGAAAATCATGCCGTGCTGAGTTCCCTCCGACTTATTTACGAGCAGATCCCCCGCAAGTCTATGACTCAGGCTCAGGGCGCTCGGTGAATCCGATCCCAACGACTGGATTGCACCAAGGCGTTAGAAATTAAAACATTTTTAAAACTTTCATGAGACCGTTGGCTCTTTATTGCTCATTAATGCTCTGGATCATGCCCTCACTGGCTGCGGTAGAACCCGTGTGTCAGCGCCGTTCTGGAACCCACCGCAAGTTGCCGGTTTGAAAACCACGATTTTGCCATGTTCTTGGAGGGATGTTCTTCTGGATTGAGTGGCCGCGTTTCTTCCTCCCCCCAATAGCACCCGAGTGCGTTCAGGGCCCAATAGACCGAATCAGAATTCGCTTGGCCAACGACCAAGAAGAGGGCGGATTGATGGGGCGTTGGACTTTTGGAGACGGTGGTTTTCAAACTGACAGGTTTCGTCGGTTTTCAAGCCGTCGCTGACACCCGTGATCCTCAACGTTCAGGCTGAGCAGATCACCGGCACCCGATAGTTTGATATCTCCTATGAAATCCGAGATCCGGACAGTTCTGTGGTCTCGGTGTCTTTAAAAATCTCTGCCATCGAAGGCTGGGAATTTCTGGGATGGAGCGGCGATTATGTGAGCCTTGATCCGAAGCTCTCCTGGGAGGTAAAAGCCCCCGCCCACCTGGTCGCCACTTTTGGGACGACCCTCAACACCGTGGCGACGGGCGGCGGTAAGATCGCCTTGGAGCCTGCGATGAAGGTGTATCCCTACGGTTCGAAGGTGCGGGTGATGGCCATTCCGGATTTGGGCTATGGTCTTTCCCTGTGGGGCGGAGCCGGTGTCGGTGAGACCCAGAACGAATGGACTCTCACCATTACCAACGCCCGGCCGAAGATCGCGGCCCTCTTCGGCCCAGTCCTCAAGCCGTGCCCTTAGCCGGAACGATTCAGTTGGGAGAAAAGGGATGGCGTGGCGAATTCTTTCGTAAGACGAGGCGAGAGCGAGGCGCGGGCCGATTGAAGGCCCGTAACGAGCGAACAACGAAGCGCTTGCGGAAGAAGACGCAGCCAGCACGACCGATCTAATTGAATCCTTCCGGTTCAGCCGGAACGATTCAGTTGGGAGAAAAGGGATGGATTGCGGAATCGCCAAGTGACGGAGCCTAGCCGGAGAGGGGGCGGAGGAAGTAAGTGTCGATGGTGCCGCGCCCTTTGATGGAGGTTTCACCGCGGTGCTGCACCAAAAACTCCGCCGGTAGCAGTTGGCGGGTATCTGCCGAAATCTGAATTTGCCCCGGCAGGCTGGTTGATTCCATCCGGCTGGCGACATTCACGGAGTCGCCCCAAATGTCGTAGGCATATTTGCGTTTTCCGATGACCCCGGCCACCAGAGGTCCTGAATGCAGACCGATTCGGATATCCAAGCTCAGGCCGTGCTCGGTCATGACTTCACGGTGCACCTTCAACATGTCCAATGCCAGAGAGGCTGCTCGTTGGGCATGGTTTTCTAAAGGTTCGGGAACGCCAGCCACTGCCAGGTAGGCATCGCCGATCGTCTTGATCTTCTCGACACCGTGCAAATCGCAGAGGCCGTCGAAACCCGAAAAAAGACAATCAATGATTTTGACCAGTCGTTCCGGCTTGAGTGTCTTGGTGACAGCCGTAAAGCCCACCTCATCGCTGAATAAAATCGTTGTCGAAGGATGGTAATCAAAAATGGTCCCTGGATGGGTGTCTTTGTTTTTTAATATCTCCGCAATTTTGATCGGTAATATATTGTGCAGGAGATTTTCACTCTGGGCTTTTTGTTCCTGAACCGCCTCAAAAAGCTGCTCTTTGCTCAATTCTAAAAAAATTGCCGAAAACCTCTCCAAATCGACAGCCGAAGGGCTATGCGGCAATGGAAATTCCTTAATTTCATTCCATGCGGTGCGTCGCCCATTCATGCGGTCGGTTCCCGAAGACGATGCCAATGCGGTGTTCGCGAGTGGAGCTTTGTAACGATACAGCTCTAGGTATTTTGGCAGCGGTTCGCTCAGTGAATCGGCCGTCAGTCTGAATAACAGACTCGCTGGAGTTTTAGGAGATCGAACAGCCGGCTGGAAGATCATGTCCATCATGGGTTGCCGACCGGATTGGCTATACCACCGAACGGTATCAGACAGCGCGCAAATGAAGGGGAGAGTGCGAGTGCAGTCACCGTCCACTGTGGACAGTATTTGCATGATTTTCCGCCGGTTTTCCTCCAGCGCTTCCAAGTTTGATAGTGATATTGTCCCCAGGATCATTGATTGAAACACGTTGCTAGTATAAAACTGGAGTCGTCGGAAAGTTTGGCTGCCCCGATGATTTGTTCAATAACAATTGATTCATCCGTTTGCGGTCCATAGATATTTCGAAGGCGGCGAACAGTAGGGCAACTCATCCCATCTGATAGTGTAATCAACCGATCTGTTTTTTTAATTTCAAACATATCGATCTTTGGGCGTCTGTAGTATTGACCTATTGAACCTGGTCGAGAAATGCCTTCATAGCCTGTTGGACTGAACTGCAATAAAGAGATATTACCAACACCGATATGGTACAAGACGCTTTGATGGCGATCGATGAGCAGCAGAGCAATGGATGCCCCCACGGTTCCAATGGCGGCGATGTGGCACGCGTCGAGCAGCGCTATTAGGTGATCCGGTGTTGGTTCTGTCGGCCACTTTTGGCAGTGACGTTGGATAAACTCAAGAATGAGGGTTGCGGCACTGTCTGCTTTGGTACCGTGGCCCAAGGCATCCAAATGGGCTATTAGCGCGTAGTGATCCGTTTGGGTCGACCACACTCGATCTCCTGAAATCTGGAACGGGTGCTTGGGCTGGTTCCACGTCTTGATAGACACCATCAACGGTTTGGCGGACGCCGACGCTACGGTGCGCCGGCTGGGATTGGCGGGCAACGGTGTTACACCGGGAGTGGTCGAGAGGTGTGGATTGCTGGATTCGGACCGCCGGCACCATCGAACCACGTTCACTCGAGTTCCTCCTCCGGCCGGGCTGGAGATCTCCATGCTATCTGTCAGGCGGCGCACCGCTGGAAGGCCTAGACCCAGTGTGCCTCCGGTGCTGAACCCGTCCTGCATCGCTCTCCCGATGTCGGAGATGCTGGGGCCTTGATCAATGGCTTCAATCCGGACCCCGGGAAGGCCGTTCCTCTCCAGCAGTTGCAGCCGGATAAGACCGTGGCTGGCGTACTTGACGATGTTCGTGGCCAGTTCGGACACCACCGTTCCGACGATCCCTCGTTCTTCAGGTGCAAAATTTCGAAGAAAGCCTCGACGGAACACCTCTGCCACGACCGTCGTGACGTCGCCACGCCCTTGGATTTTGAACTCGAAGACCGGTGCTAAAGTATCGGGCAGATTATTCATGCAGCTGCAGCGCCTTTTCCATGTTCCGAGTGAACCGCAACAGGCCAGATTCGAACGGACACTGTGCCAAATAAATGGCCACACCGGCTTGGATACCGACCAGGGTGGTGGCGGCCCCCAGTATCTGATTGCACCGAGCGATGTTTTCGATGGCTTGGAAGGCCCCGTAATCCAACAGGGCCACCGCAGTGACGTCGATGATCACTGCGCGACAGGAGCTTTTCACCAAGCGCTCTCGGAGTTGGATTGCCAACTCGTCCAGCATCGCGTCCGACAACGGGTACGGCAGATTGACAATCAAGAGACCTCGCACCTGCGCGATGGATATGCGAAAGGTGCGCTGCTGCATCAGGTGGTGCCGATTCTCGTGAACGGGATGAGTTGGCTTGGGGGTTGTATCAGAGATCGGTCTGACCGGAGTTAGGGTCTTTGCTCGCTAGATCGATACCAGGATCTGACCAATGTCGGTTGGCGGCGCTCACCGATCGAAGGCCCGCCTTGAGCGCATCGCGCAGGGTCGCTGTCGTGCGTATTTGTCCGACCTCAACCCCGAGATCCACCATGGTTTGTGCGATGGATGGGGAAAGTCCTGAGATGATGGTTTCACAACCCATCAAACGGGTGGCCTTGGTGATTTTGATAAATTGATTGGCGACGGCGGTATCAACCATTGGGACGCCGCTGATATCGAGAATGAAAATCCTGGCCTCGGTATCGCTGATCTTGGCCAGCGACTTGCGCATAATATCATCTGTGCGGTTGGAATCAACGACACCCACCAATGGCAGCAACAATATATCCTCCCATATCGGAGTGACTGGCGTGGACATCTCCAGCAAGGTTTGGTCGAGTTCCTGGCGCTTGTTGTCCGATTCAATGGCATGCTGCAAGGCTGCTTCGAGTTGCTTCGCGTTTTCTGTAACCTTCAAGGCGTTTTGAACCTTTTCGGTGATGTCGGTCGCAAATTTTATAACACGAAAAACTTCTTTATTTAAGTTTAATATCGGATTGTAGGTGGCCTCCAGCCAAACTGAATTGCCGCTTTTTGTAATACGCTCAAACTGTCCGGAAATCACTTCACCGGAGGCGAGTCGTTTCCAAAAATTTCTGTAGCTTTGAGACTGAGATTCTTCAGCGTTCAGGAATATCTTATGATGAGATCCAATTATATTTTCATCGCCGTAATCCATTACTGATAAAAATAATTTATTAGCTCGTTCTATAATGCCATCGGGTGTGAATTCGATGACTGCCATGGATCGTTGGATCGCATTCCGTATTCCGGAATTGGTGATGTTTGTTTCCTTAAAAGCTGTAATGTCCGAGGCGATCTTAATGACGCGTTGAACCTTGCCATCTAATCCCAACACTGGAGTATAGCTAGAAAACAGCCAAACCGTCCGACCGTTCTTGGCAAATCGTTCAAATTCGCCGCTGAAGGACTGGCCATTACGCAGAGCATCCCAGAACTTGCTGTAATCTGAGGTGGCTCCCAATTTGGGATCCACGAGATCGGAATGAAATTTTCCAACCAACTCCTCGCTGGTGTACCCCATCATTTTGCTAAACTCATCATTGCAGGCAATGATTAGGCCTTGAGTGTCGAATTCGACAGTGGCCTGGCTTGCACGAATCGCTCGTACAATGTTTACGGCCAGCGCTTCGTTGGATTCTTCGGTTGTAATAGAACTCATGGTTTAAAAAATTAGATGTTTCGCGATGGGTGATCTGTACCTCTTGGTCGTCTGAATTCGCCATGAAACGGCGATTCTCGAACCCGATAGATTATTTTGGTGATAGAAATATCACAAAAGAGTTTTTTGCGTGCGTTGTTACGCGGTGAATCGGAATAAAAATTGCCGATTTTGCTAATTGATGCAAGGAATTTGATGTTCTCTAGCCAATTTTTTAAAATGTTGGGTGATTCACCCTTTCCGATCCGCTATCAGCAGGCGCCGGTTGCTTCGACCCAGTGGGTAAATATACCTGTAATTTAAACGAAATTAGAACTACTCAATAACCCACGAACAGGGCGATTCTCCTGAGATTTTAATGAGATGTTCGGTAGTTGGCGGCAGGTCCCGGATGCGGTGTGTAGTGTGGGGGTATTACGGGGTTGCCGACGCCGCCGCGACGGAGTGCGCCCAGAGCTGAGAGTCCCGTCTTTTGAGCTGTGGAGAGGCCGTCGCGGGTGCGACAGAAGTTCACCCGCGATTCGTCGCTGCGGAACGCGCGGGAGATTTTTTGCCTGGGTTTTTATCATCCCCTGGTCCCGTTCGGCGGCGTTGGTTGTCGATGGTCATAGTCCGATCGCGCAGGAAAACATAGACCTTCGACCTACCTCGGTGGCCGTTTGAACCCTGATGCCGAAAGGGGCGGAGCTGTCATCGGGGAGATCCTAGCCGGATGGGCGATCGTTGGGCCGTTCTAAGCCTTGCCCGGCCCCTAAAGTGGACTCGCGAAACTAAGCAAAGAGCAGTGAAAGCAGTCGATCGCTGAGGAGCTCGTTTTCGACGCTCTGGAGTCGGATCAAATTCTTGAATCCCCCCTTTCTTACCAAAAACAACATTCCCAACACCGTTGCTGTGGGTGATCCTCCAAGCCTCCCCTGAACGAAGCTCGGTCCCATGATCTCTGCCACCATCCTGTCTCCCGTTGCTGCTGAAATTGTCTTAGCCGGAACGATTCAGTCGGTCGACCTGGGTTTTTATGCCCTGTGCCTGAGCAATACCTGGCCACCGCGGAGGTCGGGTCGTGAGGACCGGGCCTAGACCTACAAATCTTTCAACTCAAACCCACCATGCACATCACCCGACTCTTCATCGCCATCCTGGCCTTCGCGTTGTCTTTCGGCAGGCCAACCGTCGCGGCTGACGCGCCCATCAAACACCGCCTGCTCTTCACCGAGTACGGCAAGGGGCCCAATCGGTTTGTCGAACTCGATGCAGAGGGCAGGAAGGTGTGGGAGTTCCATCCACCGAGCACCACGGTCCTCTTCCAGGCGCTACCGAATGGCAACATACTCTCCGGCTACGGCGGCACTCCGACCGGCGTTCGCGAGATCACATCGCGTGGGAAGACGGTGTTTGATTACGTCAGCAAATCGCATCAAGTCTTCGGCTGCGAGCGCTTGGCCAATGGCAACACGCTGGTCGCCGAGCAGGGGCCGTGTCAGGCGGTCGAAGTGAATCCTCAGGGCCAGATCGTTCATGTCACTCCGCTGACCACGACTGTCGAGGGGCACCACCTTCAAGTGCGCAACGTCCACAAGCTCGCGAACGGCAATATCCTTGCCGCCCATGAAGGTGAGGGCGCCGTGCGCGAGGTGGATCCGAGCGGCAAGGTGGTGTGGGAATACACCGGTGTCACCAACACGGGCGATGCGCAGCGACTCCCCAATGGCAATACGCTCATTTGCTGCGGCACGCAGAAGCGCTTGATCGAGGTGACGCGGGACAAGCGAATCGTGTGGGAGTTCAGCGACAAGGACGCTCCGGATTTGAACATCACCTGGATTTCCAGCCTTCAGCAGCTCAAGAACGGAAATCTGCTCATCGGCAACTTTATGCGCGGCAAGGAAGGGCAGGGGGCTCACGCCATCGAAGTGACGCATGACAAGAAGAAGCGGGTCGTCTGGAAATGGGATGACCACACCTTGATCCAATCACTCACCACCGTCCGCGCAATTGGAGAGTGAATTCTTTGCCTTCGGCAAATCGAGAAACCGCAACAGCAGGATCCCATGGATGCCACTCGAACCAGTGATGCTCGGGCAACCGAAAGAAGAGGTTATTCACTGGCAATGGACTGGGCGAACCTCAGCAGAACGCGTTGAAAATCGAAATTGTCAGATCCTGAAATTCCCATCAGCAGACCTCTTTAATCCCGCCAGAAAACCAATCCCAACCACCCATGCCTACCGTAGCCATTACTGATTACACCTTTTCGGATCTCAGCCTGGAAGAAGCGGTTCTTCGTCCAGCGGGCGTCGAGATCGTTTCCTTCAAAGAAAAGCGTTCGCCCGCAGAGCTTGCCGAGTTGGTGCGCAATGCCGATGCGGTGATCGCCCAATTCGCCCCTGTGAACGCGGAGGTCGTCCATGCCATGACGAAGGCAAAAGCCATCGTTCGCTATGGTGTGGGCTACGACAATGTGGACTGCGCGGCGGCCCGCGAACACGGCATCCCGGTGTGCAACATCCCGGACTACTGCATCGACGAGGTGGCCGATCACGCGCTCGCCTTCATCCTCGCCATCACGCGCCAGGTAGTGCCCAACGCCCTGCACTTACGCCAGGGGCAGTGGGGCCTCGCAACGCCGCTCAGTTCGATGTCGTCGCTGAAACATCTCACGGTGGGAATTGTGGGCTTTGGGCGCATTGGGCGGGACGTTGTGACGCGCCTGCTCGCCTTCAAGGCCAAGGTGCTGGTGTTTGATCCCGTCGTGGGGGCCGATGAAATAGCCAGATCCGGAGCGGTGGCCGTGGCCTCGTTCGAAGAGTTGCTCGAGCACAGCGACATCGTCTCTCCGCACTGCCCCTCCACACCGAAGACCCAGCAGCTCTTCAATGCGGCGGCCTTCGCGAAGATGAAAACCGGTTCGATCTTCATCAACGTGGGCCGTGGCGATTTGGTGGATAGCGCCGCTATCACCGCAGCCCTGCAATCCGGTCATCTCGCCGGCGCTGCGCTCGACGTCTTTAATCCGGAGCCGATTCCTGCGGACCATCCCATCCGCACTATGCCCAACGTGATTCTCGCTGCTCACATCGCATCGGCGAGCCCGCCGTCGGTAAAGACGCTGCGAGAGAGCGCCGCTCGCATCGCGCTGCAAGCCGTGCGTGGCGAACTGCCGCCCAACATCGTCAATGGCGTCAACGCTCCGAGGTAATTCAACCCAACCCAACTCACCCACTCATGACCACTCGTCGATCCTTCATCTCCTCCATCGGCTCACTTGCTGCCATGCCTCTATTAGCCCGAGACTACGGAATCAATGCGGCCCCGGTCCGTTACCCCGAGCCGGATGTCATCGCCCTCGATAAGGCCTTCGAGAAGTACAAGATCGGATCCTCTCCCATCGAACGGCTGCACACCGGCATGTATTGGGCGGAAGGACCGGCTTGGAGCGGTTGGGGGCAATACCTCGTTTGGAGCGATATCCCGAACAACGTCCAGCATCGATGGCTGCAGGATGACGGCGCGGTCACGACGATTCACAAGCCCGCTGGCCACAGCAACGGCAACACCTTTGACCGCGAGGGGCGGCAGATTTCCTTCGAGCATGGCAATCGCCGCGTGGTGCGCTACGAGCCGGACAGCAGCCTCACCGTCTTGGCCGACAAGTATGAGGGCAAACCGTTCAACGCTCCCAACGATGGGGCAGTGCACCCCGATGGCAGCATTTGGTTCACCGATCCCGGATACGGCAGCCTCGGCAACTACGAGGGCAACAAGGGCGATCTCGTGCTCAAAGAGGCCGTTTATCGCATCGACCGCAGCGGCAAGGTGCAAAAGATGACCGACGAAATCTTCAAGCCGAACGGGCTCTGCTTTTCGCCGGATTACAAGAAGGTCTATGTCGCCGACACCGGCGCCAGCCACTACCCCGAGGCTCCGAAGAACATGAAGGTCTGGGACATTGATGGAGCGAAGGTGAAGAACGGGCGCGAGTTCGCTTCCATGCAAATGGACCTCAACGGCAAGAAGGTGGCCGGGTTCGCGGATGGCATCCGTTGCGACAAGGACGGCAACGTCTGGGCTGGCTCAGGTTGGGGCGGCGAAGGCTATGACGGCGTGCAGATTTTCTCGCCAGAAGGTCAACGCATCGGACAAATCCTGCTGCCTGAGGTGTGCAGCAACATCTGTTTCGGAGGCCCGCGCCGGAACCGGCTCTTCATGACCGCCAGCCGCAGTCTCTATGCAGTTTATGTCGAGGCCCAAGGGGCGCATTGGTGCTAAACTCTGTCGCTTAAAACCATGCAGACGCCACCGGACAGGGATGTCCGCCTCTTGGAAGCTCCCGATATCGTCCTCGTCGGTAGCGGCATCATGTCCGCGACGCTCGGGGTGATGCTCAAGCGGCTCGACCCGCGTCTGCGTATCCAGGTGGTTGAGGCTACCAAGGACTTGGCCTCTGAAGCCTCGGACGGCTGGAACAATGCGGGCACGGGCCACGCTGGATTGTGTGAGATGAGCTACACACCGTCTCGAGATCCGGACGGCCGGGTGCCGATTGGCAGAGCGCTGCGGATCTTCGAACAGTTCGAGCAATCGAAGCAGTTTTGGGGTTCTGTGAGCGTCGATGGCACGGTAGGAGCCCCCTCGGATTTCATCCACGCGGTGCCGCATGTTTGCTTCGTGAAGGGCTCGGAGAACGTGGACTTCTTGCGGGCCCGCCACGCTGCGATGGCCCAGCACCATTTCTTCGGCGGCATGACGTTCACCACGGATCCGTCGACGATCCATCAGCGAGCTCCGCTAGTGATGGAAGGCCGCGAGCCCGGACCCGTCGCAGCCACGACGGGCGATGGCACCGAGGTGGACTACGGACTGCTGGCCCGCCGTTTGTGTGGTTGGCTGGCGGATCAGGAGCAGTGCGGCGTCGCAGCCGGATGGAAGGTAACCCGACTTCAGCGCGGTGCGGGTGAGTGGCATCTCTCCTTAAGATGCAGCGCCTCTGGAGAAGAGCGCCAACAGCGTACGAAGTTTGTCTTTGTTGGTGCCGGCGGCGGCAGCCTGCCCTTGCTGCAATCCACGGGTCTCGCCGAGGTGGAGGGACTGGGTGGGTTTCCTATTGGCGGTCAGTGGCTCGTTTGCGACGAGCCCTCGATTTGTGCCCGACATGACTCCAAGGTTTACGGCTTAACGCCGCCCTCATCCCCCAGTCTGGGCGCCGGGCACCTCGATGTGCGGCGGCTCAACGGGCAGCGCCAACTGCTCTTCGGACCGTTTGCCTCATGGACGACCCGTTTCCTCAAACAGGGGCATTGGAGTGATCTGCCGCTCTCGATTCACGGGGGCAATTTGGGCGCGCTGCTCCAGACCGCCACGCGGAATCTCCCACTGGTGAAGTATCTCATTACTCAGGGCCTCAAAAGCAGGGAGCACCGTATGGCGGCGGTGCGCGAGTTTTATCCCAATGCCCGATTGGAAGACTGGAGCCTCGTGCAGGCCGGTGTCCGCGTGCAGGCCATTAAGAGGGCCGATCGCGGCCAATTGTCTTTCAGCACCGAAGTGTTTTCGTCTGCCGACCGTTCGATCGCAGCCATGTTGGGAGCTTCGCCCGGAGCATCGGTCGCGGTGAATATCGCGCTCGAGGTCGTTCAGAACTGTCTTCCGCAGTTGCTGGGCTGTTCCGAAGGCCTGGCGCGAATGAGGCAGATGATCCCGACCTTCGACCAAGACCTGAAGCAACCGGCCAGCGTCCCCTTATTCGAGAGGACCCACCGTGAGGCCGCCGAGAGGCTACGACTCCATCCTTCAGCATGATAACCCTGACAGACAAAATCGCCCTCGTTACCGGCAGCGCCATGACCGTCGATGGCGGCTATACCGCAGGAAAATAGAAGCCCACCATTTCCACCCTCACTCACCACAATAAACCATGCGTATTATCCGCCACCAAGCCACCGATGGCTCCATCCAGCTCGCAGCCCTTCAGCCCGATGGCACCGCCCGGGGTATCCAAGGTGACCTTTTCGGCAGCTTCCGCGTCACCGACACGGTCGTGACCCCCGGTAGGCTCCTGGCACCGCTGCAGCCCACCACCATTTTCTGCATCGGCCTGAACTACCGGAAGCACGCCGAGGAAAGCAACGCCCCCATCCCGAAGTATCCGGTGCTTTTCATGAAATCCCCCAGCGCGGTGCAAAACCCCGGCGAAAGCATCGTGCTGCCTCGCCATCTCCGGAGCGACGAGGTGGACTACGAGTGCGAACTGGCCGTCGTCATCGGCAAGGCCTGCAAGAACGTCTCCAAAGCCAACGCCCTCGATTATGTGTTGGGCTACACCTGTGCGAACGATGTCAGCGCCCGCGACTGGCAAATCCAACGCGGCGGCAGCCAGTGGTGCCGCGGCAAGACCTTCGACACGTTTGCGCCGCTGGGGCCATGCCTAGTGCTCAGGGATGAAATCCCCGATCCGAACGCGCTGCGCATCCAGACCCTCCTCAATGGCAAGACGATGCAGGACTGGAACACCAACGACATGATCTTCGACGTGCCCACACTCATCGAGTTCCTCAGCGGTAGCACCACGCTGCTTCCGGGCACTGTCATCTTCACCGGAACGCCCCAAGGCGTCGGATTTGCGATGAAACCTCCCGTTTTCTTGCAACCCGGTGACACCGTGACCATCGACATCGAGAAGATTGGTGCGCTGACCAATCCCGTCGTGGCCGAGGCGACTGTTTAGCCGCTGAATCGTCCCACTCCAGCGCTTCATGAACCCCTCCGCCGTTGATCCCATTGCACTGCGACGCAAAGTCGCATGGCGGATCCTGCCGCTGGTCGTTGTCCTTTATATCGTTTCCTACCTCGACCGCGCGAACGTGGCGTTTGCCAAGCTGCGGATGGGTAAGGCATTGGGGTTCTCTGATGAGGTGTTTGGCTTCGGCATTGGTGTGTTTTTTATCGGCTACCTCTTTCTTGAGATTCCCGGTGCGTTGCTTGTGGAGCGGTGGAGCGCGCGAAAGTGGTTTGCTCGCATTCTTATTACCTGGGGCTTGATTTCGGCGGCGATGGCCTTCGTGAAGACGCCATCACAATTCTACTGGGCGCGATTTGTTCTCGGCGTGGCCGAGGCGGGATTCTTTCCCGGCATCATCGTGTATTTCACACACTGGTTTGCGCAGAGAGACCGCTCGCGTGCGTTGTCGGGATTGCTGGTGGCCGTGCCGCTGAGTCTCGCGCTCGGCGCGCCGGTGTCGTTGATGCTGTTGGATGTGCACTGGTTCGGGCTCGAGGGCTGGCAGTGGATCTTCATCATCGAGGGACTGCCTGCGGTCCTGCTGGGAGGCGTCGTTCTGGTTTGTTTCACTGATCGACCAAGAGATGCCGTATGGCTGACGCAGCCTGAGCGAGATTATTTGGAGGGGGTACTTGCCGCTGAAGCGACGGCCAAAGAAGCGACCGCAAAAATTTCTATCTGGCAGGCGCTGCGTTTGCCCGCGGTGTGGACGCTCGTCTTCGGCGTGATGATTGGTAACAGCGGCGGCTATGCCCTCAACTTCTGGTTGCCAACCACGGTGAAAAATCTCTCCGGTGGCTCCGATCAAATGACGCTCTTTTACAGCGGCCTCTATTACAGTTGCGGCATCCTCAGCGTCATCATCTCGGGCCAGAGCGCCGACCGCACGGGGGATCGCAAATGGCATGCAGCGGGGGGCATGATCGCCACGGGTATTTTTCTCATGTGCAGCACCATTCCTGGCCAAGGTTTCGGCACTCAAATGGCATGGCTCTGCCTCACTGCACTCGGAGCGTTTTTCTGGATCTCGCCGTTTTGGACACTGCCATCGCTCACGCTCACCGCCTCCGCCGCCGCAGTGGCTACGGGTTTGATCAACATGGGAGCCAACCTCGCAGGCTATCTCGGAAACCACGTCACCGGTTGGTTGCGCACGAACGGCTTCAGCGAGACGCAGTGCCTCCATTTCCTCGCTGCCTGCTTCATCGTCGGTGGCATTATCATTAGCTTTCTGCGTCTCAAGCCCAAAACCGCATGAGTCCCCACACGAACAAATCATCCCCCCTTCAACTCTACCGAACCCTGATTATTATCCGGATGGTGGAGGAGCGTCTGGCGAAATCGCATCAGCGCGGACTCATCCACGGGGCCTGCCACACCTATGTTGGACAAGAGGCCATCGCGACGGGTGTGTGCGCGCACTTGCGCAATGAGGATGCCATTTTCAGCACGCACCGGGGTCACGGTCATGCGCTGGCAAAAGGGATGGAGCCGGGGCAACTCATGGCCGAATTGTTTGGTCGCGAAACGGGCTGCTCGCGCGGTCGCGGGGGGTCCATGCATCTCTTTGCGCCCGAGATCGGCATGATGGGTACCAGCGGCATTGTGGGTCCCTGCATCTTGCAAGCGGCCGGTGCGGGCTACAGTTCCTTGATCCTCAAGAGCGGCCAGGTGGGTGTCGCGTTTTTCGGCGATGGTGCCGTCAATAACGGCGCGTTCCATGAAGGCCTGAACATGGCGAGCATCTGGAAATTGCCGGTCTTGTTCATCTGCGAGAACAATCAGTTCGCCACAGAAGTTCCCTTCGCCAGTGTCGCAGGCAATTCCAGCGTTGCAGCTCGGGGTGCTGCCTATGGCATCTCCAGCATCGAAGTGGATGGCAACGATGTGCTCGCCGTTGAAGCCGCCGCCTGCGAGGCCGTGAAGCGCGCACGGGACGGCGGAGGCCCCTCACTCATCGAATGCAAGACCTACCGCACCCGGGCGCACGCCGAGGGCATGGGCGACTTCACTTACCGTACCCGGGAAGACGTGGAGCAATGGAGGACACGATGCCCGATCGCTCGACTTAAAAAGCACCTCCTGGAGAACGGACTCGCAAGCGATGCCCAGCTAGACTCCATCGAACAGGAGGTCGCTGCACTCACCGAAGCGGCGCATGAGTTTGCTGAAAAAAGCGCTTATCCCACCGCTGAGAGCGCCACCTCCCATGTCTATGCTGTGTCGACAAGCGCACCGCATCGGGAGGCGCCTTTGACCTCCTCGGCCACGCGCGAACTTACCTTCATGAAGGCCACCCTTGAGGCGCTGACTGAAGAGATGGCCCGTAATCCAAAGATCTTCGTCATGGGCGAAGGCATCGGTGTGCGCGGCGGCAACTTTGCCACCACCAGTGGCCTGTTTGCAGTGCATGGAGCGGCGCGGCTGCGTGACACGCCTATTTGCGAACGTGGCTTCGTGGGTCTGGCGGGGGGCGCGGCGATGACTGGCACGCGACCTGTGGTGGACTTCATGTTTGCCGACTTCGTGCTCGATTCGGTCGGCGAGATCGTCAACCAAATCGCCAAGATGCAATACATGAGCAGTGGGCGACTCAAGATGCCCGTGCTCCTGCGGGGATGCATCGGCATCGGCCATGCGGCGGCCACCCATCATAGCGGCAGCTACTACTCGATGTACGCGCACTTTCCAGGATTACGAGTCGTGGTGCCGTCCTCACCGCGTGATGCAAAAGGCTTACTCAAGACCGCGCTCACCTGTGACGATCCCGTGCTGTTCCTCGAACATCGCGAGCTCATGTCGGTGAAGGGACCGGTGCCTGAGGAAGAATATTTCATCGACTTCGGTAAGGCCGCCGTCGTCCGCGAAGGGAGCGATGTCACCGTCGTGGCGCTCGCGCTGATGGTGCACAAGACGCTTGCGGCCTGTGAAACGCTCGCCGCCGAAGGCATCTCGGTAGAACTCATCGACCCGCGTACCGTGGCCCCGCTCGACGTGGACACCATTTTGCGGTCCGTTGCCAAGACAGGACGCCTCCTGATCGTGGATGAAGACTTCGCGCACTGCGGCATTAGTGCCGAGATTGCTGCCCAACTGGCCGATCGCGGTTTCGACGACCTCGACGCTCCCATCCGCCGCCTCAACGGTAAACCCTCTCCCACACCGTACAGTCCAACCTTGGAGGCAGCGGTGGTGCCGAATGTTGAGGCCATCGCCAACGCGATCCGCAGTCTCCACGCCGAGTGATCATGAGCATTCAGCCAGCGTATCCCGCTTCCTCGAATTTAGAGGGGGCCCAAAAACCTCACTGCACATAGTCATGCCCATCGAAATCCAACTTCCGCGTCTCGGGTGGTCCATGGAGGAAGGCAAATTCCTCGATTGGTTGAAAAAAGACGGAGAATTCATCCAAGAAGGCGAGCCGCTCTTCACACTTGAGAGCGACAAAGCCGCCCAAGAAATCGAGTCCATCGACTCCGGCCTCCTCTGTATTCCCCCCAACGGACCCAAGCCCGGTGACCTTGTGCAAGTGGGGCAAGTCTTGGGTTACCTGTTGTCCCAAGGCGAATCTGTTCCCGGCACCGTGCCGCTTAGGTCCGCCGCAAATCCGGAAGATCCGCAGCTAAAACTAGCCGAGCCGCAGGCCACTGGGCTTGCTGAATCCACTGAAGCAACCCTGCCTCGCGCCACGGGAGGCCACCCCGCTTCTCCGCGCGCCCGCCGTGCCGCCATTCAGCACCGCGTTGATCTTTCCACGCTCTCTCCCTCCGGCCAGGGCGGGCGCATCCGAGAGTGCGATGTTCTCGCCGCCGCCGACTCCACGTCCTCTGGTGGCATGAAATCGGTGCCGCTCTCGCCCCTGCGCAGATCCATCGCTGCGCGGCTCATGCACAGTCGCCAAACCACCGTTCCCGTCACCATCACCGGACGGTGCGATGCCACCGAGTTGCTCTCGCTGCGCCGGCGACTCAAATCCAAGTCTTCGTCCGACCAGCAGTCCATTGCCGTTATCCCCACGATCAACGACATCTTCCTCGTGCTCACGGCCGCCGCACTCCGACAGCATCCCATGCTCGCGGCGAGATGGGCAGACGATCACCTGCTGCTCCCTGAGAGCATTCACCTCGGCATCGCCGTGGATACTGAGGCGGGTCTTCTCGTCCCCGTCGTCCGCGCCGTGGACACTGCCACACTCACCCAGGTGGCCGCCCAATCACAGAAGCTCATCACCGAAGCTCGAGCAGGCAAACTCGCCGCGGTCGACATGCAAGGTGCCTGCTTCACGCTCAGCAACCTCGGCAGCCTCGGAGTCGAGGCCTTCACCCCGGTCATCAACCCTCCCGAATCCGCCATCTTGGGTATTGGAGCCATCGTACGGGAGGCCGTGCCCCTCGATGACGGCACCTTTGTCGCGCGTGATCGCCTCACGCTGAGCCTCACCTTCGACCATCGTGTGAATGACGGCGCTGCCGCCGCACGCTTCTTGCTGACCCTCCGTCAACTCATCGAACAGCCCTTCCAAGGCCTCATGTAGTCTCGTGTAGTCGTTACTCACTCATGAACGTTCAACTCCAAGATCAGGTCGCCCTCGTCACCGGTGCCGCCGGTGCCATCGGTCAGGCCATCTGCGCCTCGCTCGCTGCCAATGGCGCCAAGGTCGTCTACGCCGACATTAATTTCGAAGGCGCACGCCAACTCGCCGCAGCCATTCCCGGAGCGATGCCCCTCCGCATGGATGTGACCGACGAAAAAGAGGTCGAGTCGGCCATGAATCAGATCATCGACGCCCACGGGCGCCTCGACATTCTCGTCAACAACGCAGGCATCAACACCATGGCGCACCGCGTGACCATCGATTCTTTTCCGGCCGAGGAATGGGACCGGATTCTCCGCGTCGACCTCACCGGTCTTTTCCTCGTGAGCAAAGCCGCCTCCCGCCAGATGCTCCGGCGCAGATCCGGGCGCATCATCAATATTTCCTCCGTCATGGGTCTGGTCCCGGCTCGGCTCCAGTGCGCCTACACCGCGGCCAAGGCTGGTGTTGTCAACCTCACCCGCACGATGGCCATTGAGCTCGGTTCGCAGGGTATCCTCACCAACTGCATTGCTCCCGGCTCCATTCTCAGCGAAGGCACCAAACAGCTCTTTTATGGCGAGAACGGCCAGTTCAACGATCGCGTCCAGGCCATGCTCTCCCACGTACCGCTTGGCCGACCCGGCCAGCCCGAAGAGATCGCCCACGCTGTCCTCTTTCTCGCTGCCCCCGAGAGTTCCTACCTCAACGGTGCCATCATCCCTGTCGATGGCGGTTGGCTGGCGGGCTACTCTCGCGATTTTTAGTGGAGCCTTTCATCGAAGCGACAGTCGTTAGGGCGGTGTCTCACCGTCCAGCCCCTGCATCTGGTAGGGATGGTGTCTCACCGTCCAGCCCCCTGCATCTGGGTTAGGCAAGAAATGGACCGAGAGGACTCGATCCCTACCGGGAGGTGGGCGGCCCGGAAGGGCCGCGAATGCGGGCCGCCGGGTAGCAAGATTAGAGCCGAGACTTCGATGAAGG
>Ga0209598_10001725_pt1 | contig 17623 bp, 10 predicted proteins | sample M_140807_EF_Meta_FD_187317 | JGI IMG/M metagenome (GOLD analysis project Ga0209598, IMG submission 187317) | Freshwater microbial communities from Lake Montjoie, Canada to study carbon cycling - M_140807_EF_MetaG (SPAdes) (version 2) | ecosystem: Environmental > Aquatic > Freshwater > Lake...
GATAACTGTAAATCCAGGCGATTTTGTTCGAAAGGGTCAGGTTGTTTTTGTACTTGGGAATGATATTTCTGATTTAAATGAGTCTACGGCATTGAATAATCTTAACCTGGCAGAAAAGAATGCAGGGATAAATTCTGCTCAATTGAACATGATATATCGCGAGGTTGAGGTTGCAAAAAGTAAATATATTCTGGATTCGATTAATGCAGGAAGATATGAAAGGTTGCTTTCCCAGAATGCAGTTTCGAAAAATATGGCCGAGCAATTTCAACTTGCTTTTCAAACATCAAGACAAAATTACCTCAAGGCGATTTCAGGCTGGCAGGCATCTAAGGACAGATTTGAAACAGAATTGTTGAATGCCAGAAATCAATATAGAGCACAAACAGAGCAAAAAGGGGAATTTAACCTGGTTGCGCCATTTGATGGCTACATTTTTAATATCAATGTTGAGGAAGGTGACCTTGCCTCACCACAAAAAATGTTAGGTGAAATTGGTTTAAGTTCAGGGTTTGAGGCCGATCTTGAAGTAGATGAAACTGATGCCGCCTTTCTTAAAGAAAATCAAAAAGTTTATTTTGAACTTGACGCCCGAAAAGGGGAGTATATAGAAGGAAAAGTCAAAAAAATATATCCCTATGTTGACCCATTGAATAAGGTAGTTAGGGTTATTGCTTCAGTGGATTCATTGCCTGTTTCGTTATTATCTGGTATGTCAGTGGAAGCTAATATTCTGATAGAGAAGCGTACTAAAGCTCTGCTGATTCCAAGAAGTTACGTGCTATCAGGTGATAGTTTAATTGTTAAAGATGATGATCAGGAGAGGAGAATAAAACTAATTAAAGGTCTTCAGGATATATCCTATGTTGAAGTTTTAAATTCAGATATAAACGAAAAAACTCAGGTTATAATGCCGCGATGATAATGGGTAAAACAGGACTGACATGGAAAATAGCTTCGACCCATTTATGGTCAAAGAAAAGACAGACCTTTCTTTCTGTGTTGGGAGTAACCTTTGGTATTGCAGTATATGTATTTCAGTCAGGTTTAATAACCGGTTTACAGTCTTTTTTTATTGAAAAGACCATTAATTCGACTGCGAATGTGCATATATATTCAGATGTTTTATCCAAAAAGCCATCAATAGTAGAAAGAAAGTTTGGGAATGCCTCTACTATGGTTTTTCTAAGTCAGCATAGCAGCAGAACAGATGATCCAAAACTTAAAAATGGGTTTCAGATTCTAAAATCTATTGAGACTCATCCTGAAGTTTCCGGAGCCTCTCCCTATTTCAGTTCTCAGGTGATTTTTAAGAAAAGTAATATACAGGTAGCAGGTTATCTGGCAGGAGTGGATATCGATAAAGAGGATAAATTGTTTGATATAACTTCAACACTTACAGTTGGGCAGGTATCTGGCCTGAAATCAGTTTCGAATGGAGTAATATTAGGAAATACAATTGCCGAAAATCTTGGTGCAGAATTGAATGACAGAATCACAGTTATTTCTCCACTGGGTGTAGTACTTGAAATGAAGGTAATTGGTATAAGTAAAAGTGGACTGACAAAAATTGATGCAACCAGAGGATTTTGTGATATTCGAAATGCTCAAAAGCTTATGCGAAAAGATGGTAACTATATAACCGATATCAATATCAAACTAAAAAATATTGACCGGGCAGAGCAACTTGCCTTAGATTTTCAGGATCAATATGGATATAAAGCAGAGGACTGGAAAGTTGCGAATGCAAGTACATTGAGTATTTTTAAAGTACAAAATATGGTGACCTACATGGTCATTGTTTCTATTCTAGTGGTGTCTGGTTTTGGTATTTTTAATATCCTGATGATGATGATTTATGAGAAAATGTCGGATATAGCCATTTTGAAATCAATTGGATTACGCTCCAGAGATATATTATCTATTTTTCTCGCGGAGGCCATGGTAATAGGCCTTATTGGTGGATTTGTAGGACTTATTGCGGGATATTTTTTAAGTAGACTTGTTGGTAGTATTCCAATCAAAATAGAAGGCATTGTATCAGTGGATCATCTGATGATCAGCTATTCTCCTTCAATTTATATTTCGGCGTTTGTATTTGCTCTTGTAAGTACAGCAGCGGCAGGATATTTTCCTGCGCGAAAAGCTTCTAAAATTGACCCGGTTGTTATTATCAGAAGTAAATAATGGAGCCTCTGATAGAATTGCAAAATATTACAAAGAAGTTTACTGAACCGGTTGAATTCAGAGCTTTAGACGATATTTCCTTGACTATAAACAAGGGGGAGTTTGTTTGCATTACTGGTCCTTCAGGCAGTGGAAAATCGACATTATTATATATTTTGTCTACACTGGATTCAGTTTATGAAGGTGATTACTATTGTGCAGGTACAAAAATGAACGGCTTGACACAGAACCAGCTTGCAGATTTCAGAAATGAAAATATCGGATTCGTTTTTCAGTTCCATTACCTTCTACCTGAATTCACGGTTCTTGAAAATGTGATGATTCCTGCGATTCGTAGAAATGTAGAGCCGAAAGAAATTATTCGTAAGAATGCACTTGATATTCTTGATTTACTTGGAGTAGCAGATCAGGCTGAGAAAAGCGCAAATAAACTTTCAGGTGGCCAACAGCAAAGAGTGGCAATAGCAAGAGCATTAATCAATAAGCCTAAGATAATCATGGGAGATGAACCTACCGGAAATCTGGATTCGGTAAATTCAAAAAATGTCTTGCAGATTTTAAAAAATCTAAGAACAACAATTGGTCAGACTGTAATAATTGTGACCCATGATGAACATTTTGCTTTAGCGTCAGACAGACAGATTAAAATAAAAGATGGAAAAATTGAACAATCATAAGACAACACTTCACTTAAGTACTCAAAAGATGAAAAAGACTGTATTGATTTTATTGCCCCTTGCAGTACTCCTGCTTGCATCCTGCGGAGGTGGTTCCAGTGACAAAAAGGCCCGGCTGGAGGGTAAGAAAAAGGAGCTAGCCAAACTACAAGCCGAAATCTCAGCTCTTGAAAAGAGCATGCAGGGAGAAGGAGGGTCTGTCGTCTCAAGAGTAGTTGACGTTAAAGTTATTCCTTTGAAACCGTCAAAATTCCGCCATTATATCAAAGCAATGGGTAAGGTGGATTCTGACCAGAATGTATTGGTAAGTCCTAAAGTGCCTTCTACAATTACTCAGGTTTTTGTTACTGAAGGCCAAACGGTAAGTAAAGGACAGTTATTATTTCAATTGGATGATCAGGTTTATATACAATCTCGCGCAGAATTGGAAACAGCCATTGAACTTGCTGAAATTGTATATAAGAAACAGCAAAATTTGTGGAATCAAAAAATTGGAACTGAGATACAATATCTCACAGCCAAAAACAATTATGAAAGTCTTAAAAATAAGCTTGCAACTTTAGGCGACCAGATTGATATGTATAAAGTTAAGGCTCCCTTTAATGGTACTATTGATGAAGTGTTTGGCAAAGTTGGTGAATCAGGAATGCCTGGCATGCCAGTGGTTAGAATAATTAACTATGCAAAAACCAAAATTGTGGCAGATATTTCTGATACCTACTACTCAAAAGTAAAGGTTGGAGATCCTGTTGAGGTTGCTTTTCCTGACCTTGAACAAAAGTTTACTTCCAGAGTTAAAAGCAAAGGGCAGGTGATTAATAATGTGAATAGAACCTTCACAGTTGAAATTGAAGCTGGGAGTATGTCCGGAACTATCCGTCCTAATATGATAGCTGAGGTATTTATCAATGACTATACCGCTAATATGGCAAAAGTAGTTCCACTCAATTTTGTACAAACCGATTTAAAAGGAGACTTTGTATTTACTGTAGGTGAAGAAAAAGGAAAGTCAGTAGCAAAAAGATCTCTTATAGAAAAAGGCTTGTATTATGGCGATTCAGTTGAAATTAAAAACGGACTGAATTTTGATGACCAGGTAATTTCTACCGGATATCTGAATGTTACGGAAGGTCAGATCCTTAATATTAAATAAGATAAAATGAAAGAATTTAAATTGTCGACCTGGGCGGTAAACAACCGCACCAGTGTGTATGTCATCACAATTCTTATCATGTTGTTTGGGCTAAGCACCTATAACAACCTGCCAAAAGAGCAGTTCCCAGATATTGTGATTCCAACAATGTATATCGGCACTGTCTATCCTGGGACGACCCCTACCGATATGGAGAATCTCGTTACCAGACCCATAGAAAAGCAGTTAAAATCCATTAACGGAGTAAAGAGAATTACCAGCAATTCGGTTCAGGATTTTTCCATGATAACAGTGGAGTTTACAACCGATGTGCCGGTAACAACAGCTAAGGAAAGGGTTAAAGACGCGGTAGATAAAGCAAGGGTTGATTTACCAACCGATTTGCCAAAGGACCCCGATGTACTGGAAGTGGATTTTTCTGAGTTCCCTATTATGTATGTAAATGTCGCGGCAGACATGGAACCTGAGAAGCTTAAGAAATATGCAAAACTGCTAAAAGATAGAATAGAAACACTGCCTGAAATAACCAGATGTGACATGGTTGGCTCTTTGGAAAGAGAAGTTCAGGTAGATGTCGATCTATACAAAGCTCAGGCGGCAAAAATTACACTATCCGATATCGAACGGGCTATAATGACCGAAAATATGAATATTTCTGGTGGTTTGGTTAAGGTGGGAGAAATGCGGAGATCACTCCAAATTGCAGGCCAGTATGTTGATCCTTCGAAAATAGGCGATATAAAAATTAAGTCTATGGAAGGCGCTCCCATCATTCTTAAAGATATTGCAACAGTTACTGAAACCTATAAGGACAGAGAAAGTTATGCACGTTTGGATGGAAAGCCGGTTATTACCTTAAATGTAATTAAACGAAGTGGTGAGAACCTGGTGGAAGCTTCTGATAAAATCCGGGAGATTACAAACAGCACAATTAAAAATGATTTCCCTGAAAATGTTAAGCTTACCATAACTGGTGACCAGTCTTCAACAACCAGAAACACTTTGTCAGATCTGGTGAATTCCATTATTCTGGGATTCATTCTGGTAACGTTGGTACTTATGTTTTTCCTTGGTACAACTAATGCCTTGTTTGTAGGCTTGTCTGTTCCGATTGCATCTTTCATGGCATTCATATTTCTGCCAACCATAGGTTTTACTTTGAACATGATTGTATTGTTCTCTTTTTTACTAGCATTGGGAATAGTTGTGGATGATGCCATTGTGGTTGTGGAAAACACACACAGAATTTTTCATCTCGGAGGAAGGTCAATTAAGGATTCTGTAAAGTTCGCTGCAGGCGAAGTTTTTATACCTGTTCTCGCAGGTACAGCAACCACGTTATGTCCTTTTATACCATTAGCATTCTGGCCTGGTTTAATTGGTAAATTTATGTTTTACCTACCTGTAACACTGATTATAGTTTTATCGGCATCACTGGTCGTCGCATTTTTTATGAATACGGTATTCGCTGTCTCATTCATGAAAAAAGATCACGAAATAGATACTAAAAAAAGCACAAAAAAGATGTGGCAGTATGTCGGGGGTATGGCAATTCTGGCAGTGCTTTTTTACCTTGGAGGTATTGTCACAGTAGGTAACCTGATAGTTGCATTGGCTTTGGTAATTTTAATTAACCGGTATGCTTTTACACCGATGATTCAATCCTTCCAGCAGAAAACGTTACCTGCAATTATGAAGGGATACCGTAGCCTCCTTACCTATTTTATTCACGGAAGAAGACCTATTTATGCCATGTTCGGTATGTTTGGATTGTTTATTTTTTCCATCGTTCTATTCTCAGTTAGGACGCCAAAGGTCATATTTTTCCCACAAGGAGATCCTAATTTTATATATGTTTATCTGGAACTTCCTATTGGGACAGACATTGAGGAAACCAATAAGATTACTGAAGAACTTGAAAAAAGAGTTAAAAAAGTTGTAGGAGAAAATAACCCTTATGTTGAGTCGATAATATCCAATGTGGCCATTGGAGCAGGAGATCCAAGAGAGCCTGACAGAAGCTCTACTCCTCATAAGGGAAAAGTAACTGTGGCATTCGTAGAATTCAATAAACGAAATGGCGTATCTACAGCCCCTTTGTTGAATAAAATCAGGAATGAAATGAAAGGTATTCCTGGTGCAATAGTCACAGTTGATAAGGAACAAGATGGGCCGCCAGTTGGGAAACCAATCAATATTGAAATCTCAGGTGAGAACCTTGAACAATTGATTGCATTATCCGAAAATGTGAAAGCACATTTGGACAGTTTGCAAATACCGGGTGTGGAAGAAATCAGATCTGATTTCTTGGCAAGAAAGCCTGAGGTTAAATTTGAAATTGATCGTGAACGTGCAAATGCTGAGGGAATTTCAACTGCAGCGATTGGCATGGAAATTAGAGGTGCGGTATTTGGTAAGGAAGCTTCTAAGTTCAAAAAGGATGAAGATGAGTATCCTATTCAGGTACGCTATGCAAAGCAATACAGAGAGAGCATAGACGCCCTATATAATGCCGATATCAGTTTTATGGATATGAGTTCAGGAATGCGTAAGCAAATTCCGATTTCATCAGTTTCAAAGATAAGTTATGGCAATAGCTATGGAGGTATAAAGCGTAAGGACCTTAAACGGGTAATTACTCTTTCCTCCAATGTTGTGGACGGCTACAATACCAATGAAGTTGTACAACAGATTCAACAGAATTTAGATGGACTTCCAGTTCCTGAGGAATGTGAGATTAAAATGACCGGGGAGCAGGAGGAACAGGCTGAAACGGCCTCATTCCTTAATGGAGCTTTGATTTCTGCCTTTGGGTTAATATTTCTAATTCTTGTAACTCAGTTTAACTCAATTTCCAAACCTTTCATCATTCTAACTGAGATTTTGTTTTCCGTGATTGGGGTTTTGCTAGGCTATTCCATTTCCGGTATGGAAATTTCCATTATTATGAGCGGAGTTGGAATTGTTTCCCTTGCTGGTATTGTTGTGAAAAATGGTATTCTCCTCGTTGAATTTACGGATGAGCTTCGAAAAAGAGGACTCAAGACAAGAAGTGCAATTATTGAAGCAGGAGTAACACGTTTGGGTCCAGTATTATTGACAGCCATTGCAACCATGCTAGGTTTATTTCCATTAGCAATAGGAATGAATTTTAATTTCATTACCCTGTTTTCGGAATTTAATCCGCATTTTTTCCTTGGTGGTGAGAGTGTGGTATTTTGGGGTCCGCTTGCCTGGACAATTATTTTCGGACTTGGTTTCGCTACCCTGATTACGCTGATTATCGTTCCTGTAATGTATTATCTGAACCATGTATTTAAGGTTTGGCTACGCAGAAAAAGAATCCTGAGTAATAAAACGGCACTTTAATTCATTTTTTTTAAGAAAATGTTTGCATTATTCAGATAGCTAATTATATTTGTAATGCATTTGGTAAGCAAATGATTTATTTTAGTGTTTCATAGTTAGTTAAATTTAGTGGTTTGACATCCGCAGCGCCAGTTGCGGATGTTATTTTTTATCCAATTCCTACGTAATTTATAGTAAAATTTCAGCTGACATTACACCTACCTTGAAATTATGCCAATTTCAACTTAATTTAAACCCAGATTAATGTAAGTATGAAATTGTACTTCATTTCATTGCTAATTTTTGCAATGACAAGTTGGACTTCATTGTTGATGGCCCAGACAGGTTCAAAAGGAACCCAAGCAAAAGCATTGCCTAATGTTTGGCAGGCAGGAGAGCTCAAATCTAAAGGGTCATCAATTGGCATTTTGGATGAAAAGTATCCTAAAGTATATTCAAAGCAACCAAATGTAAGTGTGCCTTTTTCAGAGCAAGATGAGCCTTACTTCAAAGAAGAATGGCACAGGCTTTTTAGAGATTTAAACCAGTTCCTTAAAAACAAAGGGTTTGAATGGCCGGATCCCTATGTGCTATACACCCGCATTTATTTCAACAAGTCAGGGTATATTGAGTATGTTATTTATCAATATGGAGATAATTCGGTGCCCGCACATGATAAACAATTTAAAGCTTTGGTGCAGCAATTTGCCCTGCAATGGAAATGTATGCTAAAGGCAAATCGGAATTTTTCTCAGAATGGAAGTTATATTGTAAAAGAGCCTGATGAGGAATAGTAATAAAATTTACTTACACTTTTGTAAGTAAAGGACATTTGCCGAGGAATCTCCAGATTCAATCATAGCTTTTAAAATGATACAGCCTTCTGGGTTAATTTTTAAAATCAGGAGATTTGCAAGTTTTATCTTAGCAGAAGTATAATCAGATTTTAATTTTAGTGCTTTTCTGTAATATTCAATTGCACTTGCAGTATCACCCAATATTTGCTCAGTCAGGCCTAAATTGTGATAGGCACGATAAAAAGTTGGTGCATATTTTATGCATAATAAATAATTACTTTTTGCGGAAAAATGATCACCTTGTTTGCTGTAGATAAATCCAAGATTATAATAAGGTTCTCCTAAATCTTCTTTAATATAAATAGCCTTTTTATAATCTTCTTCTGCAGCTTTAATGTCTCCTTTATAGGAAAATAATTTTCCTCTTATGTTATATGCTTCTGACCTAAATGGGTCTCTTTCCAACACTTTATTTACAATATCAAATGCATTATCAAAATTTCCAGAGTAAGCAAGGCAAAAACTTTTTCCTGACAAAGCTCCCAAATTATCAGATTCCAAAGAGAGTGCTTTTTCAAAAAAGAGACAGGCTGAATCCACAAGTTCTTTTTCCATATAGATAATTCCCATACCCGAAAAGGAGCCTGCATATGAAGGATATAGGTTTATTGCTTTTTCAAAATCTGTTTGAGCATTCGTATAATCTTTTAAACTGACATAGGCGTTGCCTCGGTTAAATAATCCTGTTAAATTTTCAGGTCTTGTAGTAAGTTGATGAGTCCAGAGGGAAATTCCATTTTTCCAGTATTGGGTTTGAGAAAAAGTTAAATACCCAAGTACTATGAATATAGGAATATAAATCAATAATTTGCTTTTTATAAATGAAATTTTGTTAAGAAAATATATTGACAAATAACAAAGTCCTGCCATAGGAAGATAAATATATCTGTCAGCCATAACTGCATTTCCTACTGGAAAAAGCTGCAAAACAGGAAAAATCGCCACAATAAAAAATAAAATTGCCCATAAATACTCCTTTGAATTTTTATATATAAATAAAATTAATCCAAGAATTATTACCGGAGTCAGAATACTCAGATAATATACATAGGGTAATGATCCATTTGTTTTGGAAGGATAATCATATTGAGGTATGAAATCATGCGGAAAAACAAATTTTATAATATATTGAGTCAGTCCAAAAGAAGCAATAAAAATCCTTTCATAACCTAATAAACCATCATTTTCACGGACAGCTTCTCCTTGTGCTTTTATTGCTATTATTCCAAAAATCACTGCAATTATAAAAAACGGCAGGAGTGATTTTAGGAGGTATGGGACTTTTTTCTGAAAACAAAAAAATCCAATGATAAACAAAAGTATAGGAAGAACCACTGCTTGTCCCTTTGAGAAACAACTGAGTAAAAATCCAAATAATGAGAAGTAATAATATTTTCGATTGTTAATTTTACAGTGCTTTATGAAATATAAGGAAGAGATTAGCAAAAATAACACATACAAAAGGTCTTTTCTTTCAGATGCCCAGGCCACGGATTCAACATGGAATGGATGAACCAAGAAAATAATTGAAGCATATAATCCAAGTGATTTTTTTGAAAGCGTAATTTTATTTATTAGTTGGTATACCAGGCAGGAATTGATAATATGAAGCAATAAACTGACAATATGGTAACATATTCCATTGCTTCCCCAACATTGATATTCTATCAGATAGGAACACATTGTTAATGGATGATAATTCCCCATATAATATGTGCTCCAAATACTTTTTAAATTATCCGAATTAAAGGTTTTAATAAATGGATTTTCTAGAATATAACTAATATCATCCCAATTTGTTAAGTCATTTGTAAATAAGGGAAAATAAACTAGGCATCCTAATATTAACAATATCAGGAAGTTCATAAAATCACTTTCCCAAAATTTTGATTGGTTAATTTCCACAGTATTGTTCATAGGGTTCAATTGCTTCACCTACACCAAGATTTTTAGCTTTTTTAAGATAATAACAAGCACTATCTTTCATATTTTTATTTAAATAGTACAATCCTAATTCAAATGGATACGGTCCATAATCTGGGCTGAGTTGTATGGCTTTTTTAAGATGATACAGTTCAGCTTCAGGAAGACCCTTTAAATTTGAAATTATTGCAGCCTGAAAATGAACATCTGCTTCATCAGGGATTTTTTCGAGAGCAACTTGAATCATTTTATTTGCATTTTCCAAATCTTTTAAGCCAATCAAAATTTTAGCTTTTAATAAGTATGCGAAACCATCTGCCTTACCTCTACTTATCACTGAGTCTATAATAAATATTGCTTCCTGAATTCTATTTTCACTGGCTAAAAGTTCTGCTTTCCTAATAGGGTCATCTGATTTTAATGACATCTTCCCAGATTCGTTTTTTTTCGGCTGGTTTAATTTTTCCTTTGCAAGAGTGATATTTTTATCTATATCTGTTAGCTTTGGGTCTATTTTTTTAGCTTTTTCAAAATACTCTAATGCTGAGCTATAATTATTTTCCTTTAAAAAAACGTTTCCTATGTTATTTAGTGCTTTTGGGAAAAGGGGTCTTTTTTCAATTGCTTTAAAGTACCATTTTTTAGCTTCATCAAAATAATTCAGGAAGTAATATGCATTCCCTATATTATAATATGCTGTTGGGTCATTTGGGGAAATCGCATTTGCTAGTTTAAATAAATCGAGTGCTTTATCATGTTGACCTGAAACGGCAAGCAAAACGCCTTTTCCATTTAATGCTTCAATACTGTTAGGCTTTCTTTCTAAAATTTTTGAATACATGTTCATGGCTGCAGCATTGTTATCTACTGCAGCATAAATTTCAGCCAAACCAGCTAATGCAGGTAAATAATTTGGATTTGCATTAATAACAGCCTTTAAATCAGATATTGCAGCTGTTTTTTTTCCTATTCTAAAGTATGTAAGTCCACGATTACATAATCCCTTATCGGTATCGGGATATTTTTTTACCACATCTTCCCATATAGTTATTTCATTTTTCCAGACTAAGGTTCTTCCAAAAGTTAATCCTCCATAGATGATTAAAACTAGTGTACTAATAAAACTAAGGATAAAACTTTTTTTGTTTAACAAATTATACTGTTTTAATAATGCAACAATAATTATCGACCATGCTATACTGGGAACATAAGCATATCGTTCTGCCCAGGAAGCAGCACCAACTGGTAGAATCTGAAGTACCAGAACCAAAGTCATCAAAAATACCATTAAACCATAAAACAAAAGTTTGTGTTTTTTAAATGCCAGATAACATAATCCTAAAAAGACAATTAAGATGATTGAATAGAATGGAATTAAAGGATCGATAACTCCCGGACGTATGGTTGGGTACGGATGAAATACACTAAATCCAAATGGTACAATTAACCGAAAAAAATAATTTAATAATCCGTATCCAGCAAGCCCAAAACGTTGTGGCCAGGATACATTTCCACTAAGATCAATTGCCTCACTTGCTTCTTGTGCCTTGATGGCAACAAGTCCAGTTAAAAGACAAATACAAAGAAAAAATAGATAAATTAAAATTTCTTTTTTTGTTAATCTTAATTTTTTGAAAAAAAAGTAATCTGTTAATAGAATTACAGGGAACAGACTTACTGCCATTGCTTTACTTAAACAACCAAGTAAAAAGCATATAAAAAATAAAATAACCGCATTTGATTTACCCGTTTCTCTAAAATTAATCCAGGATTGAAAGGCAAGGCAAATAAATAAGGTATATAACAAATCTTTCTGTTCTGAAACCCATGCTACAGATTCCACATGCAGAGGATGAACAGCAAACAGGAGTGCAGCATATATTGCATTTTCTCCAATAAATTTTTTTGCAATACTCAGCACCTGAAAACAAATTATAATATGTAGCACTAAACTGAATCCGTGAAAGACAAAGGGAGAGAACCCATTAAGTGAAAATTCAACTGCCATAATAAGCATGGTTATAGGATGATAATTTCCCAATAAATATTCATAAAATATTCTTTTTAGCATCGAAAAACTAAGATCACCAAAAAATGGATTTTCAATTACATACATTCTATCATCCCAAATATTTATGTCATTTCCTAAGATACCCAAATAGGGTATGACCGCACATAAAAAAAGAATAAAATACTCTTTTCTAAATGAATAAATGTTAAAGGTTATTATAGACCTCACTTGAGTTGAAAAAGGGTGACTATAGGGATTTAATTAAAAACAAATATAAATCCCTTGAAACATCAATGATGATTTGTCCATAAAATTATTTTGGTTTATTGGGATCATTGAAACAGTAGAAAATTCTGTTTTTTTATAATTTAATAAAAATAAGTTTAGTATTAGAAGTATTTGGTTCTGGTATCAATATATTTTTACATCCGTTAAGATATTGAAATATAGATGATTAGAATGAATTATAAGAATAAAAATTTATTTTCTATCGAAAAAAAACAGTTTAAAAATGGAAATAAACTGAATGGGTATTATATTTAACTTCAAATTAACGTACTTTATATGAAGACAAAATTTTCATTTTTATTGGGTACGGGGCTAGGTTTTTGTTTTTGTCTGATGGCAACAAATGTCATTGGTCAAAGTAAAAATCAGATTTCCAATCCCACATCTATTGTTCCGGCAATGTCTGTCCCGGGAGCAAACAACTCAAATTCTGTTTTTATTTCAGGAAGCACTGAAACAGAATCTTACAAACTTTCAGAGTATCAAAAATCTGAACAGTTTAAAAATGGCACTTTGACAATTAACATGTCGAGGGAAATGGAACTTAGGCAAAAAATGTCCCTAACTAATGATCCTGCTGAAATTGCAGTTATCAATCATGAACTTGAATTGATTGGTGTAGCACCACAAGCAACTGTTAATTCAGGAAATCAAAACATTAAATTGGAAGTGAAGAACACGTACACTTCTGATAAGCGGTTTTTAGCTTTATCTGATGTTGACAAGGAAGCAATTTCGGAAAAGGTTTCCAATGGAGCAGATTTCGAAAGTCTTATCTCCGGATTTTAATTTTTAATTCCCAAAAAATGAAAAGAATTATTCTATTCTCATGTATCCTCTTAGCTTTTTTTGCTTCAGGATCAACATACGGTCAAAATGTACTGGCCGAATCCTTTGATGGAACAACTTTTGTTCCATCCGGATGGGCCCAAGGCATTGTATCTTCTTCTACTAGTCGCACTTGGGCGAGAGTTACCAGTAGTACTAGTCCTACTTGTTCACCAAATTCTGGAGCAGGAATGGCAAGGTATAATAGCTTCAGCTATTCCTCCGGTTCTTCTGCGTATTTGAGAACGGCAAATATTGATATGAGTGCCAGAGGTTCAAGTAATGCAACAGTGAGTTTTTACTTTTTCAGAGATGTGTCTGCCTATACCACAACTACTTATTCTGATGAAGGAATTACTGTTTGGGTTAGTACTTCTTCCAGCACTTATACAACTGGTAGTAATCTGGGATTTGTGCCTAGGGCAGGTAATTATTCTGCTACGGGAATGGCCTCAGGTGCTGCTACTTCTACGGCAACCCAATGGATAAAATATACCTATAACCTGCCTTCTGCTTATAGCACAAGCACAAATTATGTATATTTTGTTGCTGTTTCCAAATATGGAAATAGAATGACTTTAGACGATGTTTCTTCGGATATTATTAATCCTTGTACAGGTCTGCCTTCTCCAGGTAATACTACCAGCACTTCGGCTTCAGTTTGTACCAGTGCTTCATTTACCCTTGGGTTACAGAATACTACAAATGGAACTGGAGTTACCTATCAATGGTCTTCTTCGCCAGATAATTCAACCTGGACGAATGTTTCGGGTGCTACATTGGCAACCTTACCCACAACTCAAAGTTCTGCAACCTATTATCGATGTTTGGTTACCTGTACCAATTCTTCTCAAAGTGCTTACTCTAATAGTTTGCAAGTTGGGATGCTTGCAGCTTGGGCTTGTAATTCATATTGTGCATCAAATGCAACAAGTACTGCAGATACTAAAATAGATTCGGTATTTTGGGACAACACCACAATGGGTGGTAGCTCTGGAACAAATTGCGAAACGTATACTATACGTACCAGTACTCTTGGAACGGCTCAGCAATCAGGAACTTATAATTTAAGGATAAGAAATGGCTCTTGTTCAGGCATCCATTATGCTGCCTATGTTTCAGTATTTGTTGACTGGAACCAAAATGGATCTTTTGCTGATGCTGGGGATTCAGTTATAAGTTATGGACCAACTACAGCGTTAAATACTCTTCCTACTTTGAGTATTCCAATCCCTGTTACTGCAACGATAGGCCAAACGAGAATGCGTCTTGTTTTACGAGAAGGTACTTCAGGGCCTCCAGCTTGTGGAACATATACTTATGGAGAAACGGAAGATTATGGTCTGGATATTCAGGCAGCGCCACCTTGTCTGATTACTGTAGTTGGAGGGACCGCTTCAGGATCTACAAATATAACTGCAGGACCTCCGGCCACAACTTATACTTTGACTGGTTCCAATGGAAATATTCAATGGCAATATGCTACAGCTTCTGCTTCTGGTCCATGGACAAATATTTCTGGAGCTACCACTGCATCTCAGTCCTTACAGGCTAGTTCTCCTGGTACAGTTTACTTAAGGGCATATGTTAGCTCAACAAGTTGTACTCCGGATAGCTCTAATGTGTTAACAATAACAGTAAATTCCAGAACAGGAGATAGCCAGACAAATCCTATTCAAATTGGAACACTTACAAGTGCTTATTCTGACACCCAAAGCAACACAACAGGATCAGGATTTAACAATGATTACACGGGTACAAATAATCAGGCAAATGCTGACATTTTCTATAGTTTCACAACTGGGCCTTGTATAGATTCAATTACTATTTCATTGTGTGGAGCAACGTTTGATACTTATTTGCATTTACTTGATGCATCTGGAAATTGGATTGTTTCTAATGATGACAATGGTCCACTTTGTGCCGGAGTGCAATCTTCTATTGCAAGAGCTGTGACCCCAAATACTGTATATTATGTTGTTACAGAAGGTTTTAGCACAGGTACTGGTAGCCTTCCATTAGTGATTACACCATTTGATGGTATCCCATTAGTAGCGCCGTCTATTTCTGGTCCATCTGGTCCACAATGTGGTAGTGTTACTTTATCCGCAAGTCCAGCATTTGCAAGTTATTCCTGGAGCACAGGTGGAAATGGTTCATCTGAAATTGTTACATCTTCTGGAAACGTTACAGTAATCGGGACAGATGTATACGGATGTATTTCTCCAGTATCTGGTTCATTTACTACTGATATTGTTACGCCTCCTTCTGCAAATGCCGGAGTTGATGTGAATGTGTGTACCAATGTTTCTGCCACTATTAATGCGTCTCCAATCAGCAATGCATATAATGGACTTTGGACTGTTGTTAGTGGAAGCGGCTCCTTTGCTAATTCTACCAATAACAGTACTCTTGTAAGCAGCATGTCACAAACTAATGTTTATCAGTGGACAGTTACAGATGTTGGCAATATTTGTCCATCTGCCTCTGATCAAGTTACTGTAAACAGCGTACCTCGTCCTACCAATTTGACTTCTGCAAATGCAACATCATCTACCGTAGATGTAAGTTGGACTACCCCAGTTAATCCGGACAGTTTCCTTGTTAGATATCAGGAAAATTGTACAGGAACCAATTACTATAAATGGGTATCTGGAACCTTGAGAACAGTAACCCTTACAGACTTAAATCCTTGTGCTAGCTATTGCTTCAGGGTTAGAAGTCAATGTACAGGAGCACCACTGCCACAGTATAGCTCAACATCAGGATCCTTTACAACTACTTCTGGTGCAAGTTGTGTAGCGGTTTCCAATGTTTCTATTGCCAATTCATCTGGATGTAATTATACTGTTAGTTGGAGCAATTGTGTGACTGCAGACAGCTTTAGGGTACGGTATAAACTATCTTCTGCAAGTGTTTGGTCATTCTCACATTGGTCAACTAGCTACAATGCAACTGTGACTATGGGTCCTGGCTCCTGGATGGTACGCGTTCAGAGCAAATGTGGTACGACCATTTATACGACCGGAACAACCAATTATTCTATCGGTTCTTGCCGTATGGCTGGTGTTTCTGATGAGCTGGTATCTGACCTTGTTCTGTTCCCTAATCCAACAAACGAGCGTTCTGTATTGAATTTCACAAGCACTGAAGAAGGAAATTATATCCTGAATATCTCTGATATTTCTGGAAGAGTTCTTCGCACTATGAATGGAAATGCAGTTGCTGGAGAGAATACAGCGATTCTTTCTGTTGCTGACATGAGCAAGGGCATCTATTTTGTTTCCCTGGAACTTGCCGGAGAAACTAAGCAGATTAAATTAATCGTTCAGTAAAAAGAAAATCTTTTGATTTTAAAAAGGGATGCTAATGGCATCCCTTTTTAATTTTGTTAACCAGCTTAATTTAAAAATAAAATATTTCAGTATACAAAGTAAGTATACATAATGGACTTATTATTAGGTCTATAGAGGCGTTTTCTGTGATGTTAATTTACTTTAAAATTAATTATCTCAAAATCAATACAATAGGTTTGCTTTAGTAAAAGAGTGCTCAAAATTTCGAATATATTTTTTTTAGTATAGTTCAAAGTGCGTTATATTTAATCATTGTATTACAAAACATGAACAAACAATTACTTTTCCTTCGATGCAAGAAGCTACTTTTGCTTAGTTGCATCCTGACTGGTTTATCTGTCTATGGACAGAATAAATCAGCACCCGTTCCTAACAATGTCCCTGCCTTTAATGTGTCGGGACAACTAACTCCAAGTCCTATAGATTTGGGTTTACAGATTGAAAACCCTGCAATGTATGAGTACAAGAAAGCCGAACAATTAAAAGCCGGTACTCTAACAGAAGAAGAAAGACTTATTTCTTCTGAATCGTTTTCACAGGTTCCAAAAAGCCGCTTAGAAGAATTGCAACTTAAACTAAGCCTGACTCAGGAGCAAAATGAAATCCGGTTTATTGAGCAGGAAATTAACAGATTGAATGGCAAGTCAAATCAGGAAAATTCTGATGAGACAAATGAAGTAACTCCAAATGTTGCACTTAGCCGAATTCAAGAGTTGCAATTAAAACTAGCTTCAACTATAAACGAAAGTGAAATTGCCTTGATTAAAGCGGAGTTGAATGTTTTGGAAAAACAGGTACTTACATCCAAAGAATCTGTTCCAAATTCACGTCAATCAAATGCCACAGATAAAAACCAGAATATTTCTATTCAAGGAGAATTGATTCAAATTAATGGGGTGCTTTATGAAAAAAACGCACTTGAAGATCTTGCAAAAGATAAGGGTATTTCACTTCAGGAAACATTAACTCAAATCGCAAACGAACAATGAAAAAAC
>Ga0209598_10001729_pt1 | contig 17598 bp, 28 predicted proteins | sample M_140807_EF_Meta_FD_187317 | JGI IMG/M metagenome (GOLD analysis project Ga0209598, IMG submission 187317) | Freshwater microbial communities from Lake Montjoie, Canada to study carbon cycling - M_140807_EF_MetaG (SPAdes) (version 2) | ecosystem: Environmental > Aquatic > Freshwater > Lake...
ATGTGCTCTGGGTCTACCTCTTCATCCACCTCCTCCTCTTCTTCCTCCCCCTCCTCCTCGCCCTCGCCCTCGCAGGCCAATCCATCCCCTCCTTTTTTATTGTCTTCGTCTTTGTCATCGTCAGCTGACCCAGCATCTTTTTCCTGTGAATTGCAACCCTCCTTGCTGACCTTCTGCCGCTTCTTGCTGGACGTTTTTGATGGCGGTGCCGGCCTTTTCCTTGCATCAGTGCCCTTCTGGCCGACGGCATCCTGTAGTGGCTCCGGCGTAGCCTCAGGCACATCTTGCAAGGACTTCGCGAGCTCCTCCGGCTTTTGGCCGACCTCCTGGTAGAGCCTCGCCCCCACAAGACACAGCGGGACACTTAAAGTGCAAACGTGTGTTTGAACAGTTTGCGAGCACGTCAGAGCGTGTTCTGGGCATCTCAATATGCCCCCGGCTGTGCAGGCGCCTTGAGTGTTCTCAACAAAGTCCGGACGCCACTGACGAAGTTCGCCATCTTCCGGCACTCATGCATGCACCACCTCATTGGCGTGTCATTGCAAAAAGGTTTACAGGACACCGATATATATATATATATCAACCAGCGGAGCAAAGAGTCTGACTGTGGGCTGCAAGTGGCTAAACTCATAAGCGCGCGTCCTGTGCAATTCTCGTTGCCGATCGACGATCTTCCGGGTTTCTGCGGCCATTTTGAAGGCGCTGAAGATTTGCATGAGGCGGAAGCGAAGCTGGGGCGAGAGCTTGATCAAGTTTCGTATCAAGGCCAACATTTTTGGCTCCTGCAGCGATTTTATTGCTTGTCGCGCAATACAGTCCTTATTGCTCATGATCCTCCAAGGAATGAGTTCCCGCCCTGGTGGGGCAGACGGGTGGAAGCCAGGCTGGAGGATCGCGCCTGCTAAAACAGAAGATGGGCCCTCCCAGCTTGGAAGCCGCTGCGGGGGAGCCATGACCACCTTGACCATCTCAGGACGGTCCTGGTAGGGCTGATGGCTTGAGCAGGCAAATGGCTTCCAATGTCGAAGCCATCGCGGACCCGCTACTCCATGACAGCTCACAACAAGCACCGAATGTGTTAGCCAGCAGCGCGCTGGGAAGCAATGCCGCGTTGCAATCTCCTGCGTGCTTGCGGCCTTGACCGCCCCCCCCCCCTGTGCATGCGCCATGAGGACTGCAGGACGGTGTCAACCAGCAGCCGGGCACGTCGAAATTGCAGAAGCAATGCCACGCAGCGTTTCCATGCCACCTTTCCGGCGAATTGCGCCTCGAATCCCTGCCAGCAGCGCTTGCGAATGGCAGCATGAATCCCTGGCAAATGCAATCTGTTTTTTTCCTGACGGCGCTTTGATGTTCAGTTCTTGCTGCTCCGATCAGCGATGCAAAAGCTGAAGAGCTCATGCGCCCGCAATTCTGAGTTGGGGGTGCTACAGAGCAGGAAGAATGCAGGGGAAACATGCGATCTGTTGTCGGTTCCCCTGAAAGCGGACATGCGCCATGCATACGGTTCGGGCGCATGCCCGGGCACCGGATGCGAGATGCACACCGCAAGGCGAGGCAAAGAGCAGGACGAGCTGTCTGCTCTCAAGCGTCGCACCAGCAACGCGAATGTCAGGCAGCACTGCAGGCATCATATCAGGACGCTCCTGGTAGGTGCACCACAGTCCTGAAAGTCCGGCCCACATATACCCACTCCGGACGCTCCACACCATCTCAGGATGTTCCTGGCAGGTATATGTGGGCTGTCTTCATCGGTAGTAGTGGCCCGGCCCACATATACCCACTCCGGACGCTCCACACCATCTCAGGATGTTCCTGGCAGGTATATGTGGGCTGTCTTCATGAGTGGTAGTAGTGGCCCAGGCAGGCGGCGCACCCGAAGTGCCCCATCCTCTTCGCCTTGGACGCCACCCGGTACCACTGCTCGCGCTTCTGCAAGTCATGGAGGCACGTGTTGTGCCTGAACCAAATATGCGCCCCGCACTGCTCACGGCACTCGAGGAAGTACGTCGTCTGTGTGACGTCCTGGACCTAGGCGCCAGGAGGCGAATCGGCCAATGCATCTGCGCTCGCCTATACATCTCAAATACATCACCGCGCTCGTCTGACACGTGGAAGAAACTGCAACGCGCCCGCGTATCAGGGGGGGACCGCGCCGGGCTTGTAGTCCTCTGCCCCCAGGTCCGGCCTGACTTGCGAGACAGCGGCGCCGCAACCGCAGTCGCACCTGCCGCCATGCGGCACCGGATCACGGAGCGGAGGGCGCGCCCCTCCAGCCGCCGCAGCCACATCCCTTGATCCGGGCCCCGTGGTTGGTGCCGCACTTCCGGTCTCATCCCGACCGGCCGGCGCCCGCCATGGAGCTCCATGTAGCGCATCATCGACAGGTCCCGACGCCACCTAAAGCTTGTACATATTGGACCAACTGTGTCGTGTGAACGGCTTACATATCACATACCAAACAAAAATATCAACACACACACACACACATAGGCGCGCTCAGGCCACCGCTGCCCACACTTGATCATGGCGCACAGCCGCCTGGATGTTCGTCTGGACCCAGTCAACCAAGTCCGGGCTCATCCGAAGATTCAGCGTCCGCGGGATCCCCTGTCCCCGCATTGCCTGCATCGCTGCCGCATTCACCGTCATCGCTGGCTGCCGCACCATTGCCAGCTGCTGCTGCTGCTCCTGCACCGCAGGCGGCGCATCCTCTTCGAGGGGGGTCTCCCAGCTGGAACCAGCCATTGCCGACTATAGAACAGGAACGCTGGTTGAGCCGGCCAAAACCTGGCGCCAACCGCGGATGTCGAAGGTATTGGGTATAGGCAAAAGCGGTGTGTCCAAGGTGCGTGGCCCAGAATGTGTGGTCAAAGAGGTGCCGAGGCCACGCATGCGTTGAGCATGACAATGCACAGGCAAGAGGCACCTGCAGCTTCCGATTCGATCGGGCGTTGTTGCCATGTGCTGCTTTCCTCGCAAACCGTGTTGCGTGCGTGCCTCGGAATGGCTTCTCATCTTCATCAGCCACCCCATGTGCTCATTGTTCCTACGTGTTCCCATGCGTGCCAAGTGTCAGGCATCACACTCACCATGCTTGGTGGTATGTTGTCTTCCTCTCATCATTTTTCGCGCTTGCGGCGACCGATCGGCGATGCACTCAGGTTCCGTAGTTTGCAAGTACAACCAGCACCTTCTCATGACAATCATGGCAGGCGGCTGTTGTGGCAAACTTTGTGAGGTGGCCATCGCTGTATAGGCTCGATGGCATACAGTGCCTGATGCTTTTCTGCAAGGCCCTATAGCAATTCTTGCGAGCAGGGAAACACCTGTGGGCTTGCCTGCCTATATATATATATATTACACTGCCGCGCCATCCCATTCAGTCTGTGTGGTCCTCAGGGCAATGTCATGCATCTGTGCGTCTGGCAATATGCGGGTGACGTGCCAACCGAGCATTTAGGCTGTAAATCCTTGCTCGCACTTCCACCTGCAATGAGGCGACTAGGCACAATAAGTGCCGCACGGATGCTGTGCGAACCAGGTGGACCCTGTCGGGCAGAACGGATTGGCCACCGCGCTGGGCATGATCCCACTGCCATACTGCCCAGATGCCGGGTCCTGCCAAAGTTGCATTGGGAATCGGACGGGGCAGCGAAAATGGAAAGGACAAGACCAATACAAGCCCAGATAAAAACCAATCCCAAATACATGCTCAGGTGGCGTATGGCACGATGCGCTTGTAGGCATTGATCACACTGGCGAAGACGAAGCAGCTTGGTTTTGGCCTTAGCGTGCGCACGCTTACCAACAACATGTTGTTCCGTGGTATATACACGACGACATCCAGAGTAGCCAGGTGCGTCTGCATGGTTGCATATGCGTGTGCATTGGAAGAGCCAAGCCCGTGGCATCTCTTCCCCATGGATCCACTTTTTGAGGAGCTTCATCCCCAAACAGTTGGCCTCCATGCGGCCCGCCTGCAAACGTGACAAGGACTCTGTAATAGTTTTATATACATATTGTTTTTTGCTTCTTTGCAAATTTGGCTCTCTCCGCCTCCGAATGGTTCTGCAGCAGCCAAAGCGCCTGGCGGGCCCCTTGATCCAGTTCCCACTTCTCAACGATCTCCTGTGCAGAGCAAGTCTGTGAAATTGCTCTTCACCATAGACAAAGCAGCCAAATAATGAGGCACCCATGTTTTTTTGTGTACGCATGGTCCTCGAGAGCAGGGCCCAAATCCACCCGATTACATTGACAGTCAGCGTCTTTTTTGGCTGACAGCGTTGACAAGCCAGGCGGAAGTGGCGGCGGCGCTGGTTGCAGTGTAGGCTTTTGCCGCTCTTCGGTCGCATCGGCGAACTGCTGCCAGGCTTCACTGAGGTTCTGGAAGGCCCGCTCGTTCAAGCCGCAATTGAAGCCAGCCCACTCATACACACCAGCATTCCGCTTGGGGCGGATGTCCGGCAGGTCCCGATCGCCACGCCCTGCACCATATAGGGCGCCAGAATGTGGCCATCTCAGGAAAGTCCTGGCAGGCCATTTGGCACACATGAGGCACCAGCGTGTGTCACTTCCATGCTTTGCACATTTCACTTGGGCGCCCGCAGAAAGCGTAAGCTGTGCGCAGCATGGTCCGCGCTTCATGCAGGTTCTCCGTCTCATGCAGGTGGAAGATGTGCGTGTTACCCAACAGCCGATGGCTCCAATCCGCTGCCACCGCGCCCAATGCCACGCTTCTATGCCTGCCCGCATTGCAGCCGATTGCGCAGATGCCTGTGTCCTGCAAAACAGACAGCACCTTATGCAACACCTCCATAGCCCCCTGCTGCTCCAGGACCCGGCGCATCATCTGTGGCTCCTGCCAAATTATTTCCACTGTTGGATGGCCGGGCGCATCCTGAATATACTGGGTGCCGATAGGTTGGCTATGGTGAAATTTATTACAGGGGCCGTTCCGAGGTCCCAGTGCGAGACACGGGTCGAAGGGTCCTTCACGAGTTTTCGCGCATCCACCCTGCTGTCCTTGGGTACCAGGTTCAACACATACGGCGCATGCTCCATGTGGTGACCGAAGGTGACCTTAGCGTGGATGCACTGGCGCAGCGCGCCATGCACGGGTATATGACACCCATGCTCAGGCACATCGAAAAACACATGCGAAACATGCTCTGCGAATCCATGAAGGCGGGGGCCACCACAATAGGACGACGCATGTTATAGCTTCCGGACGGAGGGGTTCTTGACCGATCACGAGTGGCCATGCGGGCTATACGCACCAATTCGCAGACCCTCCAGAAGAATGCTCCTGGGTGGGCTGGCACGTATGTTACACATTGGCCTGGCGACGTATATAAAGGGGCAGCGGCGCCGTTCTGCCTCTGGCGAGGTGTTGGTTGCAAGGGCAGGGCGAGGAATCTGATGGCAAACATGCAATCGCAATCTGTCCTGCGCAAGCCTGCCCTATACCCTTCAAAGCCGCATGGCCATTCCCTGCCGCAGCGGAAAAATGCCAATGCTGCCGCCTCCCAGGAGCGTCCTGAGATGGTGGTGGTGGTCTGTTCTGCGCAGGCAACGTCCATGGCCTGAGCAGCGGCAGCTAACAATGAAGCATCTGCTCACCCCGCCTCCCCCCCCCCACTTCTGCCTGCGCATGCCGGCCACTTTTTCCAAAACATCTGCACGATCGCATCTTCGCATCCTGGCCTGCCCTGGCCTGTTTGGACGACAACTTATAGAAGCCGATGCCGTCACAACCCTACGCACCATCTCATGATGATCATGGTAGGTGCAAGGTGTGCGTCATGACGGCTGCGGCCTCAGCAGTTGCGCGCACTGTCCAGCCGCTGTTTGAACCTGTCCAGCCGGGTGACCTTCTTCATGACTTTGAACACCAGGTCGCCCCAAGCTGCCATGATGCTTTTGGCCCGCGCCTCCTGTTCAATGTCGTCGCCTGCACCAGTGGTGTAGATTATCTTTCTGTTTGGTTTATTTCCCAATGGGCGGCGCCACGATGAAGAACTCGGGCTCGACGCTCCGGTGGCCTTGCCATCTGGAGCCGACGAGCCTGCGGACACCGCGCAAGCTCGCACAGCCTGTGGGTCTCGGATCTGCTTGTTGGCCGCCTGCGCCGTCAATGTTTTGTCTGAGAAGCCTTCGTGCCGTAGCTGTATAAGAGCTTTCTCCACCACATGCGGCGCAGGACCCATTGTTCGAAACTTCCCCGTCGAGCCAGGCTTAGCCATGTACGACAGGCGAAGACCGCACCGCGCACAGTTCTCCCAGGTGCCGTGCTGGTTGGAGCCACGTGTGCTTTCCTTATGGTCCCCATGACATGGCCAGCCTTGGTGTCTCGGATCCTCCGGGTTGGCCGCCGCCTTCCCTACGAAGGCCATGGGCAATAGCGCGGGGGGCTGCACGGAAAAAAAGGTGCACCACCAGCTCGGAGCGCCCGTGTTGTTTTTTGTTCCAGCATGTTTCGTGCACATGGTTGCGGCAAGCACATGAGCCATCAATGGACGACCATGCTGGTACGAGGCAAATGAGCCACCACCGGCCAGGCATCCTGGTTCGATGGCCGACGTCAAAAAACACCTCATTACATTTCTTTTTTATGTGAATGTTTTGGCTTGATTTCTTGCGACCATCGATGGTCGACCATGCTGGGACAAAAATCAGCCGCAACCGCAACCACGGGATATAGCTATGTGTTTCGCCGCATGCCGGGATCACAGGATCTGCGACCATCGATGTCCGACCATCAGAATGAACCTGTTTGCAAGCATGCGTGTATGTTGCGGATATCCAAACCAGCGCACGTGTGAGCTGCGACCATCGATGATCAAGCATTTTTAATGATGTACGAGCTGCTGCCCATGGGAACAATTTCGGCATGCTCGGTTGGCGCGTGCTGGGAGCAACATGTTGCGCGCTGAGGAGCCATGAGTGCACGTGCGAGCTGCGACCATCGATGATCGAGTTCAACGCCAATTTAAGAGCTGGCGCCATCCATGGAAAGATTTCGGCGCCTGGTGAGCAGGCCCGCCGAGGAGCCCTTCGGCATGTGCAGCCCACGCGTGCCCAAAGCCACGCCGGCCAACAGCGAGGGGCAGAAAGCTGCGCCTATGAACTGCAAGGGCCCAAAACCCGCGCCTACTGAATGCAAGGTGCGGAAAAGTTGCGCCTACCAACAGCAAGGGGCCGACTGGCCACGCCTACCAAGATGTAGGCCCGAAAAGTTGCGCCTACTAAAGTAGGCCGGCTGCGCGCGGACAACTTCCGCCTAGTCCGGCTCGGCGGCCAGATGTATCGTTCGGAACCTTGTTGGGGGACGCGCCCAAATTAGGGGACCCTGCGAGGGGTGGGGTATGGCGGGCTATCCCGATCATGGCAGCTCATGACGCTGCGGTTCCGGCAGTGATGGAGGACTCCCCGGAGGTGCGCGGTCCTGCTGCGGCGGTTGGGTGTGAGACGCCGAGGTTCGGGCATCGGGAAGCGATGAGGCTTGCGTCCGAGCTTCGTCTCGGGGAGATCTCGTGGGGGAGCGGTCCGGTTTACCCGGATTTCTATGTTTTTGTGTGTGTGCACGGAGCCGATTTGAGAGGAGGTGCTTGCGGGTCTCGAGGGTGAGCTTGCTCGTCCGATGCATGTCGAGGACACTCCTTGGATCTTGGAGCGGGCGGTGGATCGGGCAGGCGCCAGCAGCCGGCACAACCATTACATCATCAAGTGGCCGGGTGAGGTCGAATCCAACGACGGAAGCCGTCATTCTACAATGTTCTTGAGTATCGCGAGGGCAGGCTGAAGCGAGGCCCCAGGCTTGGCCCTACTTTCGGTCTGCCTTCCAGGCCAAGTACAACGGCCGAGACTCGCGTTGGTGTTATGGGTGTTAGGCTTCGGGGGCCGATGCTTCTCGGGGCTGACGGTTAGCAATATCACGGCCAGGAAGGAACGCAGGGGTTCACCGACTGGGTTCAGGGTAAGGGCGGAGAGCCCTTAGTTCAGGTCCGGATCGTGACTTGGGACCCGCAGAGAGGACTTTCGAATCCCCGGAGGATTATTGTGGTAACCGTAGCTTCATGAGAGGGCTTCGGGAAAGTCTTAATCGGGTTCAGCGCTCTAATGGACATGCGCGGGGTTTGCGGATGAATCAGGTCTGCCGGCCCTTCCTCCGCCAGCACCTCTGCCCGGGTTACGCCCTCCGATGGGAGTCGCGCCTCCGACCGGGGCTGTTCCGCTCGACGAAGGAGACCGCACCGCGAGGCGCCGCGGTACAGGTCGGCTTCCCGTTTTGGACAGCTGGGAGCCTGTCATTGCGAAGCATGCTTGGGTTAGGCAGCGCCTCGTTCAGGGTACCTCGCTGTTCGTCCTTTCTTGAGCTTTGGACGGGCCTGATATCGCGACATTGTTTGATGTCCGTATTACTCATGTGACTTTCACCAACGGGACTCTGGATATCATTCCGGATGGCTGGAAGGCTGCAGAAATGCCCGTAGGGTGTTAGGCGATGTCGTGGACGTGGAGACCTGGTTCTTTCTTGCCGGTCAGGAGCCGGGGGCAGTTCCTCCCCGCCGGGCGTACCGGCATAAGCAGCGGCCTCGAGTTGACGTGCCTGAACCGGAGGACCTTGCCAGGTTGCGGACCGGCGCCGGGATCGATCGAGAAGGCCTTGGCGGTGCATTGAATGCACTCGGGGTTGAATTGAATGCACTCGGGGTTGAACGCCGCAAGCTTGGGGCAGCCCAGATGGTTTTCCTCGATCTCGCAGCGATTTCTGCTGTACATGCGGCTGAGCTCGCGAGTAAGGGCACACGGGATGCTGTGCTAGCCCTTCAACGGAGTGGTCCGGACCTTCTCGTGTGAGGGAAGGTCGACGGGTGCCTTCGTGCGGCTCAGAGCTTCGAGTTGTTCCAGGAAGTCTTGTTCCGTAGGTGTTAGGGTTCCGTTGAGGACGAGGTGCAGCTTCGTTGTGTTGTCCCTTATGTCGCGCACGGGACGTTCGAGATGCCAGGTCGGGGAAGGGACCCTCGGTTGTCGGGAGCGTTTGCTGCTCGAGAATCACAATGCCCCGTCGGCGGGCCCGATCGGGCGCGAGCACACCTATGAGCACCTCTCGCGTGACTTCTGGCGAGATGGCATGTACAAGGACGTACATAGGTGGTGTAGGTCGTGCCAGTTCGGTGCGGGAGAGCGGGCCACTACCGGCGTTTCGGCTTGGGTTCGGACCGAGCTGTGCTCAAGGCCTTTTCGCGTGTTGCAGTACCTGCCGGTCTGACGACGCACCACCGTCGTGCTTTTTACACGCATCTGTTTGGTCAGTCGCTGGTGTTGGCTGTGTCCGGTTCGGAGTCGGGATTCCAAGACCATCGCCGAGACTGCGATGGTTCGGGTTATGCTCGGGATGGCTATTTTCCCGGTAGTCTGGATATCGGATAACGCTTCCGAGATGAACCAGATGCTTGGGATCAAGCATGTCACGGGTGCTGCATAGTTTCCAATCTCAGGGAATGGTCGTGCCGAGGGGCACTCTGGCGACTGCGAGAAGAAGATTTCCTTCTGTAAGAGTATCCTACGGACGGTCCCGTTAGCCTCTGTCGGAGGGCGGTCGCTGCACGAGGTCGTCACCGGGATGAAGCCGCGGTTCCCGGCGGCTCTGACCCCGGGCATCCGGTACGGTACCTCAGCTCGAATGATTACGTGGTGTGTCTCAGCCGGTACTTCCATGAGACTTACGCGGAGAGGCAGACCGTTCAGCGCGAAACGAGCTGAGGCTCAGGAGCCTCACGGGGAAGGTCGCGTGGCAGCGGAGTTGAAGGAAGACGATATCGTTATCGTGAAACCGGAACCCCTGTTGCTCGTGCCGGGCCTTTGAGATTCCAGGAACGGGTGTATCCAAGCTTGTACCGCATTAATCGTGTTATTTCTGCGTCTACGTTTAACTGAGCATGTCATTGATCCGGGGGGACGCACGTCCTTAGATCCGCCTTTTAATGCAGAATGCCTTGTGCGGCTTGAATGCCAGAGATCCCGTTGGATCCGGGTCAGCCGAGGACTTTCAAGGTTTGGAACGCTGTCAATGACTCGTGGAACCGTTGCCAGGTTGTGCGCTTCGCGGTTGATGGATGGTGTAAGTGTCGTTCTGTTTCGGAGCCTGCGCACGTTGAATGGCCTGACCTTTCGGAACCTCATTATCGTTGGGCCTTGTAGCTTCGTGTGGATTCGTGGAGTAGAATGACAGGCTGGGTAGAGGGGCGCTTAGATTGATGGCCATGCTCTTCGATCCCTACAAGGTTGTGTCGGTTGTTCACCCTTCGCCGCACCGCTGCAGCCGTTCGGGTCGCTCTCTGACCCGGGTGTATTTGCCTTCCGTCCCGCCTCTCGGGGTTGGGGCGTTCTACCTCCAGCTCATGGAGTTCTACGATACTACCGAAGATCTACAAGTTTGCTTGAAGTACTACATGGTCGATCGGGAGAATGCGGAAGGGTTCGAGCAAGGGGGTGTGACGGGGTCCGGGTCGGCGATTTGCGGGTCGGACGCCCCAGTGGTTCCTTGACGAGAGGGACGAACAGGTTTAGGGCTACCTCTCCAGGGAAACGCTGGTCATGGGTGCGGACGCTTGGCAGGATGACGCGCCCAATGAGGACTACCATCGTGCGTCGGGAGGGACGCGGCACTCGTGGGCGGACGCGAAGCCTTGGGTCGAGGATTATCATGACAATGTTAGCGGGGCTGAGGAGGCCCGGATAATACGAACTGGGTCGAGGACTTCCAGGACGACCACGAGGATGATCGTTAGGCAGGCCTCGGGAAAGGGTCCTGGCAAGGCGGTCCGGTCGGGTCGCTCCCGCCCTGCTGTCGGGCGGGAATTCTTCGGGTAAGCCTTCCAGGAAGGTGCAATTTCATTTTGGTCCTGACCCTTGGAAGAAGCAGGTGTCGACCTATGAGACCGGGGCCAGAAGGGGTCCAGGAAGTTCTCGGGGAAGTCTTCGGGAAGCAGAAGCTTCGACTACGAGTCTGGTTATGAGCCTCGTCATGCAGGCACGGTGCGTGCACGCAGTGCCAGCCAGGCCGCTCGAGTCTTCGCGTTAGCCTGCGCCTTCTCGTTTCCTCGTGGGACCTGGAGGCTGACGGTGATGCGAGGATGGGTGGTCAGGATGACGAGGTGGAGTGCGTCTCGAGGAGACGGGACACCCGCCCTCGGGCTGATGTTCGTGCGCCCAGTCGTCCGGCTGAGTGGAAGCTAGGAGGGGCCTGCCCAGCCCCCTCCTAAGGATCCGGTGCTGCCGCCGAACGATGAAGCCTTTCGCGAGGCACAGAAGCCAATCCAGGCCATCCAGGCGCAGCAGTCCCAAGGTGAGCTGGACAAGAATTGGGGCATCGGGACAGCCGAGTCGCCCTGTGTCAAGGTTCAGGACATCGTTCGGGCGACGATCAACAATTTTGGCTGGTTCTTGATCCCTCCGCTCGAGGAGGCGACGGCTAATCGCACAGACGTTCTCAAACTCAAGTTGTGTCGAGAGGTCTGTGGGCGAATTGGGCGGGTGCACTGCCGGAGTTACTGTGGTGCCCGTCCCTTTCCATGGATTCCGCAGTTGTCGGGATGCGGTGGCTCACACGGTTCCGGGGAGAATGGCGTCGGCGATTCGCGATCGCAGCGCCATTTGGGATTACGAGGATCGGGACTATCTGGGTCGGGGCAGCTCGGATGCCGACTTCCTCACCAGTAGTAAGTACGACATGTCCTAACCCTAAGGTTGATCAAGGTGGACGCTGAGTACCCCATGTGGACTTACCCCTTCAAGTTGCCGGTCCAGGGAGGGGCGTCTCGGTGGACTCAGATGGAACGCTTTTGGGAGCGCGACCTGGGTCCTTCGGGCCGATGGATTTCCTCCTGCGCTTGTCGGGGATTCTCCACACGGACATGCCCTATCTGTATGCCCATCCGAACTCGTATTTCGCGGCTTGGAGTATGGGAAAGAATCGGCACTGGACCAAGGCCCCTTGCACTTTCGACTACACCCTCCCGGATGATTTGGTTCTTTCGCGGCTTATCCGGTCTACAAGTATGGGCGCTTGGAGGACCGTGGGCGCTCGGATCGCGGCTGGCAGGCTCGGGATCGGGAGACCATCGAGGACCGCGGTTCTCGGGACAAGGTGCAGGTTGCCCCGGGTCGGGTCCCGGACTCCGCACTCGTTCTCGGAAAATGCACTGTGCTTCCGCCTCGCATGTTCCCACCGGCGCCGCCGCCGGCGATGTCTCCGCCCTCTGGGGAGCCACCTCAGGGCTCCAGGAGCCGGCGGTCACTCGGGGACATTATCGATGAGACGATTCGCGCGGCGACCTCTTCGGGGCAGCCTCTCGGGAAGGACCCGGTGAAGCCGTCCTCCGCGGCTCCGGGTCCGGCGAAGGTCAAGGTGCGTATCGAAGGACGCCCCCTCAGCAGGCTGCTTCCCACTGGGCTCGAGGTTCACAGGAACAAGAGAACGATGGACGATGCCGAGGCTGTCAGGGCATTCCTCAATCTTGTGGGGCCCCAATGACCGCCTTGGCCAAGATGAGGTCGCGGACCTTGCTCGGCGAGGTTATGCTACGCTTTGCGCAGTTTGGCCAGTCCTTTAGGACCTCGTGCGTGAACAGCACGGGTCATGGCTCCTTGGTGGTGAAGTCCTTCGAGGAAAAGGGCGTGGAGAAGCTCCGGATCAGCTCGATCCTTCACCTGGTGTCAGGAGTCACCGTGGATCGCACCTTTCTTCAGGAGGATCCGGGTGCTGTCGAGGAGACCATGACGAATCAGTTCGAGGGGGTCTCTCGGGCCGTTTTCGGCTCTACCTGGGCAAAGATGGTCTGCAGGATTCCTTGGGGAATGCCTACTGCTTCCGAGTGATGTTGCCGGATACAGCTGGCTCGTCCGGTTCGCCTGGTTCCGGCGCTCAGGACTCTTCGAGCAGGCGCAGGACTGACAAGGGCCCCGAGGTCGGGAAGACCGGGGCGGAAGTTCTCCGGAGATGTCGGGCGAAAAGGGCACTGGAACTTCCGGGCCTGAGGAGCCGAGGGACGGTGGCTCGCAGGCCATGGAGGTCGAGAAGCCTAAAGATGGGGATCGCGCACCAGGTCGCCAGGAACAACGGGTCGTCGCTGTCGAGGATGCCCGCTCGGGCACTCATAGGGCGGGGTTGGTCATGACCCCCTGGAATGTCTCGACCATGGGACGCTTTGCAACCCCTCGGCCGATGCGTACAAGTCGACGGTGCCCGGGACCTTCGTACTTTCGCGGTGTATCGGGGTGATCTTTCTCCTGTCCGTCCGGGCCCTGAGCTTGATCAGTGGGTCATCGCGGCGGCGAAGGAGATCGCGGAACCGGTGAGGTGCAGCTTCTTGGTCACGCAGTCAGGATATACAGAGGGTCAGGTACCCGGCGGGGACGGACGAGGACTACTCGGCCTTCGCCCTCCAGTTGATCTTGTTGGTCAATCAGACGGGACACGGTCGGGTTTCAAAGCCTTGTCACCTACGGGGAGGGGCAGCTGGAGATGGCTTCGGTCGAGCTGGGGGACACGTCGAGTCTCTGGCGAGCACGGGTGAGGCCTCCAATGTCGTGGCTGCCCTCAGGTTCGAGGGCGACGAGCCTTATTGCATGCCTCTCCATGTGAGGGGTGCACCGTGTTTTCGTGTCGGCGAGACGGAGAGACCTCTTGGTCCTCGGCCGACGGGGACGGCTGCCTCCCCGGTCGGCGGGTCCTTCGGAGATTTCCGAGCAGGCAACCCGGTCTTCGAGAGGATTCTCGCGTGCCCCAAGCGTTTCGGGTCGCCGATTGATTATTCGCGTGACGGACTTCCGCTTTACGGGGTCAACCAGGTCGACAACAGATGGCACAGCCAGGACGCCGAGGCACGGGAAGTCGTGGTGTGGGAGCCCACTTCCGGCGGTCACGGAGGAGAGGATTCGGGCGATCTTAAATTACCGCCGTGGGAGACGGCCCCGGGGGAGGTCGAGGCAGCGGTTGTCCACCTTGGGGAGGCTCCCACCGAGGGCTGTGAGGCCAAGGAGCCTGGAGTCGTGGACTTTTGGCGACCGCCTTCGTGTGACGGCGAGAAGGCCAGTCAGAACCTGATTCGCATTCTCGAGGCCAAGATGTGCGTCGAGGAGCTCAGGAAGCTTTCGCCGGTAATCTATGTTGGCATGCGGCGGAATGTCACGCTTTCGGGTACTGTCGCGCTGCCCCCAGCGACCTGTACCATAAGGCATGCGCTTTTTGTCGGTGCCCGTTCGGTTACGGGTACCAGAAGATCTTCAAGGGCGTGGTCTCGCGGGATCTCGAGGTCTACGTCGACATGGTGTGCGGGTCGTGCGGTGGCCAGCTCTCGCTGGGTCGGCCTACCAGGGAGGGAGTCTGGGAGGTCGAATATTGGGAAAACCCAAAGTACAGCATGTACCAGCACTTCGCGATTTCTTCGGTCTTCCGCAACCACTTCTCGCGAGGCAAGTGCATGAGCCGGTGGCTCGACGACGGCGAGCCCATGACCACGGTGGGCGGTGTGCCCTACGCGCTCGGGACCGGGATGCGGCATGTGATTCGGTTTACGTCGAAGTCGCCGTTCGTGACCACGGTTCGGGCCAAGGTTCCGGACAATCGGGGCGGCGTGTCGTATCCTCGGCTTCATTGGGCGCCGGTCTGTGACCAGGGTTGCCCCGTCCCGTCGCTCGAGCGATTCAGGACATGCTCGGGGACCCAGAGCTGATGATTCCGTTGGTCTGGGATGCGCTGCTGAAGGGACACATTACCGGTCGGAGTGCCAGCGGGAGTCATTGCGTGGTCTCGCCGGACGAGGTCGTGTGTCGAGGCGGGGCTCCTGCTTCGGGACACTAAGCTTCTGTTCGCGGGGGCTGACTGATCGGGTTGTCCAACCGAGAAGCACATCCAGAGCTTTCCGAACAAGATGTACAATTACAAACGGGTGCGTCTGGTCGGGACTTCCTCTCTCCCGGCGACGAACACGAGGTGGTTTGCCAAGTAGGGTATCGAGTACCCTTCGCCTTTCCCAGCCTCAGCTGGGACCGCGCTGGCTCGACATCGCAAGGTATCGAGCGGCCACACTCGAGCAGTTCAGCTTGGAGGAGAAGCCTCGCTGAGGAATCCCTTCACCTCGACATCCACGGCGGCGCCTGCGGACGACTACCCTGAGGAGCTGTTCTTACGGGAGGGCTTCTCGGGTTCGAGTCGGGCCAAGCGCATCTTGCAGCAGCAGGCGTACGAGAAGTTCGACAACAACCCGTACTTCCTGCGCGCCGATCTCGGGAATTCTGCGGGCTCGGCACGAGCCTTCCCTGAGGCTTTCCCGCCGGGCGATGCAGACCTCGGCTGGTACGCGGTCGTCACTCTGCGCTGGAACGGATGTAAGATTGCGCTGATCTGCTGGATCGAGATTATCGAGGGGCGAGAATGGCGAGATCATTGGGTGGGCCTGGGAGGGCCGGGAGATCCGGGTGCCGTTTGACGCTGTGTAGTGTAGCGAGTGCGTGCGGGTCATGTGGATGATGAGTTTCTCGGGAGTACCACTACATCGCTCTTCGGGGCTACCTATTCAACAACAGGGTCACGAGGAGCTTTCGTCTTCGGCGACAACTTCTCCCCGATCATATGTTCCGAGTGTGAGTAGACCTGGTGCAGACATTCCTTCGAGGTCGCGTCAGTACTGAATCTGTGTCTGCTTTTTGCATGTTCGCGCGCAATAGCGAGCCCTGTTTCTGTCAACAGCGGGGCTTTATAATTTGAGGTATGTTTTGGTTTTCTTTTGTGTCGTGAGAGCGGACGTGGGCTTCCACTTTCTGATTCGTTTGGGCGCATGGGGTCGTGGGCGCAGCCCGGTGAAACTCAAACCGGCGGGGGGCGATTTGGTTTTCGTCGGGCCTCGCCAAAGCGATCCTGCTTTATAGTGCTCGCGGGTCTCGAAACTGAAACCTGCACGGAGCCTCGTAGCATGGCAGCCCTAGCGGGGCACTCAGCGGACAGGTTTAGGTACCCCGTCGGCGGTAGAGGAAATAGAGACGGTCGGCGTCCGACAGCCGTTTCGCGTATCCCATTCGTGGCTATCGTTTACGTTTTTGGGCAAACAGCCGCTGTTCCAACTGAGCTGGGGACGAGCAGCGTTGGCCCAGGCAGGAACAGGGGCGCATTGGTTCGGGACATCTGTACCCGGGCTGACGTGTCCCGGCGTGTTCGAAGTCCTTCAGCTGCTTGTCTCGCGCGCTCGTTGGCTCACGGCCTCGCGGACATTCGCATGCGGAGCCCAGGAAAACCATTTTCCGATAGCGGCTCTGCCTCCAAGGGGGATTTGAACCCATTTGTACAGGGAACGGCACAGTAAATTGTTTGGCCGGTATCCCGGGTTACGCGCGCGCGCGTCTCTGACGTGCGTCTGTGTATTTCTGCATAGGTTTGTGTGAGAGTGCGCGCGCGCGTGCGCCTGTGTTGTGTGTGTGTTTGTTCGCTGTTCCGGGTATCATGGTTCGCTTCTTGCGTTTGCCTCTCTATTTGTTTGGTCGGCCCTCGCTGATGCGACGGTGGCTCACGCGAGGTCCAACGGAGCAGTCGCCATAGCGGCTGGAAGGACACGTGTCGGATTCGCAGAGTGCAAGACGGAGGGACATGCCAGGGTACCGAGCAAAGAAGCCCGCCTTATATCAAGCTCCCATCAAGCGCCTTCTTCATTCGGTTCGTGCAAAGATTTCTCAAAAAACATTGCCACGGCATGCCGCAGTTTCCAGAGCTGCCCGGAGCTCTGCCGATCAGGCAGCAGAACGTAATTTAGCCGCCGTGGCTAACGATGCCGAAGGGCAGCAGTGGACAAGGTCTTATGATGGTCATGTTTGCAGCGGTTTTGCATCCACGGCTGCATGCAGCATGCGCACGGTGCCCATACGAAATGCAATGGCCCCAGTGTTTTTATCACGGTGCTTTGGGTACACAAGTGCAATGCCCAGGCATTTGTGGACCGCACGGGCAGATGCTGATGAGGACTACCTGTGGTAACGATCCCGACCAAATCGGCACAATGTGTGGCCCAGTATTGCCAAGGCTAGCATCCAAATCCACGCCGCCCCACGGTTGCCATTACATCATTTGCTTTTCATGTTTTCTTCCATGCGTGCTGGTCAATGTGGCACTGCATGTCTGCGGTCCGAATGGGTAGCATTCTAAAGTTCCTGCCAGGCAGGTGTGTCAAGTCCGCTGCCGTTTGTTCGCATGTTTTATTTACATATTGCACGCAATTCAACGTACGATGTTCAACACGGAGTTGCACGCGGTTTCGATATTTGAGCAAGCTTATAGAAACCGCCACGCCTCAAGTCTGTGCGCTGGGAAATCGCGTATTGCAACTGAGCGTTTGGAATTGCGATTTAAAACGAAGGTGGCCAGGTTTTTATTCCACCCTTGCCTCTTTCCTGTACGCCCAAGGCCTCTTTTTCCGAATTCGTTATTTTGTTGGGAGTTACCGTGCCGGTTTCGCAGTTTGATTTCTTTACTTACCAAACGCCACATGGCGTTTACATGCAGGGACTGGTTGGTCCCCGTATTTCCGTCGCCTACCCTCGGCT
>Ga0209598_10001730_pt1 | contig 17597 bp, 18 predicted proteins | sample M_140807_EF_Meta_FD_187317 | JGI IMG/M metagenome (GOLD analysis project Ga0209598, IMG submission 187317) | Freshwater microbial communities from Lake Montjoie, Canada to study carbon cycling - M_140807_EF_MetaG (SPAdes) (version 2) | ecosystem: Environmental > Aquatic > Freshwater > Lake...
TTCGAATAATTCAGGATATACCGAATCAACTATTTGGCAGATTGATAAACAAAAAGGATATGCCGCAGATACTCTGGACATGTTATATCATTATAATATCACATGGAATGGGGACACTTTATTTAACACAACTCCTGCAACTTATGCTAACAGCAATGATTCAACAGGTATGTTTTTCATAGGGTCTGAACCTTTCGATTCCCTCAATGATACTTTGTACTTGATAAGAATTGATGGAAATATGGCGACAAGTCCAGTAGCCTCTGTAATGCCGGTAACATCACCTGTTCAGTATGGATTTCCACCTTCTGCGCGTCAACTAAACAATGTTAAAGAACTTGATACAAATGATGGCAGAATTCAGGGAGCTTATGTAAAAGACGATAATCTGCACCTTGTATTAAATTCAATAAATCCTACGACTGGTTTATGCGGTGTTTACTATGCAAGAATTGATAGTTTATATCAAAATCCTACCATTAATGTTGCAGCAATTTTAGGAGACACGCTTAAAGATTTTGCCTATCCAAATATAGTGTATGGAGGTCCGATAAATAACAACAGTCTAATCATGATGTTGTATTCTTCTCCTAATGACTCAACTGGATATGGTTGTGCCAAAGTAGATTTTTCCGGGAATTTTTCTTCGTTTGTTCCTGTTAAAAAGGGATTTTCTTATCTCGCACTTCTTAGTTCCACTACTGAAAGATGGGGTGATTATTCCGGAATGGCTCAAAAATTTGATGAACCCGGTAAAGCATGGGTTTCCGGATGTTATTCAGATTATGCTAACAGAAATCAAACCTGGATAGCAGAACTTTCTGATTCCCTAATACTTACCTCAACACTACATTCTCAAATCACAGAAAATCCAACTCTTACCATTTGGCCTAATCCCGCTTATGAAACCGTCTCTGTGAATGTTTCAATAGAAAATCAAGCCATGGTAGAAATTGCCTTATTAAACGCAAGTGGACAAGTAATTAGAACCATACTTAGAGAACGTTTCAAAGCTGGAAATACCATTTTTTCATTTAACACAAATCATCTCGTTGATGGAGTATATATTCTGAGATGTGAAACAGAAAATGAAATCCTTACTTATAAAAAAATAGTAGTTCAACATTAATCTCATTTTGTTGAAGCCTTTTAGTCTATTTTTTTTCCTATTTTTCCTAAATCACCTATATGGACAGGATGGGTTATTGTGGCGAATACACCCACCTGAAAGTAAGAATACCTGGTACCTTTTCGGAACCATGCATACAGGAAACGAAAAATTGCGCCCTGTTTACAATTCGGTGCTTACTTTTCTTGATTCGGTGGATGTTTTAGTTCTTGAAACCGATCCTGATAAATTACTTCAATCCTCAGGATTAGCTAAATTAAAAGCAAGAAAAGGAAATACACTTAAAGATCTTTTAAAGGAAGAAGACTATACTTATCTGGTTCAGTATTTTAGTGATTCTATTCAAATACAACCATTTATATATAATTTTTTTACTCCTGTCATGACATGGTCAGTTTTACAGAATTCGTTTTTTGGATCCAGAAATTCTATACCCTTAGACCTTCAATTGCAAAAAGCAGGTAAGGAAAAGAAGCTTTCAATTATCGGTCTTGAAACTGCTGAAGAACAAATGAACTCTTTACAAAGTATTTCAGATAAACAAGCTGTTGAAGCTATCCGTGAAATGTTATACAATCAGGAAAAAAGTAAACAAACTTGCAATGCACTTTTGAATATGTATGTAAATGAAAAAACAGATAGTCTTTTAGCCTTAACCCATGAATCAGGAAATGATAAATTGAATGAACACAAATTTTTGACTAAAAGGAACAAAAAAATGGCAAAAAGGATAAACGCTATGTCTAAAAATCAGAATTATTTTATTGCAATTGGAGCATTGCACCTGCCTGGTTCCAAGGGAGTTTTACATTTATTGGAAAAGTCTGGATTTAAAACAGAAAGAATATTGCTATCTAAACCCCTTTAATAAGTTAATTTTTTATCTTTGGATAATATCTACAAAAAATGACTAAGAAAACATTTCCTTGGATGCCCTTTGTCACAGTTTTTATTTTATTCGGTTTGATCGGAATTTTTCCTCAAAGTGCTTCTGCTCAAACTCCAATATTTATACCATTGAGAATCTCACAAGATTCAACCCTTGCCTTATTAAAATCTAAACCAATATATAAACACAGAAAGTACAATGAGAAAATGATCAGAGCATCAAATAAAATTAATTATTTTACTTATTTATATGATCAAGACAAATTATACAAAATTATTTTTTTTAAAAAATATGATAAAAGAAAGGATGCGGAAGACTCTTTCGAAGGTGTTATTAATTATTTGAAACAAACAAAAAATGCTATTCTTGAAAAAAAAGAAGAGGATAAAAAAATAACCCAGATTTGTATCAAAGATGGGGTAATTACAGAAGTTACTGTAGATGAAATTAAAGGCGATGTCCTTTTGCATATAAAGATGCGAGATACATCCATTGATCCATCTGACCCAAAGGATGAAAGTCATGCTTTGGAAGCTCCCTATTATAATTTTTAATTATACCTAAAGATTGCAGCGTTATTTTTTGGAAATAGCCTATAATGGCAAAAACTATCACGGCTGGCAAAGACAGGAAAATGCAGCTTCTGTACAGGAAACAATTGAAAAAGGTCTTTCCAGATTATTAAGAAATACAGAAATTCTTTATAGTGCCGGACGAACTGACCGAGGTGTGCATGCCGAAAGTTCATTTGCTCATTTTGATACAGATATGGTCATTCCTGAAAATTTTTTGTACAAAATAAACTCGATGGTTCCTGAAGATATTTCTATTAAAAACATTTATCAACCCATTGACAATGACCTTCATGCAAGATTTAGTGCGATTTCCAGAAAATATATTTACCGATGCATAAGGTATAAATCTCCTTTTCACACGCAGACCCACTGGATGTGTCGTTGGCAAATGGATTTGGAAATAATGCAACAATGCTGTGAAATCATCAAAAACCAAAAGGACTTCGGTACTTTCAGAAAAAAGTATGGAAACAGTAAAACAGATATTTGTTTAATAAAAGAAGCGTATTGGGAGGATTGTGGCGATTTTCTTTATTTTCATATACGGGCCGATCGTTTTTTAAGAGGCATGGTACGTATGATAACAGGAACAATTGTTGAAGCGGGAAGAGGAAAATTTAATTTGGAAACTTTTGAAAAAATTGTCCAATCTCTGGATGTAAATCAGGCCTCATCAGCTGCTCCTGCACATGGCCTTTACCTTCAGGAAGTAGAATATCCTCCTAATTCTTTGATTTTATTACAGGATAATTAAAATCAGAATTGATTTTTAAAGAATGAATCTCTTTGAAAATCAGGTTGATTGCTCAAACTTCTACTCAGGGAAAATCTCTTTGATGTAACTTGCGTCCTATGGCCTTGACGGAAACAAACCTCACATTTCCTGTTCCTTTCAGGAAATACAAAGGAAAAGTTAGAGATGTTTATACTTTGGGAGAAACGCTGATGGTTCTTGTAGCAACCGACAGGATTTCTGCTTTTGACGTAATTCTTCCTCAAGCTATTCCATTCAAAGGTCAGGTTTTAAACCAACTAGCTTCCTATTTCCTGCAGGCATGCAAAGATGTATGCCCTAATCACCTGATTTCTACTCCAGACCCTAATGTTACGATAGGATTAAAATGCGAGTTAATTCCCATTGAAATGGTAGTTAGAGGTTACCTTGCCGGACATGCCTGGAGAGTGTACAAGTCAGGGGAAAGAACAATTTGCGGAGTGACATTACCTGATGGTTTGAGGGAAAATGAAAAATTACCGGAACCTATACTTACACCGTCTACCAAATCTACCATTGGTCATGATGAAGATATTTCAGAAACAGAAATTCTGAAATCCGGGATAACCGATGAATTCACCTGGTATACCATGAAAAAGTATACTTTTGATTTATTCAGAAAGGGAACCCAAATGGCCGCAGAAAAAGGACTCATTCTGATGGATACAAAATATGAATTTGGTTTGCATGAAGAAAAAGTGTATCTGATAGATGAGATTCATACTCCTGATAGTTCAAGATATATTTATGCAGATGGGTATGAAGCAAGGCTTGTTTCCGGCGAACCTCAAAGACAATTATCCAAAGAATTTGTTAGAGAATGGTTAATGGCACAGGAGTTTTCTGGACAGGAAAATCAAACCCCTCCTCTATTTCCAACTGAATTTTTAGAAAGCATCACCTCCAGATATGTTGAGTTGTATCATCAGGTTACAGGACTGGAATTCAAACCAGATCCAGCCGAAAATATTGAAGAAAGAATTGCCCTAAATGTGCGACAGGCTTTGCTGGAGTTGGGTATGCCTGAGTTATGAATTTCGGGTTTGTAATTAAATTATCTATTTTATTTATTCTAATTTCCTTTAATATTTTTGCCCAGGAAAAAAACGCCAGGGATACTCTTAGTACAATAGTTGTTAAAGATTCCATTTTAAGTTTGGTTTCGCGCAGTCCTGGTAAAATTATTTTTCAGGCAGATTCTCTTGGTTTCTTTACTGCATCAGCAAAAACAGCCGATGAAGTTTTACAAAATGCTGAAGGTGTTTATATCCGTAATTATGGAGGACATGGAGGTGTTAAGACTGTTTCCTTAAGGGGATTTGGTTCAAATCAGACGAGTGTCAGTATTAATAACATTCCTTATGAAAACACGCTGATTGGATCAGTTAATTTTGGAAATTTTCAGACTGATGGTTCCAGTGCTGTTACCGTTTCTTCAGGTAGTCCTTCTGCTGCTACAAATAGTTTGGGTGGTAATATAAACCTACAATTTGATCCAGGTAGAACTGTAAAAAAAACAGAATTATTTGGAGGAAGTTTTGGTGAGCGAGGAGGTTCCATCCAAACCCGTTTTAAAGGAAAATCCTTGCAGACTGGGCTATCAATTTCTTATGTTGCAGCAGATGATGAATATCCTTATGAATTATATGGAATTAAGGCCAACAGGGAACATGCTTTTTTTGAACAAATCCAATACAAATGTTTTATTTCCGGAACCACACCTGAACCAGTTCTTTCATTTGGGAGTGTAGGCTTTTTCTCCTATAATCAGATTCCGGGACCTGTAGTAACTGGTTATCAAAATACTGGTAATGAAACGCTGAAACAACAGGATCATTTTTATTATTTAAACATCACACCTAAACAATCAAATACTTCATTTAATGTAAGTCATCACTATAGTTATTCTGATTATTTATTTATTGGCACAAATCAATTTATAACCACAAATCACTTTATGGGTCAGGGAATGCGAAAAGATTCTCTTTTAGGATTTGCAATAAATTCAAATCTCCAATATGCCTGGCAGGGCATTTCCGGAAATGCCCTGAACTCAGAAGGTAATGAATCAGGAATAATTAGCAGAAACAGATTAGATGGAGGCATAGAAGCACGTAAATTATTCTCCTGGAACCAGAGTTTCTGGCTGATGTCACTTTATGGCAGAATCAATGCTGTAACTGAATTTGGGATACTTGGAAATGGAGGCATCCGATTGGAATATTATCCGGCAAAGTTCAAATCTGTTGTACTTTATGGACAATCCAGTCAAAGCCATAGGGTACCCACTTTTTCAGAATTGTATTATACCAATTATGGAAATCCATTGCTTAAACCTGAAAACTGCTTAAGTGCAGATGCGGGAATTTATTTTAAACCAAAATTTCAATTATTAAATCAAATCAAATTATCTGGATTTTACAATGCCACGCAGAACAAAATTATCAGTATCCCAATAAGTCCTGTTCGTTGGAGTACACGTTCTGAAGGATATACAGAAACAATAGGCTTTGAATGGGTTTTAGGAGGTAGAATCTTAAAGGAAGTAAGTTGGGAATACCACTACACATTTTCAAATGCATTGTCCTATCTGCCAACAGGTCCTAAATTATTGCCCTACACCCCGAAAGAAGTAGCTGGTGGCAGTATTATGTGGACTTCAAAGACCTGTCAAGTTGGTACCACTTTGACTTATTCTGGTTGGAGGTTTGTATTAACCCGAAACAACTCTGAAGATCTTTTACCCGGATATTTTAGCTCACATGCTTGGATACGTAAATCATTTTCAAAAAAAGGACTCACACATGTTTTTCAGATATCTGCAGAAAACCTTCTGAATCAGCAATATCAGGTTATAAAATCATACCCTATGCCCGGGATAAGTTTCAGAGCGAGCTATAGTCTTATTTTTTTATAAAGCAGCATTAAAACAATACCAACCTTTTTATAAATTTACAGTGTAAGGACATGAAATATACCATTGACAGAGAAGAAAAGTATGCAGCGATTACGTTGCATGAGGAAAAACTTGACTCCAAGATTGCGCCCAATCTGAAAAGTGAATTCACCGTTTTGAATGCTGAAGGGATGAAAAATATTATCCTTGATTTGCATGATACTCAGTATGTTGACAGTTCGGGACTGAGTGCTATTCTGGTTGCAAACCGTCTGTGTAAAAATGCAGGAGGTGTATTGGTGTTAAGTAGCCTGAATGAGCAGGTTTCCAAAATAATTGACATTTCGCATTTAAACGACACCTTAAATATATTACCAACCAAAGAAGAAGCCATGGAAGCGATTTTTTTGAATGAATTGGAAGAAGATCTTCAGAAAGAAGTTGACCCGGAATTTGTTGAGGATGAAATAGAAGGAGAAGACGACTGGGACGATGAAGACCTAGATGAAGATGAAGATGATGAATTTGCTGAAGAATTCGTTGAATCGCAGGAAGATGAAGACAAATAAGCTATCTCACTGATTGCTTAAGGTCCTCATACTCGGAAGCAGTTCTGCTACACCCGCATTCAAGCGCTTTCCCAGCGCCCAGATTGTCAGCCATAATGAACGGTTTTACCTTCTGGATTGTGGTGAAGGCGCACAGCTTCAGCTATTAAAATACAAAATCAGGTTGCACCGTCTGGATGCAATCTTTATTTCTCATTTGCATGGAGATCATTTTTTTGGTCTGCCGGGTCTGTTAAGTACCCTAAACATGCAAGAACGCACTGCACCATTAACAGTGTATGGTCCTGAAGGACTCAGAGAAATTATTGAATTACAATTTAAACTTTCAGAATCAACGATTCGATATCCACTTGATTTTAGAGTACTTACACCTCAGGATTTTGGCACAGTAATATTTGAAAGCCGAACGTTGGAGGTAATCTCAATTCCTTTAAAACATAGAATTTTCTGTAGTGGTTTTTTATTGCGGGAGAAACCCAAAAAAAGAAAATTCATGCTTTCTGAAGCAATTCGATACGAAGTTCCCAAAGAGTATTTTACCCTATTAAAACTAGGCAATTCCGTAACTCTACCAGATGAAAGAATTATTGTTCCAGAAATGGTGCTTGGAAAAGAAGACCCTTCTGAATCCTATGCCTACTGTAGTGACACTCAGTATTCTGAAGAACTTAAACAATATATTTATCAAGTAGATTTATTGTATCATGAAGCTACCTTTATGGAGGCGCATCTTGAAAGAGCCAAAGCCACTGCACATAGTACAGGGAAACAGGCTGCCACGATTGCAAGTCTTTCTGAAGTACGAAAACTAATTATTGGTCATTTTTCAGCAAGATATCCTGATCTTGAACCTTTGTTAGTAGAAGCCCGTTCTGTATTTGCGAATACAGACCTCGCCATTGAAGGATGTGTTTTTGAAACCAATGGAAATTCTTAAAAAACAAAATCTCCTCTTTATAATTCTTGGCGCTTTATTTCTGGCCAATGCTTTGCTTGCTGAATTTATTGGTGTAAAAATTTTTTCTCTCGAAAATTCTTTAGGTTATCCTTCTCTGGATCTTTCTTTGTTTGGCTTTGATAATCTGGGTTTTAATCTCACGGCGGGTGTACTACTCTGGCCTGTTGTCTTTACTTTAACTGATATAATAAATGAGTATTATGGCGTTAAGGGAGTTCGAGTAATTTCTTTTATTGCTGCAGGGGTAATTGCATATGCCTTCGTTATGGTCTATTTTTCGATTCACCTTAAGCCAGCTAATTTCTGGGTAACAACCCAGTCTAACAATAATGTTCCAAGTATGCAGTCCGCTTTTGCCTCAATTTTTGGTCAGGGTAACTGGATTATTGTTGGAAGCCTTGCAGCCTTCCTGATTGGACAATTTGTTGATGTTTTCATTTTTCATAGGGTAAAAAAAATCACCGGAGATAAAGCCATTTGGCTGCGGGCAACCGGGTCTACGTTAGTTTCACAATTGGTAGATAGTTTTGTCGTGTTATTCATTGCCTTTTACCTTGGAGCCAATTGGGATATTCGTTTGGTACTAGCCATATGTACAATTAATTATCTTTATAAATTTCTTATGGCATTGATAATGACTCCAGTATTATACCTTGTGCATTATATTATTGACAATTATCTAGGTAAGGAATTGTCTAGGAAAATGATGGACGAAGCTGCCGCTTAAAACTTTATAAAACCAATTCTCTGGAGTTTACGTATGTTGCTTCAAATTGCAAATTCAAATGGATCAGATCCGCAGGTATTACGAATCGCTGTCCAGTATTACAGAAGCACAATGGAATGAACTTGTCCCTCATTTCAAAAGAGTGAATATTCCAAAAAATCAATTTCTTTCAGAACCCGGACAAGTTGTAAAAGATGTTTCTTTTATTGAAAGCGGCATGCTCAGATGCTATTACCTCTTCGACGGAAGGGAAAGCAATTGCTATTTCGCTGCTGAGAACTGTTACCTTGCTGATTACACCAGTTTCCTGACACAATCCCCTTCGGTTATGTATATTGAAGCAATGGAAGATGTAACTGTTATAAATCTTGATTATCACGCACTTCAAAACCTCTATAAAAAAGATATTATCTTTCAGGAATTTGGTAGAAAAATCGCAGAATGGCTTTATATAAAATTATCTAACAGGGTTTCAGATTTGCTTTTACTAAATCCGGAAGAAAGATATTACCAATTTATTAAATCAGATCCTGAATTGGCGCAGAGAATTCCTCAATATATGTTGGCTTCCTACCTGGGTATTACACCCGAATCCTTGAGTCGTATACGTCGCAGGCAAATGCGTGTTGCAGGGTAGTTATATCCCCTCACTTATTTATGTCTAAAAAATTTTATCCTTATTTCCTTGTGCTATTTGTTGCACTGCCCTTGAGTTTGGTCATGACTTGTTTTGGCACATTAATGGGATTTGGGTTTAAGGACGGATTTTTCCTAATATGGATGCGAAATTGGGGTATGGGCTTTTTACTGGCCTATCCTACTGCATTATTCGTTGTTCCCAGAGCTAGAAAACTGGCAGATAGTTTGCCTTGGAAATAACCAAATTCATGTTAATCTTTTAAAAGTGGGTAACTGCATTTAAAAGAAAAGGTAAGAGTGTTTCAAAAACTGTGTCAGTGCTAAAATAACACTACCAAAATAAACTACTGTCTATTCGGATCGGAAACTTCAGACTCATCAATCCAACTTAAAAAAATATAATCTTGCAAACACATTAGGAATTTCCTCACTAGAAATATAAACACTAGAATTGTCTTTAAAAGCAATGCCTTCCATTTGTCCAACTTGAGCGAATTGTCCTAAGGTGTATTTATGAGACTTTCCCGTAAAAAAATTGTTCCCAATAAACTCTTCAAAAGTCCACAAAAAACAATCTGAATTTTTATTGTAGCCTACTAAGGCTATTTTTTTTCTATTTGGACTTATATCAGCTCCAGTAATACGCGCACCAACTTCAAAACTAGCAATAAACTTAGCAGCATAATTTCCTGGCTTGGCAGGCAAAACATATAAGTTGGTTTTATCATCTAGTCTATTTTTAGTGAATAAAAAGAGTTGTTCTTTGTAACACAAAATAGCCTCACAATCAAAATTATGTTTTTTTGAAATATTAAATTCTGTTTGCTCAGGATAATTAAAATTAATGCTTCCTTTTGATTTAACTGAAACTGTATTTTTATTGATATCGCTAATTGCAACCAGGTAAATAGTCAAATTCTTTCTTTCGCCTTCATTATTGCCCATATCGCCAATAAAAAGAAATTCATCATTTTTAGCAAGGTCTTCCCAATCTGTATTTGCGGTACCATTCACATCAATATCAATGGATTGTACTATTTTACCATTTCCGGTATCCAACAGCATCAATTGATTTGTTTTGCCTTTATCATTATGTGTAACTAAAACATCACCTAATAATGCCAAACCAGATGTTTCCTTTACTTTTTCATTTAATTCAGCAATTAATTTTAAACCAGTAGAATGGATCTGATTGCTGTCTTGAAAGACCTCAGAATCAAAAACCGAATAATTATCGTTGCTGCTTCCACATGCTATTAAAGCTACCGTGAAAAGTACTAAAACAACAAGAATTGCATTTAACCTAATTTGAATTCCTGCGTATTTATACTTCATCAAAAAACACATTTACTTTTGCAACACCTTCTAACTTATTTAACTCCGATGCAAATGAGCCAGCTTTATTCATGTTTTTTAAAATTATGTAATAAGAGTATTCGGTAAGTTGCGCATCATTTTCTCCGATTTTTTTTATATTGATTAGCTTATGTTTCTTACAAAAATTGGCAAAAATTTTATGCAATTCGGCTTCAGGTTGATTAGCATTTTTAAAAATAACTTGTACCAAATATTCTCGCCTTATTTTTGAGTTTTCATTTAAAAATGATCCTAAATAAATAACCGTTCCTATAAAAAAAGTACCGGTAATTGCCACTGCAAACGCCCCAGAGCCACAAGCTAAGCCCAAAGCTAGTGCAAAGAAGATAAACATAATATCTTGAGTATCCTTAACGGCTGTTCTAAACCTAATTATAGACATGGCACCAACCAATCCAAAGGCCCTGGCCAAGTTATTTCCGATTACCATAATTACCAATGCAGTAATTAAGGTCAGCATGATAATTGAAACAACATAACCTGATGAATAACTAATTCCTTTGTAGGTAGCTCTATATAAAATGGCAACAATAACTCCACAAAATAGTGCTACACTCAAATTTGCCAGCACCTCCAGTGGGCCCAAGGAAAACGTAAAAATATCTTGAAATTGATTATCCATTTTAATATTACATTTTTTGATTGTAGATTGATATTCCGGTATGCAAAAACGCTGAGGCATATTTCGATAGAGCCTCTTGTTTCAATTCAAATTCCTGAATGACTGTTTTACACCATGAAGGCATGATATCTTCAAAGTATTTAATCTCTAAAATAAATGCATCCTTCCAGATATACGAAAGGTCATTATTATTAAAAAGCTCGCTTATGTGTGGGAAAAGTGCCGCTCGTATATTTTTATCAAATGTTATTCTTACGCCTGAGTCAAATTTGCCATGATAAGGTTCTCTATCATAAACAACCAAATTTACAGGTCGTTGAGCCTCTCTATGAAAATGAAATAAAAATCGTGCTCCGTTATCCTTCATAATGTCACTTGACTTGCTATTCAATCTTTTTAACTCTCCTGTTTCCAGTGTACTTTCTAAGAAATCATATGAAGTAATAGTCCTTTTTTTTGCAATTCTATTGCCATATTTTCTTTTTATTTCTAAATAAACTTCACAACCAACAAAGTAGTTGTTATAGCCCCTGATCCGCAATTTCATTCTGTTTTCAAGTCCTTCTGTTTTATCACTTAAGGAATCAAAATGTGGCGTATCAAAATAAATACTTCTTACAATATACTCCGACTTTAATTCAGTTTGACCTGCATTTAAATCGGGGACTAAAAAAGGCATAAACCTTTTACGCATAGGTTCTAGCAATTCATTTTTAACGAGGTATTTCCTTTCATACCGTAACTTCATTTTACCTTCAAATTGATGGTTTGAAAATTCGTAAAAAATAGTCCTTTATAGTCACTTTTGGACATTCAATTTCTACTTCAGCCATAGTACCAGACAAAATACTATCTTTAAAAGGCCATAAACCAATTACGTAAAAAGATTGCTTCCTATCAATAACTTTAACGTTATTATCAATGCCGATAATATTTCCTTTAAGTTCTTTACAGATTATAGTATCGGTAAATTTAATAAAATCTCTTTCTTTCAATTGCACTGGAATTACACCAACCCAATGGGAAGTATCCCCTATAGAAATTACATTTTCACCAGTCTCGTTTTCTCTTTGCAACAAAATCATTCCAGACATAGGCGTGGTAAAGGTAAAATAAGCTAAACGCTCACTAACCTGCTGTATTTGTGACTCCAAATTGGAAATTCGTGCAACTACTAATCGCTCTTGTTCTTTCTTTTCTCCTGTAGATATTGACAAATAACGCGCTTCGGCAACGCCCAACTCAATTTCTTTTACTTTAACCTTATTCAACTCAATGTCATATTCTTGCTGTGCAATTACACTATCCTTGAATAAAGCAGCACTTCTTTTCAGTAACTTTTTTTGAAAATCCAATTGTTCCTTGATAAGTTCACATTGCTTCTTAGCCGTTTCTATATCTTCAGGTTTTTGGCCAGTAGTATAAAAAGCCAATTCAGCTTTCATTATGTTTAACTCACCTTTTAATTGTAGCAAATTTCGCTGTTCTTCATTACTAACAATCCATCCAATTGTGTCGCCAGCTAAAATATACTTATGGTTTAATATTTTAGGATTCAATAAAAATTGAACTACATCTCCCCGTTGAAACTCGGTAACTCCGTAGCTTTTAACAACACCACTTACGTTATCTTTATAAGATGAAATTAAATTTCCATCAACTGTTCTAACCAAATTAAACTCTGAAGCAGGTATAAACAACGCTCTAGATTTTATGGTATAAGGTACTTCAACGAAATTAGATGCAACTAACAATAATCCAATCATGGCAGTAATTGTTGTAACAATTAAATTTCTTCTGTTTATCCTTTCAAGCAAATCCTAAATAAAAGTCCGTAAATTAATAATTTAATAATTAATAATTAATGTTGAGTTTAAATTTCTAAATCTATATTCATAATCTATAAAATTTTTGCTTGTTCATACAGGCAAATAGTTCATTATGTTATTATAAAAAATTTTCAAGATTGTATTAATCTTGTTATTCTTTTAAATATCAACTATAATTTATCAAAATCCTAAAACCCTCATTTCTATAATTGACAAACAAACAATTTTTATAACAAATTTTAATTCGAAAAATACAATTTTATGATTTTAAGTAAAAACAAACTTTTGGGGTACATTGAATTGGTTTTCATTCAAAGACCTGAAAACTTAACTCTTCGTTTTATCATCAATAGCAAAGACATACTATCTCAATGTTACATTTGTTACTGCGCTTTTTCCCAAATAACAACCTGTTTAATTTTGCTTAAAAATCGTATTCCAACATTACAAAGTTCTAAGCAAATTTAGCGGCACGAATGAAAATATTGTTTTTTTCATTGATAACAAATTAAAAATGAAATCAACACTTCCCTTTCTATACTTGCAATTAACTATTAATACGTTTACGAGGTAAAGCTTTCCGTACTGCGGATACGATGTTTCCGGCATCAAGCCCATATTTTTTCATAAGTGCTTCCGGCGTACCACTTTCTCCAAAGGTATCATGAACACCAATGAATTCCTGAGGCACAGGAAAATGAGTTGTTATCAGGTGAGCAACAGATTCGCCCATTCCTCCAATTACATTATGTTCTTCAGCTGTAACGACACAACCCGTTTTCTTGAAAGAATTCAACAATGTCTCAGAATCCAGTGGCTTAATTGTGTGCAGGTTAATAACCTCTGCTGAAATTCCCTCAGCAAAGAGTGTTTCAGCAGCAAGCAATGCCTGCCATACCAAATGTCCGCAGGCTACAATGCTAACATCAGAGCCTTCACTCAATATTTGCGCTTTGCCAATAACAAATGGCAATTCCTCCGGTATAAAATTTTCTACTTTTGGTCTTCCAAACCTAAGATATGCTGGACCGACATGTGCTTCAAGCGCAAGTGTAGCAGCTTTTGTTTGATTGTAATCACAAGGAACCAGAACAGTCATCCCTGGAAGCATTTTCATCAAACCTATATCTTCAAGTATTTGATGGGTTGCTCCATCCTCCCCTAAGGTAAGTCCGGCATGAGATGCACAGATTTTTACATTTTTTCTGGAATATGCCACTGACTGACGAATCTGGTCATACACTCTTCCTGTGGAAAAATTTGCGAAAGTACCAGTAAAAGGAATTTTCCCTCCAATGGTTAGACCAGCTGCCAAACCAATCATATTGGCTTCAGAAATGCCACATTGAAAAAACCTTTCAGGAAATGCTTTTTCAAAAGCATCCATTTTAAGGGAACCGGTGAGGTCGGCACATAATGCCACCACCTCTGAATTTTTTTTTCCCAATTCAAGCAAGCCAGCTCCAAAACCCGAGCGGGTATCTTGCTTATTAATAACTGTATATTTTTTCATGTTAATTTAATGGATAATCTCCTATAGTTTCAGAAATCTGACTTAATGCCATAGCCAGTTGAGCATCATCAGGTGCAACTCCATGCCATTTATGTGTGCCTTCCATAAAATCCACGCCTTTTCCCATCACGGTATGCATCAAGATTATTTGAGGTTTGCCTTTAAAGCAATGTTCTTTAACCTGACTCAATGTTTTTATTACTTCATCAAGGTTATTTCCGTCCATCTCATGAACCTGCCAGCCGAATGCCTCCCATTTTGCGCGAAGATTTCCAAGATCCATCACCTTTGCTGTAGGTCCATCAATTTGCTGCCCATTCAGGTCAATGGTCGCAATTAAATTATCCGTTTTTTGATGAGCAGCGAATAGAGCGGCTTCCCAAATCTGACCTTCATCCATTTCGCCATCGCCCATCAGGACATATACAATATTAGGATCAGCATTTAATTTTTTAGCCTGAGCAGCACCTAAGGCAACTGAAAGTCCCTGACCCAAAGAACCAGATGCTACCCGAATTCCCGGAAGTTTTTCCATCGTTGCTGGGTGACCCTGAAGCCGGCTATTTATTTTTCTAAAAGTATTTAACTCAGCAACCGGGAAATACCCTGATCTGGCTAATACACTATACCAAACCGGAGATATATGTCCATTAGAAAGAAAAAACAGGTCTTCTCCGCTACCATCCATTGAAAAAGCAGATGGATTGTGATTTAATATTTTGAAATAAAGGGCAACAAAAAATTCTGTGCATCCAAGTGAACCTCCCGGATGACCTGAACTTACTGCATGAACCATCCGAAGAATATCTCTTCTGACTTGACTAGTTAGGTCAAAAAGATCCTCCCTTTTATAGTCTGGCTTTTCCATAAAACAAAAGTACCACAGTATTCCGCAGGGTGCGGGCAAAAAGGGTGGATAACTTCGGTTATGGCTTTGGATAAAGAATATTCACTTTAACTTTTATCTCTTCAGCAAGATTTTCAATTACTGCTTTTGGAATTTTAATTTTATAGTCTACCAACTTTACCATAAATTCAGCTACCACTCGGATTGTACCATCTTTTAATACATAAACCTGAGCAGGAATACTAACTTTCTGATCCACTCCATGCATAGTTAAAATCCCTTCAGCTGTGACATTGCAAATACCAACCTTTGCAGGATCGATTTTACCCACTATTTTTCCTTTAAATGTACTAGTTGGAAACTTTTCAGATTCCATATAATTCTCATTAAAATGCTCCTGCATCAATGATTTTTTAAATTCAAAGGAAGTGATCTGTAGTACATAAGCGAATTCACCAGTTGTACAATCCAAAATGGATGCTAGTTTTTCAGATTTAGCTTCAATATTTTCCATTGGGGCTTCAGAAAAAAACGAAACCGTACCGGTTTTTGAAGAAAATTTCTGTGCAGATAGAAAGTGAATACTCCCAGTGAGGAATATGCAAAGGATTAGGATATGTTTCATTGTTGTTGACTTTTTCAAAGCATTAAAAGAATTTCAGTGGCCGCTCGTTCAGATGCGCCTTTGTTTCCCAATTTAAATCTTAGCTCTTTATATTCTGAAAGTAAATATTTGTAATGAACCGGATCCATCAGTTTTTTTTGTTGTTTAACCAGATTCCGTGAATTCATTGAAAACTGAATAAGTTCTTTTACCAAAGGCTTATCCAATATGAGGTTTACGAGTGAAATATACTTAATGTTTACCAACATTCTTCCAATTAGGTAGGAAAGCCAGCCTCCTCTGTAACAAACTATCTGAGGCACTTCAAAAAGTGCTGCTTCCAAAGTTGCAGTACCAGATGTAACCCAGGCATATTCTGCTTGGGAAAGTACTTCATAGGTTTTATTCATCCTTAATTCTGCTTTTATACCAGAATCATTGATTATAGTTTGGTAAAAAGATTCTGTTTGCCCTGGGGCTCCCGCCACAATAACTCTGAATTGCGGAAAGGCCGCTGAAGCTCTTAGCATTACGGGCAGCATACGACTAATTTCCTGTTTTCGACTCCCTGGAAGTAAAGCAAGAGAATGGTTTTTTCGATTAACTTCAATGAAAATATCTTTTTGGATTTCATCTAATAAAGGATGACCAACAAAATGCACTTCTACCCCATTATCTTTATAAAAAACCTTTTCAAAGGGGAGTATAACCAGCATTTTATCTACATAGGCGCGGATTTGTTTCAGTCTGCTTTTTTTCCAGGCCCAGATTTGAGGGGAAATATAATAGACAACCCTTATGCCCAATTCAGTTGCCATTTTAGCAACTCGTAAGTTGAATCCAGGATAATCAACTAAAATAATGAGTTCTGGTCTCCATTCCTTCAAATCTTGTTCAACCTTTTTAAACAATCCAAAAATGGTTTTGAGATTTTTAACGACCTCAAAAAAACCCATGAACGAAGTATTCCGGATGTGCTCGGTTAATTCAACACCAGCAGCTTCCATTTTATCACCTCCAAAACCTTTGAACCTGAGATTTGGATTCTTATCCTTTAAAGCAAGTACAAGGTTTTTACCATGCAAATCCCCTGAAGGTTCTCCTGCAATTATATATATCCTTCTGGAAAGCATTGGGTAAAATTATAGAATCACCTCTGATTTTTACGTTTAAATCGCAATCCCGGCTGTATTTTTACAGATACATGAAAAGAGCTACAGTCTTTCTTGCCCTTACGTTTAGTTTAACTTTTGCCCAAATGACTTATGGTGGGCGTGTATCTGTAAAACAGTTTAACCTTACCTTTTATGGTGGAATGGCTGGATTTCTTATTCTAGTTTATGGAATTTATAATTATGAAGCCATTGCAACTTACCTAAGCAAGAAAATTCCATTTTTATCAAAATTCGATAAAAATAAATCAAAAAACTTATGATAAATTTTACTCGTTAAAATGTTATGCTTTGTAGCTTATCCAGAGGTGTTTTAGGCTTGTTAAATCCATGCGTTTCACAAAAACCATTCTGGAAACTTAGAAATTCTTCAAAATATCTGACAACAGAACTTGCGACATATTCAGACCTAATACATTTAGGATATTCTACTGAAACCGCATTAATGATAAAAGGAATCAACCTATCCACTTCAA
>Ga0209598_10001731_pt1 | contig 17592 bp, 13 predicted proteins | sample M_140807_EF_Meta_FD_187317 | JGI IMG/M metagenome (GOLD analysis project Ga0209598, IMG submission 187317) | Freshwater microbial communities from Lake Montjoie, Canada to study carbon cycling - M_140807_EF_MetaG (SPAdes) (version 2) | ecosystem: Environmental > Aquatic > Freshwater > Lake...
CAATTTGGTTCAAGTATTTATGATGTATCAGGATTGCAAAAAGAAAAATTAGCGGCCATCGTTTTCAATGATCCTTTTCAACTACAATTACTCAATGCTATTGTGCATCCAGTGACAATTCAAGCTGCGAAAGATTGGGCAGCAAAACAAACGAGTCCTTATGTGATTAAAGAAGCTGCACTCATTTTTGAATCAGCTGCTGCAGATGGTTTATTTAAAGTCATAGGTGTGACTGCCCCCATGTCATTAAGAATACAAAGAGTCATGCAAAGAGATGGCGTTTCAAAAGAACAAGTTGAAGCGCGCATGCAACATCAAATATCAGATACGATTAAAATGCGCTTATGCGATTATGTGATTGATAATAACAATCAGCAAATGTTGATTCCACAAGTTTTGGAATTAGATAAAGCGATTAGAGCGGCTTTATAATTTTATAACACCAACGTTTTAATCTTCCTTCAAAATCAAATGGGGTAGTGGCTTTAGTGATGTCTTTGATTTGATCACTCTTTATTTGTTCGGCGTCAATGATGAACTGCGTAAAGTTGGTGCTAAAATACAAGATACCTCCTGGCTTCATTGCTTTAAGCATATCATTGATTAATTCTACATGATCTCTTTGAATATCTAAAATATCCTTCATTCTTTTACTATTACTAAATGTAGGCGGATCCATCACTACTAAATCATAATAATTGACTGGTAATGTTTTTAAATATTGCTTGACATCAGCATGTATAAATTGATATGCAGAAGATGGGGGTATTTGATTGATTTTAAAATTCTCTTCACTCCAACTTAAATAAGTTTTAGATAAGTCGACCGAAGTCACTGATTTTGCACCTGCTTTTGCTGCATACACAGAAAAAGAACTGGTATAAGAAAACAAATTTAAAAAATGCGTATCCTTTGCTTCAGCTTGAACCATTTGTCTAGTGACACGGTGGTCTAAAAATAAACCAGTATCTAAATAGTCGGTTAAGTTGACTAAAAATTGTAAACCATTTTCTTGTACGGTGATAATTTTTGATTCCGTCACAGCTTCTTTTTCGTATTGTCCTTCACGATGTGACATACGCTTGCGCAATTTCACATACATATGATCTACAGGAACGCCGGTCATATTGGAAATGATTTTTTGGGTTTCTTCAAACCAAATCCCATGTTCCTCGTCTGTTAAAGCATGTCGTCTGTTGTATTCTGCAATGTAAATGTACTCCTCATAAAATTCTATACAAATTGGGAATTCTGGTAAGTCATGGTCATAGAGCCTCCAGCAAGACACATTAAGTCGTTTAGCTTGTTTTAAACGATGCTTATAATTTTTAAGCAATCGATTTTCAAACATTTGAAATTTTTCACTCGTCATTTGTAAACTAAAATTACTACAAAAAAAGAAGCGCTACAAGTGTAACGCTTCTAAATCTATTTTTAAATGAGTTTTAATTTAAAGTAGCCAATGCTGCTCTGATTCTAGCCCAAGCTTTTTCAATGTTTTCCATGCTATTTGCAAAAGAGAAACGAACACAATAAGGTTCTCCAAATGCATCACCCATTACAGAAGATACATGTGCGGTATTTAATAAGAACATGCTAAAGTCTGAGGCATTGGTAATGGTTTGCTTGCCATCAGATTTGCCATAATAACTACTTACATCTGGGAAGACATAGAAAGCGCCTTGGGGTGCAAAACAATTAAATCCAGGCATGGCATTCACCAATGCTAAAGTGGCTGTACGACGGCGTGTGAATTCTTCTGTCATAGCGATAGATGGTTTCAAATCGCCTACTAAGGCAGCCACAGCAGCTTTCTGGGTAATAGAACTAGTGCCAGAAGTAAATTGACCTTGTAATTTTTCCATCGCTTTTGCTAAAGTAAGATTAGATGCAGTATACCCTAAACGCCAACCGGTCATTGCAAATCCTTTACTCAATCCATTGATTACAATCACTTGGTCTTTGATCTCAGAGAATTGCGCAATACTTTCGTGCTTGCCAATAAAGTTGATGTATTCATAAATCTCATCCGATAAGATGGTGATTTGAGGATATTTTTTAAATAAGTTCGCCAATGCTTCCAATTCTGCTCTGCTATAAACTGCACCAGATGGATTACATGGAGAGGAGAACATGAATACTTTTGTTTTTGGTGTAATGGCAGCTTCTATTTGTGCTGGCGTTGCTTTGAATCCAGCTTCTACGGTGGTTCTTATTTCAACCACTTTACCACGCGCAATTTTTACCAATTCAGAATAAGTTACCCAATAAGGAGTTGGGATAATCACTTCTTCACCTTCATCTACTAAAGCAAGTATCGCATTGGCTAAACTTTGCTTAGCACCAGTGGATGTGATGATTTGATCTGGGGTATATTCTAAATGGTTATCTCGTTTTAATTTAGTACAAACGGCTTCTCTTAAATCCAAAAAACCTGCCACTGGGGTATAGTGACTCCAGTTATCATTGATGGCTTTAATCGCCGCATCTTTAATATGCTGAGGCGTATCAAAATCTGGCTCACCCAAACTTAGATCAATTACATCGACACCTTGTGCCCTTAATTCACGACCTAATTTGGCCATTTTTAAAGTTTCTGGTTCACTAAATCTGTTTAAAAGAGAAGATAATTCCATGGAGTATTATTTGTAACTCGAATTTCGCAAATTATTACCAAACAGCCATCCTTTTTACCTTGCATTTAGCATTAAATTATGCCCTAATTGTGCATATCTACTACAAACTCACTTAAATTTGTTTTACTTATGGAAAAGTTCATCTCTGTGTTTGATATGTTTAAAATTGGTGTAGGACCTTCAAGCTCACATACGCTAGGACCTTGGTTGGCTGCAAAGCATATGATAAAAAGGGTGGGTGCGTTATCTGATGTCAAAAATATCAATGCATTGCATGTATACCTCTATGGTTCATTGGCTAAAACAGGAAAGGGTCACGGAACAGATACGGCTATTTTAATGGGCTTACAGGGCGAAGATCCTGTTACAACAGATACGCGTTTGATTGCATCAAAAGTGCAAACCATAAAAGATGCGCAAACCATTTTATTAGATGGTGTGCATTCAGTCCAATTTGATTACAACAATCATTTAGTTTTTTTAAAGGATAAAAGTTTGCCCTATCATCCTAATGCCATGCAATTTGTGGTTGAATTAAAAGATGCGGTAAAAACTTATACTTATTATTCGGTTGGAGGCGGATTTATTGAAACGGAAGCATCAGAAGATGGCTTAGAGCTGGGACATTTAATAGAAGATAAAAAGGAAACAAATATCGAAGTACCATTTAATTTTTTTTCAACCAACGATTTAATTCATTGGTGTATTAAAACTGGTTTACCTATCTCTGATATTGTTAGAGAAAACGAAAAGCAATTACATACGGAGCAAGCTTTGGAAGAAGGCCTAGATAGATTATGGAAGACAATGCTGGATTGTATTTTTAAAGGTGTGCATGCCCAAGGTATTTTGCCAGGTGGTTTGCAAGTGCATAGAAGAGCGCATGATTTGAATGCTAAATTATTAAAGAAAGACAATAACGCCGATAAGACAGTTACATTAGTCAATGCAGAAGCGCAAACGATGGAGGTATGGATGCATCAAATTCAAAGCGGTGGCGGTGATTTTTCTTATATACTAGATTGGGTTAGTTGTTTTGCATTGGCTGTGAACGAAGAGAATGCAAGTTTTGGCAGGGTAGTGACTGCACCCACCAATGGTGCTGCTGGTGTGATACCTGCTGTATTAATGTACGCCATTAATTTTTGTAATAAAGGCAATCAACAAGACATTCATCGTTTTTTATTGACAGCAAACGCGATTGGTATTTTATTTAAAAATGGTGCGACAATTTCTGCAGCAATGGGTGGTTGTCAGGCAGAGATTGGTGTTTCCTCTGCGATGGCTGCAGCAGGATTAACAGAATTATTAGGCGGTAATCAACGACAAGTTTTAATGGCAGGAGAAATAGCTATGGAACATCATTTAGGATTAACCTGTGATCCGGTGGGTGGATTGGTGCAGATACCATGTATTGAACGCAATACCATGGGTGCCATCAAAGCCATTACAGCAGCGCAATTGGCTTTGCAAAGTAAACCAGATTATGCCTTGGTAAGTTTAGACAAAGTGATAAATACGATGTGGCAAACTGCGATGGATATGAATGTAAAATACAAAGAGACTGCGGACGGTGGATTGGCTATGCAAATACCGATTGGATTAGCCGAATGTTAATTTAGTATTTAAAATTTGTCAAAATTGAATTTCGATGAAGTATCAAATTAAGCTTCGATAGAAGCTTCGTCTACCAAACTAAAATCTTGGATCACATTGTACAAAGTACCTCTTTCAATTGGGGTTCTTTTTGCTTGTTTGATAAGTCTTACCAATTCCAAAGTCGTCATAGCAGGATTTTGTTCTTCGCTTCCAGCCATGGAGTAAATCTTAGTGGTATCATCAATCGTTCCATCAATATCATTCACACCATAACTCAATGTCAATTGAGCTACTTGTCTACCTAGCATTGGCCAGTAAGCTTTGACATGCGGGAAATTATCTAAGTATAATCTTGAGATGGCATACATCTTTAAATCTTCGAGCATAGTTGATTCTGGCACTTCATGCATTGCATTATCCTTGTTGCGAAACTTAAGTGGAATAAATGTATTGAATCCTTTTGTTTGATCTTGTAATTGTCTTAGGCGTTCCATATGATCTATACGGTGTTCGTATTTTTCGATATGGCCATACAATAAAGTGGCATTGCTATGCATGCCTAGTTCATGTGCTGTTTGGTGAATTTCTAACCATCCAATGGCATCTACTTTGTCATCACAAATAATAGCACGAATATCGGGATGAAAAATTTCGGCACCACCACCAGGTAAAGAATCTAATCCTGCTTCGTTTGCCAAGCGCATTCCTTCTTGAATCGATACTTTTGCTTTACGGAACATATAATCTAATTCAACTGGCGTAAATGCTTTGATATGTAATTCGGGACGATGTGCTTTAATAGCGCGCATTAAGTCCAAGAAAAATGCTAAGGTTAATTTAGGATGCACTCCACCCACAATATGCACTTCGGTTACAGGTTTGCCATCATAAGATTTTACGATATCCATCATTTGGTCTATCGTTAATTCCCATCCTTCCTCTTTGTGCGCATATAATTTTGAATAAGAACAAAACTTACAAGAGAAAACACAAACATTGGTAGGTTCGATATGAAAATTGCGATTAAAATAAGTAAGGTCACCATGCAATTCATTTCTTTTCCAGTTGGCTAAAGCACCTACATAGGGAAGGGATGACTTTTCGAACAAGGCAACACCATCTTCAAAACTGATCCGTTCGTTTTGTAAGATTTTTTGACCGATTGTTTTTAATGTAAGGTCTTCTTGAGCATCCACCAACACTTGAATTTGCGCCTTATTCATAAACGATGAAATTAAGCCACAAAGTTACTTAATAAGGACTTGATTACCATCTTATGTTTAAACTCTTTATCAATATTTAAGCTAAGCTTTAACCTTGATTGTACTACTGGTAAACAAATCTTACCCAATTAAAATACCTACAATACTTGCAGATAAATAAGAAGCTAAAGTTCCAGCTAATAGTGCTTTAAGGCCTAATTCGGCAAGGTCTTTACGGCGAGTTGGCGCTAGTTCTCCAATGCCACCTATTAACATGCCTACACTGCTGAAATTGGCAAAACCACAAATGGCAATACTCACAATGAACAAACCTTTCTCTGTTACAATTGGGATCACTTTGCTGGTTAAACTTTTAAACGCAACAAATTCATTGATGGTTAATTTTTGACCTAGTAAGGTCGCTGCATTCTGCACATCTACATTTGGTATGCCCATTGCCCAAGCCATTGGGTAAAATAATTTACTAAAAATAAAGTTCAAGCTTAAATTTACATTAGCGCTAAAAAGATGGCCAATTTTTAATAAGCTCCAGTCAACCAATGCGATTAATGCAATAAATCCAATCAACATTGCAATCACGTTCATCGCAATTTTAAATCCATCTCCAGCACCATGTGTAATGGCGTCGATGGTATTACTATATTGACTCTTCACTTCTAAAGTGACTTTCCCCATTGTTTGAGAAGCTTCCGTCTCAGGGAATAATATTTTTGCAATCACCAAGGCACCTGGCGCTGCCATCAAACTTGCAGTAATTAATTTAGGAGCTAAGTCCATACCTGCTTGTGCACCCATATTAGCATATACCACAAGGATACCACCAGCAATACATGCCAAGCTTCCACTCATGCTTGCTAAAATTTCACTTTTGGTCATGGTTGGTAAATAGGGACGAATCATCACTTGTGCTTCTACTTGTCCAACAAATGCACTTGCCACATTGCTTAATGCTTCTGCGCCACTCACACGCATAATAAAGTTCATTGCCTTTGCAATCACCGATATAATGCGTTGCATAATACCAAAATGATAGAATAAGGCCACTAATACACAGACTAAAATAATGGTCGCTGTCACGTTGAAAGCAAATACAAAACCACCATTGGTAAAATCAGTTGCGCCAGCAGGACCCATCGCGGCAACACCACCATATACAAATGCCGCACCTTGACGCGCGAATTCTTCGATTTTACCCATCCCTTTACCTAAAATCTGAAAGAATCTTGTAATGGCAGGTATTTTTAATATCAAAATACCAATGGTTAACTGAAGGGCTAAGCCACTGATTACTAAGCGATAGTTGATGTTTTTTTTATTATTAGAAAACAAAAAAGCAATCATTAAAATCAATACAATGCCAATCAGGCCTTGGAATCTATCCATGTGGTTCATTTAGGAAAGGAAGGTAATTAAATTATTGTTATTTTTTTGATTAGCGTATATAAAAAATCCCACTCGTTTGAAGGAGCAGGATTTCAATAAAGTTGTTATTTCAATTACATGTGAGATTGGATCTTTTTGTCTAAAACAGCCTTTGGTACTGCTCCAATTTGCTTGTCTACCACTTGGCCACCTTTTACAAAAAGGATAGCAGGAATGGAAGTGATACCAAAATTCATACTTAGAGTAGGGTTCACATCCACATTTACTTTACCAATATTGACTTTGCCTTCGTACTGAACAGCTAATTCTTCGATAACTGGTCCAATGGCACGACATGGTCCACACCATTCTGCCCAAAAATCGATCACACTTAATTTATCACTCTCAATCACTGTTTGTTGAAAGTTCGCGTCTGTAAATTCTAATGCCATAATTGTATTTTTATATTTTTCTTGTTCTTAATTGTAGTTGTACAAAATTAGCTCCAAACTTTAATATCTGACATCTTGACTTTTCCACTTTAAAATCCCTTATTGGGGACAATTAGTTGGCTAGTTTCACTTGAACGTTCAATTCTGGGTTTAGGTCTAGGAACTGTACAAAGTCATCGTTTACCAAAAAGCCTTTCTCAATCGTTAATAAACTTGCAGCAAGTTGCTCCCTTGGTTCTACAAATGTAATTTTAAGCGAAGACCTTCCTGGGTTAGCTTTGATGTTCTTCTCAAAAAAATCAATCATATCGGCCCTTAGGTTTGCTGGATGCAAACTCAATTCCACAGTTCGGGTTTGTAGTTGCTTCACTGTTTCTAAAAGTGACATCGTCTGAACCTTAAATTCAAAATTATTAGGTTGATTGAATCTATTTCTAAAAGATCCATTGATACAGACTTTTTGTCCCACTTCTAAATAATTTTGGAATTTGACATAATCCTCGCTCCATAATATAAAGTCTGTCTTGCCAGTAAAGTCCTCAATCGCAAATGAACCAAAGTTCTTACCAGTTTTAGTGATTCGGTGTTGTACTTCTGTCACTAAACCTGCGAGCTTAAAGTTTTTACCAAGATTATTGGGGAAACTAACTAAGTTGTCTTTGACCTCGTTGTATTCATTGATGGGTGTGAAGGCATAATGTTTTAATTCAAAATTAAAATGGTCCAAAGGATGGCCACTCATGAACATACCTGTAATATCTTTTTCGTGGTCTAGTTTCTCAGTCAATGTCCATTCCTCGCATTGTGTTAATTTAGGAGTTGGCACTTGCATGGCCGAAGGCAAATCACCAAATAGGGTATTGGTGCTACCAGTAGTCATAGACTGAATAGCTTGTGCATAGGCAATTAATTTCTCCATTCCGTTGGTGCGATCTCCATCACCAGTATTAAAATATTGAGCACGATGGTATTCAGGGAAACAATCAAATGTACCCGAGTAGGCCAAACTTTCCAATGATTTTTTATTCACTGCTTTTGACAACACTCTTTTGATAAAATCAATCATGCTTTCAAAATGTCCGCCTTTATCTCGCTCAATAATAATGGCTTCTATTGCAGCTTCGCCAACGCCTTTTAATCCACCTAATCCAAAACGAATTTCACCTTTTTTATTGACAGAAAAACCTTGTAAGGATTCATTGATATCTGGACCCAATACTTTTATGCCCATGCGTTTACACTCTTCCATAAAGAAGGTGATTTTATCGATACTACCTGCATGGTTTAATACAGCAGACATATATTCTCCGGGATAGTGTGCTTTTAGATAAGTTGTTTGATACGCCACATAAGCATAACAAGTTGAATGCGATTTATTAAAGGCATATTGTGCAAATGCCTCCCAGTCGGTCCAAATTTTTTCTAATGCTTTTTCGGCATGTCCATTTTTCACAGCGCCTGCTACAAACTGCGCCTTCATTTTATCCAATACCGATTTTTGTTTTTTACCCATGGCTTTACGAAGTACATCTGCGTCGCCTTTGGTAAATCCAGCAATCTTTTGACTGAGTAACATCACCTGCTCTTGGTACACCGTAATCCCATAAGTGTCCGCCAATATTTCTTCCATGATAGCCAAGTCATATTGAATGGCTTCACGACCATGTTTACGTTCAACGAAGTTTGGAATATACGCCATGGGGCCTGGTCGGTACAAGGCGTTCATCGCAATTAAATCTGCAAATTTATCTGGCTTTAATTCACGCAAATATTTTTGCATACCCACACTCTCAAATTGGAAAGTGGCATTGGTTTCTCCTCTTTGGTATAAATGAAAAGTGGTTTCATCGTCTAATGGAATTTTATCCAAGTCGATGGTAACACCATGGTTTTGTTTGATTAATTGCAAAGCTGTTTTCAAAATAGAAAGGGTCTTTAAACCCAAGAAGTCCATTTTAATGACACCTGCTTCTTCAATCACAGATCCTTCGATTTGGGTGACCCATAAAGTAGAATCTTTTGCAGTCGCAACTGGCATGATCTCGGTTAAGTCACTCGGTGCAATGATAATACCTGCAGCGTGTATACCTGTATTTCGAATGGATCCTTCCAAACGTTCTGCTTCATGCAATACGGCGGCTCTTAAATCATTGCCCGCATAAATTTCTCTTAACTTTTTAATATTGTCAATATCGTCCGACTGATAACCTTCTTTTTCGGCCAAAGATTTTTCGCCTTCTTTTACCGTGATAGGCGCGTGCAAACAACGATTCAGTTCGGTACCTGGTTTATCTGGAACTAATTTTGCTAATAAATTGGATTCTGATAAAGAAAGATCCATCACACGTGCCACATCTTTGATACTACTTTTGGCCGCCATTGTACCATAGGTAATAATTTGTGCAACTTGTTCCTTACCATATTTTTCTACCACATAATCAATCACTTTTTGACGGCCTTCATCATCAAAGTCCGTATCAATATCGGGCATGCTCTTACGATCTGGATTTAAGAAACGCTCAAAAAGTAATTGGTATTTTATCGGGTCAATATTGGTGATGCCAATACAATAAGCCACTACAGAACCAGCCGCAGATCCACGACCAGGGCCCACAAACACATCCATCTCTCTACCAGCTCTAATAAAATCACTCACAATTAAAAAGTAACCAGCGAAACCCATTGTTTGAATGGTGAATAATTCAAAATCAATTCTTTCCTGAATTTCTGCAGTGATGGCATCATATCTTTTATGCGCACCTTCCCATGTAATGTGTTTTAAGAACTCCCACTGATTCATGTTCGCTTCCTTATGAATCTGAAAACTTTTTGGAATTGGGAAAGCGGGTAGGAGGATGTCTTTCTTTAAATTCAAAACTTCTACTTTATCTACAATCGCATTGGTATTGTCAATGGATTCAGGGATATCACTGAATAACTCAATCATTTGGGATTGGGTCTTAAAATAAAATTCATTATTTGGAAATTTGAATCTTCTATTTTTTACTTGAAGTTCATCGTTCACAAAATCATCAAAACCTGGAGTAGATTGTTTTTCGCCAGTGTTGATACACAATAAAATATCATGCGCATTCGCGTCGTCTTCGTTGACATAATGGCTATCGTTGGTCGCAATCACACTTACTTTATGTTTTTTTGAAAACTTGAGAAGTGTATTGTTGATGATCTCTTGTTCTGGAATTTGATGTCTTTGAATTTCGATATAATAATCTTCACCAAATAAATCCAACCACCACTTGAATTCTTTTTCTGCTGCTGCCTCACCATCTCTTAAAATGGCTTGAGGCACATGTGCACCTATACAACAAGTGGTAGCGATGATCCCTTCGTGGTATTTTTCAATCAGTTCTTTGTCGATTCTTGGGTACTTGCTATACATCCCTTCGATATAGCCTAAAGAAGTTAGTTTGATTAAGTTTTGATACCCCACCGCATTTTTTGCTAATAAAACTTGATGAAAACGATCGTCCTTATGTTCCTTTGTAAATTGTTTGATATGCCTGTCTTTCACGACATAAAATTCACAACCAACAATTGGTTTTACGGTGGGTGCTAAAATGTCTTTACCATTGTCGTCTTTGCCAATGACTTTGGTGTTTTTCCAAGCTTGACTTACAAAATTAAATGCACCAAACATATTGCCATGATCGGTAATGGCGAGTGCAGGCATTTCGTCCTTGATGGCTTTTTTATATAACCCATCAATGGAAGCAGCACCATCTAGTAATGAATATTGGGTATGAACGTGTAAATGTGAAAACTTGGGCATTTCGGATATCAGGATAAGGCACAAATATCGTAAAAAAGGGGGGCTTAACGGAGCTTAATTTTCCACAAAATAGGTTTAAAATTTGCTTGATTGAGGCAATTTTACCTTTCTTGACTTATCTTGCCGCTGATGCAAAAAGGCAAGATTAAGATATTAGCGTTCCTACTTTTGATGACGACTTTGACAAGTTGTACCACTACGTCTAAGTTCACGCAGTCTGCGAAGGCAAAAACAGCTCAATTGAAAGCAAAGCCAAAAAGAAGTTTACCCTCAGTGGCAGCTGTTCCTGAATCAAATAATGAATTGAACAATAATGACATTGAATTTTTAGATAATATATCAGTAAAGCCAGGTAGAGTCTATTTAAAAAAAGTATCTGATGCCTTTGAGGCAGAACCTGTTTTGCCTAAGCCAGAACGTACAGATAGAATGCCTGATAATTTAACCGATGTTGAAAAATCCAATTGGCTGCAATTGAAGTATTCTATTCATATGGATATAGCGGTAGAAGAAATGAACAATATTCCCTTACTTCAAAAAATTGATGAGTGGTGGGGCACGCCCTATGCATTAGGCGGTTCAAGTAAAAGAGGGGTGGACTGTTCTTATTTTACATTGGATGTGATGAATGCCATATACAAAACCAATTTAAAAAGAACAGCTGCAGAACAATATGATCAAAGTGAAAAAATTGATTGGTCAGATTTAAAAGAAGGAGATTTAATTTTCTTTAAAACTGATGGTAGTCGTTCTATTTCGCATGTAGGCATTTACATGACCAATAATAAATTTGCGCATGCTTCTACCAGCCAAGGTGTGACCATTAGTGATTTATCAGAACCTTATTGGCAAAAACGTTTATACAGTTTTGGGAGAGTTATTAAGAACTAATTGACTCTAATAATTTTATCTCCACTCATTTATTTCTATTATTTCATCTCCATTATTTTACCTCCGCTAATTTAATGTAGTATTGACTTTCGATCGTTTTTACAAAATCCTGCAAATTAAAATTCGCATCCTGAATTAAACGTTGTTGAGGCTGATAGTCCATTGGCATGAAACTATATTTTTTATCCAAATAATTAAAGTGAAGTGGTAAGTTAAAACCAGTCACACAGTTTTTATATTCATAGGTCAATATTTTTTCCTTTTCATTGTAACTATAACTGAATACAGGAATTTGTATCGTTCTTAAATATTGGTCAAAGACTTTTTGAAAACCAAATCCAGCGCGCACCGAAATATAATTTTCAACTTGTGCGGTTGTTACAGTTTGGTGATAGAACTGTTTATTTAATCCCATTAAGATATTTCTGAACAAGCTATCATTGTTAATAGCGTGACGAACAGTGTGTATTAAATTAGCGCCCTTAGAATACATATCCCCGCTTCCTTCTTGATTCACCCCGTATGCACCAATGATTGGGATATCGTTTTTGATATTTTTACGGATGCCATAATTGTATTCGTCTCCCGCTTGCTTACCATAAAAATATTCTGTAAATAAGGTTTCAGAATAATTGGTAAAGCCTTCGTGCACCCACATGTCTGCAATGTCTTTGGTTGTGATATTGTTAGCAAACCACTCGTGTCCACTTTCATGAACAATAATAAAGTCCCATTTAAGACCCCAGCCTGTGCCAGATAAATCACGGCCTAAATAACCATTTTTAAATTGATTACCATAGGCCACAGCAGACTGATGTTCCATGCCTAAATGTGGACTTTGTACCAGTTGATATCCATCTTCATAAAAAGGATAAGGCCCAAACCAATATTCAAAAGCTTCAAGCATTTTTGGCACTTGTTTAAACTGTTCAACTGCTTTAGAAGAATCTGAACGGAGTGCCCAATAACTAACATCTAAATTGCCTTTTAATCCTTTATAAGTTTCCTTCCATCCTACATAATCTCCAATGTAGGGGATAATATTGTAATTGTTAATGGGATTTAGCACCTGCCAACTGAATCGATTGTTATTATTTATATTAACCATATTCGTCTCTGCCACTTTTCTACCATTGCCAATTGCAATTATGTTTTTATCCTTAGGTACTTGAATGGTTAATTGAGCACCTTCTTCTGGTTCATCGGATTGATGGTCTTTACAAGGATACCAAACCGAGGCACCTAAACCTTGACAAGCCACAGACATCCAAGGTTGTCCATTGCTGTCTTTTTTCCAAATCCATCCACCATCCCAAGGCGGTCGTATTGCTTCCTTAGGAACACCATGGTAAAATATAGTTAGACCAAATTGTTTTCCTTTTGGAATTTGTTTTTCAATTTGAGCAATTGCGATATTATTGGATCTTGTGAATTCTAAACGAACAGTATTCAAACTTTCATTGATATTGGGCATTAATAGGATACTATCCACCACCAATGGTGCTTGTAAATCTATTTGAATTTGCTTTGAAGGCTTTACTGCCAATGCTTTCCAGCTAACCACACCAACTATTGATTTTGCTTCATAATTAGGCGTAACTTCAATCACATATCTTTTGATATCAAACCAGTCTCTATTTTCATTTAAACTTCCACGTAAGGTATCTGCATTTGTTAATATAGTCTGTGCTGTAGCGGATAATCCAATAAAAATGAATAATAATAAAATGGTTAATTGCTTCATATGAAATATTGGTATTGAGTTTTAAAAGTACACAAAACCTTATTATTCATCCTCTTTTTTCATTTTATCCTTAAACACTTTTTCAAATTTATCTAATTTCGGCCCTATCACATACCTGCAATAACCTTGGTTGGTATTGTTATTATAGTAGTTTTGATGGTAAGACTCGGCAGAGTAAAATTTAGTGAAGGCAGTGACCTCCGTAATGATTGGTTTGTCCCATGATTTGCTCGCATCTAATTCCTTGATGTATTTAAGTGCAATTTCTTTTTGATGTTCATTGTGGTAAAATACGGCCGATCTATATTGAGGGCCTACATCATTGCCTTGCTGATTGGGAGTAGTAGGGTCATGTGTTTTCCAGAAAACAGAAAGGATATCGTCCAAGCTAATTTTAGTGGTATCAAAAACAATCTGACAAACTTCGGCATGCCCCGTGTTTTTTAAACAAACTTCTTCGTAGGTCGGATTTTCAACATGGCCACCACTGTAGCCACTAGTCACTTTAATCACCCCTTCTAAACGCTGATACACGGCTTCGGTGCACCAAAAACAGCCAGAACCTAATGTAATTGTTTCGGTATTTTCCATATTCACTTTTTGAATTTTTGCTTGTTTTTTGGGAGTTTGAGCACAGGCATAAAGCGAGATAACACTTAATAATGCGGCTGTGATATATTTGATTGTTTTCATATAAATAGTATAGTTAAAAATACAACAAATCATAGACCAATTTGTTCTAAGGTTGTTAATGTTTTTTTTAGCTAAATTTGCAGCTATTGCACTTATGAAAGTATATCCTGACAACGCCCTATCCCAATTAGAATTTGATAAGATCAAGGCCATCTTACTCAATTACTGTCAATCCACTATTGGAAAGGAGCAAGTAGAGGCGATGCGCATCCACACGCATTTAAATTTTATTCAAATTACTTTAAGGCAAACACAAGAATTTCAGTTCATTAAGCAGGCTAATCAATATTTTCCGAGTGATTTTATTTTAGATAGCAGGAAAGATGTGAAGCTATTGGGCATACCAGGAGCTCAACTCACAGGAGAGCAGTGGTTACTCTTGCGCAAATTAGTGGACCATATGGGTCAATTATTTAAATGGTTTGATGCCGAAAGACAAGCAGCATATAGTCATTTGTATCTAGTGATTGCAGAAAGTTATTTTGAAAAAACAATCATTGAATCTATTGATGAAGTGATTGATGATAGAGGATTGGTCAAAGACAATGCCTCCGAAGATTTGGCGAAGATTCGCGCTCAATTGTATAAAAAAAGACAAGAGCTAAGACGCATTTTTGAAAAAGTATTAGGTCGATTGGCAAAGTCTGGTTATACAGCAGATATTGATGAGAGTTTTAGCAATGGTCGACGTGTGGTAGCAGTGTTCTCGGAATACAAGCGTCAGGTGAAAGGTTTTTTACATGGAGAAAGTGATAGCCGTAAAACAGCTTTCATAGAACCCGAGGAAACCATTGAACTCAATAATGAATTATTTAGTTTAGAACAGGATGAAACCAAGGAGGTGCAAAGGGTCTTAAGACAATTAACAGCACAACTCGCTCCATACTCCAGTTTATTGATGGGTTATTTACAAATGATAGGGTTGTATGATTTTATCAAGGCCAAAGCATTGTTGGCGATTGACATGAATGCGCATTTGCCGGTTGTAGAAAACAAAGCCACATCTCATTTAATACAAGCTTACCATCCTTTATTGTACATGTATAATAAAGCATCTGGTAAAAAAACCATCCCTGTTAATATAGAATTGGATGATGAAGCAAGAATCTTAATTATTAGTGGACCCAATGCGGGTGGAAAGACCGTGTCCATGAAAACCCTTGGATTGAATCAAGTGATGTTACAATCTGGTTTATTGGTGCCGGTACATCCCGATTCACAAATGGGCATTTATAAGCAATTGTTTATTCAATTAGGGGATACACAAAATTTAGCATTTGAATTAAGTACCTATAGTAGTCATTTGACGCACATGAAGTACTTTATAGAAAATGCCAATGGGAAGACCTTGTTTTTTATAGATGAATTAGGAAGTGGATCTGATCCACATTTAGGAGGTGCATTTGCAGAAGTGATTTTGGAAGAATTATCACATAAGCATGCGCAAGGAATTGTGACCACACATTATTTGAATTTGAAAGTGATGGCCAATCACAATAAAGGCATTGTGAATGGGGCCATGCAATTTGATGAAGTAAAATTAGAACCCTTGTATCAGTTGGTGATTGGCAAGCCAGGAAGCTCCTACACTTTTGCCATTGCAGAAAGAATAGGATTACCAAAGCATTTAATTAATAGAGCTAGGAAATTGGTAGACACCCATCATTTTGAGTTGGATAAATTATTGAATCGAACAGAACAAGATTTACAATTGGTGCAAAAGGAACGTAAGGAATTGCATAAATTGATTAAAGAGAATGATGCACTTAAGTTAGAGTTGAATAAAACACTGGATAAAGAAAAGCATTTACAACAAATAGCACTTTTAAAAGAACAGAATAGGGTGGCCGAGGAGAAGTTCAGTTATTTAAAAGAGATGGAACGCAATTTGAAACAAATTGCATTGGATTATAAAAAGTCAGATAAGAAAGAGGAAGTGATGAAGACTTTGTACAATTTACTTTTTAAAAAGAACGATGCCATTGTGATTAATAAATTGGCTAAGAAGGTGGATAAGCAATACAAGGCATCCACTGCACCAATAGTTTTAGGTGCTACTGTCAAGTTAAAAAAGAATTATCAAGTGGGCGAAGTCATTGGATTTAAAGGAAAGCGGGCGATTGTGAAAGTGGGGCAGTTGCCAATGAATATAGATGTAGAAGATTTGTTGGTCGTAGAAAAGATTGAGGAGAGATTGCAAAGCAATCGATAACGAGGTATTTCGGCGCCGACTGCGCCGAAGTTTAAAAACAAAAAGAAAAAGAATGATACTTGACGAATTATCTGAATTAAATAAATATGTAGCTGTGCATCCTAGATTCGCTGCTGCTTTTGATTATATTTTAAACACCAGTTTCGATAAGATGCCTGTTGGTAAAAAAGAGATTGATGGAAAAAATATCATTGCAATTATTGCTGACGAGGATGCTGTGCCAATGATGGAATCCTGCGCCAATTTTGAATGCCATAATAGTTATATAGACATTCAAGTTTGCTTTAATGGACTAGAGACGGTGGGATGGAAATCTAGAACCACCTGTGTTGAACCAAGAGGCACCTACGATAAAGAAAAAGATGTGTTATTTTTTGAAGATGCACCAGATCATTTTTTCAAATTACATCCTGGACAGTTTGGTATCTATTTTTCAAATGATGTGCATGCGCCCATGATAGGTGAGGGTAGAATCAGAAAATTAATCATGAAAGTGAAAGTGGATAAGATTTAGTTTAATATATTACAAAATTCTTTATATTTAAATAATTTTTAAAATTATAATCCTTGTAAAAATGAAAAAATCAATTTTAATTGTAGGTATGTTTTTTGTATTTGTACCAATATTTGCTCAAACAGCACCTGCAACTACACAGGTGCAAAAAGATATCAATAAAGTATTGAAGTTTACAAATGATAATTACAATATGGGTAATATCCCTTATGGCAAACCAACTGAATTTGTTGTTACCATAGAGAATATCAGTGCGGCGCCAGTTACTTTAAACAATGTGCAAGTAAGTTGCGGTTGTACTACACCAAAATTTCAAGCCAATACAGTGATGGCACCTGGTCAAAAAACGACTGTTACTTTAGGTTTTAATGGATCTTCAATGGGTAATTTCTCAAAAAGTGCGACTATCTTTTTAAGCGATAATTTAGTTAAAACAGTGAGTTTCTCTGGAGTGGGAGTGCAACAATAGTGCTTAT
>Ga0209598_10001732_pt1 | contig 17583 bp, 17 predicted proteins | sample M_140807_EF_Meta_FD_187317 | JGI IMG/M metagenome (GOLD analysis project Ga0209598, IMG submission 187317) | Freshwater microbial communities from Lake Montjoie, Canada to study carbon cycling - M_140807_EF_MetaG (SPAdes) (version 2) | ecosystem: Environmental > Aquatic > Freshwater > Lake...
AGACCCATCAAAGGCTTGAGTCATCGGATTGGAATCCGGGTTCCAGGCGTTAAACTCCCCCACAACGGCTACTTTCTGGGCCTGGGGAGCCAGGCAAATGAAATGGACCGGGATCAGCGCCTTGGAACCAAGGGATCGCGGGGGACCTGGAGGACGAGAAGCCGAGTTCATGAATTCTAGAAAGAGTCTCTGATCGCACTGAGTCTTACTCTTTAACTCCGCGCGATCTCCGAGAGCCGGCTAAGAAAACCATTTGTAAACCGGGGGCAAGTGGATTTCGCAAGAATCCGTCGATTCCTGAAATTCACCACTTTGCAGACGGGTTGCGGATTCAACCATTTCCAGAGAGTCTCACTGGCAGTGCTGGGCACTTGGATTAATGCCGTTGCCGGGGTTGGGGCCCTCCTATGGGCTCGACGCCCCCTGGGCACAGAGAATCAGCCTCCCGACTTGGGGCGATTCCGCTGGGGGGCCGCTGGCTTGGCGGCACTCATCGGTGGGACCGGGATCATCCATGCCCTGCCCTCCTCACTATCCGGCGCGATCCGCTATTTGGGCATTGCACTGGTCGGCCTCGTGTTGGGCAACCTCACCGGCCGAATTTTGGGCCTTCAGCGGGTTCTAGACGCCTGGGGGAGGAACCTTTCGGGTCATCTGCCCAAGCCGCCCGGAAAACCCACCGATGTGACGGGGGCGTTGTCCATCGGGGCTCTTCTGGCACTCAACCCATTGCTCATCCCCGCCTCCGTCCAGGACGGACTGGAACATCGGTGGGTCGGACTGGCCTTGAAGTCAGTATTGGACGCGGTTGCGCTCCACGCGTGGGTTCGAAGCCTGTCCCCAATTCGGTGGAGCCTGTCCCTCCTGATGCTGGGGGTCATCCTTCTCTGGCAGACCTGCTGGACGGCGGGCGCGGCAGCCTTGGCCAGTTGGCTCCAAGCCCAGGGTGTTTCCGATGCGCTCATGACGGCTTGCAGCCTGCTGATTCTTTGCAGCGCCCCAGCTATCGCCGGTGTGCGTCGAGCCGCTCTAGCCAATTTGTTGCCGGCGCTCGTCTGGATTCCGGCCCTGACATTCTGGCTCCGCGGTGGATGACCGTTGCGTAATGGCACCTAGAGCCCGCGCTTCCCTCGTTCACAATCGGTCTTTAAGCTTCAGGCCATGATCCCGAGGTTGAACTCCCTTCCAAGTGGGGCGGCGCTGTGGTCGGTGCTCTTGGCGCTCCCCCTTTTAGCGCAAGTTCCAATCCCTCCGGCCCAGTTGGCCAAACTGCCACCCGCCCTGAAACGACCGGTGGACTCCAAAACGGAGGTTTATCCGCTATTCAAGGCGACGTGTTTCAAGTGCCACGGCCCCGAAAAGCAGAAAGGGAAATACCGTATGGATACCCGGGAAGGGGCCTTCAAGGTGAGCGCCGACCATGGCCCTGCCATTGAGGCCGGTCACAGCGCAAACAGTGCGATCATCCTCATGGCCGCGGGATTGATCGATGAAATGCTCATGCCTCCACCCGGAGGCAAACCCGGTGAGAGTGACCCCCTCACCGCTCAGCAAATAGGCATGCTTCGGGCGTGGATCGATCAAGGAGCCGTTTGGCCCGATGGCCCCATCGCCGAAGTGATCCAGCCGGTTCGCTTTGAACCCGATATTCAGAAACTCTTGGTCGCTTCCTGTGCCAAATGCCATTCCGGTGCAGCCGCCGAGGGCGGGTTCTCGGTGGATTCACTCGAACGGTTGCTCGCTGGGGGCAAATCCTACGGCCGGGTCGTTGTGCCCGGCGACCTCCGCAAGTCCTCACTCCTGACCATCCTCGCCGGGAAGGATGAAGACATTCCCAAGCCAGAAGCGCACCGGATTCCCGAGAAGTCTATCAAACAGGTGGAAGAGTGGATTCGGCAGGGTGCGAAATAGCGCCGCGGTCGGCACGGACATACTGCAAAAAACGCTCATCACCCACCGTCCTCACGCGGACCAAGCGGAAGCGCACCGCATCGGCCAGGCAGGCCGCCAACGGGCCGTCTGCGATCGTGGGAGCAGCCTGTCCCCCAAAGATCCGGGGCACCCAGGTAAGTCGAATTTCATCGACACAGTCCGCGGCCAAAAGTGTGGCGTTCACCCGTCCTCCGCCTTCCGCAACCAAGCGACGGATCCCGTGGCGCCCGGCCAACCAGGCCAACGCGGCCGGAAAATCGACCTGACTTCCGGGCGAACTCCAAACCTCAGCTCCGAGATCACGCAATCGTTGCAGATTTTGTTTTGAAGCGTTTCCAGCGCTGAAAATCACGATTGGGGCCCCGGGACGCTTCCATAATTCTGCCTCAGAGGACAGAGATCCGGAGCCACTCACCACCACTCGGACCGGCTCTGGAGCCAACCCCGCTCGCCGCCGGGTCGCCTTATGTTCCGAGGAGCCTGTCCCCAAAGTGGCTCCTGTTTCTTCGACGGTTCGCGCTCCGCACACGAGGGCGTCGGCGGTAGCCCGAAGAGCATAGAGGGCCTTTTTGTCGTGAGGGCTCCCAAAAGTGGTCACTTCGCGGCCAGCGGTTGCCACCTTGCCATCGGCCGTCATGGCCATGTTAATGACGACGTACGGTCGTTGCCCGGCTTCCGGCAAACCAGGAAGCGATTCAATGGAGGAACATGGCGTCGCCATAACTAAAGAACCGATATTGCTCTCGAATTGCCTCCGCGTACGCCGATTGAACGCGTTCGCGCCCCCCAAGGCCCCCCGGATCGGCAAAGGCGCTGACCAACATCAGCAAGGTGCTTCGGGGCAGATGGAAGTTCGTCAGGAGCCCGTTGACTATGCGGAACCGATAGGGGGGGTGAATGAAAATGCGGGTCCGACCGTTGCACGGTTGGATGGGGCCTTCGGTCTGGGCAGCCACGGTCTCCAAAACGCGCACGCTGGTAGTTCCCACGGCGATGACACGCCTCCCCGATGCTTGGGCGTCATTGAGGGCTTGAGCAGTCTCACTGCCCAAATCATACCGTTCTTCGTGCATGGTGTGCTCGGACAGCGACTCTGCCTTAACCGGAAGGAAGGTTCCGGCCCCAACGTGCAAGGTCACGTAGCACAAACGAACCCCTTTGACCTCTAGAGAACGCAAAATCCGGTCCGTAAAATGCAGACCGGCCGTCGGCGCCGCCACCGACCCCGCAGTACGACCGTAGACGGTCTGATACCGGACGGCATCTTGCTCGCTGGCGCCCTGTTCGCCCCGCTCAATGTAAGGAGGCAGTGGAATTTGACCGATTTTGGGTAGCCGTTCCCAGAAAAATTCCGGTTGCTCCCACCGTACCAGGATGTGCCCGTCCGGATTCTTATCGATGACCTCGCACACCAGTTGGTCCGTCCCGGGTTCACCGAATTGCAGGCGCATGCCCGGTCGAACTCGTTTTCCCGGGCGGACCATAGACCACCAAAAACCCGCCTCAGTCTCCTCGAGCAACAACAATTCCACGCGACCTGGTGACTCGAGTTTCCGCCCCTGTAAACGAGCGGGAATAACCCGAGAATTATTCATAACCAACACATCGCCCTCTCTTAGAAGGTTAACGATATCGGAAAAACTCTGGTGCGCGTTTCCTCCCGAATGACGGTCCAACACCATCAGGCGAGACCCGTCCCGCTCCGCGGGCGGAGATTGGGCAATGCGATCGGACGGCAGGTCAAAATCAAAATCCGCTACACGCACACAGGGAGGAAAAGGGAAACAAACCTGAATGTCGATCTGAACATGGCTTAAATGTTAACGGTATTCATTGGGATTTCAGAGTGAAATTTAATTGTGTATAACTTGTTCATAACAGTTAGTAAGAAAAAGCGATGAGTTAGTTGCAAAAAGGGAGGTGTTTGCTGTAGAAAGTTGCCGTTCACAGAAATCAGTACGTTCGGGTGCTTCTCGACGAGGGTAATCCCTCACACGCTCAAATGACCGCCGCAGGTGACATCACAGGAATCGGAGCCGGTATGACTGGAGCCATTCCAGCATCCCAGCGACCCCGTTTCACCTGGCGCTACGACCACAAGCTCGATTCCCAGGGCCGGGTTCCATTGCCGGCCAAGTGGCGACCCGAAGATCCCTCCAGCCTGTCCCTTATGGCGGTGATGATCCGACACCCGTCGGAGGCAGAGTTCGTGATGGTGCTGCCCGTCGAACAATTTGAACGATTCAGCAACCCCATCTGCCAGGGCGACTTCACCGACCCGCTGAGATTGGCCGAGAGACACGACTATGTGGATCGGATCATCGAGCTAGAACTCGACAGCGCCGGGCGGATTTGTTTGCCCAAAGAAATGCGCGGAGCCGCAGGCCTGACCGATGACGTTCTTTTCGTCGGATGCATCGATCGATTCGAGTTGTGGAACCCAGAAGCCTATCAAATGGCCCGCCTCTCGGAACGGCTCATCAAAAAGGTCCAGAATCCCCAAAAGACATGAAGCTGTTGGCATTGCTCAACCCGCGCTCCTGGTTTTCTTCGGGCCAACGCGACCCGCTCTCTTCGTTTCAACAAACCTCTGGCTTGGGGGGTGTCCCACTTGGCTCCGTTAAAGCTTTGCCCAAGACAATTGTTCGCCGCTTTTTCTCCTTTGAGAATCAGCGAACACTCAACCGAAACCTCATTCAGGGAGAACTCCAACTGCCTGCAGTGACACCTATGCGCAACGACCTCGTCGAGGATGACGTGGAACTGGTGCGCCGCCGCCGAGAGACCCTACTCCTCCACGAAACCCGACCGCCCGGAGCCGGCGGAACCCACGATCCTGAACTGGCCGTCAACCGCCTGCGGAGCCGGGCACCGGAGACCAGTCGCCTCGTCGAGCGGGACTGAATACTTGATGCCTCGTGGCCTTATTTTCCCACCAACCCGTTCTACTGACCGAAGTAGTGAGCGCATTCCAACCCAAGGCACGCGGACGATACCTAGATGGCACCCTGGGTGGCGGTGGTCACGCTGCGGCGATTCTAGAGGCCAGCTCACCGGATGGATTTCTCTACGGTTGCGACCGGGACGCCGAGGCCCTTTCCGCCGCCCGTGAACGACTCAAGCCCTACAGCGATCGATTAGAGACCCATCAGTGTAATTTTACCGAGGCAGACCAGTGGATCGCCCCCCGATCGCTCGACGGAATTCTGCTCGATCTCGGCGTTAGTTCCCATCAACTCGACACGCCCGAGCGCGGGTTCTCCTTCCAAAAGGATGGACCTTTAGACATGCGTATGGATCAGAGCGGTTCTGGCCTCACCGCGGCAGACCTCGTCAACACGCTCCCAGCCAGCGAATTGGCAGACCATTTTTGGAAACTGGGCGATGAACGTCATTCCCGAAAAATCGCCCGAGCAATCGAAACTGAGCGTCGCAATCGCCCTTTCACTACCACCGGCCAGTTAGCTCAATTCATCGAGCGAATCTGTCCCCGGCGAGGAGCTCCCACCCACCCGGCCACCCGCTGCTTCCAGGCATTAAGAATTGCCACCAATGACGAATTGACCGCGGTACAGACTGGCCTGAACCGCGCGTTTCGACTCTTGGCCCCCGGCGGCCGATTGGCGGTGATCAGCTTCCAATCCCTAGAAGACCGCTTGGTCAAGGAGTTCATGCGGCGCGAGGCCCGGGACTATGACTTTGAAGGCCCTGAGGATCACCCGGATTTCCGACACCCGCGGCGGCCCCGTGGCCGGGAATTGGCCCGAAAAGGAATTGCGGCCTCGGAATCAGAACTGAGCACCAACCCTCGGGCCCGCAGTGCGCGACTGCGGGTGCTGGAGCGACTTCCGGAACCATGAGCACCAAAAACCGTTCCGAAATCCGACTCGGCACGATCGTGCGAGCCCTCCTGGGTTCCGCACTCATCGGGACACTGGGGTTCCTGTGGATTCTCCAAAGTCGTTCTCATCAGCGGCTTCAGGACCAGATCAGCCAAATCCGCACCCAATGCACAGTGCTCGAGCGATCTATCGGGCGAGACCAGCAGGAAATTGAAAAACTCCTCACCCGACCCGCGCTCATCCGCCGCATTCAGGAGCTCCGACTGGGATTGACCAACATCGCCTACCGCCAAGTCATCCACGTGACCAACAAGGCTCCGGGCAGCCCCCCAAATTCGGAATTAACCCGTAACAACACCCATCCCACCGCTCCTGCGCCCCCTTTGGCTGTGGCCATCCCACGCTGAATCCACCGCATGAACACCCCGCCCACCCCCGACAAGACATTGACCGGACTGACCGTCCTGTTCTGTGTCCTGTTTACCGGGTTGGCTGGGAGGTTGGTGTACATTCAGGGCGTTCGTCCCGATTCCCCCCGCTACACACTGGGCGCCTCTCCAGCTCGCACCACTTACGTTCCGGCACCCCGTGGTGAACTGCTCGATCGTCGCGGCGAACGCCTGACCTATTCACAGTTCACGTACAACCTCCGCGCTAACCCAGTGGTGATCAGCAACCAAGCCACACACTTGGCGGCCCTGCTCTCACCGCTGCTGTCCATTCCGGCGACGGTCCTCGAGGACCGCCTCAGCATTCGACCCGAACTGCGCTGGAAAGCCGATGCCAGCACCAACTCCGCGGGTCTGGTCGCCACCCAATGGGTGCAGTTGCTGCACACCAACCAAAGTGTTCTGGTGGCCTCCAACCTGTCCTTTGTGGACTGGACCCGGGTCCACACCAATTTGAAGGTGTTCCGATCCCCGGAAGAACGCCAACTGCTGGCGGCTTCAGCCGCGGTGGCTCATCGACGAACCAACAGTCCTCCCATCGCCTGGTGGGACTTGCCGAGACGCTATCGCTTCCGCAAAGAGATCGCCCAGGACAACCGGAAAATCAACTTGGCCATGAAGCGGATCCAACCCCAATTGAGGGAGGTTCGCGAAAACGGAATCACTGCCGAAATTATGGAACGGCGCGTGATGCCGCACGGCGAACTCGCGTTGCCCATTCTGGGAACCACAACCAACGGGTTGATTCCGATCGTAGAATACCGGACAGCCACCAACCGCATTCGCGTCCGCACCCGAGAGTTGCCCCCCGAGATCCATGGCGCCGACGGTCTCGAGCGGCAGTTCAACGACGAGCTCCAGGGGGTGGCTGGTCAGTCGATCATCCGACGAGGCAAAGGCCGTGAATTGGCTGGTACCCGAGAGCTGGATCTGGCGCCGCAACCCGGTGCGAATGTCCGACTGACCATCGACGCCAATCTCCAGTACGTCGCGGAGAACGCATTGCGCCAAGGGATGGCTAAGCTGAAGCCCAACTGGATGTCGGCCATCTTGGTCCGCCCATCGACCGGTGAGATTCTGGCACTAGCCAACGTCACGGACCCAGACTACTCACCGGCGCGACAACCTGGTTCACCAATACAGCCTAGCGGCCCGCGCAAACCGCAGCATCGCAACCACGCAGTTTCTGAGTTGGTCGAGCCTGGATCTACTTTTAAGCTGGTCACTTACTCGGCCGCCCTCGAATCACTTCCGGGACGCAAACTCTCCCCAAGTTCTCTCATCGACTGCGAGGGCGGATCTTGGCGCCCCCCTGCCGGCCGCAAGAAACCCATCGCCGATGCGCGCGGTCACAGTTTGCACACGGTCACCTTGGAAGAAGCCTTCGCCGCATCCTCCAATGTGGGTGCAGCCAAGCTCGGGTACGCCCTTTGGGATTCTGCTGCTCCGCCGCGAGCCACTTCGTTGGTCAAGTACGCTGAGGCCTACGGATTCACCCGCCGGACCGGCATCCTCTGCGGAGGAGAGCCCAACACGCGAATCCCGGCCTGGGACGGCCTCGGCACTCAGCTCATCCTTTCCTACGGCTACGGCATCTACGCGACGCCACTCCAGATCACCATGGCTTATGCCGCCGTGGCCAACGACGGCATCCTCATGGAACCCATGCTGGTGAAGTCCGTGGAGAGCCCCTCGGGCAGCGTCATTCGCAATCTTGCCCCGCGCCAGGTTGGCAGAGTGGTACGCTCCGACACGGCCAAACAACTGGTGCAACTTCTGACCGCAGTGGTGAGCTCCAAAGGCACGGGCAAAGATGCCGCACTCAGTGAGTACACCGTCGCCGGTAAAACTGGCACGGCCAACAAGATGACCCAGGCCCACATGGCTGCCGGCATCACCGCCCATTTCAGCACCTTTGTTGGATTCCTCCCCGCTGAGAACCCTCAGATCTGCCTGCTGGTATGCGCCGATGAACCCACTGGGTCAGACGGTCGGGCCGCCTATGGAGCCGCCTGCGTGCCCGTGTTCAAAGAGATCTGCCGCGAGGCTGCGAGCTATCTGACAATTCCTCCGTCACCCGTCCTGGTAGCTCATGACGCGGCGACCGATCGCCCCGCCCTCCCGCGCCACTGACCATGCTGACAGCTGAACTCATACTCCAGACTGCGCCTGCGTCTTTGCCCGCAGAGACGGCCCTCGAGGTGTGTCGGCCGAGGCACCCAGCCCTCGGCACCAGCGAGCTGACGCGGTTACGCCGGTCCAGCCCGTCCCGCAAGGTCGCCTCGCCGCAATCCCTTTCAGAACCGCTCCAGACTTCTGTCCATGATCATCCCCTGCAGCGTCTGGATTTATGCAAAATCGCCCGTGAGGGACGACTCTCAGCGGCCACCGTCTCGTTCGTCCACGCCTTGCTCAGCGGGGCGGGGCGTCGTCCGGCCTTGCTCACTCCAGAAGGGGGGCTCATGGCGGGCCGACTCTTCCCTCAACGCCCCAAGATCAGCGAGGCCTCCGAGTGGGAGCGCCTCTTGGCTACCCATGTTCGATCGGGTGGAGACTGCCTGATCATTGAAGAAGACCCCGAAATTCGAGAGCTGCTCGCCGGCGTTTCACCCCGGTCGCACCTCCAGGCACCGACGTCTCCACGCGCTTGGATCCAGGCACAGGCGCTGCATTGGCGTGGCAGCCGCCTGCAGGTATTCTGCCACGACGGCACCCTTCGAACCGCACACCTGCCACTGGTTGGGGGGTCGAACCTGCTGGCTCTTGATCTAGCACTCAACCGAGTCATCCATGCGGGCTGCTGCCCAACACGGACCCTCGCCACGCTCCCCTCTCTGGTTCCCCCGACCGGGCTTCTCGAACCCGTCCATGCCGGACAACCTTATGGCGTCTTCGTGGACCGAGCCTCCTGCGCCGCCGACCTAGCTGAACTCCTTGCTGAGGCGCGCACACTGTCAGGCCGTCGCATTGTGCTCGTGACCGGCATTCACGGCAATTCAACCCCTGAAGAGCGACGAACCTTGGGCGCGGCGGCCGCAGCGGCTGACGAAGTGGTCTTTACCAGCGACAATCCACGTCATGTGCCGGTGGCCTCCATCCTGAGAGACCTCCAAGCAGGTCTGGGTGGCGGAGCCCTCGAAGAACCTGACCGCCACGCCGCTATCGCTACCGCCGTCCGTCGGGCCAAATCGGACGACCTGGTGCTCATCGCGGGCAAGGGAAGTCGCCCCTTCCAAGAGCTTGGCAGTGCCGTCATACCCTGGGACGACCGACTGCATGCTCGGGACGCATTAGCCGGGCGCGGCTGGGTGGGAGATTCACTATGACATCCCTACCAAAACCTCATCTTCTCGGCGTCTTGGCTGGCCTGTTTCTGGCCTCAGGACTCATCATTTCGACAACTCTCCTGACACGGACCTGGCTCAAGGTGGCCGACGCCGAATCGATATCCGTCACCGGATCGGCCCGTCGCAACGTGAGTTCGGACTTGGTCATCTGGCGTGGTTCTCTCACCGTCGAAAGCCCCACACTTCTGGCCTCGCAAGGAGTCCTCGGTCAACAGGAGAGCATCACACGCAAGTTTCTCACTGCCCAGGGCGTCACCAACGCCCAGTTCCATCCGGTCGCCATCCAGCGCATCCAAGTTCGCGCCAGCAAACAAAGCGGCGAAGCCGACGGCGAGACCGAAAGTCCCACGGTCCGATTCCGCCTCAGCCGCACCATCGAAGTGCGCTCCGGTGACATCGATGCCGTCCTGAACATGGATGCCAAGACCTCTGAACTGGTCAATCAGGGCATCGAATTCGCTTCCTCCTCCCCAGAATTTATTTGGACCAAAGCCGGTGAGGCCAAAATTGAAATGCTGGCCGATGCAGCCCGCGATGCCCGCGCCCGAGCCGAGCAAATCGTCTCCCAAGGCGGACGATCCATCGCCCGGATGCGTTCAGCCAAGATGGGCGTCTTCCAAGTGACCCCACTGTATTCGACCCAGAACACCTGGGACGGAATGAACGACAACACCTCCCGGGAAAAAACGGTCACCGCCGTGGTGAACGCAAGCTACGCACTGCAATAATGGAACCGGTGACACTCCAATTCATCGCTGAAGCATCCCAGGGGACCTTTCATCCCCACGAGGCCGGCTGTGTCCGAGTTTCCGGGGTTTGCACCGACTCGCGTCGCCTTCGGGCTGGCAACGTGTTCCTGGCCCTGTGCGGCGAACGATTTGACGGGCACGATTTCCTCAAAGATCCCGAACTCGAAAAAGCCTCAGCGGTCGTAGTCTCTCAGGCTCGTCTCGCTGACGTTCCACCGGGAATGCCGGCCGTCAGCGTGCGAGATACGCGCGAGGCCCTAGGACTCATCGCCGCGGCCCACCGCAAGCAGTTCTCACTGCCTGTGTTCTGCGTGGCGGGATCCAACGGCAAGACGACCACCAAGGAACTGCTAGCAGCCCTGCTCGAAACGCAGTTCTCCACCCTCCGATCCCAGGCCAGCTTCAACAATGACATTGGTGTGCCCTTGAGCCTTCTTGAGCTAGATGGGTCTCATCGGGCGGCTGTCCTAGAGGCGGGCACCAATCATCCTGGCGAACTGGCTCCATTGGTGCGCCTGATCGTCCCACGCTACGGTGTGGTCCCGCAAATTGGGCGCGAACACTTGGAGCACTTCGGTGACATCGATGGAGTCATCACCGAAGAGAGCGCCCTCGGCGAGGGCTTACCCGCCGACGGCGTTCTATTTCTGAACGGAGACTGCGACGCAGCCCGACCACTGGCCTCTCGTACTTCGGCCCGAGTGGTGCGTACCGGATTCGATGCTGGGAACGATTGGCAGGCTCGAATACTGGACAACGACTGGAACTCGACCCGCTTCGAGGTCACCGCCCCGGAGCCCGAATGGTGCGGCGTGTTCGAAATCGCGGTCCCCGGCCGGCACATGGTCTCCAATGCCCTTTTAGCCCTGGCTGCTGCTGCCGAACTGCGGATCCAACCCGAAGCGGCGAGAAAAGCTTTGTCGCAGTTTTCCGGAGCCAAACAACGCCTCCAATGGTCCGAGCAGCGAGGGATCCGTTGGTTAGACGATACCTACAACGCCAACGCCGACTCCACATTAGCCGCGCTCCAAACCCTCTCCGAACTGCCCTGCACCGGACGCCGTGTGGCCGTGCTGGGTGACATGGCCGAACTCGGCGAACACACCGCCGAGGCGCACCGGGAGGTCGGAGCCGCCGCCCATCGTCTGGGTATCGACCTGCTAGTCTGCATCGGCCACTCGGCCGGCCACACCGCAGACGGCGCCAGCGGCCTGCGTCAAGTCCTCGCCTTTTCCGACGTGGAAAAGGCGGTCCTCGCGCTCCGTCCCCTTATCCAACCGGGAGACTGTGTCTTGGCCAAAGCGTCTCGCAGCAGCCGTCTGGAACGGCTTTTCGAGGCACTTAAAGTCGACAGCATCGAAAACCACTAACCCGGCATGCTCTACAAGCTCTCAGAATTATTCCCGGTGGTTCCCTGGGCGGTGTTCAAGTACGTCACCTTCCGCAGCGCGGGCGCGGCCATCACGGCTCTGCTGCTGAGTTGGCTCCTCGGCCCACGGGTGATTGAAGGGCTTCGGAACCTCAAGTTCCGTCAAGACTACCAGCCCAAGGATGTCCGCAATCCCGGTGACGCCACGGCAGCGGCGGCTGACTTAGCCAAACGAGGAACACCCACCATGGGTGGTGTTTTAATCCTGCTGGTCTTGGACATCTCCGTGTTCCTCTGGGCCCGACCCAACACACTGGTGTTGCTGACCATGCTTTCGTTGATGGTCTTGGCTTTTTTAGGATTTTATGACGATTGGCTGAAGGTCTCGCGGCAGAATGCTGCGGGTGCCCAATCCCGGGTAAAATGGGTCGTTCAAATCGTGCTCTCTCTGGTGGTAGGCGTCTATCTGTGGCAACTCCCCTCCACCCGCACCCTAGTGGCCGACATCCAAATCCCGTTCTTCAAGGACCCCATCCTCCGCTCCGTCCCCTGGATTGGTATCCCGCTGGTGGCTCTGACCATCATTGGCAGTTCCAACGCGGTGAACCTGACCGATGGCATGGATGGGTTGGCTATCGGTTGCACCCTCATCGTGGCCATGGTCATGCTGATCCTGACCTACCTGTCCGACAACGTGAAGCTGGCCACCTATCTCCAGATTCCGCACGTTCGGGGCGCCAGCGAACTGACGGTGGTTTGCGCGGCCTTCATCGGTGCTTCCCTCGGTTTCCTGTGGTTTAACTGTCATCCGGCCGAGGTCTTCATGGGCGACACCGGATCGCTGGCTCTGGGCGGTGCACTGGGAATTATGGCCGTCCTAATTCACCAACCGCTCGTCCTCCTCATTGCCGGCGGAGTCTTTGTTGCCGAAGCGGTCAGCGTGATGCTGCAAGTGGGGTGGTTCAAATACACCCGCCACAAATACGGGGAGGGCCGACGCATCTTCCGAATGGCCCCCCTCCACCACCATTTCCAGAAGCAGGGATGGAAGGAATCGAAGATCGTCACTCGCTTCTACATTGCTGGAATCCTGTGCGCTGTGTTGGCGCTGAGCACCCTCAAGATCCGATGAGTGTCTACGCCTCAAATCATACTTGCACTGGTCTTTTTAGCCCCACTGGATCACCGATCTGCATCTCGAACCGGATGTTCCTTGATCCCATCGGTTTCGGTTGCTTAATTAAGCGCTCATCAGCGGTGCGCGGCGGTCTCAACAGGCCCCGGACCCGCATCGCCGCGGCGATCCGTGCACACCCAGAATCATCTAGCGTCCCGACAGGCGCGCCCACAATTTCCGGCCAGCTTGAACCATTTCCCAATTTCAGATGCGGTGAGCTTCACCGTTTCCTGGTCCTTTCAATCACGACCCCTCTCACTTTCGTCTCGACCCGGGTGGAGGACCCGGTTCGGTACGGATCCGACAAAACTCAACCCTCGACCCACGACCTACCGTCTATCCGCCTAACCCCATGAGCATCCCCAACCCCCCGCTGCTGCCTGGCTCCAAACTGGAACAGGCCGCCAAGAGCAAATCCACCTTCAGCATCGCCGCCTTCATTTTCAGCGCCCATGTGGCGGTGTTCCTGGTGGTGCTGCTCAATGGCTGCAACAAGGAGAGTACCGTCACCAGCACGGAGCCTCCTGCCGCCACCAACCAAACTGAACTGGCCGTGCAACCCGGAACCGGGGCTATCGACACCAGCGCTCCCATTCAGCCCCACGGTCTCGACACCAACACGGTCGCCACTCCTCCGGGGGGTGCCGTCACCTTCCCGGGTAACCTTGCAGTCAACCCTAACCCGCCGGCACAACCCCTCGCCCCCCCGGATCTTGGCACCAGCGCCCCGAGCGCCTCCGCGACCCACGAGAGCACTGGGGCCGCCTCCGAGTACAAGATTAAGAGCGGCGACATCGCTTACAATATTGCCAAGACCCACGGGGTCTCCCTCAAGGCGCTCAAGGATGCCAACCCGAGTGTCGACCTAGGCAAGCTGAAGGTGGGCCAGACGATCCAAATTCCTGCGGCCAGCGCATCCGCCGCGGCCACCGCAGCTACCACCGTACCCTCCCCCGCGAAAGCGATCTTAAACCAAGAACCCAATACGGCGGGCGCGACCTCATCGTACACGGTCAAAGGAGGCGACACCCTCAGCAAGATCGCCAAGAAAAATGGAACCACCGCTAAAGCAATCCGCGCCGCCAACGGATTGACCAGCGATAAGATCAACGTCGGTCAGAAACTCAAGATCACCGTCAAAGCGACCGCCACCGAGACTGTGGAACCGGCCTCCAAGGCTCCAGTCGAGACGTTACCCACCTTGGCGCCGGCCAGCACTGGCCGCTAAAGGAATCGGATCCAGCCGACCCCAGTTGAGCTCCATCTGCCATGCGCTCCACCTCCATCCTGTTGCTGCTGACCGTTAGCCTGTTGCTGGCCCTCAGCTTCACCATGCTGGCCAGTGCCCTCATGATGGAGTCCCGGTTCTTAAACCTCGTTACAACCCAGGCGGTAGCCATCGTCGCAGGGGCGGTCGTCATGTGCTGGCTGTGGCGCAAGGACTACCGCATCTGGATCAAACGGCACTGGTGGTTTTATGGGGTTGCCATCGTGATTTTAGCGATGGTTCTCTCGCCCGCGGGCACCTACCGCAATGGTGCCCAGCGTTGGATTTTTGGCATGCAACCGGCGGAGTTCGCCAAGATACCTTTGCTGCTGACCTTAGCAGCTTGGGGGGCCCGGTTCGGGCCACGCATGCGTTTCGGTGGCACGTTTTCAACCCTTCTATGGGGCTTTTTTCTCCCGGGCCTGGTCGTCTTTCCGTTCCTCGGATTGCTCTACAAACAACCAGATCGCGGAACACTCGTTCTCTTTGGCATGGTTACCGTGGTGGTCTTGCTCCTCAGCGGTATGCGCAAGCTATACGTCATCATTCCGACCCTCCTCGGGGCCGGACTGGCATTCCACTTCTACAATTCCAGCAAAATGGTCCGGGACCGGATGGATGCGTTCCTTCATCCGGAACTCTTCCCTCAGACCACGGGTTCCCAAGCTCTCAAGTCGCTGGCGGCTCTACGAGAGGGCGGTTTGGAAGGAGTCGGGCTGGGATCCGGAGTGATCAAACTAACCATCCCAGAACAGCACACCGACTTCATCCTCCCGGTCATCGGCGAGGAGTTGGGGCTCTTCTTCACGCTGGGCGTGCTCATCGCCTTCGTCGTCATCCTGCTCTGCTCGGTGCGAATCGCCTCACGGGCAGCAGACGTCGAAGGACGACTGCTGGCAGGCGGCATCGGTTTCCTCATCGCCTGCCAGGCGATGATCAATATCGCAGTGGTGACCAACTCAATGATCAATAAGGGAATGCCATTGCCCTTCGTCAGTCGCGGAGGTTCCAGCGAAGTCAGCATGCTGGCGCTCGTGGGACTCCTGCTCTCGATCGCCCGCCGCGCACCGGAGACGTCTCAGGCATCTCGCCTCAGCGGAAGCAATCCATTCGAAACCTCAGAACTGGAATCCCTGCCGACCCAATGAGATCTATCCCGGGCTCCAACACCCACGTCGCCATCGCCTGCGGGGGAACCGGTGGACACCTGTTTCCAGGCCTAGCAGTCGGCCGGGAACTCGGGGCTCGCGGAGCCCTAGTCACGCTGCTGATTTCGCCTAAGGAGGTCGATCAGGCGGCGGTCCGGGGGGTGACCGACCTCCAAATAGCGACACTGCCCGCGGTGGGTCTTCAGGGCCGCAACTACGGAGCATTCCTCTTGGGATTCGCCCGCGCTTGGCAATGTGCCCGGCGACAATTCTCCAACCGCACAATTTTCCAACGACCGCCAGACGCCATCCTGGGAATGGGTGGTTTCACGGCCGCACCACCGATGCTGGCAGGGCGTCAATTGGGCGCAGCGACCTTCCTTCATGAATCCAATACCATTCCCGGACGGGCCAACCGGTTGATGGCCCCCTGGACGCGCGAGGCGTTCACCGGTTTCGACGAGACCGTCGCCCGCCTTAGATACACCCGCGTGACCCATACGGGCACTCCCGTCCGCGAGAACATCTCTCAGTTGCGTCCTCATCGCGACTCTCGGTCGGCCAAGGTGTGCCTAGATCTTGACCCAGACAAACCGGTACTCCTCATCACCGGCGGCAGTCAGGGAGCCCGCGGCCTCAATGAGTGGGTTTGCGCCGCCCTACCGGGATTGGCGACCGCAGCTCCTGACCTCCAATTTATCCACCTCTCAGGGACACCGGACCTAGCAATCGTCGCAGCGGCCCATCACCCGCTGGGTCGGCGATCGATGGTTCGCCCGTTCCTCCAGGAAATGCACTTGGCCCTGGCCGCGGCCGACGCTGTGATTAGTCGGGCCGGGGCTTCATCGCTGGCCGAGTTGGCGGCCCTGCGAATCCCGTCGATCCTGATCCCGCTGCCGACAGCCCAAGACAACCACCAGTTCCGCAATGCCGACGCGTTGGCCCGATGTGGTGCGGCCGTGTTGCTTTCCCAATCCAACCCCGATCCAGAGCGACTCCAATCGGAGGTCCTGACCCTGTTCCGCGACACCGCTTTGCGGACGTCCATGCAGCGGGCGTTGGTAGAGATCGATCGACCTGAGGCAGCCTCGATCATTGCCCAGAGCATCCTCGAACACCTTCGACAACCCTTCACCCAGGCCGTCCGCAGGACCAACGTCTCGCGCGCCCTGCCTTCGGCCCATCGCTGGATTCCCTTCAAGGAGGCCGCATGAGCACACCGCTCCGACTCAGCCTGGAGCCCGTCGGTCCGACCATTGAAGCGGCCGCCGCGCATGCCGAGGACATTTCCAACACCTTCCGCGACCTGCAGATTGTGTTGCCGCCTGACACCCTCGTCCGGCGCGACGAACCGCTGGCCCGACGCACGACCCTTCGGGTGGGTGGCCCCGCCGATCTGTTCGTCGAACCCAGCTCCGACAACGCTCTGGCGAGCGCGCTGGAAATTGCCCACTTACGCGGCATCCCCGTGTTCCTGCTGGGCCGTGGTTCCAACCTGTTGGTCCGCGACGGAGGTATTCGGGGAATCGTCCTGTCTTTAGCCCATCCCCACTTCTCGCGCATCGAACTGGAAGGTCAACGGATCACCGCCGGCGCTGGAGCCCGACTCAAAAACATCGCACACGAAGCCCGACGTGCCGGACTCGGTGGCGTGGAGTTTTTCGAAGGCATCCCCGGCTGCCTGGGCGGTGCCCTGAGGATGAACGCGGGTGCCATGGGAGCTTGGACCTTCGACACACTAGAGGAATTGCGCTGCATGAGTCCCTCAGGCCAAATCCTGACGTTGCCCGCCCAAGAGGTGACCGTGGAGTATCGAGCCTGTCCGTTGCTGAGAACCCACATCGCGCTGGGTGCAGTTTTCCGCGGCCGTCCCGACGATGCTGACGTCATCCGCGCCAAGATGGACCAGTTCTCCAGCAAACGTTGGACGAGCCAACCCAATCAACCCAGCGCCGGCTGCACCTTCAAAAACCCGCAACCCACCCTGCCTGCGGGACGCCTGCTCGATGAACTAGGTCTCAAAGGCGCCCGCGTCGGGGATGCCATGGTCAGCGACGTCCACGCCAACTTCTTTGTGAATCTGGGTCAGGCGCGGGCTTCAGACATTCTTGAATTGATCGAACAGGTCCGCACCCGTGCCCGTGAACTCCGGGGCATTGAGCTGGAGACCGAAGTGGAAATCGTCGGCGAAGACGCATGAGCTCCCCCCTCCACATCACCGTCTTGCGCGGAGGCCCCTCGGCGGAACGCGAGGTCTCCCTCCGCTCTGGCGCCGCCGTCGCCTCGGCACTGAAGTCCCTTGG
>Ga0209598_10001733_pt1 | contig 17582 bp, 18 predicted proteins | sample M_140807_EF_Meta_FD_187317 | JGI IMG/M metagenome (GOLD analysis project Ga0209598, IMG submission 187317) | Freshwater microbial communities from Lake Montjoie, Canada to study carbon cycling - M_140807_EF_MetaG (SPAdes) (version 2) | ecosystem: Environmental > Aquatic > Freshwater > Lake...
AGTTCTGCCAGCCCAGCGATGCGGGGGTCGTCCGATGGGCGGAGATGGTCTCGGAAGTTGGAGGACATTTTTTAAATCAGGCCCGGATAGGAGCCACCGTCCAGCTGCAGGTTTTGACCTGAAATGAAGCCGGCTTGGGCGCTGCACAAAAAAGCGCAAGCATCGGCAAACTCTTGCGGCGTCCCAAAGCGTTTTGCCGCCAAGGTCTGCGCGATACGGCGTCGTGCCTCTGTCAAATCGATGCCCTGTTCTTTGACCATTTTTTGCGCCATGAAAGCTTGCCGGGGGGTGTCGATGCGTTCGGGCAGCAAATTGTTGAGGGTGACATTGTCTGCCGCTGCTTCGAAGGACATGGCTTTGGAAAAAGCAGTCAGGCCTGTGCGCGCGGTGGTCGACAGTGACATGGCGGCCCTCGGGCTTTTGACCATGGCAGAGGTGATGTTGACAATGCGGCCGAATCGCCGACTTCGCATACCCGGCAACAGGGCTCGGATCAACATCACAGGTGCCAGCAAATTGGCTTCGAGGGCGCTGATCCAAGCAGCATGATCCCAGTCGGCCAAAGTGCCGGGCGGCGGACCGGCGTTGTTATTGATCAGGATATCGGCATCAGGGCAGGCTTGGATCAGCGCATCCCGACCTTCAGGGGTATTGATGTCAGCTTGCACCGGGATGGCTTGAACACCGGTTGAATGGGCAATATGCTGTTGTGCTGTGTTCAGTCGCTCGGCATCACGACCGTTGATGTAAACGATGCAACCCTCACGCGCCAAGGCCGTGGCGCAGGCCAGGCCTAAGCCGCTGGTCGACGCGGCCAGCAACGCTTTTTTACCTTGAATGCCCAGGTCCATTTTGCTTCCCTTGTGCTATTTGAAACTTATTCAACCACGATATTGTTCTTTTTGATAACGGCACTCCATTTGTTGCGCTCGGCATCGAGAAAGGCGGCGAATTCTTCAGGGCTGGAGCCAATCGATTCACTGCCCACATCCCTGCGAGCGGCCACAGTCTCTGGCATTTTGGCCACTTGCGAAACCGCTGCACTCATTTTGTTCACGATGGCGCCCGGGGTGCCTGCCGGGGCAAGGATGCCTATCCACACCAAGGGGTCAAATGTGGGCAGTCCGGCTTCGGCAAAGGTGGGTACGTCCGGCAAGAGGGGATGCCGGGTTTTGCCCGAAATGGCCAGGGTTCGCACCCGACCGGCTTTGACCTGGCCCATGACAGGCAGCATGGCGTCAAAGACCACGGGTATCTGGCCTGAGGCCAAATCAGTGAAGGGGCTGGTGGTGCTGTAGTGGATGTAATTGGCGTCCAGACCGACCAGGTTGCTGAACCAGGCCGCGGCCAGATGGTTGATGGCGCCCATACCCAAAGTGCCGATGCTGGCGTACTTGGCGTCGGTCTTGGCCAGCTTGACGTATTCAGGGAGTGTTTTGGCGGGAACTTGTGCATTCACCGACAGGGTGTAGTTGGTGATGGAGGCCAAACTGACTGGTACCAGGTCTTTTTTGGGGTCAAAGCTGAGCTTGGGATACAGCGCTTGCATGGTGGTCAGGCTGGGGGTGCCGACCAAAAATGTGTAGCCGTCGGGCGCAGATCGAATAGCGGCCTCGACACCAATGCGGGAGGCCGCACCAGGGCGGTTTTCAATCAAAATGGGTTGACCGAGGATGGCGCTCAGGTGTTTGCCAATTTGTCGGATGTCGACATCCGGTCCTGTGCCCGGTGGCACCGGCGCAATGAATTTAATCGGCTTGTTGGGCCAGTCTTGGGCCATGGCCAGGTTACTGAACCAGGACAAGCCAATCAAGACGCCGAAGCCAATTGATCGGAGCGTGGGTTTGAAATTTTTCATCATGAGTCTCCTAAGGGGTGCATTCAGAGGGCGAAATCGTGGCGTTTATGGATACGGGCGACGGGTGCAGGTAGGTTTGCAAGGCGTTCTGGAGGTGTTGCAATGCGTCTTCTGAAAAGGCCTGTGCGACGGCCAAGATGTGTCCATCCGGGCGCACCAGCAAGGCACCGCTGTCGGACAGGCCCATCAAATCGGGGAAATGGCCTGGCATTTCATAGTCACGGCCTTGCACAAGGCAATGCACAAAGGGTCCCAGTCGATGGCTGTTTGCAGTCCAAGGTGATTCATGACCGCACAACAAGGCCATCTCCGAAAAATGCACCAGGTCCAGTGTGGATCGGCCATCGGCCAAGGGGTGGTGCGGCAGACGCGCACCTGCGACGGCCTGCGGCCGAAATTCGCTGATGGGCAACGCGTCGTCTTGCTGCAGCGTGCCGCCGTAGGCATAGCCCAATTGCAAACGCAGGCTGTCGAAATGCTCTCGCTGGTATTCCACTGCTTCTTCAATTGCCTTTTGATCATGTGCATCTGTCAGTCGCTGTGTAATTTGCTCCGCAGTGTCTGGTGCATCAGGGCGGTAGCCCAAGACGTCCATCAGCACTTTCATGCGTTGTGCATTGCTCAGGCTTTGCCGCATATTGGTTTGGGCTATGCCCTGACGTTCTGATTCGTAGGTGTCCAGCAAACTGGGATCAGCCATGCCTTTGTCGACGGCGGCCAATTTCCAGGTCAGATTGTCCATGTCGGCCACACCGGTGTTCAGCCCCAGCCCCCCCGAGGGCGGGAAACGGTGCGCCGCATCGCCGGCCAGAAAGACCCGGCCTTGGGCGTACCGCTGAGCCACCTGGGCCGACATTACCCAAGGGCGTACATGCTTGATTTGGATATGGGGCTTGTCCGAGCCGATGGCCTGGTGAATCAGTTGCAGGCAAACCTCGGGTTCGAAGTCGTCCACGGTTTCATGTTCTTCGCATCGGTGCATCAGGACCCATGTTTTGCCGATGTCGTAGGCAATCAGCACCCGGCTCGAACCGGGACCGAACAGGAAATACAAAATAGCCGGGCGTTCATGCAAGAGTTCGCGCAGGTCCGCTTCAAAATGGACCATCATGTTGTGCTGCAGCGCCTGTGGGCCTAGCATGGGGATGCCCAGATGCTCGCGCACAGCGCTGCTGGCCCCATCGGCAGCGATCAGGTAGCGGCTAACGACCTGCAAGGGTTCGCCGCTTTCACGGTCAATCAGTGTGGAAATGACCCGGTCCTGCTGTTGTTCACAGCCCCTCCATTCCAGGCCCTTGCGCAGAGTGACATGTTTGTTTTGCGTCAGGGCCTGTTCCAGAACCTGTTCAAACGCGGGTTGGGAGATATTGATCAATGGCCAGGGCGTGAGCGCGCGTAGGGCTTCGTCTTGGCGTTCATAGGGCAGGCAACCGATCTGTGCCCCAACCAAGGAGGTGACCATCCGCACGCATGCGCCTTCATGCCGGGGCGTGGCAGCGGCATGCAGGGCATCCATCGACAGTCCGGCTGCTGCGCATATTTCTAAAGAGCGAGGATTCAGTGCGTGGGCTTTGGGTGCGTCCAGCCTGCGGGGGTATTTTTCTGCCACCAGGCAGGGCAAGCCGCGTTTCGCGAGCATGATCGCACCCAGCATACCGACGGGGCCACCGCCCACAATCAAAACAGGAACTTGTAGGACTTGCATGGCTTATTCCAGGGTCAGCCCTAGTTTTTGAATGGTGGCTGTCAACTGAAATCTTTCCGCTTCCAAATAAGCTTCGAACTCTTGCGGCGTTGATCCGATGGATTCACTGCCTACCGCTTGGCGTTGCGCGAGGGTCTCCGCCATGCGGGCCACTTGGGCCATGGCAGAACTCATTTTCTTGACAGTTTCTGTCGGTGTCTGAACGGGCGCTAAGAGACCGATCCAGACTTGCGGGTCGAAGTCGGTCAACCCCAGTTCCCTGAATGTGGGCACCTCCGGCATCATGGGTTGGCGGGATTTGCCCGATGTGGCCAATGTGCGCAGTCTGCCTGCTTTGACCTGGGCGGCCACCGGCAGCATGGCGCAAAACATGGCGGAAATCTGACCGGAAGCCAGGTCGGTAAAGGGGCTGCTGGTGCTGTAGTGGATGTAATGGGCTTGAAAACCTGACATCTGCGCAAATTGCGCGGCACGCAAATGGTTGATGGATCCGGAACCGAACGTGCCAAAATTTGCAAATTTGTTATCGGACTGCGCCAATTTAATGTATTCGGCCACCCGCATCGCAGGCAGCTGTGCGTTGATGGTCAGGGTGAAATTGGTGACAGAAACCAAACTGACCGGAACCAGATCACGTCGTGGATCAAAACCGAGTCGTGGGTAAAGGGTCGCCATGGTGGTCACACCCGGGGTGCCCACATAAAAGGTATGCCCGTCAGTGGATTTCAAGACAGCGTCAATGGCCAAACGCCCACCAGCGCCAGGTCGATTTTCAACCAAGACGGGTTGGCCCAGCAGGGCGCTGAGGTTGTTGCTGATTTGACGGATGTCAATGTCCGGGCCGGATCCTGCGGGTGCCGGGACCACCAGACGAATCGCTTTCGAGGGAAAGCTTTGCGCCCTTGCCAGCCATGGAATTGATGTGATGCAGGCGATGGCGGTCAAGGCTGTGCGCCTGTCGCATTGGTTTCGGTTTGTTTTTTTTGATGTCGGATCCGTTAACATGACAATGAGACTTTTCACGCGGCAAAGATTGAAAGGCGAGATTGACTTGGGTCAAGCCCTGAGATTTTTCAGTGAGCTTATCGAGCACATGCTGTTGCGTCTAATGAATGTTTTTGGAGTCTGTCTTGCACAGAACTGAACAATGACCAAACGTCAACAACGTATTTCTTTGGAAAGTTTGCGACTCCTCGATGCCATTGACAGGCAGGGGTCCTTTTCCAATGCCGCACAAGAACTGTGTGTCGTGACCTCGTCGATTACCCATGCGATACGCAATCTCGAAGAAAATTTGGGACTGACCTTGTTTGACCGTTCCGGCCAGCGCGCCAGGTTCACAACCAAGGGGCGCACCCTTTTGGAAAGTGGCCGCCATCTGCTGGCCAGGGCCGATGCTTTTGATGACGAGGTGCAAAGCATTGCAACGGGTTGGGAGCCGCGATTGACGATCACCGTGGATCAGGTGGTACCCATGCCCCCCCTGATGCAGCAGGTGCAATACTTTTTGGAAGTCGCACCCCAAACTTCATTGAATATCCGCCGCGAAGCGGCTGCAGGTTCATGGGATGCGCTGGCCTCAGGTCGTGCTGATTTGATTGTGGGCGCCCCGGTGGCAGTCCATTTCGGGGAGGGCTTTGAGTCGACTTTGATGTTTGAAACCAGTTATGTGCTGGCGGTTGCGGTCCAGCATCCTTTGGCTTTTTTGCAAGGTCCTGTCTCCAACGAGCAACTGGCTTTGCATCGGGCCATCCTGGTTGGCGACACCACCCGCGCCATGCCCCTGCTGCCTTATGGTCTGCAGGAGAACAGGCAGCGTTTATCTGTGCCTGATCCTGCAGCCAAGCTGGAGGCCATTCTCATGGGTCTGGGCTGTGGATTTTTATCGACCCATGTGGCATCCCCGTTGGTGCGCAAAGGCTTGATCACCTTACTCGATGTGAAAACACCACGGCCTCCAAGCCAAAGCAGTCTGGCCTGGCGCGCGGGGGAAACCGGTCGAGCCTTAAGGTGGTGGGTTGAGCGCCTGACTTCGAAAGCGTTCATTGATGCTTTGTTGAATGGCAGCGAATCGTGATCCATGTCAGTGATAACTGGGCGTCACTGTTTCAGGGAAATCAACCTGAGTTTTCAAAGCGCAGTGTATTGCTCACTTTTGAGCGGTGCTTGACCACCCTGCACAGATCCATTTTCCCTAAGATGATTTAAATGAGCCCAACAGCTTTGAAAGCCAAAGGAAAAAGATGCCCAAGCCTTTGAACTGCGATTCGCTTCAGTCTCTGCGTCACCCCGTGGGCGAACCCTTAGCGCGTCCAAGTTATGCACGGACCAACGTGATACCTGGCGTTGTCCATCTTGGGCTGGGCGCCTTTCACCGAGCGCACCAGGCCATGGTGTTCGATACGCTGATGCAACGGGGCGACAGTCGCTGGGGTGTGCTGGGTGTGGCGATGCATTCAACCCAGGTAGCGGACGACTTGGCCACGCAGGATGGTTTGTATTCAGTTCAAATCAACGACGACAAGGGCCGCACGTGGGCTGTGGTGGGTTCCGTTTTGCATACCTGCGTCGCCGCGCGGCAACGCGAGCAGGTGGTGGCTGCACTGGCTGCGCCGTCGACACGCTGGGTGACGCTCACCGTCACCGAAAAGGGCTATGGACCTGAGCTGGCAGACTTGCTGGTGGAGGGCTTTGCCGCTCGCCGCGCCGCAGATGCCGGTGCCATCACCGTGGCTTCATGTGACAACCTCAATGACAACGGCGGCAAGTTGCAGGCGCTGTGCGTAGACCATGCCCAGCAAGTCGATGATTCGTTGGCTGAATGGATCCATACCCGGTGTTTTTTCCCCAACAGCATGGTCGACCGAATTGTTCCGGCAGCCACAACCGAAAGGCTTCACGAGGCTGCTGAGGCCTTAGGTGTGACCGACAGGTGCGCTCTTGGCACCGAAGGATTCTGGGAGTGGGTTATTCAGAACCACTTCGCCGACCCCTCGGACGCAGCCGTCTTGGCGGGGGTGGGCGTCAAGGTTGTGAATGATGTGCAGCCCTTCGAGCAGGCCAAGCTCTGCATGCTCAATGGCAGCCATTCCGCCTTGGCCTGCATTGGCGCTGTCCTGGGCCTGGCCACCATCAGTGACTGCGTGGCAAAGCCAAACCTGCGCGCGTACGTCCACGCGCTCATCACCAAGGAAATCATGCTGGGGCTTGCGCGACCCCACATCGCAGACTACCGCGACGCCCTTATCGCCCGCTTTGCCAACCCGGCACTCCAGCACAGCGTTCATCAGATTGCGACAGACAACTCGCTGAAAATTCCGCAGCGCTGGCCGCCATCGATCAAGGCGCAATTGTCGCGCGGTGGCGAGGTCGACCATTTGGCGCTGGCGGCTGCAGCGTGGATGCGGTACTGCCTCGGCGAGGACGAGCAAGGCAATACTTATGTACTCAAAGATCCTAACAGTGCCGAGCTGCAGGCGACTGCGCTGCTGCACCGCCACGATGCCAGTGCAACAGTGAAGGCCTTTTTAGGAATGCCCGCAATCTGGGGAAACGAACTGCCAAACAATGCGATCTGGACCTCGCGAGTGACCCATTGGCTAAAGCGCGTTGTGGCGATTGGCCTGGGGCAAGCCATTGCAGAGTTGTCAGGCAATTGAGGTCGGCGACATGCATTAGACACCACCCTGCGGATGCGTTGGGTCGATCCACAGCACGGTTTCCGGTTTTTCAACCGGTTCGATGTCGAGATTCACTGCCACTGCTTGTCCATCACTGCGGCACAACACGCATTCCAGCATTTCGTCGGCGCTGGCATTGATTTCTTGGTGCGGCACATAGGGCGGAACGTAAATAAAGTCCCCGGGTCCGGCTTCGGCTGTGAACTCCAGCGCATCGCCCCAGCGCATGCGGGCACGCCCCTTGATCACGTAAATCACACTTTCCAAGGGGCCGTGGTGGTGGGCCCCTGTTTTGGCATTGGGGTGGATGTGCACGGTGCCGGCCCACAATTTTTCAGCACCCACGCGGGCAAAGTTAATGGCGGCTTTGCGGTCCATGCCGGGGGTCGAGGGGACGTTGCCATCCAGTTGGTCGCCTGGAACGACCCTCACACCATCGTGTTTCCAGTCGGTGTGAGCATGTGGTGTGTTGTGGTCGTGGGGCATGGTGGCTTTCAAAACACTTGGAGAGGGAATAACTTTAGCATCCCTGAAGGGTCAGCAGCTGCGACACGGCTAGCGAAACGTGTTGGCCTTCATGCAAACCTTGCTCTCGCGCAATGTCATTGACAGCGCTGATCACGCCGTGGTGCCAGCCATCTTCGGCGTCCCCGATGCGTGCACTGGTGTGCGCATAGGTCACGGCCATCACGCCAACAGCTTGCAGTAAGCCCAAAGCAACGCGCCCCGCATCGTCTTTGCCGCCACCAGCGTCATTGAACATGACCGCAAAAGGTTTGCTGTCCAAGGCCAATACAAATTGCGCAGCTGAGTTGCCGCCGTGCGAGCCTGTCACCACCACGGTACCGGCCTGCGCCTGTGTGACCAAGGCGATAGAGTCCAGTAATTCCGGAGTGGTCTTCATGGAAGTTGAGAATACTGCATTGGCGAGGGCTTGTCGTTAGAATCAACCCGCGCATGTCCGAAGATAACCAAATACTCATCCCCGAGTCCTTTATGGCGCTGTTCATTCAGCCGGGACGCTATAAACCCAGCGCATCACATGCCGAGGTTTCTGCCCGCTATGAGCTCTGTGAAGACATGGCCAACATGCTGACGGAAACCGCACAAAACATGCAATTCACCTTGGGCATTACCGAGCAAGACGTGCTCATGCAGTGCCTGCGTGGATTGCAAGTGGAGGGGTCGGTGGTGAATTTGCCCGAATCCGATTGGGTGGTGCACCGTTTGGCCGAGTTGCTCAATTGGCCTTTTCCAGAGACTGACCCCGCACAGGGGGCCTGCTTATAGAGAGGACTCACGTTTATTTGAAATCCATTCCAAACGGGCCTGATGACAAATCGGTCCCTTGACTCAACAATTGAAGTCTTTCAATATTTTCAATGAGAATCCTATGTTCAATACACTTGCAAAAAATACGCTTTCAGGAGCATTCGCCATGTCGATTTTAATTTCAACAGCCTTGGCTCAAGCGCCTTCCGATGGGCGCCGCTTTCCGCTTCTGTCAGAAAGTGAAATGACTGCTGCACAAAAGGAGTTGGCCAACAACATCCGTTCGGGACCGCGTGCCTCAGTGCCTGGTTCTGCGGCCAATAGTGCATCACTTGGAAGTCCATTCAATGTGTTTTTGCGCAGTCCGGAACTGGGTGATCACTTGCAAAAAGTGGGCACCTATATCCGATTCAAAAGCACCATGGGCGCGCGTTTAAATGAATTCGCGATTTTGATCACGGCCCGTCAATGGACCTCTCAATACGAATGGTTTGCACACCACCGGTTGGCATTGCAAGCGGGTTTAAGTCCCGAGGTGGCCGCCTCCGTGGCGGAAGGCAAGCGGCCCACAGGCATGAAAGAAGATGAGGAAATTGTCTACAACTTTTGCCACGAATTGCATACCCATAAAAAAGTAAGCGATGCCAGTTACAAAGCCGTCGTGGATAAATTTGGTGAGCAAGGCGTTATGGATCTGATTGCCGTCAATGGCTATTACGTGCTGGTGTCGATGGTGCTGAACGTGGACCGGACGCCGATTCCGGGTGGCGGAGCGTTGCCTTTGAAAGAATTGAAATAATCCTTTCACACAGCAGGTCCAATCAAGCATGACAGAGCCCGATCCACTGGTGACGCCGCAGATCACACAAGCACGAAATCCTCTTCATGGCATCACTTTAGAAGGCATCATCACCGCTTTGGTGGACTGCTACGGGTGGGAGGGGTTGGGGGTTCGCATTCCCGTGCGTTGCTTCACGCATGACCCGAGTATGGGGTCCAGTCTTAAATTTTTACGCAAAACCCCTTGGGCACGAGAAAAAGTCGAGGGACTTTACCTGTTTATGCTGCGCGATGCGAGGCGCTCGCAAACCACTGGAACAAACACATGAACTCCTTCGACGCCATTGAGGTCATGCCTCGCGACCTGAGCGCCTACCGCCAAGGCAATACCGGTGTGGATTACGTGCACCGCTTTGAATCAGGCCGTCCCGGCCCCCACGTGTTGATCAATGCTTTGACGCATGGCAACGAGTTTTGTGGCATGACGGTGGTCACGCATTTGCTCGATACGCAAGTGAGACCCTTGAAGGGCACTTTGACTTTGAGCTTTGCGAATATCGAGGCCTATGAAAGCTTTGACCCGGTCAAACCCTTTGACAGCCGACAAATCGTGCACAACATGAACCGCATCTGGTCGGCCGAGTTGTTGGATGGGGTCGATGACAGTCCCGAGTTGCGTCGTGCGCGGGCCATGCGTGGGGTGGTGACTGCCGCTGACCATGTGCTGGACATCCATTCAACGGCACAGGACGTCGAACCTTTTTGGGTTTACCCCGCTTATGAACGCAATGGCCAGGTGGCCTTGAGTGTGGGCACGCCGCAAATTCATTTGGTCATGCCCAATGGCTTAGGCTCGGGCACGCCCTTGATTCAGTATGGTGCATGGGGCACACCGCACCATCATGGCGCGGCCATGGTGGTGGAGTGTGGTCAGCACTTCAAGAAAGCGACTGGTGATGTGGCGCTGGCCTCAACGCTGGGTTTTCTCGCCCACTTTGGGCTGATCGCTGCGCCCAATCCAGCACCTGCCTTGCCTGCGAAGCGCTTTGAGTTGCTTCAGACCTGCATGATCACTTCGGATGATTTCCGATTTGTCAAACCGGTGAAAGGCTTTGAAGTTTTTCAAAAAGATGAATTGATCGCCACCCAAGGAGAGCAGGAGATTCGGGCCTTGTGTGATGAGTGCACCATTCTGATGCCCGCACGCGAAGCCATTGTGGGCCGTGAAGCGGTGTACCTGGCCAAGCCCATCTAAAGACAAGTAGCTTGAATTCAAGGAGCGAACATGCGCATTGAATCACTTCCTCTCGATCCAGTCACAGTGCAAAAACTTTCGGGTATTACCACGGCAACTTTGACCACAGTTTTGCTCAAGAAAGGCTTACGCAATGTCTGGATAAGAGGCGCAAAACCTTTGAAGCCCGGACAAGCGCGTGTGGTGGGCCGCGCTTTTACTTTGCGTTTTGTGCCTGCGCGTGAAGATCTGGCCACCCCTGCCTCTTTGGGCGCACCCATTTCGACCCGCGCAGCGGTCGAGGCCATGCCAGTGGGTTGTATCGCCGTGGTCGATGCCATGGGCGTGACCGATGCAGGGATTTTTGGTGACATTTTGTGCGCCCGTATGCAAAAGCGCGGAGTGGCTGCTTTGGTGACCGATGGTGTGATCCGCGACATGGACGGCGTTGTGGGCACAGGCCTGCCTGTGTGGTGCCAAGGCACAGCGGCGCCGGCATCGGCCGCCAGTTTGACTTTTGTCAGTTGGCAGGAGCCCATTGCTTGCGGCGGTGTGGCGGTGTTTCCCAACGACATCGTGGTGGTGGACACAGATGGTGCTGTGCTGATCCCGGCCGACTTGCTGGATGCGGTGGTGGAGGCGGCGGTGGAGCAAGAGCGGCTGGAGGGCTGGATCATGAACGAAGTCAACAACGGCGCAGTCTTGCCTGGTCTGTATCCGCCCAATGAAGCCAACAAAGCGCGCTACGAGGCTTGGGCGAAAACGCAGCCTTGATTTTCAGCCCTTCAGCCCTTCAGCCTTTCAGCCTTTCAGCCTTTCAGCACTGAGCCTCCAACGCCCGATTCAGAGTATGGTTTTCTGAACCGCGTGCTCCCACTGGGCCATCAGTTCCTGCGCATAGGCGGGCGGCTTTTCAGGGGAGAAGCGACGTTCAACCCGCCACAATGCACTCAAGGCTTGGGTACTGCTGTAAACCCCTGTGGACAGTCCGGCCAGATAGGCGGCACCCAGTGCGGTGGTTTCAATCACCTCGGGGCGCACCACTTCAATGCCCAGTAAATCGGCCTGGAACTGCATCAGCAAATTATTCACGCACGCGCCGCCATCGACCCGCAGCTCGCGCACCTGCGCCTGACCCGCCAAGGCCAGGTCGCGGCTCATGGCTTGCAACAAGGCGGCACTTTGAAAAGCAATGCTCTCGAGCGCCGCCCGTGCGATGTGGGCCACCGTGCTGCCGCGCGTCAAACCGGTGATAGAGCCGCGGGCGTCGGGCTTCCAGTAGGGCGCGCCCAGGCCGGTGAAGGCGGGCACCACCATCACGCCGCCTGAGTCGGGCACGCTTTCGGCCAGGGCTTGCACCTCGCCGCTGCTTTGGATGGCGTGCAAGCCGTCGCGCAGCCATTGCACCACCGCGCCGCCCACAAACACGCTGCCTTCAATCGCAAACTGCGGTGTGGTGTTGACTTGGGCTGCGCTGGTGGTGATCAGTCCGTTGTGTGACCGCATGCCGTTGTCACCGGTGTGCATCAACATGAAGCAGCCGGTACCGTAGGTATTTTTCACCATGCCAGCGCTGAAGCAGGCTTGGCCAAAGAGGGCGCTTTGCTGGTCGCCGGCCACGCCGCCGATGGGGATAGCATGACCCAGTAAATCAGCCTTGACGTGACCAAAGGTGCTGCTTGAAGGCAGGACCTGAGGCATCATCTTGGCCGGAATCCGCAGTGCCTGAAGCAAATCCGCATCCCACTGGTTGGTGTGGATGTTGAACAGCATGGTGCGCGAAGCATTGCTCACATCGGTGGCATGCACAGCGCCACCAGTGAGTTGCCACATCAACCAACTGTCGATGGTGCCAAACAACAGATCTCCCCGCTCGGCCAAGGCGTGTGCGCCGTCCACATGGTCCAGCATCCATTGCAATTTGGTGCCTGAAAAATACGCATCGATCAGCAAGCCGGTTTTGGCTTGAATGGTCTCGGCCAGTCCCTGCTCGCGCAACAGGGCGCAGGCCGGTTCGGTGCGCCGGTCTTGCCAGACGATGGCATTGTGGATGGGCAGACCCGTCTGGCGGTTCCAAATCACGGTGGTTTCACGTTGATTGGTAATGCCCAAGGCCGCCACGTCCCGGGCCTGAATGCCCGCTGAAGCCAGGGCTTGTTTCAGGGTGCTCAGTTGGGCGCGCCAAATTTCCATCGGGTCGTGCTCCACCCAACCGGGCTGAGGGAAGATCTGCGGCAATTCCTGCTGGGCCTGGGCCACAATGAGGCCCTGTTCAGAGAAAACAATGCTGCGGGTGCTCGAGGTGCCTTGGTCCAAGGCCAGGATGTAAGTCATGTTTCAAATTCGTGTGGTCGGTGAATTGGATTTTGCCGTCAAATGGACTGAAAGGGGGATGCTTTTTTCAAGCAAAATAGCAGCTCTGCATCGTACGGCTTTTCATGAACTTGCTTCCCCCGCTTTTGACCCCTCGCCACCAGCTGACCCTTGCACTGCATGAGTCGCACACAAAAGCGGAGGTTTACGACTTGGCTGTGGTCGGTGGTGGCGCGACAGGATTGGGTGTGGCACTGGACGCGGCTTCGCGCGGCTTGCGTGTGGTGCTGGTGGAGGCTGATGATTTTGCCAAGGGCACTTCATCGCGCTCGACCAAACTGGTTCATGGCGGCGTGCGTTACTTGGCCCAAGGCAATATTGCGCTGGTGCGTGAGGCTTTGCATGAGCGGATGACTTTACTGCGCAATGCGCCGCACATAGCCCAGCCCTTGGCTTTTGTGGTGCCTGCCTACAGATGGTGGGAGACTGCTTTTTATGGCATCGGTCTGAAAATGTACGATGCCTTGGCCGGGGCCACGGGCCTGGGGGCCACGACTTTTTTGACTCGCAGCGAAACACAAAGCGCCTTGCCTTCGGTCCAGCCACAGGGACTGCGTGGCGGCGTTCAGTATTGGGACGGACAGTTCAACGATGCGCAGTTGGCCGTAGCCTTGGCGCGAACAGCTGCCCGCGAGGGGGCGCTGTTGCTCAACTACATGAAGGCGTCGCGATTGCTGTTCACACAGGGCAAGGTCTCGGGCGTGGCTTGCAATGACATGCTGACTGGAAAAGCCTATGCGATTCACGCATGCTGCGTCGTCAATGCCACCGGCGTGTGGGTCGATGCACTGCGTGCGCAGGACGGTCAACACCAGCACATCGTGGCGCCCAGCCAAGGTGTGCACATCGTGGTGGAGGCTCATTTTTTGCCGGGGTCCAAGGCTTTGATGATTCCCAAAACGGGCGACGGTAGGGTGCTGTTTGCGGTGCCTTGGTTAGGCAAAGTGATTTTGGGTACGACCGACACACCGCGCGATGATTTGTCGACAGAGCCCTTGGCTTTTGAAGAAGAAGTTGATTTCATCTTGCGTGAAGCGGCGCGGTATTTGCGCGTAGCCCCTCAGCGCAGTGATGTGAAAAGCATTTGGGTCGGACTGCGACCTTTGGTCAAGCCGCCAGATGACGAGGGTGACAACACGAAAGGCTTGAGCCGTGAGCACACCGTATTGGTCAGCCCCTCTGGGCTGGTCACGGTGACGGGCGGCAAATGGACCACCTACCGCGCCATGGCCAAAGACGTTTTACAAAAATGTGCGGACAGTGGTTTACTCCCGCAGCGTCAAGGACTTACAGATCACTTAACCCTGGTCGGTGCTGAGATGACGCCCATTGCCCCGCAGCCTTTGAGTGCGCCGCAGGGCCTGCATTCCTATGGTTCCGAGCAAAAATGGGTGCAGCAATTGCCGGGACACGACGTGTTCTTGACTGGCGGCTTGTCTGAGGCGATGGTTCGTTTTGCGGCACGTTATGAGTATGCGGTGCATGTTGAAGATGTGCTGGCCCGGCGCTCTCGCCTGCTGTTTTTAGACGCCCGCTTGGCCGCCCAATGGGCACCCCGCGTTGCGCAGATTTTGCAAGAAGAAACCGGGCTGGATCCGGCCTTGGACAGCTTTGTTCAGTTGGCTGGGCAATACCTTTTCCCCCCAACCTGAGGCCGGGTCAGCGCGTGCCGCTGGGTGGAGGGGGCTGTCATGTGCTGGACAGCGCCGGGCACAGCCACCGTGTACGCTGGCGTTTTGCCGCTCACAGGAGACTTTGATGAACGCTCGCGCCCAATTCACCCGCATGCAAGACAGCACCCAGGCCGATTGGCAGGCCATTGCGGGAGAGTTCATGCAGTTCACGCAAACCTTGCCCGATCGTGTGATGGCGCATCTGAAATTGCTCGACGGTGACTACGGCGGCTTTCCGGTAGACCGCTACACCCATTGCTTGCAAACCGCCACCCGAGCCCTGCGCGATGGGCGCGACGATGCGTATGTGGTGTGCGCCTTGCTGCACGACATTGGCGACACCTTGGGTACCTTCAACCACCCCGACATCGCGGCAGCCATTCTCAAGCCCTTTGTGTCTGACGCCAATTTGTGGATGGTGCAGAACCACGGCATTTTTCAGGGCTATCATTTTTTCCACCACCTGGGCATGGACCGGGACATGCGAGACATGTTCAACGGCCATGAACATTACGCGCGCACTGCAGAGTTCATTGCGCTGTATGACGAGCCTGCGTTTGATGCAGCCTACGCCACTTTGCCGATGTCAGAGTTCGAACCCATTTTGCGGCGCGTGATGGCGCAACCCCTGAATTCCATTTACAAGCCGGCATTGGAAAGCTGAAGCACTGCGGGCTTCAGTACCAGAACTCCAGATGCGGATAGGGGTTGATGTCAGTGCGGTGGCGGTAATTGAAATGCACCACCATGGAGATGCGGCGGTCTTCTTTCTTTTTGACCTTGAAGGGTAAGACCACGTGCGGCATGAAGCTGTCGAACACAATCAGATTGCCTTCGTTGTACGGAATCTTGATGCGCTTGGCTTTGGAGTGCGCATGCACACCGTCGGACTTGTAAAAGCGGTCCAGTTCATGGGCCAAATACCGTTCTCGCCAAATGTCCAAATCGCCGCCTCTTTTTTCGGTGTGCTGCGCGGTACGCTGGATCGAGATGACGCAGGAATAAGCCCTGGTGTCGGACTTGAAAATGCTTTCCGGGTACTGGATCAAGCCTTCCGTGTCGGTATGGATGTTGTAAAGATTCCAGGTGGCCAGCTGCAAATTAAAGCCGGTCATTAAAAAGTACTTGGCATCACGGGGCACGATGGGCAGCGCATCGGCCGCCAGCCCTGAATGGGTCAGAATTTTTTGCCCCGCATAGGCAATGATGTCTTCGATGCCGGGGAAGTGTTTCTTTAAAAATCGGTTGTGTTTGGCGGCATACCGAAAATAGCTTTCATTCAGTCCCGCTTCAATCATGCCGTAAAACGCGGCCATTTGACCGTAGTGTGGATCCACATCGGGGCCGAAAATCTTCGGGTACGCAAAGATGGTTTGGGCCCATTGCTGGCACACCTGGGGCTGAAGAAAACCTTCTTCAAAAATGAAATCATTTTGAAATAATTGCTTCATGATTTCGACTCCGGTATGGCCACCAGGGGCGCCAAAGTGGCGTCCTTTCTTAAATTAACAGATTTCTTTGCTTTCTCCTAGCGCGTCGGTCAACACATGAAGGATTTTTGCGCCATGGCCGTGCGCCAGCGCAGCAGATGCGGGTGGCGCTCATCCGGTTTGACTTTGGCAATGCGCGCAAAGTCGACGGCGACCACGGCGGTGATGTCGACGATGCTCAATTGGTCTGCGGCAATGAATTCACGCCCTGCCAGTCGCTGGTTCAGTTCGACAAAGAAGTGCTGCAGTCGCGCCAGGCCCCGCTCGGCCAAGGCCGGGATCTGCGCGTAGTTGACGGGCCCAGGCAGGGCGCGGTCGACCATCGCCGGCGAGGTGTTGCGCAACACTTCGGCAATCGGCATCAAACCTTCAAACTCCACCCGCCACTGCCAACTGGCAATCTCAGCCTTGTCTTGGGGCGTGACGCCGAACATGGGCACTTCAGGAAAGCGCGACTCCAGATAGGCGGCAATGGCGGCATTGTCGGTCAGCACAGCGCCTTCTTCAGTGCGCAGGGCGGGCACCGTGCACTGCGGGTTGATTTGCCGATAAGCCGCGCTCAGTTGCTCGCCGCTGCGCAGATCCACCTCGACGGTGTCATGCGCAATGCCTTTGGCAGCCAACAGCAAACGCGCGCGGCGAGGGCTGGGAGCGGTGGCGCAATCGTAGAGTGTGATCATGCTTTGGGGGCTGCAGCTTGCAGCTTGTCTTGGGTTTGGGTGTCAAAGTCGCTGGCGTCATGACGCTCGTGCAATTGGGTGTTCAAAGGCCCCATCACGCGATTCACCATGCGACCGCGGCGCACCGCAGGGCGTTGGGCGATTTCGTCGGCCCAGCGGACCACATGGGTGTACTCCTGCACCTGCAAAAACTCGCCGCCTTCATACAACTGCCCTTTGGCCATGCCGCCATACCAGGGCCAGATGGCCATGTCGGCAATGGTGTAGTCATCGCCACCCACGTAGCGGCTTTCAGCCAGGCGACGGTTGAGGACGTCCATTTGCCGTTTGACCTCCATGGCAAAACGATCAATGGCGTATTCGATTTTGACAGGTGCATAGGCATAAAAGTGACCAAAACCGCCCCCGAGGTAAGGTGCGCTGCCCATTTGCCAGAACAACCAAGACATGCATTCCGCACGTCTCGCAGCCTCTGTGGGCACATAGACGCCAAACTTTTCGGCCAAGTACAACAAAATCGCGGCGGACTCAAAAACCCGCACAGGCTCTGGCCCACTGCAATCGAGTAAAGCCGGGATTTTGGAGTTGGGGTTGGCGCCAACAAAACCACTGCTGAACTGATGGCCTTCATTGATTCGGATCAACCAGGCGTCGTACTCGGCGCCGTGGTGTCTGAGCGCGAGCAACTCCTCCAGCATGATCGTGACCTTGACGCCATTGGGCGTGGCCAGCGAATACAACTGCAAGGGGTGCTTGCCGCGTGGCAAGTCTTGCTCATGCGTCGGGCCTGCAATCGGACGGTTGATGTTGGCAAAACGGCCCCCATTGGCCTTGTTC
>Ga0209598_10001734_pt1 | contig 17551 bp, 10 predicted proteins | sample M_140807_EF_Meta_FD_187317 | JGI IMG/M metagenome (GOLD analysis project Ga0209598, IMG submission 187317) | Freshwater microbial communities from Lake Montjoie, Canada to study carbon cycling - M_140807_EF_MetaG (SPAdes) (version 2) | ecosystem: Environmental > Aquatic > Freshwater > Lake...
GATCGACGCCTTCATCGCGGCTCGTCTGCCCGCCGGCCTCACGGTCGCGGCTCCGGCCGACCGGCGGACGCTCTTGCGACGGGTGACGTTCGACCTGACAGGGCTGCCGCCGACGCCCGCGGAGACGGAGGCCTTCCTCGGCGATCGCCGCGGCGACGACGAGGCCTTCCGCGATGTCGTCGAGCGGCTGCTGGCCAGCCCGCACCACGGCGAGCGGATGGCGCAGCACTGGCTCGACGTTGTCCGCTACGCCGACTCCTCCGGCTTCGCCAACGACTACGAGCGGGGCAATGCCTGGCGGTACCGCGACTGGGTCGTGCGGGCCTTCAACGCCGACATGCCGTTCGACCGGTTCGTCAGGGATCAGATCGCGGGCGACGAGTTCGATCCCGCGGATCCGGCGCGGGTCGTGGCCACCGGGTTCCTGCGGATGGGGCCGTGGGAGCTCACCGGCATGGAGGTGGCGAAGGTGGCGCGGCAGCGGTTCCTCGACGACGTCACCAACAGCGTGGGCGAGACGTTCCTCGGCCACGCGCTGCAGTGCGCCCGCTGCCACGACCACAAGTTCGACCCCGTTCCCACCCGCGACTACTACGCGATCCAGGCGGTCTTCGCGACGACGCAGCTGGCCGAGCGCGAGGCAGCGTTTCTTCCGGAGGAAAACACCGCCGGCTTCGCGGAGGCCGCCTATCTGGAACGGGCGCGGGCCGACCACGCCGCCGCGCTCGAGCGGATCGACGCCGCGATGCTCGCGGCGGCCGACGCCTGGTTCACCGAACGGGGCCGCGATCCAACCCGCTGGAAGGAGGCGGTCGCGTCCGCGAAAGCGGCCCGCGGCAACGGCGGCGTGTTCGCGAAGGCACGCGACAAGCTGCTCGACGCGGGCGTGCCGGAGGATGAATTTCCGCCGCGGTTCATCGGGCTCGAGCCGGAGCAGATCGGCCTCGAGCGGGTGGCCCGCAAGGGGCTCGAGCGGCTCGCCTGGGAGTTGGACCGGTATCAGCCGGTGGCGCTGGCCGTCTACAGCGGCCGCACGCTCCAGCTGCAGATGAAGACCGTCTTCAGGCCGCTGCGGATGCCGGCCGACCGAATGACCCGGGGCGATCTGGAGGAGACCTGCATTCTCGGCGGCGGCGATCCCTTCTCACCGACGACGCCGGTCGAGCCGGGCGTGCTGTCGGCGGTCGCGGACGCCGGGACGGTGACGATCCCAGCCGAGCTCGAGGGCCGGCGTCGCGCGTTCGCCGAGTGGGTCGCCGGTCCCGACAACCCGCTCACTCCCCGCGTGATCGTCAACCGCGTCTGGATGTGGCACTTCGGCGAGCCGCTGGCTGGCAACCCCAACAACTTCGGCGGGACGGGCAAACGGCCCACGCACCCCGAGCTGCTCGACTGGCTGGCGGCCACGTTCGTCGAGGAGGGCTGGTCGCTCAAGTCGCTCCACCGCCGGATCCTCGCGAGCGAGGCATACCGTCGTAGCACGCGGCACCCCGACGCGGCTGCACTGGCCAGTCTCGATCCGCAGGGGACGAGCCTCGCGGTGTTTCGGCCGCGCAGGCTCTCCGCGGAAGAACTCCGCGACGCGATGCTCGCCGTCACCGGCGAACTCAATCCGGCGGTCGGAGGCATCCCGGTGCGGCCCGAGATCCACCCGGAGGCGGCGCTGCAACCGCGGCAGGTGATGGGCACGTTTGCGGCGGCCTGGACCCCGAACCCGCTCGCGGCCGACAGGCATCGTCGGTCGCTCTACGCGCTCAAGCTCCGCGGCCTCACCGATCCGGCGCTCGAGATCTTCAACGCGCCCGCGCCCGACTTCTCCTGTGAGCGGCGGGATGCCAGCACGGTCACGCCGCAGGTCTTCGCGCTGTTCAACAGCCGGGCCGGCATCCACCGGGCCGTGGCCTTGGCGAGCCGCGCGCTGGCCGAGACGCCCGCCGCCGGCGATGCGGCCACGATCGACCGCTGCTTCGCGGTCGCGCTCGGCCGGCCTCCGAGGGCTGAGGAGCGGGACGCCTGCCTGGCCCACTGGCGGGAGATGGAGGCCGTCGAGTCGCGGGCGGAGTATCTGCGTGAGCCGCTGCCGCTCGAGATCCGCCGGGAGGCCGTCGAGGAGAACACCGGCGAGACCTTCTCGTTCACGGAGCGGCTGCATGCCCACGCCGACTTCATGCCCGACCGGTCGCCTGCCGACTGCGACGCCCGCACGCGGGCGCTCGCCGACGTCTGCCTCGTGCTCTTCAACACCAACGAGTTCGCGTATGTCTACTGACATCGGCCGCCGCGAGGCGCTCTACGGTCTCGGCGCGGGGCTCGGCAGCGTGGCGCTGACGTCGCTCCTGGCGCGGGACAACGCGACGGCGGAAGAAACCACGTCACCGCGACAGCCCGGTGTCCACCTCCCCGCGAAGGCGAAGCAGGTGATCTTCCTGATGATGGAGGGCGGCCCCTCGCACATCGACACCTTCGACCCGAAGCCGGCGCTCGCCAGGCGGCACCTCGAGGAGTTCGTCCGCGAGGGGGAACAGAAGTCGGCGATGCAGAGCGGCCGCCGCTACTACGTGAAGAGCCCGTTCCGGTTCGTGAAGGCCGGGAAGAGCGGGGCCGACATGGCCGAGAACTGGTCGCACCTCGCGAAGGTCGCCGACGAGCTCTGCTTCTTCCGCGGCTGCCAGGTCGACAGCGTCAACCACCCGACGGCGATGTACCAGATGAACTGCGGCAACCGCTTCGGCGGAGATCCGGCCGTCGGCGCCTGGATGAACTACGGCCTCGGCACGATCAACGACGACCTGCCGGGATTCGTCGTCCTCCCTGAGCTGAGCTTTCCGCAGGGGGGCGCCGCCAACTGGTCGAACGGCTACCTGCCGGCGCGGTTCCAGGGCACGCCGCTGCGGCCCAAGGGCGCGCCGATCCTGGACCTCGCGCCCCCGCCCGGCGTGACCCGCGACCACCAGCGGAAGAATCTCGACCTGCTGGCCAGCCTCAATGCGGCGCATGCCGCCGACCATCCCGGCCACGACGAACTGGTCGCCCGCATGCAGAGCTACGAGCTGGCCTACCGGATGCAGATGCAGGTGCCGCGGGCGCTCGACCTCTCCGGCGAGGATCCTCGCACGCTCGCCGCCTACGGCGTGGGCGCCGCCGCGACCGATTCTTTCGGCCGCAAGTGCCTGCTGGCGCGGAAGCTCGTCGAGCAGGGCGTGCGGTTCGTGCAGCTCTACAACGGCACCTGGGACAGCCATGACTTCATCGAGCGGGCCCACGGCAACCTCGTCCGTGGCGTGGACCAGCCGATCGCTGCGCTCATCGCCGACCTCAAGGATCGCGGGCTGCTCGACTCGACGCTCGTCGTCTGGTGCGGCGAGTTCGGCCGGACGCCCGACAATGGCGTGCGGCAGGGCGTGGCCTACGGCCGCGACCACAACCCGCAGGCCATGACGATCTGGCTCGCGGGCGGTGGCTGCAAGGCCGGCCACACCGTCGGCGCCACCGACGAGCTCGGCATGGAGGCCGTGGAGTGCGTGCACCACGTCCGCGACTTCCATGTCACGCTCCTGCGGCTCCTGGGCCTCGACGACAATCGGCTCACCTACTACCACGCCGGCCGCTTCAAGCAGCTCAGCCAGTTCGGCGGCACGGTGATCGGGGAGCTCATCGCCTGACGCCCGGTGGCGGTACGGCGGAGCCGGCGGGCAGACAGCCCCGACGCGGAAAGCCCGGCGACGGTCGTTCCACGAGGAAACGTGATCAACGTCATCCTGCTGCGTCGTCGTTCCGTCCGTGCGGCACGGGTGGCGGCGGCGGCGGCTTCACCTGGCCGCGCCACGGCGCGGATGAGGGCTGTTTGCGGCCGCTGCCCTTCGCGAAGAGCACGGCCACGCCCGCCAGCAGCGAGAGCACGAGCACGATCCAGAAGCGAGCGGGCATCCTGGCTTCCTCGCAACCTGGCTTCCTCGCAGCCGGGCTTCCTCGCCGGTGCTCCGGCGGGATTCGATCGGTCGGCATGAGCCGACCAGTCCTGCGGCGGGAGGCCTTACGGAGTCTCTGCCGCGCTGTTCACTCGTGCGGATGGGCGGCTCCGACCGGCCGTCGCAGGCCCGCCGAACGATGCCATGATCATCCACACCCCGGCGATGAACCAGGCCACGATGATCCAGAAGGTGATGGTCTCGAACACGGCGCGGAATCCAGTCAGGGGTGCGGCATCGCCGCCGGCCATCGACGCCCTAACTGTAGTTCAAGAAACCGGTGGGGGAAGGGATCGTCGCCGGGCCGCCACATTCGGCCTGGACAGGCTGTTTTTCCCGCAAAACCGCCATCGCTGCGGCCGTGGCTCGCCGCTGGCGGTGGCCGGGCTCCGCAGGAGCCATCGTCGCAACCGGTCTTGGCAACCGGTCTTGGGTCTTGGCGACTCTTGGCTGCCAGTCTTGGCCGCCGCGGGGCGGCCAACGCGGTGTGGTGCCGTGGATCGAGCCGGTCGCGGGCGTCGCGACCGATGTCGGGGCCGCCTATGCTCTCGTGTGGTCGGCCGATCGGCCCGCGTTGTCGGCTACACTGCCTTCTGTCACCATCCGTCCGGCGATCTGTCGAGCGTTCATCCAGATCCGTTCGTGTCAGTGCGTGCGTCCAGCGGTCGCACTGTCACCGTCTCCCTTCCCGCCATGCTTTCTCCAGCCGATCGCGACGTCGTCCGCAGCGCGCTGCGGCAGCTGCTGGCGTCGAGCCCGACGTCCGACGTCGAGGCACTCGCTGCCACCGTCGGCCGGCTCGACGTCGCCGAGGGGGAAGTGCTCGTCGCCGAAGGCGATGCGGCCGGGGATGCCTACGTACTCCTCTCCGGTCGTTTCGGCATCTACGTGCGTGGCGCAGCAGCGCGTCTGCAGCTGGTCGACACCGTCCAGGCGTCCGGGGCGCTCCTCGGTGAGCAGGCGCTTTCCAGCGGCAGGCACTTCCGCTCCGCGACGGTGATCGCGCTCGAGCCGGCGGCCGTCGCCGTGTTGCCCGGGGCAGTCTTCGGCTCGACCGTCGCCGCCGATCCGGCGGCGGGCACGGCGATGCAGCGGCAGTCGGTGGAAAACGCGTGGCGGAAGTGGAAGGCGCTCGCCGCCGAGCTTGTGGGTGCCGCTGCGGCCGGCCCCGCCCTACCCCGCCAGTTGCGGACCGGTGAGGTGCTCTTCGAGCCCGGCGATCCATCGACGCACGCCTACTTCGTCCTGTCGGGCACGATCGGCCTCTGGCCGCCAGGCTGCCCGGAGCCGAGCGAGACGATCGGCCCCGGGCTGCTCGTGGGAGAGCGGGGCACGCTGGCCTGTCGGCCGCGGATGCTGCGGGCGGCGGCGCTCTCGTCTGCAGAGGTGCTCGTGATCGACGCGGCCGTGCTGGAGGGGTCGAGCCGGGGTGCGGGGCCGTTCGCCACCATGCTCAGCGGCCTGGCATCCGCCCATGCCCTGCCGACGCTCGGCACCGCCTACCGCTACCTCGCCAACGTCGGCGAGGAGTCGTGCATCGTGACCGACTATTCCGGCTCCGTCGCGGGCCGGGTCCGCGTGCGGCACTTCCCGGCCGGGCAGCGGACGGAGGCGGTGCGGGCCGACGTCGACGCCCCGCGCGACGTCGTCAGCGCGCCGGACGGCTCGGCGACCCTGATGCTCGGCGCGGCGGATCGCCTCGTCGGCCTGTCGGTAAACGGGCCTTGGCCGCATCTGCCCGAGCTGATGTCGCTCCTGCTGCGCGGCGGTGTCGTCGCGGAGTGGCAGCGGCGGGCCTTCGTTGCCACCGGCGGCTGGCTCGCGGAGGCAGCCGTGGAGCGGGCGCCCTCCGGCGCCGAGGTCGTCTGCAGCTGCACGCAGGCCACGTCGGCGGCCGTCCGCGCCGCGACGCGGTCCGCGGCGACCGTCGAAGACCTCTCGCGGCTCACGGGAGCCGGCGGCGTCTGTGGGGGCTGCCGCGGACGGCTCGCCGGGCTGCTCGGCGGCGCAGGATTCGCGCTGTGCCGGGTGAGTATCACGCCGCTGGCGGCCGGGGCCGTGCGGGCCCGGCTCGTGCCGATCGACGACACGCCGCTGCCGATGGCGCGGGTTGGTCAGCACGTCGGCGTCGAGGGACTGATCGACGGTCGGTGGGTCGGGCGGCCCTACACGCTCACGGCGGCCGGCGCAGACGGCTACGAGCTGGGCGTGAAGCTCGAGGTCGGGGGCCTCTTCTCGCGGTGGCTCGCGGCGGCCGACGAGGGCACGGTCGTCCGCGTGCTGCCGCCGCAGGGCGACCTCTGCCCCGATCCTGCCGACCCGCGTCCGCTGGTCTACGTCGTGGCCGGCATCGGCGTCACGCCCGCGATGGCGGCGGTCCGCCGGCTCGCGGATCATCGCCGCGTGATCGTGGTCTACGCGGCGCGGTCCCGCGAGGCGGCCGCCTATCTCGACGAGCTCGCGGCGGCAGCGGCAGCCGGTCGGATCGGCTTCGAGCTGTGGGAGAGCGGCACGCGGGGCAGGCTGTCGGCCGACGCGCTGCGCGGGCGGGTTGCGGCGCATGCGCCGTGCGAGGTCATTCTGTGCGGACCGGCGGGCTTCAACGCCGCGATGGCCGCGGCGGTCGCGGACCTGCCGGGCGTGACGGTCGCCAGCGAGAGCTTCGATCATCCGCTGCGGGGCGAGGGGAGCGTGGGCCGCCCTGGGGGCTGGCGCAGGCGGCCCTTCACGCCGGTCTGCCCGGTGGGCGGAGAGGTGCCGGTGTCGACGACCATGCCCGCCGAGGAGCAGGCCGACCGGTTCCTGCGGCAGTTTTTCGCGGAGCAGCGGCCGGACGATGATCCCGCGCCGCGGATCGCGGAGATGCGCGAGTCGTTCGCCGTCGAGGGCACCTGGCGGATGACGCTCGAGGAGCTGGGATTCGCCGCGCGGGTCGCCTGGCGGAACGCGAGCCGCTGCGTGGGACGGCTCTACTGGCAGGGGCTGCACCTGCGTGACTGCCGCCATCTCGTCGAGCCCGACGCGATGGCCGAGGCGCTCTTCGAGCACCTGCGGTTCGCATTCAATGGTGGCGACATCCGTCCGGCGATCACCGTCTTCGCCCCCGCCGCGGCCGGCCGGCCCGGCCCGCGGATCTGGAATCCGCAGCTGCTCCGCTACGCGGGGTTCAGGCTCCGCTCCGGCCGCCAGGTGGGCGATCCGGCGCAGAACGAACTGACGCGGCGGATCATGGCCCTCGGCTGGGAGCCACCCGGCACCGATTTCGATCTGCTGCCCGTGGTGATCGAGACGCCGGAGGCCGGTCCACGGCTCTACCAGCTGCCTCCCGACTGCCGCCCCGAAGTGCCGATCGTCCATCCCGAGCACCCCTGGCTGGCCGGCCGTGGACTCAAGTGGTACGCCGTCCCCGCGGTCAGCGACATGGCCCTCGACGCCGGCGGAATCATGTACCGCTTCGCCCCGTTCAACGGCTGGTATCTCGACGCCGAGATCGCCGCCCGCAACTTCAGCGACGCCGACCGCTACAACCTCCTGCCCGAGATCGCCGAGCGGATGGGCCTCGACATCTCCAGCGACCGCACGCTCTGGCGGGACAAGGCGCTGCTGCTGCTCGTCGACGCGGTGCTGCGCTCGTTCGACAAGGCCGGCGTGCGGATCGCGGACCACCACGCGGTGGGCCACGAGTTTCTGGAGTTCTGCCGCAACGAGCAGTCGGCGGGCCGGGAGCCCTATGGCCGGTGGATGTGGCTCGTGCCGCCGGTGTCGGCGTCGACGTCGGTGCTCTACCGCGAGCCCTTCGAGGACGTCTCCATCAAGCCGGCCTACCGTTACCAGAAGCCGGCGTGGGAGCAGCCAGCCGCGGTCAACGGTCCGACAGCGCCGCCCTGATCGTCTCCAGCGGCACGCCCAGGCCGAGCCCCGCCGCCACAGCGGCCAGCAGCGCGATCCGATCCGCGTCGCCATCAACGCGGGTGTCTCCAACCTCGTCGAGGGCGATGACGGGCAGACGCGCGTCGCCGTCGGCGCAGACGATTCGACCGCCGTCGATGCCGACGCGACGCACCGTCGCGCCGTGCGCGCCTGCCGCCACGGCGTCGGCCGGGCCCTCGATCAGGATCAGCCGCGCGTCGACCTCGAGGGCCGCGACCAGGTCGGCATCGGTTGCCGCCGGGGCGACGACCGCGCAGGACGGACCCACGGCCCGCAGCAGCGCCCGGCGGGCGGCCTCCTGCGCATCGACCTCGTCCACGCCGGCGGGATTGACCTGCGCCGGCGTTGTGCCGTGCTCGTCGCCATCGAGGAGCACGAGCACGTCGCAGCGGTCGGCCGGCATGCCCTCGGCCACCACCGATCGCCAGTCGAGTTGGAACACCGCGGACTCGATCTCCGGTGACAGGAGCAGATCGCGGGCCGCCTCGGTCGAATCGTGCGGCTCGTCGTCGCAATGCCATCCGGCCACCCACTGGCCGGCTGCGGACGTGAGCCCGGGCACGCGGCCGGCGGCCCGCAGGATGCGTTCCACGAGGCCGGCGGCCTGCACCGCGTGCCGGCCGCAGAGCACGGCGATCGGGATCCTGCCGTCACGGCCGGTGGCGAAGAGCTCGTCCACGATCACCTTCCCGACGGGAACGCCGGGGCCGATCGACGGGTTTGAGTGGATCAGCAGCTGCGGTCCCGCGTTCACCTCGCAGACCTTGGCCCCCTGCTCATGGAGCGGCCGCGAGATGTCCTGGGCGACCAGATCGATGCCGGCGACGTCGAGCCCCACGGCACGGGCCGCCCTCACAGCCGCCGCGGCGATCTCCGGATGCACCTTGGCGAGCACGTCGGGACCGTGCGTGCCCGACCGCTTCACGAGCACCTGCCGGCCCGAATCCGGGACCGCGTCGGGGCCCAGGCCCTGCTGCGCGAGCTCGGTGAGGACCACCGAGTCGACCTTCACCGTCTTGTTGGGCATCGCATCGGACGAGCCGCGGCGCGGATCGTTGCTGTTGACCTGGCTGTCGATCAGCGCGGCGACCGTGCTCTGGCCGTCCCCGGTGACGTAGACGTATTCCCCCTTGGCGCACGCCCGCACCTTCCCGCCGACGACGAGCAGCCGGTGCTCGACGCCCTTCACGTATTCCTCGACGACCACGAGGTCGCTCGACCTGCCCTCGTCGGCGGCGAACGGATACGCCTGCTCGACCTCCTCGCGGCTGGTGAGGTTGAGGAACACGCCGCGGCCGTGGTTGCCGTCGAGCGGCTTGAGGACGAACGGCCCGCCGATCCACTCGGCCGCCGCCCACGCCTCCGCGGCGCTGTCGACCACGCGGCCGCGCGGCACCGGGACGCCCGCCGCCGAGATCAGCCGCTTGGTAAGCTGCTTGTTGCGGGAGATCGATTCGGCGATCACGGGGGTACGGTCGGTCTCGGCCGTCCAGATCCGCCGCTGCCGCGCCCCCTGGCCGAGCTGCACGAGGCTCTGGTCGCCGATCCGCCTCCACGGGATGCCGCGATCCTCCGCCGCGTGCACCATGAGCATCGTGCTCGGCCCCACGCAGGCGTCGTCGGCGATATCGACGAGGTCCTCCCGCATCTCGGCGAGATCGAGCGCGGCTGCGGCGGCATCCGCGACGATCGCCCCCGCGCGGTGCAGGCACTCCGCCGCCAGCGTCGGGTCGGGAGCCTCGATCGCGATGCGAAACAGCGTCGGGTCGCCGGTGGGAATGGCACGGTGGAAGCGGGCCGCGGGCGGCCGGGCGATGGCCTGCAGGGACAGCGCCACCTCGGCGAGCAGCCGCATCCGCACGGCCGCCGTGCCCGCGCCGCATGGGAAGGGGCCGAACACCGCACCGCGCTCGGGGATGGCGGCGTCGATCGCGGCCACCGCCCGTGCGAACGCGTCGGCGTCGTCCCGGCCGTCGCACCGCACGGTCGCGTCGAGCACCGGCACGGCCGCCCAGGCGTTGGGGCCCCAGAGGTGCCGGTGGCTGCAGATGTCCATGTCGGCCTCCGGGGCGGCGGTGTGTCGGGCTGGTGCAGTTCGAGCGGGCATCCGGTCGAGAGGCCGGGATTTTCATCGTCCGCTCGGATCATGGCAATGCCGATATCGACGCCGCGCCGCCAGTCCGGCGTTTGACAGGCCGTCGCCGACGGTCGTACAACCGCGACGACCCCGGCGGGGCGGGGACGCACGACGAAAAGCACTGGAGCGGGACATGCGTGGACGACTCGGGCTGGGGCGATGCGGGGCGGTGCTCGTGGTGTCCATGGTGTTCATGGCCGGCATCGTGTCGGCGGCGGCTGGCCGTGCCGAGACGCCGCTCTTCGACGGCCGCACGTTCGCCGGCTGGGAGGGCGACACCGCCGGCGTCTGGCGGATCGAGGACGGCGTGATCGTGGCCGGCAAGCCTGGCCGGAAGCAGGACAAGAACGACTTCCTCTGCACGACGAAGCGGTACGGCGACTTCGACCTGCGGTTGAAGATCAGGCTCACCGGCACGGAGGGCTTCGTGAACTCCGGCATCCAGTTCCGCAGCGAGCGGATTCCGAACGACCACGAGGTGATCGGCTATCAGGCCGACTTCGGCGCGGGCCACGACGGCGCCCTTTACGACGAGTCGCGGCGGAAGCGGATGCTGGCCAAGCCGACCCCGGAGGTGGCGAAGCAGGCGTTGCGTGCCGGCGAGTGGAACGACTACCGGATTCGCGCCGAAGGCCCGCGGATCCAGTTGTGGCTCAACGGCGTCCAGACCGTCGACTACACCGAGCCCGAGGCAGGCCTGCCGGCCAGCGGCGTGATCGCCCTGCAGATCCACGGCAACGCGGTGTCCGAGGTGAGGTTCAAGGACATCGTCATCGACGAGCTGCCCGCGGCGCGGTGAGCCAGCCGGGGGAGTGCCGCCGGCCGCCGACGTGGTCGGCTGGTGCGGGAGACTGTGGCAGGGTGTGCTGGCGGAGCGGTCAGCCCAGGAGCGCGCGCACGTGCGCCGCGGCGGCGCTGGCGAGGCCCTCCAGGGCGTAGCCGCCCTCGAGCGTCGAGACGAGCCGGCCGTCGCAGTGCCGCGTCGCGATGCCGCGGACGATCCCCGTCAGCGCGGCGAAGTCGTCGTCGGTGAGCGTGAAGCCGCCGAGCGGGTCGCCGATCCGCGAGTCGAACCCGGCCGACACGAGCACGAGGTCTGGGCGGAAGGCGTCGGCCGCGGGCACGAGCAGGTCTCGGAACGCCGTGACGATCTCCGCGCGGCCCGAGCCGGCGGGGAACGGGCAGTTCCGCGTGAAGCCCTTCCCCGGCCCGCTGCCGGTCTCGGAGGCGGCGCCCGTGCCGGGATAGAGCGGGTGCTGGTGCGTGTCGAAGAAATAGACGGATGGATCGGCGTAGAAGATGTCCTGCGTGCCGTTGCCATGGTGCACGTCCCAGTCAGCGATCAGCACCCGCTGTGCGCCGTGCGCCGCCTGGGCGTGCCGCGCGGCGATCGCAATGTTGTTGAAGATGCAGAATCCCATGCCATTCGTCGGCGTGGCATGGTGGCCCGGCGGCCGCACGACGGCGAACGCATTGGCCGCGCGGCCGGTGCAGACCGCGTCGACCGCGGCGAGCAGGCCGCCCGCCGACAACAGCGCGGTGTCGAGCGAGGCGGGGCAGAGCGGCGTATCACCCGTGGAGAGCGACTCCGCGCCCTGGGCCACGTCGCGGCGGGCGGCGGCCAGGTAGTCGGCCTCGTGGCAGCGGAGAACCTCGGCCTCCGTGGCCGGCCGCGGCTCGATCCGCAGGAGGTCGGCGAGGATGCCGTCGGTCCGCAGCCGCGCCTCGACCGCCGAGACGCGGTCGGGCCGCTCCGGATGGCCCGGCCCGGTGATGTGGTCCCGATACCGTGGCGAGAGGACGATGCCGGTCGGCATGCGCGGTTCTCCGTCTTCAGGCGGGGCCGTGCAGGGACGAGGGCCGCAGGAGCGCGGACGAGTGCCTGTCGAGGTGCAGGCGGCAGTCGGGATGCTGCCGCAGGATCGATGCGGGCACCTCGGGCGTCAGCGGCCCTTCGATGCTCGCCCGCACCGCCTCGGCCTTGACGCGGTCGGGCACCGAGCAGATCAGCGTGCGGGCGGCGAGCATCCGTCGCACCGACATCGAGATCGCCTGCGTCGGCACGGCCGCCATGTCTGGGAACCAGCCTTCGCCCACCTGCTGCCGGCGGCAGGCCTCGTCGAGCCCCACCACGAGATAGGGCGCGGTCGTGTCGAAATCGGCCGGTGGGTCGTTGAACGCGAGGTGGGCGTTCTCCCCGATCCCGATCATCGCCAGATCGAACTCGCCCGCGGGCACGAGCGCCGCGAGCCGCCGGCATTCGGCCCGCGGGTCGGCCTGGCCGTCGATCTCGTGAAACGCTGCGGGCCGCGCGGGCAGTTGCTGGATGAACCGCTCGCGGAGATAGCGGCGGAAGCTCGCGGGATGGTCGGCCGGGAGCCCCACGTATTCGTCGAGGTGGAAGATCGTGATCGACGGCCAGTCGATGCCGGCCTCGGCGGCGAGCGTGCCGAGGACCTCGAACTGGGACGCGCCGGTGGCGATGACGAGATTCGCGACGCCACGCTCGCGGCAGGCGGCCCTGAGCCTGTCGGCCGCCTCGGCTGCGGCGGACCGTCCGAGTTCGGGGCGGCCGGGATGCACGGAGATCTTCATGGCGCGTGTCGCTCGCTGGGTCACGGGAGGCGGTAGCGGATCGATCGACACCGGGGGCTACGCGGGGAGCTTCGCCAGCCGCTCGGTCGCGGCCGCCTCGGCCCGCGCCATCATCTCGGCCAGCCGCACCGGACCGCCGCCCCGCCGCTTGCTCTCGTCGGCAGCCTCCATGAAGGCGTAGACCGCGAGCGTCTCTGCCGGCGGCACGGGCGGCTGTCGCGTTCGCATGAACTCCGCGATCGCCACGCCCAGCGGTCGGTAGCCGTCGAAGAGCCCTACCGTCGCAGTGCCCTTCGTGCCGAAGGCGGTGCCGCCGTACCCGCTCGCACCGCGGCGAATGCCGCGAAAGGTGCCGATGCGGCCGCCGCTCCAGACACCGACGGCGTGCTCGAAGTCGGGCGTGCTGGTCCGCGACACGGTCTCGCACGCCGCCCCCATCACGGTGAAGAGCGACTCGCAGCCGTGGATGCCGTACCAGAAGAAGTCCGGGTGCGACGGCTCGGTGGCGCAGGGAGACCAGGTGTCGCAGCCGGTGACGTCGCCGATGGAGCCATTGCGCACCGCCTGGGTGCCGGCGGCGAACCGCAGCGACGACGAGCTGAAGATCGGCACCGACCGCTCCGCGGCAAGCCGGTAGATCGCGATCGTGTCGGCGAGCGAGGCGGCCACCGGCTTGTCGATGAACAGCGGCTTGCCGGCGCGCAGCACCACGGCGGCCTGCTCGAGATGCGGGCCGCCGTCGTTCGTCTCGAGGAGCACCGCGTCGACCCGCTCCACCAGAGGCCCGACGCCGTCCACGATCTCCACGCCGTGCTTCTTCACCGCCTCGGTGTACTCGGGAATCCGCTTCATGCTGGATTCGATCGTGCGGCTGCCGTGAGGGTGCGCCGCGACGACGCGGCAGCCGGGCACGTGCTGCGGGTCGTCGGCGGCGTTGAAGAGCTTGGCGAACGCCGGCGCGTGCGACGTGTCGAGGCCGATGATGCCGAGTCGCACTGGCTGCTGACCGCCGGCCTGCTCCGCGGCGCGGGCCGTCCTCGGCAGGGCCGCCGCGATCGCCGCGATCGGGGCCGCGGTGGCGAGCAGTTTCCGGCGCGGGATGCCGCCGCCGTTCCGTTCGGAAGACATGATCTCACTCCACGAGGCACGGTGACCCGACCCAATAGCGGGCCATTATGACGCCCGACCCTTCGATGCAACTCCTGCGCAGGCGGCTGCTCGGCAATCCGCGGCTCAGGTGAAGAGCTTCGCGATCGGCACGCCGCCGTCGGTGACCGGCACGGGCCGGGCGCCGTCGAGCATTTCGGCGTGCGGCTGGACGCCGAGGGCCGCGAGGATCGTGGCGTGGAAGTCGGGAATACTCACGGCGGCCTCGACCGGTGCCTTGCAGTCGTCGTCGGTCACGCCGTAGGCGCCGCGGTGGGCGAGCCCTCCGCCGGCGAGCACCAGCGAGAACGCGGTGCCTTGGTGGCCGCGGCCGCCGCCGCCGTCGAAGGCGGCGGGCCGGCCGAACTCGGTCGCCACCACGATCAGCGTGCGGTCGAGCAGGCCCTTTTCGTCGAGGTCGGAAATGAGTGCGGCGAGCGCCTGGTCGAGCTCGCGGATGAGCACGTGCTGGTTCAGCTGGCCGTCGTTGTGAGTGTCCCAGCCGGTGCCGTTGACGAAGTTGAGATTCTGCGACACCTCGATGAAGCGCACGCCCGACTGCACGAGCCGCCGGGCCAGCAGGCAGCGCTGGCCGAACTCGCCGCCATACTCGTCCCGCAGGCTGCCCGGCTCCTCGTCGAGCCGGAAGTGCCGCATGAAGCCCGGTCCGGCCAGCCGCAGGGCGTCGGCCTGGGCTTCGAGGTATTCAGCCGGCACCGAGCCGTCGGGAAAGCGCTGCTGCAGCGGCGCGAGCAGCCGCTGTCGCGCGGCGGCACGATCCTCGGTGACGTCGGCGGGCCGGGTGAACCCGGCCGGTCCGGTCTTCGTGTCGACCAGGTAGACGAATCCCGCCTTCGCGCCGAGGAACCCCGGGCCGCGGCTGACGTTCGGGTAGCCGACGAGCATGTAGGCCGGCACCGCCGGATCGGCGGCCCCGCGCTGGTGGGCGACGATGCTGCCGATCGACGGATAGATCGTGCTGCCGCTGATCATGCGGCCGGTGTGGACGAGGTTCGTGGCGAAGGCATGCTCGTCGACCACACGGTGGTTCACCGTGCGGACGGCGGTCACCCGCTCCATCAGCCGTGCGGTGCGGGCGAGGTGTTCGGTGACCTGCACCCCCGGCACGGCCGTGTCGATCGCGGGGTAGTAGCTGCCGCCGCGGGGCGGCTTCGCCCTGGCGTCGCCCAGCGGCTTGGGGTCGAACGTGTCGACCTGCGCCATGCCGCCGCCGAGCCAGATCATGATGCAGTGCTCGGCCTTACCCAGCAGCGGCGCAGACTGCTCCGCTCCGCGGGCGAGCGTCGCGGCGACGGCGGCGGCCGACGTACCCAGGAAGGCACGACGGCCCACATGGGCCGCCACGCGGCCTCGGGAGCGTGCTGATGAAGCGTGTGTCATGGTGACCCTCACGGCCTGTAGAGCATTTCAGGGGCGTTGACGAGCGTCCAGATCAGATCCTCGCACCGCTGTCGCCACTCGGCGTCGAGCCGCCGGGTCGGTGGATCGCCGGCCAGGGCCGCCGTCAGCATCCGCTCCTTCTTCGGGCTCGACTCGAGCTGCAGGTGGTTGGTCCAGGTGACGAGCGGCGGCGGCGCGTGCGGCCGCGGCGTGGGGGCGGCGTCTGGGACCATACGGCTCTGGAAGCCGCTCCGCAGATGCCCTGCGTGGAGTTCCAACTCCGCGGCCGTCGGCTTCCGCGTGAGCAGCCGCATGTAGAGCTCGTCGACGAGCGCCTCGGGCGTGGCAGCCGCGACCGCCGTGGCCGTGAGCGGATGGTCGTCGCTGAGTCGCACGACCCAGGTCGTGAGCGTGCCATTGGAGAGGATCGCCGGCTGCAGGGCGTTGGCCGCCGTGTCGCGAACCGATGTCGGGTCCTGCCGCGCCCCGCGCCAGCCGAGGGCTGTGAGTACGTCGGCGACCGCCTGCAGCCGGGGCAGCGACAGGCTCGGCCGATCCCGCTCGTTGGAGAGAGACGTCAGCATCCAGGCCCGGGTCGCGGTGCCGAGATCGACCGCGTTGGCGACCTCGCGGCGGCCGTTCAAGTCGAGGCAGATCCGCTCGAGTTCGACCGGCTTGCCGGTGGCCGCGATGAGCGAGTCGACCACCTGCTCCGCCCAGAGGCGGCGGGGCTCGGCGGCCGCGTAGAGCGGGTCGGCCAGGGTGAGCGACGGATCGACGGCCCGCTGGTAGGCGGCGGACGTGAGGATCAGCCGGGCCAGCGGCTTCACACGACAGCCCCCGCGGACGAATTCACGGCCAAGCCAGCGGAGCAGCTCGGGGTGCGTCGGCCTCCCCTTCTCCCAGTCGTCGAGCGGCTCGACGATGCCGCGGCCCATGAACCGCGCCCAGATCCGGTTGGCGACGACCTGCGCGAACCGCTCGTTCTGCGGCGAGGTGAGCAGGAGCGCCAGTCGATCTCTGGCGGCCATGTCGATCGGCGGCTCGGGCTTCTTGGCCGGCTTCGCCGCGGCGTCCTTCGCTTTCCCGTCGTCTTTCTTGTCAGCGGGCTTCTCCGTCGGCTGCGCCTGTGCGGGAGCTTGTGCGGAAGCTTGTGAGGCGACCAGTGTGGCAGCTTGTGTGGCAGACTGGTCGGCGACGTCGGCATCCGACGGCGGCAGGCTCGCGGCCGCGGGCAGTTCGCTGGACTGCGCCACCGCCGGATCCTCCACGCCCAGCGACGCGAACGGCCACCGCGGCGGCACGCTCGTGCCGGGCTTCAGCGTGACCTCGATGAGCGGCGTGCGGCCGCCGGCGTGCAGCTTCACGGGATCGACGCTGCTCGTCGTCGGCACGTCGAGCGGCCTGCCCGCGAGCATCGCCCCGAGCTGGAAGAGCTGCTCCTGCTTGGCCGATCCGGCGGGGGCGTCGTGGCAGCGGGCGCACTTCGTGTCGATGCCGAGAAACGCCGCCGACAGGATCGTGCCCTTCGTCGCGTAGGGCGAGTCATTCTGCGACGCCATGCCGAAGCCCGCCGGCCCGCCGGCGACCACGCTCCCCTGCTGGCGGACGAGCTGCGTCACCATGCGGTCGACCGGCAGGTCGTCAAGGAGGCAATCGTGCAGCCACCGCCGGAAGGGGCCGGTGTTGTTGAGCGTGGGATTGAGGATGTTCGGATTCTCGGCGAGCAGGTCCTGCCAGAGGGGCATCCAGTGGTCGGCCCAGCGGTCGTCGGCGAGCAGCCGGTCGATGAGCAGCGTCCGCTTGTCGGGGGAGGTGTCGGCGAGAAAGTCGCGAGCCTCGGCGGCAGTCGGCGGCACGCCCACGGTGTCGAGCATCACGCGGCGGATGAAGCCGAGATCGTCAACGGGGGCCGCGATCTCGCGCCGCACGACCCGGATGGCCGGCCAGACCGCGCCGTCGGCGATCCACCGGTCGAGGAGCTGCGTCTGCGCGGCCGTAAGCCGCTCGCCGGTCGGCGGCATCCGCTCCTCGGTGTCGTCGGCCCAAACCCTGCGGAGGAGCTCGCTGCCCTGCGCATCGCCGGGCACGATCGCCGGCCCGCTGTCGCCGCCCGCTCGTGCCGCTGCCGGGTCGTCGAGACGCAGGCCGCCCTTGGCCCGCGGGCCGCGATGGCATTCGAGGCAGCGGCTCTCGAGCAGGGGCTGGATGTCGCGATGGAAATCGACGGCGCCCGCCTGCGCCGCGGCGGTCGCGGTGAGCGCGTCGGCGAACCTGGCCAGCACGAAGGCGTCGATGGGCGTCTTCACGTCGCCGCCCTGCGGCACGTCGGGCACCGGCACGGCCGGCGTCGAGTCGAGCCACGCGCGGGCCG
>Ga0209598_10001736_pt1 | contig 17527 bp, 14 predicted proteins | sample M_140807_EF_Meta_FD_187317 | JGI IMG/M metagenome (GOLD analysis project Ga0209598, IMG submission 187317) | Freshwater microbial communities from Lake Montjoie, Canada to study carbon cycling - M_140807_EF_MetaG (SPAdes) (version 2) | ecosystem: Environmental > Aquatic > Freshwater > Lake...
CGAATCATTGTGGCTTTTGCAGCAGGTGGCCCCGTCGATGCCATGGCCAGAACTTTGGTCGAACCGCTTGGACGCGCACTTGGCAAAACGGTGATTGTTGAAAACAAGCCAGGCGCGAGTGGTGCCATTGGTGCCAATGAAGTTTTGAAGTCTGAGCCTGATGGTTCAACGCTGTGGCTGACCAGTGTGGGTGCTGCCGCCATCAATCCAGCCTTGTTTCCAAAGTTGGCCTACAGCATGCAAAAAGACTTTGCGCCTGTGTCATTGGCTGCCAACAACGTAGAAGTGTTTGTCGTCAATGTCAACAACCCCGCCAAAGATGCGCTTGAGTTTATGGCCGCTGCCAAAGCCAAAAAAGAACCCGTTGCCATTGCTTCTTCAGGCAAAGGGAGTATTCCGCATCTGGCACTTTTGCAGTTGGAATATTCAACGGGCATTGACATGCTTCATGTACCTTATAACGGCATGGCGCCTGCCTTGAACGATTTGTTGGGTGGTCAAGTGAGTGGTTTCTTTGCGGATGTGCCCGCTGTCATGGCGCAAATCAAAGGCGGCAAATTGCGTGCCATCGCCGTCAGTAGCCCCAAGCCCTCGCGCTCATTACCTGGCGTCCCCACCGTTGCCGAAAGCGGGTTTCCGGATTTCTCGGCTGGCTCTTGGTTTGGCATGCTCGCGCCCAAAGGTACACCTCAAGCGATTATCGATAAGCTGAACAAAGAAGTGAACCTCGCGATGATCCCACTTGAGCATCGCTTTATTCAAGAGGGTGCTGACCCTGTCGGGGGCACTGCCGCTTACTTTCAAGACTTTATTCGTACAGAACACCTTAAATGGAAGAAAGTCGTGATTGATTCAGGTGCGATCCCGCGTTAAGGAAATTAGCATGCCAAACATCGTGTTGAATCACACTCCGCGCATCCTCTTGTCTGACAAAACAGCACTCGAGCTTGCACCACAAATGAGCGATATTCTTGGGCCCTCGGGCTATCAGCGTGTCAGTGCCGCAGACATACACGCTGGCACACAAGACTTGGATTTCTGTTTTATTTCGCGCGACATCACTGCGGGCTCAACCAAGCATCAAATTGAGGCCAGTACACAATATGTGTACGACGCCCTGCTCAAATCCAAAACACTGCAGTGGGTACATGTGCACTCTGCGGGCGTTGACCGACAAGTATTTCTGGATTTGATGGCGCGCGGGGTGACCGTCACATCGTCTTCAGGTGCGAGTGCAAGCTTGGTGGCTCAAACCGCTTTGACGGGATTGCTATCACTCGCGCGACGCTTTCCGCAGCTCGCCGCCGCACAGCGTGCCCATGTCTGGGCGCCGTTTATGAAAACCGGTCTGCCGCCCGACCTCGAAGGTCAAACGGCAACGATCGTAGGCTGGGGCCCCATTGGACAAAAACTTGGCGCTTGGCTGACCGCAATCGGTTTAAAAATCATTGTGGTGCGTCAATCGGCCACGTCACTCATCGAGAACACCCGCGTCGTGAGTTTTGACGGCTTCCGTCAAGTCTTGCCAGAAACCGACTGGCTGGTCCTTGCGTGCCCGCTTACCAAACAAACCACTAACTTGATGAGCAGAGACGCGCTAGCCCTCATGAAGCCCGGTTCGCACATCGTGAATATTTCACGGGGCACCGTGATTGACGAACCTGCCATGATCGACGCCTTGCAAAAGGGGCACTTAGCGGGCGCCTACCTTGACGTGTTTGCGCAAGAACCGTTGCATGTCGACTCGCCATTGTGGGATATGCCGAATGTCATTTGCACGCCACACACCTCTGGGTTTTCGGATGCAATCTTGCACCGCATGGCGCAAAAGTTTATTGAAAATCTGGGCTACTGGAAGCGCGGCGAACCAATGATTAACGTGGCTTCGCTTCGCTAAACTCGATTTGACGTACAATTGCTGCACGGCACAACGTTCCAGTCCTCGTGCCGCTCTAAGCCCCAACACTGTGGGCGCTCGCCTCAAAGGCGTTTTTACTCCCTGTTCGTCTGCCCCGATTGGAGCCCGCACCCTGTGCAGGCCGGCATGACGATGGAGCTGTTCTCTTGTCTACTACGATGACTTTTGCTGACCTCGGGTTGGCCGATCCCCTTATGCGTGCGATTGCCGATGCCGGCTACACCGTACCCACTCCTATTCAAGCACAAGCGATCCCGCGCGTGCTCGCGGGCGGCGACCTCTTAGCCGCAGCGCAAACCGGCACGGGCAAAACGGCGGGCTTCACGCTACCTATTTTGCACATGCTGCTCGCCAAACCCCTCGAAGCGCGCAAAGCTGGGCGCCCTCGCGTGCTGATTTTGACCCCCACCCGCGAACTCACCGCGCAGGTTGAAGAGTCGGTCAAAACCTACGGCTGCCATACAAAAATCTCGTCAATGGTGATTTTTGGCGGCGTCAACATCAATCCGCAAATTTCTGCCTTACGCAAGCCGATTGATATTTTGGTCGCCACCCCTGGTCGCCTGCTCGATCACTGCCAACAACGCACCGTTGACTTGTCGGGTGTTGAGATTTTGGTGCTCGACGAAGCCGATCGCATGCTCGATATGGGCTTCATTCGCGATATCCGCAAGATTTTGGCCTTGATGCCGCGTCAGCGTCAAAATCTGCTGTTTTCAGCAACCTTCTCAGACGAAATCCGCGAGCTCTCAAAAAGTGTTTTATCAAACGCCACTGAAGTCTCGGTTGCCGCTCGCAACACGACGGCCGAACGCGTTGATCAAACTGTGTATATGGTGGATCAAGCGCACAAGCGCGACATCCTAAGCCATATCATCAGCGAAAGTGGCTGGCATCAAGTGTTGGTCTTTACACGTACCAAGCATGGCGCAAACCGTTTAGCTGAAAAACTCGTCAAAGACGGCTTGTCGGCCTCGGCCATTCATGGAAATAAAAGTCAGGCTGCACGCACCCGCGCCCTCGATGACTTCAAAAAGGGTAAGGTTGCCGTGTTGGTCGCCACCGATATCGCCGCGCGCGGTCTCGATATTGATCAACTGCCTCAGGTCGTGAACTTTGAACTACCCAATATCCCCGAAGATTACGTGCATCGTATTGGTCGTACGGGTCGTGCAGGCGCGGCAGGTTCTGCCATCTCTTTAGTCGACTCGAGCGAGATTAAATACCTCAAGGCCATCGAACGCATCATCAAAAAAACGATCCCTCAATTGCCCGCACCAACCGGCTGGACAGCATCGCCACCCTCACCCCACGGTGCCGACGACGAAGCCCGTGCCGAAGGCCGGCGCGATGGTCAGCGTCGCCCACAGCAGCGCTCAGCCCGCCCAAGCGGCTCAGGTGCCGGGGCACGCCCGGCGCGCTCAGGTCAAGGCCCTAGCAGTGCACCACGACGCGATGCGCAGGGCGATAACCGCTCGGCAACACGTCGTGACGCACCGGCCGCAGGTGCGCGCGTACCCCATAGTGCCGGTGGCGCGGTCAGAACCGGTACAGGCATGGGTGCTGGCGCACGTACCGGGTCGCGTACCGGTACACCAAGTGGCTCAGCGCCTCGCAGCGCCAGTGGCGACCAAGCAAATCGCCCTCGTCGTCCAGCTCTTTTCAACAAGTAATTTGCACGCACACAGGCTGGCTGCGCCAGCCTGTAAAATTCGCCATCATGAGTATTCAAACTGAAGTCGCGCGACGCCGAACGTTCGCCATTATTTCTCACCCTGATGCCGGTAAAACGACGCTCACCGAAAAGCTGCTGCTTTTTGCGGGTGCGATCCAGATCGCCGGTAGTGTCAAAGCACGCAAGGCTTCGCGCCATGCGTCCTCTGACTGGATGGAGATCGAAAAGCAGCGCGGTATCTCGGTCGCATCCTCTGTGATGCAAATGGAATATCGCGATTGCGTGATTAATCTGCTTGATACCCCGGGCCACCAAGATTTTTCTGAAGACACCTATCGTGTACTCACCGCGGTTGACGCGGCACTGATGGTGATTGATGCGGCCAACGGGGTCGAACCACAAACGATCCGTTTGCTGCAGGTCTGTCGCGCCCGCAATACCCCCATCATCACCTTCATTAACAAGATGGATCGCGAAGTCCGCGAACCGCTTGAACTGTTATCCGAAATCGAACAACATATTGGCATGGATGCTGTGCCGTTTTCGTGGCCCGTCGGCATGGGCAAGGCCTTTGGCGGCGTGTTTGATATCCAACGCGATCGCATGCGTTTGTTTAAATCTGGGCAAGAGCGTCGCAACGATACGGGTGACGACTTTATCGACGGGCTCGACAACCCAGAAATTGCCAAGCGCTTTGGCAGCTCTTTTGAGCAAGCCAAAGGCGAGATCGAGCTTATCCAGGCGGCAGCGCCTACCTTTAATCCTGCCGCCTTTTTAGCGGGCAAACAAACCCCCGTGTTTTTTGGTTCTGCAATTAATAATTTTGGCGTGCAAGAAGTACTCGATGCGCTTGTCGATCAGGCGCCCCCACCGGGCTCACGTCAAGCGCTTGAGCGCGTGGTACACCCCGAAGAGCCAAAGTTCACTGGCGTGGTCTTTAAAGTACAGGCCAACATGGATCCGGCTCACCGTGATCGTGTGGCCTTTGTACGCGTCAGCTCAGGTAAATTTGAGCGTGGCATGCGGCTCAAAGTGTCACGCAACAATAAAGAGATTCGCCCCAATAACGTGGTGTCATTTTTATCGCAACGCCGCGAGCTCGTTGACGAGGCCTACGCAGGTGATGTGATTGGCATCCCTAATCATGGCATTTTGCACCTGGGTGATGTCTTAACCGAAGGCGAGGCTTTGCACTTTACGGGTTTGCCATTTTTCGCCCCCGAGCTTTTTCAGGCAGTCGAAACCAAAGACCCCTTGCGTACCAAACAACTGCGTACCGGGCTTTTGCAACTTGGCGAAGAGGGTGCCATTCAAGTGTTCAGGCCGTTGGTGGCAGGAGGCGCACTGCTACTGGGTGCGGTTGGCCAGCTGCAGTTTGAAGTCGTTGCCCATCGCCTGCAGGCTGAGTACGGCGCCGAAGCGCGACTGATGCCTTCGCGCTACAACATGGCGCGCTGGGTCACCGCCGAAGACCCGAAAGAGCTGCGCAAATTCATCGATGCTAACGTCTCAAACATCGCCTATGATGTCGTCGAAGCACCGGCGTTTTTAGTGAGCTCCACCGCTCAGTTACGCGTCGCCGAAGAGCGCTACCCGGCGATTCGTTTTCACGCCATGCGCGAGCATGGCGGTCAAGTGTTTGCCGATAAAGTTTAATCCTCGCCCCTCAGAGATCCCTTATGTCCTGGCGTGTCTTAATTGTCTTTTTAGTGCTTGCCGCGGTTGCCTCATGGCAGGGCGGCGTGCAATTAGGCAATTGGCTGGTGACGCGCGCACCCGATACCGTTGCCTCGGTAGCCGACAAAGACAACAAAACCTTAAAGTTCGACGCTCTCGGTCGTCCAATCACCGCCCAACCACCGCAGCCTCGTATTGATGGCACCTTAGGCGTACCGCGCGAACTCGATCCAATTGAGTGGGCGATTGAAGCCGTTACAGCCGAGGACTTTGAAACGGATCCGAACCGCATGAAAGTTGAGGGTGACGATGATGATGACGAGGGCACAGCCAGCGAAGGTTCAGAAACCGCAGACGCCAGACGCTTAGCGCGAAATGCGAAAGAGCGCTCTGACAACCCAGCAAACTCGGCGGGCACTTCAGACTCTGCAAGACGACCCGCTGCGCCGCCGGTACCGCCTGGTATCACAGTTTCAGTGATTTCGTGGCAGCAATCACTTAAACAAGAGCTTGAACAGTGTGCCAAGGTGGGCTTTTTTCAACGCCCAACCTGCTTACAAAACGCGCGCAACAAGTTCTGCGCGCCAAACGAGGCCTGGGGTAAAGCCGCTGATTGCCCACCACGTCAGCACGAACAACTCACCGGCAACTAACGAGCACCCGCCTGCGACTTGCGCAATGGCGCCGTCGGAATACGCAACAGTTCTCGATATTTAGCCACCGTACGCCGCGCAATCGTGATGCCATCTTGGTCAAGCAAACTCACAAGCTGACTATCCGACAGCGGCTTTTTGCGATCTTCGCTAGTAATCAATAGTTGAATGCGTGTTTGTACCGCGGTTGCCGACGTAGCCTCTTTGCCCTCGGTAGTGAGCCCCGTGCTAAAGAATCGCTTGAGTTCAACCGTCCCGTGCGGCGTCAACATAAATTTTTGCGTGGTGGCTCGCGAAATCGTCGACTCATGCATGCCAATCTCAGCAGCAACGTCTTTAAGAGTCAGTGGCCGGACTGCCCCCCAACCACTTGAAAAAAACGCTTGCTGATGAGCAACGATCACCTGCGACACTTTCAATATCGTTTCAAACCGCTGCGCCACATTTCGAATCAGCCAACGCGCCTCTTGCAACTGCCCATGCAGCGCCGTATGCGCGCCGCTACGCGGGCTGCCTAACGCTTCGGCATACATTGCATTGACCCTGAGCTTGGGCATGACAGACTCATTGAGTGACACCACCCAGCCCCTGCGGGTTTTTCGAACCAACACATCGGGCACAGCAAAGTCTGCAGCGGGTATGTTCCAGGCACTCGCCGGCCGAGGATTCAGTTTTACGATCAACGCATGCGCGCGATTAAGCATCTCGGCGTCGCATTGCAGTGACTCACGTAGCTTGAGCATATTGCCGGTTGCTAACACCGCCAGATGGTGCTGGCACACCGTACGCGTCAAGGCAAATAGCTCTGGGTCTTGCAACGCTTCAAGTCGCTTGGGGTCGCCGAACTGAAGCTGTAAGTCTAAGCACTCACCCAGATCGCGGGCACCCACACCTGGCGGATCGAACGACTGCAGCATTTTTAAGGCGCAACGAAAATCGTCTTCGTCCAGGCCGAGCTCTGGGTTCATCCAGCTGGCAATTTCGTCCAGCGGCGATGCTAAAAACCCATCATCATTCAGCTCATCAATCAACAATTCGACAATCGCCGCATCGCGCTTGCTTAAACGCGTCAGGCCTAACTGTTCAAGCAAATACTCTCGCAAGTTACTTTCGCGAGCTGCCTCGGGACGGTCGGTGAAGTCATCGTCGCGCGAACCACGTGATTCTGACGAAAATTCGCTTCGGTCGCGTTCGGGCTCACGCTCTGAGGCTGGGGCGTAATCGGTATTGGCCTCGGGTGTTGCGTCCTGACCACGATCGGCACTGCTTTGGGTCGAGTCAAATTCTGCGCTCTCTTGCCCAACCCGTAAACTCGCCGCCGCGCCTCCTGGCTCGTACAATGGCGTGCCCTCTTGCTCTAAGAGGGGGTTTTCAGCCAAAGCCCGCGCAACTTCGGCCTCAAGATCCAGCGTCGAAAGCTGCAGCAGCTTGATCGACTGTTGCAGCGCGGGGGTCAGAGTCAACTGTTGACCCTGACGAAGCTCGAGAAAATTGCGACTCATAGGTACAATATTTTGCATGATGAATCGACCTAGCACCACTTCGCAACACAAAGACACCCCTTTACTGGGCAGCATCCTGTTGCGGTTGGCACTACCGCGCCTGTTGACGCGGATAGTCGTCATTCTAGCGGCTATCGCCTTAGTCATTTATTGCGCGCAACGTATTATGCAGTCGGGTAAAGCTTGGCTTGATTTTGCGCTCAAACTGACGGGGCTGTCTGAGATTCTTGGCAAGACCGTCATCGACTTTGTCATTCAGTATCAAAAGTATTTTTGGTGGTTTGTGATTCTGATCTTGATCTTGATCACGGTCAGCTGTCTGATCAGTTACTTACGCAGCAGCCTAAAGCGTGGTCGTGCAGCGCTCGTGCCGCTCGGTGATGTGCGCAAGCTCTGCGCTCAACTCAGCCCGGAAGGCCTGGATATTTTGAATTGGGTCTGGAAAGATCAGACTCAGCCTGTGACTGTTGGGATTTTACAAACCGTACTCAGCCAGCGCACCAGCGGGCGGGCACGCAAACTAGCCTTAGCGCGGGCGCAGCAGCTCGAACTCCAGTCTGCCCTGCAAAGCCGGCCGGTTAACACCCCGACCACGGCTGTCCCAACACTCGATTTGCCGCCCGCCAACGCGGCTGGTCAGCGCGAACCCACCATGTTTGCCTAGCCTGCTCAATCACTGGTCAAGTTCTGCTCCAGCATTGCTCAAGCGCCACGTAAGCGCCCGCCGCGCTTGCGTTTCAAGCCAATTTATGTTCGACTAGAGGGTATGAACACGCTTGCCACAGGCTTCGCCTGCCCTCAAACACACTGCTCGGCCAATTTAGGTCGCGGTTTGGTCGTGTCTGGCAACCGTGCTGGTGCTCTAGGGCTGCTATCGCTACTACTAGCGATCGGTTGCCGGGCCTAGTGCCCGTGGCAGTCCGGCAACCAACCGCCACCCCAGCTATAGCCTTCCTCAAAAATTTTTAGATTTAATCCAAACCCTGGCGTGTTACGCCATCGATGAGTCCAGGTCGTACGTACCGTCTCATCGCTTAAACAGATTTAAGGTTAATCATGCTTTCGAATCCCGCCACAAAATACATCCCGTTCAAGCCCTTCGAACGCGATTTTTCAGAGCGCACCTGGCCTACTAAAAAGATCACTCACCCACCGATCTGGATGAGCACCGACCTGCGTGATGGCAATCAGTCGCTCATCGAACCGATGAGTGTTGAACGTAAACTGCGCTTTTTTGAATTGCTGGTCAAAATCGGCTTTAAAGAAATTGAGGTTGGGTTTCCATCGGCCTCCCAAACGGATTTTGATTTTGTGCGCAAGTTGGTCGACGACAAACTCATCCCAGACGATGTCACGATTATCGCCCTGACCCAAGCCCGCCCTGAGTTAATCGAGCGCACCGTTGAATCGGCCGCTGGTGCCAAACGCGCCATGATCCACCTCTATAACGCCTGCGCACCCGGCTTTCGACGCATTGTCTTCAACATGAACCGGCAAGAAGTTAAACAAGTTGCCCTTGAGGGCACGCAGTGCGTGATGGATTGCATGGCCAAGTATCCTGAAACACAGTGGCTGTACGAATATTCTCCTGAGGTCTTCAGCACCACCGAGCCCGATTTCGCGCTTGAGGTTTGCAATGCAGTCACTGCCCTGTACAAGCCCACCCCACAGAAAAAAATCATCTATAACTTGCCGGCCACGATTGAGGCCACCACGCCAAACATGTATGCCGATCAAATCGAATACATGCATAACAATCTGCATCAGCGTGATTCAGTGATTGTCAGTTTGCATCCGCACAACGATCGCGGCACGGCGGTCGCAGCGGCCGAGTTAGGCCTGATGGCTGGCGCAGATCGCGTCGAGGGTTGTTTGTTTGGTAACGGCGAACGCACAGGCAATGTCGACCTGGTGACTTTGGCCTTAAACCTCTACACGCAAGGTATCCACCCCGGCCTTGATTTTTCAGATATCGACGAAGTGCGTCGCTGCGTTGAATTTTGTAATCAGTTACCTGTGCACCCACGCCATCCGTATGCCGGTGACTTAGTGTTCACCGCCTTCTCAGGTTCGCACCAAGACGCGATTAAAAAAGGCTTTGCGGTACAAAAAGCCGATGCCATCTGGGAAGTCCCATACTTGCCGATCGACCCAGCAGATTTGGGGCGTAGCTACGATGCTGTGATTCGGGTCAACAGCCAGTCTGGTAAGGGTGGTGTGTCATATCTACTCGAACAAGAACACGGCTTAGCCTTACCGCGACGCTTGCAAATTGAGTTCAGCCGCGCGATTCAACGCGTCACCGACGAAACCGGCCGCGAGGTCACCGCTGAAGCTGTTTATACAATTTTCAACGCCGAGTATCTGACACAAACCGAACCCTGGAAGCTCATCAAACACAGCATCACGGGTGATCCAAGCGCGGCCGAAGGCAAGCACTTTACGATCGAGGCTGAGTTCGAAGTCGACGGTGTACGTCGTGTGCTGAAAGGCACGGGCGACGGTGCGATTTCTGCGTTTGTGGATTGCTTGGGGATTCCAGTTCGCGTAATGGATTATCACGAGCATGCAATTGGTATTGGCACCGACACACGCGCGGCTTGTTATGTTGAGGCGCGCATCGAAGAGGGTGCAACAGGGTTTGGGGTGGGCATTGATCGCGATATCGTGACGGCGTCTTTTAAGGCGGTGCTGAGTGGTTTGAATCGGCATATCAAGGCAAAGTAACGCGGCCACCGTATCTAAATCGCACTTAAAACGGTCAGCGGCAAAAGGTCATCATGTACAAACTGATTAGCGCCACACCAAGTCCCTATGCTCGCAAAGTGAGAATTCAACTTGCAGAAAAAGGCATCCCGTTTGAACTGATGACCGAAGTGCCCTGGAACACCGACACGCAAACGCCACGTTACAATCCGCTTGAAAAATTACCCGTGTTGATCTGCGAAGATGGCTCAAGTGTGTTCGAGTCGCGCTACATCAATGAGTGGATCGAGTACAAGCATCCAAACTCTCCGCTGTTTCCAAAAGATGTGGACGGGATCTTAGCCGTCAAGCGCTATGAGGTCATCGCCGATGGTGCCTGTGACGCGCTAGTGCTAATGTTCTTTGAGATCGCCCGAGATAAAGACAAGCAAAGTCAGCCTTGGTTTGACCGACAGCAGCGCAAGTTAGACGGCGCCTTAAGGTATCTATCAGAGTCGATCGGCTCCAAAGAGTTTTGTCACGCTAACACTTTTAGTTTGGCCGACATTGCGGTGGGGACGTTGTTGCGATATCTAACGGTACGCTGGCCTAACAAACCTTGGCGTGAGCAATATCCCAACTTGGCTGCATACTCTGATCGTCTCGAGCTACGGCCGTCCTTTAAAAACAGTGTGCCCGTGCCTCAAATGATTCGAGATCGCGTCGCTTAACGTTTAGCCGCGCATCTACCGGAAGCCTTCTTTGTTTTCTCAAATAGAACGTCCCGCAGCACCACCAATATCTTTGCGACAGGTTTTCGCCGACCTCAACGCAACCACCCTCGCGAACGGCTTGATCGGTTTTATTTTTGCCGCCACCGGTCCCTTCGCTGTCATTTTGTCAGTCGGCACGCGCGGTGGCCTGACCTCGGCTGAACTTGCCTCGTGGGTGTTTGGGGTTTTTTTTGTCAACGGTCTGCTGTCTTTAGTGATGAGTTGGCGCTATCAAACGCCGCTCGCCTTTGCCTGGACAATTCCGGGCACCGTATTGGTGGGCCCAGCGCTGCAGCATCTGCCATACACCGCGGTGCTAGGTGCGTTCTACGCCACTAGCTTACTGATCTTGTTACTTGGCTTAAGCGGTTTTGTTAAGCGTCTCATGTCCCTCTTACCGATGCCGATCGTGATGGGGATGGTCGCAGGGGTGTTTCTGCGCTTTGGCTTAGATGTCGTGCGCGCACTCGATAGCGACGCTGCGATCGCAGCGCCGATGGTCATTGCTTTTTTCTTATGCTCGGCAATCGCCTCACTTGGGCGGCGCCTGCCACCGGTCATTGCAGCGCTTTTAATCGGTGGCGTGATGATCGCCTTACTCGGTCGCCTCAACGTCAACGACTTAGGAACACTAGGCTGGGCACAACCCGTTTTTCAAGCACCGACTTGGTCTTGGGCTGCGATGCTTGAGTTGGTCGTGCCGCTCACTATCACGGTGTTAGTTGTGCAAAACGGCCAAGGCGTTGCGGTGCTCAAAACAGCCGGGCATCACCCTCCAGTCACTCTGATTGCAGTCGCTTGTGGCCTAGGGTCTGCGCTCAGCGCAACGGTAGGCGCAGTGAGTACGTGCCTGACCGGCCCAACCAACGCCTTGATTACGTCATCCGGTGACAAAGCTCGTCATTACACAGGTGCGCTAGCGTTTGGATGCTTAGCCTTGTTCTTTGCTGTGCTCGCGCCAACCTTTACCAACCTCACGTTAGCAACGCCTAAGGCCTTCATCATGGTGTTAGCGGGGCTCGCCATGCTGCGCGCGTTGCAAAGCGCCTTTGTCACCTCGTTTGGCTCAGGCAAATTTTCGCTCGGAGCGCTCATCAGCTTAGTGGTCACCGTCGCAGACATTAGCCTGTTTAATATCGGCTCGGCATTTTGGGGCTTGGTGGCGGGCTTTGCAGTGTCTTGGCTGATGGAGCGTCACGACTTTAAGGCGAAGTGACAACCGAGCACGCCTGGCAAGGGGTTTGTGAAGAGGCCTCGTTAAGCGAAGTCGATCAAACGCTATTTTGGCGAAGACAGTTTCTAAACCCCTTTGCATTTCTGAATGCACTTATCGGCGTGAACACTCCAAGCTAAACCTATCTCACCATTGCCCAAAAAAAACACCCGCGCGCTTATGCGCATTGGTGCCGTGCTCAACGGCCTCATCAGACATCGTGACGCGCCGCTTACGCCGCGCGAGCGCCTCAAGCAACTGCGTTCGTAAAGCTTCGCGCGTGCTGGCGTACATCGCTTCGCGGCCCAAATCATTGAGCTCGTTCGGATCATTCTCTAAATCGAATAACTGTTCGGGCTCGTCAAGCCAATACACATAGCGCCAACACTCCGTACGAAGCGAATAGGCGCGCGATTGTTGCGGACTTTTATTCAGCAATAGCCGCGCCTGCCTAAAACTGTAATCCAGCTCAGAAAATACAGCGTCACGCCATCGCGTGGGCTCACCCCGCGTAAGAGGCAACAAGCTATGACCTTCGATTCGCTCAGGCGAACCTGCCACACCAAGCGCTTCAAGAAACGTTGGTACCATATCGACCGCTTCAACAAACCGGTCATCCACTGTACCGCGCGTGGCGTCTGCGCGTGCGTCGGGATCCATCACGATACACGGTACGCGCTGCACAGCGTCGTAAAACAATTCTTTTTCGCCTAGCCAGTGGTCACCTAATAAGTCTCCGTGATCTGAGGTGAATACGATCAAGGTGTTTTTCATTAATCCAGCGCCATCCATGTACTCAAATAGCCGGCCCAGATGGTCGTCCAATTGCTGAATCAAGCCTTGATAGGCAGGGCGCACGATTCGGATACATTCGTCACGGCTAAAATTTTGACTTTCTTCGTGCTGCCGGTAGGCCGCGACCACAGGATGAGCGGCTTGCCGTTCTTGCTCACTGCGCACAACGGGCAAGCACTGCTCTGCTGTGTACCTGTTGTGATACGGCGCTGGCGCCATATAAGGCCAGTGAGGCTTGACGTAACTCAAGTGCAAGACCCATGGCTTATCGCCTTGCTCGCGCATAAACTCAAGTGCCTGATTGGTCATGTAGGCCGTTTCAGAATGAGGCTCAGCCACCCGAGCGGGCAGATAGGTGTTGCGCATATTCCAGCCGCTGACGATCTGTCCATCAGGCATTTGCCCCGCGATGACAAAATCGGTCCAGGGGTCGTCCGAGAGATACCCCTGACGCTTTAAGTAGGCAGGATAGCCGCTCTCAAGCCCTGGTGGATGATGCCCATCATAGCGATCCAGTTCACGAAAACCACCACGTGCAAACAAATAACCGAGCTCAGAGTCGCCTTCGATACCTAGCCGTTTCATACCAGCAAGATCCGGTATCACATGCGTTTTACCTGCCAACACCAAATCACGTCTTGCCTGCGCAAGATATTCGCCAAAGGTCACTTCACCAACAGACAAGGGCACTCGGTTCCAGGTCGTGCCGTGACTCGAAGGATAGCGTCCGGTGTAATAACTCATGCGTGACGGCCCGCATACGCCCGAGTTCACAAAGGCTCGACTAAAGCGCACACCGCACTTAGCCAGCGCATCAAGATTGGCTGTTTTTAAGTAAGGGTGCCCATCACAACCAAGGTGATCCGCCCGAAACTGATCAGCCATGATGAATAGAATATTTTGTGTTGTGGTCATAACAACGCAATCTCTGCTGGATCAAAGCCCGCCGCGAGGCGAGCCTCAATATTGAACGGCCCTTTTAATTTTGGCGCACGATAAGTCGTCGCCAGTTCGGCATAGGTATTGATGGGATCTAACCCGCGCTCAGTACACAGCCAGCGATACCAATGATTGCCAATCGCTACGTGGCCAATTTCATCACGCAAAATAATATCGATAATCGCAGCGCCCGCCCGATCGCCCCCACTCGCAAGCTTATGGCGTACCGCCGGCGATGCATCCAGCCCCCGGGCCTCAAGCGTGCGAGGCACCAAGGCCAACCTCGCCAACACATCATCTTGCGTACGCTCCGCCATTTCCCATAAGCCATTGTGGCCTGAGAAATCGCCATACTGAAAATCTAAGGTTTGTAAATGCTGATTGAGCAAGCCAAAGTGCTCACACTCTTCTTGCGCAACTTGCAACCAGTCGTAATAAAACTTGTCGGGCATGTTTGCAAAGCGCCACAGCACATCCAAGGCAAGATTGATGGCGTTAAATTCTATGTGGGCCAACGCGTGAATAAGCACCGCGCGCCCCTCAAGCGTATGCACGCTACGAAGACCCAACTGGGCGGGTGGCACGAGTTTGATCGGGGGTCGACCGGGGATACCGGTTGGGGCTGAAAAGATACGCGCGGTATCAAGCGTTGTACTCTGATTCAACTCGCCCAGACAATCAGCCTTCGCCTGCCAGGTATCGTGGCACAGCGCCTCAAGAGCACGCTCTCTGAGTTCCATCTCTTAGGCCAACTGCCACCAGGTAAAGCCCAAGGCGCTCAGCGCGCCAACCGTCAACATCGTACGCAAACGAAAGACCCAGCCAAGCATGAGTTCGGGCAGCTTACGCCTGAGCATGCTGTCAAGCAGCCATTGAAACGCGAGCCCCGCCATCAAGATACGCAGACCTGTTTCTGGCGTGGTCAGCGTCGCCCCCCAGCCAACCAACGCGGGCACTACGCTCCAGACAAACATCGTTGTACGTGGCGCGTTTGGCGGGGCATGTACCGCCATCCCCCACCATAACGCCCCCACAAAACTTAAGATCACCGCGCCATACATCATCAACCCCATCAGCGCGAGGAGTGGATCAACCCCAGTGTCAACTACCGTTGCCAAGGCAAAGCCCCAAAAGGGCAACACGCCGAGCAACCCTGGAATCAACGCGCCCAAGGGGGTTCGAGTAGGTTGATTCATGCTGTCGTTTAAGCCTTCTTAGTCGTTTTTTTGGCTTTTTTCTTGGCTGTCTTTTCGGGGATGCCCAACATCGTTTTGCGACAGCTTGGCGCGCCGCAACGACATTCGTACTGGGCCTTAAGTGACTTGGTTAATTTCTCGTCATCGATAATTAAGCCGTAGTCGTAGTTGAGTTCTTCGCCGCGCTTGATCTCACGCTTGGCCAAAATGTAAACGCGTTTGCCGCCCTTGCCTTCTGAGCTTTCGCAATTTGGCTCGCAGGCGTGATTAATCCATCGCGCTTCGTTGCCGTGATCATTGCCGTCAATCACTTTGCCCGAGCTTAACGAAAAGAAAAAGGTATGAAAGGGATCATCGGGATTTGTGGGATGGCGCCGGTCGGCCTCTTTGGCACTGATGGTTTTGCCACCGTACTCGATAATGCGAGTGCCTTCGGGGATTTTGCGTGCCGCAAAAACGCCGTTGCCATGTACTTTAGATTGGCGAACAATATGCCAGGGCTTTTCAGATGAAGGCTTTTCAGGTGAGGTCATTTAAGTGAAGTCTAGAATCAGGTGCGTTTGATACCAAAACAATGCTGCGGCTCGGGAAACTGACTGGTGCGAACCTCCTCAGCATAACGCTGAACCGAACTTCGCATCATTTCTTCAAGATTGGCATAGCGCTTAACGAATTTTGGCACACGCTCGCCACTTAAGCCAAGCATATCTTCTGTGACCAGTATTTGACCATCGCATTTTACCGAGGCACCGATCCCGATTGTCGGAATCGCGAGCGCCGCCGTAATCGTTTCGCCCAAGGCCTCGGCAACCCCTTCGAGCACAATCGCAAAGGCACCCGCCTGTTCAAGCGCTTGCGCCTCGGCGAGTATTCGGGCAGCGGCTTCGGGGCTACGGCCTTGCGCCAGGTATCCACCCATCGTGTTGACATATTGAGGCATCAAACCAACATGTGCCATCACAGGGATGCCACGGTCAACGAGGTAACGAACCGTCTCAGCCATCACCACTCCGCCCTCAAGCTTGACCGCCGTAGCGCCTTTACCAAGCAAATACGCGGCGTTTCTAAAGGCTTGCACCGGCGACTCTTGATAGCTACCAAATGGCATGTCAGCCACCACGCAAGCGTGTTGTGTTGCCTTGACAACCGCAGCGGTATGCTGCGCAATTTGCTCAACCGTAATTGTCAGGGTATCGGGCAAACCGTAGGCAACCATCGCCGTTGAGTCGCCAATCAATATAAAGTCAACGTACTCATCAATGATGCGTGCCGTCGAATAATTATGTGCGGTCAACGCCACAATTTTGCGCTGGCCCTTACACGCCACTAATTGAGGCACGGTGACGCGCTTAATTTCTGAATGCGAGCTCAAAACAGCACCTTAATGTTTAAGAGTAGATTTGAGGATGCCCGACTGTCTCTGACCAAGGACGCATCTCAAGATTGACATACAAAGCGCTGACGGCTTTTTCAAATCTCGAGGGCATCCTGTCTTTAACTAAAAGGATACCCTCAAGTGAAGGCCAACGTTTACTTGGCCGCTTTTTTAGCTGCGGTCTTTGTTGCCGTTTTCGCAGCAACCTTCGTTGCAGCTTTTTTTACCGCTTTTTTGACAGCCTTCTTGGCAACTTTTTTCACGGCCTTTGTTGCAGGCTTAGCCGCTACAACGTCGTCCGACTCGGTCGCTTGAACGGATGCCGACTTGGATGCAACCTTTTTAACGGTCTTTGTCGCCTTCTTGGCGGCTGTCTTGGTTGCTGTCTTGGTTGCCGTCTTAGTCGCGGTTTTGCTTGCGACCTTACTCGCGGTTTTACCCGCGGCCTTCGCTGCAAAACGACCCGTACCGGCTTTGCCGCCCTCTTTGACAGGGCGCGCCTCAAACTCAAAACTCACCTTGCCATCTTCGCCACGCGACAGATACGCTTTGAATTTGCGATTGTTACGATTCGAAACAAATCCTTCAAGAAGATCCGTCCGCCCGGTCGCTAATAACTTGGTCATCTGCTCGGCACTGATCTCTTGCTGCAAAATCACTTTGCCCGATCTGAAATCGCAATTGCGCTCTGGGCCAACCGATTTTTCACAAATAAAACTCATGCCATGCTCAAACACCGGTGCCTGACATTTTGGGCAGGGGCCTAAAGCCATCTGACCCGAAAAATCAACCGACTCATTGGCCTCCTCGTCACGCTGACCAAAGTCAAATTCAAGCTTCGACTCAGCGTTAATAATCAAGATCGAGGCAAAGGGGCGCCCCATCTTGCTGATAAAACCTTGCATCGGCCCGATGCGTTTGTCAGTAATGAGCGTCTCAACTTCTTCAGGCTCAAACGTGCGTCCGCCCGGATGCTTACCAATCGAAAAATCGCAACTGGTGCAGGCATAACGCCGATAGTTTTCTTTCACCACGTTGCCGCATTTTGGGCAAGGCGATTTCAAGGTGACGTAATCACCAGGTACCGTATCGCGCTCATATTCTTTAGCTCGCTTCACAATGACCT
>Ga0209598_10001739_pt1 | contig 17517 bp, 17 predicted proteins | sample M_140807_EF_Meta_FD_187317 | JGI IMG/M metagenome (GOLD analysis project Ga0209598, IMG submission 187317) | Freshwater microbial communities from Lake Montjoie, Canada to study carbon cycling - M_140807_EF_MetaG (SPAdes) (version 2) | ecosystem: Environmental > Aquatic > Freshwater > Lake...
CTCCAGCCGATAGGGCTGCATTGCATCCAGAGGCCGCAGCACGCCATACAGCCCAGACAGGATGCGCAGATGGCGCTGCGCAAATTGCAGCCCAGCCTCATCGAGCTGACGTGCGCCCAGGCCATCGTAGACATCGCCGTCAAAGGCCAGCACCGCAGGCCGGGATTGACCGGAGCCAGAGCTCATGCGAAAGCTGCGATAGCGCGCGACATTCAATTCGGCCAAGGTGTCGCTGAGCGACATCAGCGCGGCCACCCCATCGCGATCGAACTCACGCATGCGGTGAACCAGCGTGCGGGCATCGGCCGCAAACTCCGGGCGCGATGCCTCGACTGGCAGGATCGGCGTGGTGTAGTCGAGGGTCTTGGCGGGCGAAAGCACGATCAGCATTCAAGGGTCTCTGTGGTCAGATCAAAAAAATTATAGGGTGCCGATGAAGCTGGTCCTGGATACCAATGTCTGGCTCGATTGCCTGATGTTCGCCGATCCGCGTGTGGCTGCGCTCAGGACAGCGCTCACGCAAGGGTCACTGATGGTTCTGGCCACGCAATCGATGCTCGACGAGTTTGCCGACGTGATCGGGCGACCACAGTTTGCGATCAATCCCTGCTCGCAGGCCGGGCTGGCGGCCCGACAGCTCGAATTGATCAGTTTGTGCAGTACTGCGCCCGATTGCCGTCTGAACTGCACCGATCGCGCCGACCAGATGTTCATCGATCTCGCGGTTGCACACCGGGCCGACTGGCTGGTCTCACGTGACAAGGCGCTGTTGCGGCTGCGCAAGACGGCTGCACGGCGATTTTCGATCCGAATCGGCACACCCGAGGACTGGATTGCGGCGACGCGGCTTGAACCGGAGCACCCCCTATAATTTCCGATCGCTTTTAGGCCATCCCATGAATGCTGCGCTGAGCTCCGCACCGCCCCCCGCCCCGACCATCGAATCGCGCCTGCCACGGGTTGGAACCACGATTTTCACCGTGATGTCGGCGCTGGCCACTGAGCTGGGCGCAATCAACCTGGGCCAGGGTTTTCCGGATTTCGACTGCGATCCACGCCTGATCGATGCCGTCACGCATGCCATGCGAAGCGGACAGAACCAGTATCCGCCGATGGCCGGATTGCCCGTGTTGCGCCAGGCGATTGCAGACAAGGTCGCCGCGCTGTACGGGCGCCATTACGATGCGAACACCGAGATCACGGTCACTGCCGGTGCCACGCAGGCGATCTTCAATGCGCTGCTGGCGGTGGTTCGCCCGGGCGATGAAGTGATCGTGCTTGAGCCCTGCTATGACAGCTACATCCCGAACATCCTGCTGGCCGGCGGGATTCCGGTGCGAGTGCCGATGACCGAAGCGTTTCGTGTGGACTGGTCAGCCGTGGCAGCCGCCCTGACACCGCGCACCCGGGCGATCCTGGTGAATTCGCCGCACAATCCGACCGGCCTGACCCTGTCCGATGAGGACATGCGTCAACTCGAAACCATCGCGCTGGCAAACAGCCTGTTCGTGATCTCGGACGAGGTTTACGAACACATGGTCTTCGACGGCCAGCCTCATCAGTCGGCCTGTCGGTTTCCGGGGCTGGCGGCGCGCAGCTTCGTGATCTCGTCGTTTGGCAAGACCTACCATGTCACCGGCTGGAAAGTCGCTTACTGCGCCGCCCCGGCGGCCATGACCGTCGAGTTGCGCAAGGTCCACCAGTTCAATGTGTTCTCGGTCAACACGCCGGTGCAGCAGGCTCTGGCGGATTACATGAAGGATCCGCAGCCCTATCTGGAACTGCCTGACTTCTACCAACGCAAGCGGGACCTTTTTCGCCAGGGTCTCGCCTCGACCCGCTTCAAGCTCTACCCCTGCGAAGGCACCTATTTTCAGATGGTCGATTACTCGGCGATCTCCAGCCTGCCAGAAGCAGAGTTCGCCCAGTGGCTGACCCGCGAGGTCGGCGTGGCAGCGATCCCGATGTCGGCCTTCTATGACGAGCCGGTCGACAACGGCGTGGTGCGATTCTGTTTTGCCAAGCGCGACGAAACCCTTCAGGCTGCACTGTCACAACTGGCCAGGCTCTGATGACAGCCAGTCCACGCACCTTGAGCCGCCGCCAGACCCTTCACTCGCTCAGCCGGGTGGCGATCGGCGCCTCGATCGGGTTGATGGCGATCGCCTGCAATCAGATCATTCCACCACTCGACCTCAAAGCCCCATCCATTTCAGTGGCCGGGGTGGGCTTCGAATCGGTGAGCCGGGATCAATTGCGCCTGCGGGTCACGCTGGCCACCCGCAATCCGAATCCGGTCGAATTGCCCTTGTCCGACCTGAAATTTGATGTGTCGCTGTTCGGTCAACGCATCGCCCAAGGCCAGGGAGCCGAGCAGCGGATCAGCTTGCCGCCCGGCAGCGACCAGCAGGTTCCGATCATCCTGAGCCTCTCAGCGGGCGATCTGCGCGCGGTCGCGTCCCGTGCCTTGCTGGGTTCGGAGGCTCAATGGGAACTGAAGGGCTCGGCGCGCTGGGGGGCTTCGCCGATTCCGCTGCCCTTCGAGCAGCGCGGCAGCCTGAACCTCAAGACGCTTCGTGACCTCGTTATCCGATAAGGCCGGCACACCCGCACGCTGGGACCTGTTCTGCCGGGTCATCGACAACCTCGGCGACGCAGCCGTCGCCTGGCGCCTTGCCCGTCAGCTGGCCCGCGAGCATGGCGTCGCAGTCAGGCTGTGGATCGATGCGCCACAGACGCTCAGCCGCCTGGTGCCTGCTGCCCGCGTTGCACGGACGCATGAGGGGGTGCGAATCGAGCACTGGCTCGAGACGGCTGCATCGTTGAAGTCAATAGCACCCGCAGCGGTCGCCGATGTGGTCATCGCCTGCTTCGGATGCGAGTTGCCGCCCAGCTATCGCATCGCGATGCGCACACGGCGCCCGGTTTGGGTCAACCTGGAGTACCTCAGTGCCGAGGACTGGGTGGATTCGCATCACGGACTGGCCTCGCCGAAATCCGATGGCCTGACTGAATGGTTCTTCTTTCCGGGGTTTCGCCCCGGCACCGGTGGCCTGCTTCGCGAATCCGACCTGATCGAGCGGCGGGATGCATTTCGCAGCGACCCCTGGGCGCGCACCGCCTTTCTGTCGAAGCTTGGCATCACCGCACGCCCGACTGACCGATTCGCCAGCCTGTTCTGCTATCCCGACTCGGCCAGCACCGAACTGGCGCAGGCGCTGCAGGCCGATCAAGCTCGAGGCCACTGGCGCCTGCTGCTGCCGCAGGGCGTGGCGCCGGAGCTGTCTCTGACGCCGGGCATCGAACGGATTCCCTTTGTCTCGCAGTCCGACTATGACCTGTTGCTGTGGAGTTGCGAGCTGAACTGGGTTCGTGGCGAAGACTCATGGGTTCGGGCGCTGTGGTCGGGCCGCCCGCTGGTCTGGCAGGCCTATCGACAAGCAGATGGCGCGCATCAGGCCAAGCTCGACGCCTGGCTGGCGCACTGGAGCGCAGATGCCGGACTCGATGAGCCCAGCGCACAGGCCCTGAGCGCAGTGCATGCCGCCTGGAATGCACTGGAGCCGGATCCTGCGATCGTGTGTTCGGCGATCGCAGGCCTGATGGAGTCCCTGCCCGCGCTGGCTGGCGGCGCATCACGCTGGACGCAGCGGCACACCTCCCAAGCCGACCTTGCGACGCAATTGGTGGGCTTCGTTTCCGGCAAGCTATAATCGACGGTTACCCGGACAGATGGCGATTGCGCCGTCTTCCATTTCCAACGCGGCGCCCTGCTGCATCAATCTCCTGAAACTCCCATGAAAACTGCCCAGGAACTGAGGGTCGGCAATGTCGTGATGATCGGCTCCGAGCCGATGGTCGTGCAGAAGGCCGACTACAACAAGTCCGGTCGCAATGCAGCGGTCGTCAAGATGAAGCTCAAGAACCTGCTCAACGGTTCCAACTCGGAATCGGTCTTCAAGGCCGACGAAAAGTTCGACGTGCTGGTCCTGGATCGCAGGGAGTGCACCTACTCGTACTTCGCCGACCCGATGTATGTCTTCATGGACACCGAGTACAACCAGTACGAGGTCGAGGCTGAAAGCATGGGCGACGCCACGAACTACATCGACGAAGGCATGCCCTGCGACGTGGTGTTCTACGACGGCCGGGCAATCTCGGTCGAGATGCCCACCAGCGTGGTCCGTGAAGTCGAATACACCGAACCTGCAGTCAAGGGTGACACCTCGGGCAAGGTCATGAAGCCGGCCCGGATCAAGCCGACCGGCTTCGAACTGCCGGTGCCCGCATTTGTCGAGATCGGCGATCGCATCGAGATCGACACACGCACCGCTGAATACCGCAGCCGGGTCAAGTAAGCATCAAAGCCGTGCCGCTCAGGCCGATGCGCCGGCGGCACTGCCCTGCTGAGTCGACCCCGCCTGAGCCTTGAGCGCATGGTTCAAGGCGCGCTGCATGGAGCGCCCAACCGTCTCCTGCAGCACCTGCATCGACACCGGCTTGACCAGGTAAGCATCTACGCCGCACCAACCCGCGCGCAGCTTGTCCCAGGGTGAGCTGCGACGGGTGAGTGCGAGCACCTGCATGGACTTCAGGGCACGGTCTCGCTTCAAATCCCGGATCAGTGTCAATGCTTCATCGGTCGGCAGATCGAGCTCGATGATCGCGAGTTCATAGGGACGCACTGCAAGCACCTCGCGGGCCTGCTGGGCGCAACTGACACCTTCTGCATCCAGACCGAAACCGGACAGTGCCAGCGTCACCTGGCGCCTCACGCGGGGGCTTTCATCGATCAGCAGCACGCGGGGGCGTCGCCCCAGAACCGCCAGGGCATCCGGCTCGGCACGCTTTGACGCAATGGCTGCCTGCGACTCGCCCGCGCGCGCAGGCAGCAGATGGCGCTCGACCGCCTGATTGAGCACCGCCAGCAGATTCAGGGCGAAGCGCTGAAGGACGAGGTCATCGCAGGCGCGGGTCGGATCTTCCCTGCGACCGACTTTCACGATCGCGTGGGAACGCGGCAGACCCTGCAAGGTCCGGGCGACTTCACCCGACCCCTTTGCGGTCATGTCGACCAGAGCGAGATCGAAATCTTCCGGCGTGCGTGAAGGCACCACCGTGTATCGATAGGGATTATGTCGGGCATGCCGAAAGACGATCTCCGCAACCCGCTGAAATTTGGCACCCAGGCCGAAGGCGGCGACCCGAAACGAGGGGCGTGCTTCTGCAGGGGCTGTTCGAGTCTCGTCCGGTGTCAGGTCTGCTGCACGATCTGGCGTCGGCATGGTGGATCAAACCACTTTATCTCACAATGACTTAGCGAGCTTAGTTCAAGCAGGATCAAAGGTCAACGAAATCTGCAGGTCGTTATCCCGCGCGAAGTTGACCAGAAATGTCAGCGCCATGGGTTCGATCTGCGCGATCCCGGGATCGACCCGCACACAGGGCGTTCCATGGTGACGTCCGGGCACCGCATAGGGTGAGTACTGCAGGCGGCTCGCTGGTGCCGCGCCAGGTGGCTGAAAACTGGACATGACGCCCGCCAGACGGTCGGCCCAGTCGCTGGGTCGGAAGGCCCGCCCGGAAGAGGTCAGTCCGACGATCAGAAACGGAACATCCGGTGCCCCAACCAGTGAGGTCGCCGCGATGCAATCAGGGGGAAGTTCGGACGCCATCGGCAGGGCGATGCGGCGCACAAGAAGGAAGATCGTTCATTATAGCCAGGCGGCTGTGCTTCGGCTCGCCGCTGTCATCGAAATCCCCTAGACTCTCGTCCCTTGGAACCCGACCGCCAACCCGTCTGCTCAGGAGACTCTGCGATGTCCGCCATCAATCCCGTGATGCCCACCTATGCCCCCCAGCCGGTTGCATTTGAACGGGGTGAAGGCGCGTGGCTGTTCGACACGGATGGCCGACGCTACCTCGACTGCCTGTCCGGGATCGCGGTCAATACTCTGGGGCACAACCACCCGAAACTGGTGGCGGCGATCTGCGACCAGGCATCGAAGATCATGCACTGCTCGAACCTGTTTGAAATCCCGCTGCGACAGAAACTCGCCGAGCGACTGGTCGAGCTTTCGGGCATGAGCAATGTGTTCTTCTGCAATTCGGGCCTGGAGGCCAACGAAGCGGCGATCAAGCTGGCTCGCCTGTATGGCCATAACCGCGGCATCGAGATGCCCGAAATCGTCGTCTACGAACATGCGTTTCACGGCCGTTCGCTGGCCACTCTCTCGGCCACTGGCAACGTCAAGGTTCAAAAAGGCTTCGAGCCGCTGGTGCCCGGTTTCGTGCGGGTGCCACTCAACGACATGCCAGCGCTCGATGCAGTGGCGGCGCAGCGTCCCAATGTGGTGGCGGTTTTTCTGGAAGCGGTCCAGGGCGAAGGCGGCATTCAGCCGGCGCGTATCGAGTACCTGCGTCAGGTTCGCGAACTGTGCGATCGCAAGGGCTGGTTATTGATGATCGATGAAGTGCAGTGCGGCACCGGTCGCACCGGCCGCTGGTTTGCGCACCAGTGGGCAGGCATCAAGCCCGATGTCATGCCGCTTGCAAAAGGACTGGCCTCAGGCATTCCGGTGGGCGCCATCGTTGCGCACGGCGAGGCCGCGCACACCTTCAAGCCAGGCAATCACGGCACCACCTTCGGTGGCAATCCCCTGGCCATGCGTGCAGGTCTGACCACCATCGAGGTCATGGAAGAGGATGGCCTGATCGAAAATGCCACGCTCATGGGCCAGCTGATCATGGACGGCATGCGCCGCGAGCTCGCCGGCGTGCCGGGATTCGTCGAGGTGCGGGGCATGGGCCTGATGATCGGCATCGTCCTCGATCGCCCCTGCTCTGAAGTGGTCGGCATGGCCCTGAAAGCTGGTCTGGTGCTCAATGTCACTGCCGACACTGTCGTTCGACTGCTGCCGCCACTCATCATCAACCGTGAGCAGGCTGAGCTGACAGTCTCCACACTGGCCCCGCTGATCCGCGAAGTGCTGTCGCGGCCGCTGCAGCAGGCCGCCTGAACCAAGACCCATTGCCTTGAAGCATTTTCTGCAACTGGTCGATCTCGACCGCACTGAAATTCAGTACCTGTTCGAACGAACCCGGCTCATCAAGGGCCGGTTCAAGCGCTACGAGCTGTTTCATCCGCTCGCAGACCGAACCCTGGTGATGATCTTCGAGAAGCAGTCGACCCGCACCCGGCTGTCCTTCGAAGCCGGCATGCATCAGCTCGGCGGCGCCGCGGTGTACCTGAACACACGCGACTCCCAGCTCGGCCGCGGTGAGCCGGTCGAGGATGCCGCACAGGTGATCTCGCGCATGTGCGACCTGGTGATGATCCGAACCTACGAGCAGACGATCATTGAACGCTTTGCGGCGAATTCTCGGGTGCCGGTGATCAACGGTCTGACCAACGAATACCACCCGTGTCAGGTGCTCGCGGACGTTTTCACCTTCGAAGAGCATCGGGGTTCGATTGCCGGTCGAACCGTGGCCTGGGTCGGTGATGCCAACAACATGGCCTACACCTGGATCCAGGCTGCTGGCCTGCTGGACTTTGACATCCATGTCTCGACGCCCCCGGGCTACCGGATTGATCCGGCCAGGGTGTCAGCAAGCGATGCGAAACGCCTCAAGACCTTCGATGATCCGATGCAGGCCTGCCTCGATGTCGATCTGGTCAGCACCGACGTCTGGACCAGCATGGGTTACGAGGATGAGAGCAAAGACCGGCTGGCGGCTTTTTCGGACTGGCAGGTCGATGCCGACATGATGAAGCAGGCTCGCGCGGACGCTCTCTTCATGCATTGCCTGCCGGCTCATCGCGGCGAGGAAGTGAGCGCCGAGGTCATCGACGGACCGCAATCGGTGGTCTGGGACGAGGCCGAAAACCGCCTTCACGTCCAGAAGGCTCTGATGGAATATCTGGTCCTCGGGCGTCTCTGAGCAAAGCCTTCGCGAACGCTTCAGCCAGCGGCGTATCGAGCCCGAATCAGCGGCACAGGTGCAGGCGCACCGGCATCGGCGCAGGATGGACCTCGACCGGTTGACGCGACCGAGTGGAAAGCGGACGAGGCGTCGGCATCAGCGCCACCAGGCGACGCGCATGGGTCATCAGCAGATTGAGTTTTCGGACCTCGCTGAGCGCGTTGCAGACCGAATCGGGCAGTTGGCCATCTCGCCTGGACTCCATTGAAGCCCAGCGCTGAGAACTGATGACCTGGGCGAACAGTGCATGCAAGGCCTTTTGCCAGGCAACACAGTCCTCGAATGACGGTGCTTCGGCCAGAGCAGGAAATCCGTAACGCGGCAGCAACTCTCTGAGCTCACGGTCGATCACCGGCTGATGCGGATCGAGCAAACTCAAAAGTGCCGAAGCAACCGACTTTTCGACCTGACCGCTGAGCTCACTGAGCTCAAACAGGATGTCGGCGAATGATGGGGTCTCGGCGGTCTTGTATGCCTGCAGCACAGCGAAGACAGCCTGCTTGTGCAGCCGCAATTTGCCACGCAGTCCGACATATCGCGCGAGGCGCTGCTGGTAGTCCGCATCGGTGCGCACATCGACCTGATGAAGGTCGGCGCGCAGCGACACAAACAGGCTGGCCTGCGGGCTCGCCCGACGCATGGCTACCACGGCGGTCAGGTCGAGGTCACGAAGCAGGCAGTCTAGGTGGTCGGCATCAAGGCAGTACATGGTGCAATCTCAAAATGGCTGGACAACGGGCCCATGGTCACCTGCCTTGGCCTGCCTTCGCATCAAGCCGGGACGGAGGGCCCGCCCGCTCCGACGGATGGCAAGCCTGAACCGCCAAGCCAAGAGATTGTGTCTTGACAGGCCCGAAAAAGTCACGATTGTTTCTTAAATGTGCCAAAAAAAACCCCGCCAGGCTCGCGCGTGGCGGGGTTGTCCGGGGACGAGGGGGATCAGGCCGGCACGACCTCGACCTGCTCCTCTCCCTCACTCGGGGCGGCCGGTCGGGCCGACTCTGCAAATGACAGCTGCACCTTGCCGGCATCATCCAGATCGACCGTGACCCGTCCGCCGCCCACCAGCTTGCCGAACAGCAGCTCGTCTGCCAGGGCCTTGCGGATGGTGTCCTGAATCAGCCGCTGCATCGGGCGAGCACCCATCAATGGATCGAAGCCCTCGCTGGCCAGATGCTTGCGCAGACGGTCTGTGAACACCGCTTCGACCTTCTTCTCGTGCAGCTGCTCTTCCAGCGAGATCAGGAATTTGTCCACGACCCGCAGGATGATGTCTTCGTTGAGGGCCGCAAACGAGATGATCGAATCGAGACGATTGCGGAACTCCGGGGTGAACAGGCGCTTGATCTCCTGCATCTCATCGCCGGCCTGCTTGTTGTCGGAGAAGCCAATGGAGCGGCGCTGAAGGTCTGCTGCACCCGCATTGGTGGTCATCACGATAATGATGTTGCGGAAATCGGCCTTGCGCCCGTTGTTGTCGGTGAGCGTACCGTGGTCCATCACCTGCAGCAGGATGTTGAAGATGTCCGGATGTGCCTTCTCGATCTCGTCGAGCAAGAGCACCGCATGCGGCTTCTTGGTGATGGCCTCGGTGAGCAGGCCCCCCTGGTCGAATCCGACATAGCCCGGAGGCGCGCCGATCAGACGTGACACCGCATGCCGCTCCATGTATTCGGACATGTCGAAGCGGATCAGTTCGATGCCCATCAGGAAGGCGAGCTGCTTGGCAACTTCGGTCTTGCCGACACCGGTCGGGCCGGAAAACAGGAAGGAGCCGATCGGCTTTTCCGGTTTGCCAAGACCCGAGCGGGCCATCTTGATCGCAGCCGCGAGCGCTTCGATTGCGGCATCCTGGCCGAACACCACATTGCGCAGATCGCGCTCGAGGTGCTGCAACTTGCTGCGATCATCAGACGAAACCGAAGTCGGCGGAATCCGCGCGATCTTGGCGACGATGTCTTCGATCTCGCCCTTGCCCACGACCTTTTTCTGCTTGGACTTGGGCAGGATGCGTTGCGCGGCACCCGCTTCGTCGATGACGTCGATTGCCTTGTCGGGCAGGTGACGGTCATTGATGAACTTGGCCGAGAGCTCAGCGGCTGCGGTGAGTGCCGACGAGGAATACTTGATGCCGTGGTGCTCCTCGAAACGCGACTTCAGGCCCCGCAGAATCTGCACGGTCTGCTCGACCGAAGGCTCGTTCACATCGATCTTCTGGAAGCGGCGAGACAGCGCATGGTCTTTTTCGAAGATGCCGCGGTACTCGTTGAATGTGGTGGCGCCGATGCACTTGAGCTGCCCGGACGACAAGGCCGGCTTGAGGAGGTTGGACGCGTCAAGCGTCCCGCCCGATGCAGAACCGGCACCAATCAGGGTGTGGATCTCGTCGATGAACAGAACCGCGTGAGGATTGGCCTTCAGCTGCTTCAGAACCGCTTTCAGACGCTGTTCGAAATCACCGCGATATTTCGTGCCGGCCAGCAATGCGCCCATATCCAGCGAATAAACAGTGGCTTCACTCAGCACCTCTGGGACATCGCCCTGCGTGACACGCCAGGCAAGTCCTTCAGCGATCGCGGTCTTGCCGACACCAGCCTCACCAACCAGCAGCGGATTGTTCTTGCGGCGGCGGCACAGCACCTGAATGACACGCTCGACTTCAGACTCACGGCCGATCAGTGGGTCGATGCGCCCTTCGCGAGCAGACGCGTTGAGGTTGGTGGTGAACTGCTCGAGCGCACCTTGCTGGGCGGCCGCCGGCTCCTCACCCTGCTCCTGAGCCTCTTCCTTGACCGGCTCCTTGGGCTGCGGCGCCTTGGTGATGCCATGCGAGATGAAATTCACCACATCCAGGCGGGTGATGCCCTGCTGGTGCAGGTAATAGACCGCGTGCGAATCCTTCTCGCCGAAGATCGCCACCAGCACATTGGCACCGGTGACCTCCTTCTTGCCGTTCGACGTCGACTGCACGTGCATGATCGCGCGCTGGATGACACGCTGGAACCCGAGCGTCGGCTGGGTGTCGATCTCTTCGTTGCCCGGGACGACCGGGGTGTTCTCCCGGATGAAATTGCCCAGGTTCTTGCGAAGGTCGTCGATGTTGGCTGCACAGGCCCTGAGCACTTCTGCCGCGGACGGGTTGTCCAGCAACGCCAGCAGCAGGTGCTCGACGGTGATGAATTCGTGGCGCTGTTGCCGGGCTTCGACAAAGGCCATGTGCAGGCTGACTTCCAGTTCTTGCGCGATCATGTTTCCTCCATCACGCACTGCAACGGGTGTTGGTGCTGGCGTGCATATCCACTGACTTGTTCGACCTTGCTTGCGGCGACATCACGCGGATAGACCCCGCATACGCCCCGCCCCTCACGGTGAACCTTCAACATCACCTGGGTCGCTTTTTCGCGACCCATTCCAAAGAACTTCTGCAGCACACTGACAACGAACTCCATCGGAGTGTAGTCGTCATTGAGCAAGGCCACCTCGAACATCGGAGGCGGTTTGATCTTCGCCTCCTGCTTCTCGAGGATGGTGGTTGGGTCGCTGTTAGGTGTAACCATATCGGGATCCATTCTAGCGACTCATCGAAGCACAGCAAGGCGATCCATCCAATCTTTGATGGGGATCGGCCGGGCGGATTTCAAGCTTTGCAGTTTGGAAGCAGCGAAACCCGGCTTCACCAGCGTATTTCCCCCGATCGGAACGGCCACGACCCCCGCGGCTTGACGATCCGACATCTTTCGAAAAAAAATCACCCCTTGCGCTGACGGGGACTCTTTTGAATCCATCCGTCGGTTCAAACACTCGAAAACAGACACTGACTTCAGGGACGGCTGGGATATGGCAACAGGTACGGTCAAATGGTTCAACGATGCAAAGGGCTTCGGGTTCATCACGCCTGATGATGGCGGCGAAGACCTCTTTGCGCACTTCAGCGCGATCCAGATGAATGGGTTCAAGTCGCTGAAGGAAGGCCAGAAAGTCAATTTCGATGTGGTCCAGGGCCCTAAAGGCAAGCAGGCCTCGAACATCACCGCCGGGCAGTAATCAAGCTGGTTCGAGCATAAGGCTGCGGCCGAATGTTGCAAGTCAAAAAAACGCCAGGAAAACCCTGGCGTTTTTTATTGACTGAACGAGTTGCCCGTGTCGTTGAACTCGAAGTGAAACCCGCTGCGAGGAACGGGTTTCGTATCGACACCGAATCACATGTGGTCGATCATCACCTGACCGAAGCCTGAGCAGGACACCTGAGTGGCACCCGGCATCAGACGGGCGAAGTCATAGGTGACATTCTTGCTGGCGATCGACTTTTCCATCGACGAGATGACCAGGTCAGCCGCCTCGGTCCAACCCATGTGGCGCAGCATCATCTCGCCGGAGAGGATTTCCGAGCCGGGATTGACGTAGTCCTTGCCGGCGTACTTGGGCGCGGTGCCGTGAGTCGCTTCGAACATCGCAACGGTGTCGGACATGTTGGCGCCGGGTGCGATACCGATACCACCGACCTGCGCTGCCAAAGCATCGGAAACATAGTCGCCGTTCAGGTTCAGCGTGGCGATCACGCTGTACTCGGCCGGACGCAGCAGGATCTGCTGCAAGAAGGCGTCTGCGATCGAATCCTTGACGACGATGTCCTTGCCGGTTTTCGGGTTCTTGAAACTGCACCACGGGCCACCGTCGATCAACTGGGCGCCGAACTCGCGCTGGGCCAGCTCATAGCCCCAGTCACGGAATCCACCTTCGGTGAATTTCATGATGTTGCCCTTGTGCACCAGCGTGACCGAGGGCTTGTCGTTGTCGATCGCGTACTGCATGGCCTTGCGAACCAGGCGCTCGGTGCCTTCACGCGAGACCGGCTTGATGCCGATGCCCGAGGTGTTCGGGAAACGGATTTTCTTGACGCCCATCTCGGTTTGCAGAAAGGCGATCAGCTTCTTGGCGCCTTCGGACTCGGCCGCCCATTCGATGCCGGCATAGATGTCTTCGGAGTTCTCGCGGAAGATCACCATATTGGTCTTCTCGGGCTCACGCACCGGCGAGGGCACGCCCTTGAAATACTGGATCGGGCGCAGGCACAGGTACAAGTCGAGTTCCTGGCGCAGGGCCACATTCAGCGAACGAATACCGCCTCCGACCGGCGTGGTCAGGGGACCCTTGATCGACACCACATACTCGCGCACGACCTGAAGGGTTTCCTCGGGCAGCCAGACATCCGGGCCGTAGACCTTGGTCGACTTTTCGCCGGCATAGACCTCCATCCAGTGAATCTTGCGCTTGCCGCCGTAGGCTTTGGCAACCGCCGCGTCGATCACCTTGATCATCACCGGCGTGATGTCCAGGCCCGTGCCATCGCCCTCGATGTACGGAATGATCGGCTGATCAGGCACGGACAGGGAGTGGTCAGCATTGACCTTGATCTTTTCGCCGCCTGCAGGAACCTTGATGTGCTGATACATAGTCAGGATCTCTCGTTGTGATGCGCCCTTGGGCGCGGAAAAAGCCGCGAAATTATATGCCGCTCGCAAGGGGATCCGGGGGCGCGCCCGAAAAGTCCGGGCGCCCGGGGTTTTGCAAGCGCGATTTCGGGCTATCGTGCGGCCATCAATCGACCCAACGCGATCACCCATCATGGAACATGCACCGCACCGCAGCGCTCCCTGCCCTGGCCACATTGGCTTGCGCAGGGCGATGACCTCGATGCTGCTGGCCATCGGGCTGCTGGCGACAGCCGCACCGGCCCGCTCGCAATCCGAGGCAGCAAGCCCGAATCCGAAACTGCCGCAGATCGAAATCCGGGCTGGCATGCACCTGATCAAAGCCGAGGTGGCCGATGAGCCGGGCACGCGGATGCGCGGCCTGATGATGCGAGAGCGGCTCGGCACCAATGAAGGCATGCTTTTTGTGTTTCCGGACAAGGCCGGGCATTGCTTCTGGATGCGCAACACGCTGGTGCCGCTGTCGATCGCGTTTCTGGACGATGACGGCACGATCGCCAACATTGCCGACATGACCCCGAAATCGGAGCAAAGCCATTGCCCGACCCGATCGGTTCGCTATGCGCTGGAGATGGAGCAGGGCTGGTTTGCCCGCCGGGGCATCAAGCCTGGAGCCCGTCTGGCCCAGCCACAGGTGTTTTCAACCGGGACCGGGCAGTGAGGTGACGCCTGGGCAGGCTGCAACCGGCAGCCCGCCCGGGGTCTTGATCAGGCGAAGTTCTTTGCGGCAAACGCCCAGTTCACCAGGCTCCACCAGGCCGACAGGTAGTCGGGACGGCGGTTGCGATAGTCGATGTAGTAGGCGTGTTCCCACAGGTCGCAGGTCAGCAGCGGGGTGTCAGTGCCGGTGATCGGCGTTGCTGCATTGCTGGTGTTCACGATATCCAGCGAACCATCGGCCTTCTTGACCAGCCAGGTCCAGCTGGAGCCGAAGTTGCCAATGGCCGACTTGGTGAAGGCGTCCTTGAAGGCGTCGAACGACCCCCACTTGGCATTGATCGCATCAGCGAGCGCGCCCGTAGGCTGACCACCGCCCTGGGGCGACAGTGAGTTCCAGTAGAAGGTGTGGTTCCAGATCTGGGCTGCGTTGTTGAACATGCCGCCCGAAGACTTGCGAACGATGTCCTCGAGGCCCATCGCCTCGAACTCGGTGCCCTTGACCAGGTTGTTCAGGTTGGTCACGTAGGTCTGGTGGTGCTTGCCGTAATGAAACTCGAGGGTTTCCTTGGAGATGTGCGGCGCGAGCGCATCGTTGGCATAGGGCAGAGCAGGCAGGGTGTGTTCCATGGCGACGTCCTGGTTCGGGTGGGTTGGAAAATCGATCGCGATTGTAGGCCAGCCTGACGCAGCGGCTCAATCAGCCCCTGGCGGGTCTGCGGGCTTGACGTCGACCACGTCGGCATCAAACATGCCCCGAGCCAGACGCACCGAGACAGGCTGGCCCGGGGCCAGGGTGGCGGCTTCGCGCACGATCGCGCCGCGTGCATCAGTGACGATCGCGTAGCCCCGGTTGAGGACGCCGTAGGGACTGACCAGCTCGAGCGATGCGCCCGCCAGCTCGACCCGCCGTTCAGCCTGTTCAAGGCGGCGGGCCAGCGAGACGGCCAGATCGCGCCGTGCGGCGTCCAGCCGGATTGCCGACCGGGACAGGTCGGGGATTCGCAGTCGGGCGCCCACCGCCGCCAGCCGTTCGGCACGCCCGGCCACGGTCTGCCGAACCTGTGCGCGCAGACGGTGCCCAAGCTGCTCGACCCGGCTGGCGCGGTCTGCCCACTGCTGAGAGGGCGGACGCAGCAATCGCACCGCGGTGTCCAGGCGCTGCTCGCGCTGGCCGGCCTGGCGCGAGAAGGCCTGCATCAGTCGGTGCTGCTCCCGCGACAGGGTGGCCATTAATTCGTCACGGTCGGGGACAGCCCGGATCGCCGCGCCGGTCGGGGTCGGTGCACGCCAGTCAGCCACGAAATCGGCAATGGTGAAGTCGGTTTCATGCCCGACACCACTGATCACCGGAATCGGGCTGGCCGCGATTGCGCGCGCCAGCGCCTCGTCGTTGAAGGCCCAGAGGTCCTCGATGGCCCCGCCGCCGCGCACCAGCAGCAAGACGTCACATTCGGCCCGGCGAATCGCCGTGGCGAGGGCCTCGCGCAATTCGCCGGGCGCCTGCGCGCCCTGAACCGAAGCCGGATAGAGGATGACCGGAATCTGCGGCGCACGGCGCGCCAGCGTCGTGAGCACATCTCGAAGCGCAGCCGCACGCACCGACGTGATCACCCCGACCGTGCGCGCAAAAGCAGGGAGTTCGCGGCGCCGAGAGGCTTCAAAGAGCCCCTCTTCCTGCAGCCGGGCCTTCAGGCGCAGGAACTGCTGATACAGGTCCCCCGTGCCCGACTGGCGCATCGCCTCGACATTGAGCTGGAACTCGCCGCGGGCCTCGTACAGCCCAGCCTGCACCCTGACTTCGACCTTGTCACCGTTGGCCGGCACGAAGGCAACCGACTGGTTCCGCCCTCGGAACATCACCGCCCGGACAGCTGCCTGGGCATCCTTGAGAGTGAAATACCAGTGCCCGCTCGCCGCCCGGGTCAGGTTGGAAATTTCGCCCGAGACCCACAGCAGCGGAAAACTGCGTTCCAGCATGCCCGCCACAGCCCGGTTGAGCTGGCTGACACTCAGAATTTCGCGCGCCACAGCGACGCTAAAGGGGTCTGATGAAGGATTCATGCGGCTTTCCGGGCCAAAACTATCCACAAACCGCATGAATTCAGGACAAGAAGCCTCCAGAAACTCAAGACGGAGATATTACTGCTCAAGTGATTGATTTAATTGAAAGTTTAGAAATGCGCGCTTTTTCGGCACGAACCGGATCCCTAGCAATCAAGCGGGATTGGGGGTGATCGACACGGGTCATCCACAAAGTTATCCACACTTCTTGGGGATAGCCGACCGGCCGGCGGCACTTGCCGGAATCTGGCCACTGCGCTGACAATCGCGGCTTGCTCGACCCCGCTCGCCAACCGCCGGGCGGCATTTCCTCGGAGATTCCTGTGCTCTCGATCATCCAGGCAGCGGGCTGGCCCGTCTGGTTCCTGATCATCGCCTCGTTCCTTGCCCTCGCCCTGATCATCGAGCGACTGATCTCGCTGCAGCGCAAGCGGGTCATGCCGGAATCGTTGCTGGAGCAGACGCTCGCAATCCATCGCAACCGGCCAGTCAGTGTCGAGATGGTACAGAAGCTTGAGGCGGGCTCGCCACTGGGCAGGGTCTTCGCGACCGCCCTTCGTCATGCCCAGTCAGGCCGAGAGAGCATGAAAGAGGCGATGGAAGAAGCCGGTCGGGCAGTGGCTCACGACCTGGAACGCTATCTGGGGGCGCTGGGCACGATCGCCGCGGTCACGCCGTTGCTGGGGCTGTTCGGCACAGTGGTCGGCATGATCGAGATCTTCGGTGCCACGGCTCCGTCCGGCACGAACCCCCAAGCCCTGGCGCATGGCATCTCGGTGGCGCTTTACAACACTGCGCTGGGCCTGGTCGTGGCCATTCCGGCGCTGATCGCCTACCGCGCCTTCCGAACACGGGTCGACGGTTTTCTGGTCGAGATGGAGCAGCAGTCCCTGAAGCTCCTGGATGCAATCGAACCGCGCCGGGCGGCCCCGGCCGCGCCCGCTGTGGCGCCCGCGCGCCGATGAATTTTCGCCGCGGCCTGCGCCGTGATGAACCCGAGATCAACTTCATTCCGTTGATCGACCTGCTACTGGTCATCCTGATCTTCCTGCTGGTCACGACCACCTACTCGCGCTTCAGCGAGTTGCAGGTCAACCTGCCGTCTGCCGCAGTCGACCCGGCGGTCGAGCGGCCGGTCGAGATCGCCATCACAGTCTCGTCGGAGTCGCGCTATGCAATCGACGGAGCCATCACCGGGTGGCGTGACCCTGCTGGCTTTGCACAACTGCTGAAACAGGCTGCAGCCGGGCGAGCCGAACCGACCCTGGTCATCTATGCCGATGCCGGCGCCAGCCATCAGGCAGTGGTCAATGTGCTT
>Ga0209598_10001742_pt1 | contig 17490 bp, 14 predicted proteins | sample M_140807_EF_Meta_FD_187317 | JGI IMG/M metagenome (GOLD analysis project Ga0209598, IMG submission 187317) | Freshwater microbial communities from Lake Montjoie, Canada to study carbon cycling - M_140807_EF_MetaG (SPAdes) (version 2) | ecosystem: Environmental > Aquatic > Freshwater > Lake...
GTGTGCCATTGTAAACGCGCTTCCTTCCAATATTCGTACCATTTCATTTGCGTGCCAGGACGTACAAAAAATTGCATTTCCATTTGCTCAAACTCACGCATTCTAAATATAAATTGACGGGCAACAATTTCATTTCGGAAGGCCTTACCTGTTTGTGCAATACCAAAAGGCACTTTCATACGTGCCGTTTTTTGCACGTTTAAAAAGTTTACAAAAATACCTTGTGCGGTTTCTGGACGCAGGTAAATCGTGTTTGCATCTTCTGCCACAGAACCTAACTGCGTATCAAACATGAGGTTAAACTGTCTAATATCAGTCCAGTTAGACGTTCCACTTACGCTACAAGTTATTTTTTGCTCAGTTAATAGATTTTTAAGGGCTTCAAAGTTTTCGGCTGCTAACAATTGATCCATTTGCGTTAGGAGGGCATCGGCCTCCGCTTCCGCTCCGGCCGCTCGTAAACTATCGGCTTTGGCTTCAATCAAATGATCTACGCGGTAACGCTTTTGAGAGTCTTTGTTGTCAATTAACGGATCGCTAAAATTATCTACGTGCCCGCTCGCCTTCCAGGTGGTAGGGTGCATAAAAATAGCCGCGTCAATACCCACAATGTTTTCATGCATTTGGGTCATGCTATGCCACCAATAATCCCTGATATTTTTTTTGAGTTCAGACCCGTAAGGACCGTAATCATACACGGCACTCAATCCATCATAAATTTCACTACTAGGAAACACAAATCCATACTCTTTGGCATGCGATATAATGGCCTGAAAATTATTTTCTTGTGGTGTTAACGTGGGCTTACTCATACAGGGCAAAAATAAGCCATTCTCCCTAAAAAAGGCGCTTTAAGCCCTTTATCCATTTTTTTTCTCTTACTCAGAGAAATCCTATAGCTTTAGCGTGATAAATTTAAAATACAATGAACAAAAAGAAACTGATGACGTGGATGCTCACATTTGTGGCGCCCCTAATGGTTTTTGCACAGCAAACAACCCTGTATCCAAATGATTATTTAACACCCGAGTTTCATGCCGGCCGCAGAGCTGCATTTAAAGAAAAGCTCTCTAAAAACGGAGTAGGTATTTTCTTTGCTTCTCAAGTACGTGTAAGAAACAACGACGTAGATTATCAATATGCGCAAAGTAAAAACTTTTACTACTTTACCGGACTTGAAGAACCTAATGCAGTGCTTTTATTATTTAAAGAGCCTGTAACCATTTTAGATAAAACAGGTACCGAATTTATTTTTGTTCAAAACCGTGATCCGCAAAGAGAATTATGGACTGGTAAAATTTTAGGCGTAGAGGGTGTAAAAGCACGCTACAAAATGGAAAACGTTTTTACCAACGATAAATTTAGCGCTAATACCATCGATTTTTCTAGTATCGATTCTGTATTTACAGCGTATAAAAACGAAGATATTTTTTATACCTATAAAAGAACTGTAGATCCTTTAACACGCATGGCTACGATTGTTGATAGTGCTATTGCTGCAACAAAAAAACCAGTTGCCGCGCGAAGCTTACAAGCCATTTTATCTGGCTTAAGAGGTATCAAGCAACCTGAAGAAATTGCCCTTATTGCAAAAGCGGCTTCTATTAGTTGCGAAGGTCACAATGACGTTATGCGTGCTGTAAAGCCAGGCATGACAGAATACCAAGCACAGGCTATAATGGAATATAATTTTAAGAAAAATGGCTCCGAATATCCTGGATACCCAAGCATCAACGGTGCTGCAGAAAACGCTTGCGTACTGCATTATATCACCAATCTAAAATTAATGAATGACGGTGATTTATTACTAAGTGATTGTGCTGCCGAGTACCATGGTTACACTGCAGACGTTACAAGAACGGTACCTGCAAATGGTAAGTTTTCGCCAGAGCAAAAAATCATTTACGAACTGGTACTCGCTGCTCAAGAAGCAGGTATTGCCGCTTGTAAGCCTGGTGCGCCGTTTGCCGCTGTTGACGCAGCAGCTAGAGCCGTTGTAAACAAAGGTCTTGTAGCACTTGGCATTGTTGCAACAGAAGCTGAAGCGCGTAAATATTTCCCGCACGGAACGTCACACCATTTAGGTTTAGACGTACACGATATGGGACCTCGCACATTAGATCCAGGCGTGGTATTAACGGTAGAGCCAGGTATTTATATTCCACCAGGAAGCAACTGCGATAAAAAGTGGTGGAGCATTGGAGTAAGAATTGAAGATGATATTTTAATTACCCCAACAGGAAATCAAAACTTATCTGCATCTGCACCAAGAACCGTTGCTGACATTGAAAAAATGGCAAAACAAAAAAGCATTTTTGAAAGCAAATAAATTTTAGTTTACTCGATTAAAAAAGGCGCGCTTAATAAGCGCGCCTTTTTTATGTCAACTAGTTATTACGTTTACCGCTTAACGGTACGAGAAAATTATTTTAATTTCTCATTGTTTAAATGCCTTGTAGCATCCCTATTATTTTTCTTTTCAAAGTTTTTTTCAAGCGCCTTTGTTAAGTCTACACCGGTTTGATTGGCGAGGCAAATAAGTACCCAAAGCACATCGGCCATTTCATCTGCGATCTTTGTATCAGACTCGCCTTCTTTAAAAGATTGTTCGCCATATTTGCGCACGAGTATTCTACTCAGCTCTCCCACTTCTTCCATTAAAATACCCATATTGGTAAGCTCGTTAAAGTATCTGACACCAACGGTTTGTATCCAGGCATCTACGTCTTGTTGTGCTTTTTCAATAGTCATTATTCTTTTATTTTAGAGTCGATGGTAATGGTAACAGGACCGTTATTGATTAAACTCACTTTCATGTCGGACCCAAAAATACCTGTTTGTATGTCTTTTTCGAGTACTGTAGTAATGGCCGCAATCATTTGTTCATACAAAGGCACTGCGATGGGAGGCTTAGAAGCTTTAATATAAGAAGGTCTGTTTCCTTTTTTGGTGCTTGCCATTAATGTAAACTGACTTACGAGTAAAATGTCGCCTTCTATGTCTTTAACAGACAAATTCATAACACCCTCTGCATCATCAAAAAGCCTAAGACCTACAATTTTATTACTAAGCCAATGAATATCCTCCTCGGTATCGGCGTCTTCGATACCTAGTAGCACTAGCAGGCCATTTTTTATGGAGCCTACTATTTTTTCATCTACTACCACCGATGCTTCCAATACGCGCTGAATAACAACTCTCATAATAAGGTTTACTTAATTGTTTGCCGCATGAAGATATTAATAAAGACGTTTGTACCTTTATCCAGTATCTATTAAAGTGTATGAAAATTTCAGTGGCAACAAAAATTACGATTTTTTCTTTTGCTGCACTATGCATCAGCGCAACGCATATTTTTTCATACAAACCAATCCCAGTAAGCTTTACAAGCCCCAAAGGCTGGCCAGATCCTGCCTATAATTTTAAAGGCAACCCACTAACAAAAGAAGGTATCGCACTGGGTAAAAAATTATTTTACGACCCAGCACTCAGTAGCGATAACAGCGTTAGCTGCGCTACTTGTCACGAACCCTCCGCCGCTTTTGCTACCTATGATCATCCATTAAGCCATGGGGTTAACAACCTTACTACCCGCAATGCGCCTAGTTTGTTTAACCTCGCTTGGCAAAAGGAACTGATGTATGACGGAAGGGCTAATAACCTCGAAGCGCAGGCGCTTTTACCGCTTCACTCCGTAGAAGAAATGGACGCCGATATTCCAGCTTTATTAAAGCATGTAAATACCAACCCGAGTTATAAAAAAATGTTTACAGCAGCTTTTGGGCCCTCAAAAATTACCATGGATCAACTCACGAGGGCGCTTAGTCAATTTCAGCTTTCGTTGGTATCATCTAATAGTAAGTATGACAAAGTAATGCGCGGCGAAGCGTCTTTTATTTTACCCGAAAAATTAGGGTATGAGATATTTGAAAAAAAATGTGTGTCTTGTCATACGCCACCGCTATTTACCAATTATAGCTATCAAAATACAGCGCTCACCATAGACCCCATTTTAAAAGACAATGGTCGCGCACGGTTTACGGGTAATAGCGCCGATTCTCTCAAATTTAAAGTGCCCAGCCTTCGTAATGTAGCCCTTACCTTCCCCTATGGGCATGATGGACGTTACTATTCTATATTGGATGTACTTACCCATTATAGGGTTTCGGGGCAAATACCCCTATCCAATTACGAAATAGGCCAGCTTACCGCTTTTTTAAATACCCTCACAGACTCTAGCGTTTTAACAAACCCTGCTTTCTTGCCAGCACAAGCGTTAATCCATAATAAAATCCCAAATCACACGCATCAGTAAAAGGGTTTTGTTACTTTAGCAGCAGCAAAACAAGAAATCATTGAGCGGTATTAAAAAATTAGCGGGTCAAACACTGTGGTATGGAGTTAGTTCCATTGCTGCCCGTTTTATTGGCTATTTACTCGTTCCGCTTTTAACCTATTCTAAATATGTTTCGCCCGCCGATTTTGGTAGACAAAGTTTATTATACTCGGCCATTCCTGTTTTAAGCATTTTATTTACCTATGGTTTTGAAACGGCTTACTTTAGATTTTCTAGTCAGGAGGCGTATAAAAAAACAATTTATAGCACTAGCTTTTTTTCTATTGTTATAAGCACTGTTTTACTATCTGTGCTATTATGGATTTTTAGAGCACCCTTTAGTGCACTGATTGGCTTTTCCGATATTCCACAAATCGCCATTATTACCATTGGTATTATTGGAATAGATACCCTTAATAAAATTCCATTTGCAAAACTTCGTCAAGAAGAGCGCCCTATTAAATATGCATTTGTAAATATTGCAGGCATTTTTGTAAACCTTATACTTACTTGGTTTTTTATAAATTATTGTCCACGAACACTTGTAGAAAATCCAAATAGTTGGACCGAAAACTTTTTTAGTTTTTCTACCAACCCCATCGTATATGTGGTGCTTGCCAACTTAATTCAAAGTGGCATAACACTGGTATTATTGAGTAAAGAAATTTTGAGTGTGCGCTTTACATTTGATACCAAGCTTTGGAAAGAAATGATGGTGTATGCACTACCCTTATTAATTGTGGGGTTTGGCGGTATCATCAATGAAACTTTTGACAGGCTCATGTTAAAAGCGTGGCTACCCGGTTCAGATGTTTTTAAAAACGAACAAGTAGGTATTTACAATGCCTGTTATAAACTTTCGATTTTAATTACCTTATTTGTGCAAGCCTTTAGAATGGGTGCCGAACCTTTCTTTTTTAAGCAAGCAGCCGGACAGGAGCCGCAAAAAATATATGCACGCGTGCTTAAGTTTTTTGTCATTGTACTGAGCGTTATGTTTTTAGTGGTGTCTTTGTTTTTACCTATCTGGTCTTATTTAATTGGGCCTGCTTACCGCTCTGCCATTGGCATTGTTCCTATTTTATTACTTGCGAATATATTTTTAGGTATTTATTACAACCTTAGTATTTGGTTTAAACTAAGTAATAAAACAACCGCAGGCTCAACTATCACGCTTATTGGAACCGCCATTACCATTGTACTTAATTTTATTTTTATCCCTTATTTTGGATTTATTGCAAGTGCTTGGGCTACGTTTTTTTGTTATGGCACCATGATGCTTATAAGTTACAACTGGGGACAAAAAGTATATCCCGTACCTTATCCTGCAAAAAAAATTACCGCCTACTTAATCATTGCAGTGCTGGTGTTTTTACTGCATAAAGGTGTTTGTATTTTTGTGTTAGATTTTTGGTGGCAAACGATTAGCGGTGCAGCATTATTAATAGGTTATCTTTTATTTGTTGCACGCATAGAAAAAAATGAATTACAAAAACTATTTGCATGGCAGAAGACCTAAACATTGTTAGCGGTAGCAAACAAGAAAAATATATTTCTATTACAGCGCAAATAAAAGCGTTGATTGATGGAGAGCCGGATCTTACCGCTAACCTTGCCAATATTGCAGCTGCCCTCAAAGAACAATTTGGTTGGTTTTGGGTTGGATTTTATATGGTAAAATCAAACGAAACCAAAGGAGTGGATGAGCTGGTTTTAGGACCTTTTCAAGGACCCGTTGCCTGCACTAGAATTGCTAAAGGCAGGGGTGTTTGCGGAACAAGCTGGGCAAAAGAGGAAACGATTGTAGTAGCAGACGTAGAAAAATTTCCTGGACATATTGCATGCAGTAGCGCTTCAAAATCTGAAATTGTAGTGCCTATTTTTAAGGGAACCAGCGTTGTTGGCGTACTAGATGTAGATAGTGACATGCTAGATCAGTTTGACGATACAGACAAGGCTTATTTAGAGGCTATTGTGGAGCTTATTCGGCTCTAGTAGCACCCTAAATTCGACACTAATTTTATTTTACCTACCTTTGTAGTATTCATATACGTTCTCTCCCTATCAGACTAGATCACACTTCAGTGACAAAGTAATTCAAGTCCTTAACAGAAAGTTTGTATAGCACCCGGCCAATGCCCCGTGTTTTTATATTTAAATAATACTATGTTATCATTCGAACAATTAAACTTAATTGAGCCTATTTTAGAGGCCGTTAAAGCAGAAGGGTACACCAACCCTACCCCTATTCAAGAGCAGTCTATTCCAGTTCTATTAGAAGGAAAAGATTTACTTGGTTGCGCACAAACAGGTACCGGTAAAACAGCCGCTTTTGCCATCCCTATTTTACAATTACTCTACAATAAAAAAAGTACACATAACGGAATCAAATCTTTAATTCTTACACCAACCCGTGAGTTAGCCATTCAAATTGATGAAAGTTTTGGAGCTTACGGCAAAAAAACAGGACTAAGTCATAGCGTTATTTTTGGGGGTGTTTCTCAAGTGCCACAAGTGTCTATGCTCAGACGTGGTGTTGATATTTTAATTGCTACACCCGGCAGGTTATTAGATTTAATGCAACAGGGTTATATTAAATTAAACCAACTAGAAATATTTGTACTAGACGAGGCAGACCGTATGCTAGACATGGGTTTTATCCATGATGTTAAAAAAGTAATTGCAAAACTTCCTGCTACTAGACAAACCTTATTTTTCTCTGCTACCATGCCTCCAGAAATTGGACAATTGGCAAATAGTATTTTAAACAACCCGGTTAAAGTAGAAATTACGCCGGTATCTTCTACTGCCGAAAAAATTGAGCAGTCGGTATATTATGTAGACAAAGGCAATAAAAAATTATTACTGGCGCACTTATTACAAGATGCAGGCATTAAAACCGCCCTTGTATTTACAAGAACAAAACATGGTGCAGACAAAGTGGTAAAAGACCTTTTAAAACTTGGCGAAAAAGCGGCAGCCATCCACGGTAATAAATCACAAAATGCCCGTCAAAAAGCCCTTACCGATTTTAAATCTGGCGCTTTAAGAATACTCGTTGCAACCGATATTGCGGCAAGAGGTATTGACGTGGATCAACTGTCACACGTTTTCAATTACGAGCTTCCCAATATCGCCGAAACATACGTGCACCGAATAGGACGTACGGGAAGAGCAGGGGCATCCGGCATTGCCATCTCTTTTTGTGATGGAGAAGAAAAAGCCTACTTAAAAGACATTCAAAAACTAATTGCCCAAAGCATACCAGAAGTTAGAGAGCATCCTTGGGTGCTCACTTTTGCCGAAGAAAAAGCGTCTAAGCAAAATTCAGGCTCAGTAAAAGGCGGTGGTGGCTTTAAAGACCGCAGAAACGGCAATAATAGCGGTGAAAGACGCTCTTTCAGAGGCGGCGACCCTAGGCGTTATTCTACGGCCCCAGCTGGCAGATCTAGAAGAGAAAGCTAGGCTAGAAAAAAAATACAGTAAACCCTAACTATAAATCAATAGAAACCCTACTTTTGCAGCCCAGCAAACCTAAAAATTAGCTGGGCTTCGGATGCGGATGTGGCGAAATTGGCAGACGCACTAGACTTAGGATCTAGCGCCGCGAGGCGTGTGGGTTCGACCCCCTCCATCCGCACCATCATAATAAAGGCTCCCATTGGGAGCCTTTATTATTAAATCAATGTTATAGTAACGTCGAACATTATTCCGGCACCACTTTTAACTGAATTTCCTTAGGAGCAGCGAGCTCTCTTTCTTGAATAACTTTTTCTGCTTTTTCAATACCCGCAATGGTCATGTAACAATGGGGTGTTTCTAGTTGCTGCAATTGCACTAGTCCTTCCGTTTCTAATAAACGCAAATGCTTTAAAATTAAATCCCAATCAAAAGTGGAATGCAAAAACATTTCTCTTGGGGAACATAAATATTGCTGCGGGTTTGCTTGACCACGTACAATGCGGTAAACAGTTTGCAGGGTATGATACCTATTATCCATGCTGGAAAGATAGGACCGATTAGGCGCCAAGAAAACAGGTACCGGGGCTACTTTTCAACATTCAATTCACGAACATGACTAATATGCTGTTAAATATGATACATTGATGCAGCTATTTTATACTTAGGGTTATTTTGGCTCCTTTTTTACAATCAAATCGAAGCATACCTTCTTCCTCACTATTTTTTTGAACGGCGCTCATTAAAGTAACCTTGTATTTAGCATGGGCACCAAATGGATTTTTCAAAAGTAATATGCCGTCTTTTTCTGAAGTAATCTTTACCTCTTTTACAATGCCGTCTTGTTTTTTTGCACTCACTAAAAAAGCACCTTCTGTTCTTAATTGATTAAATGAAACAGAAGACCAAGCAGCAGGAATGGCTGGGTATATTTGAACATATCCCTGATAAGATTGCACAAGCATTTCTTGAACACCAGAAGCAAAAGCAAAATTTCCTTCGAGTGTAAATGGACGGTACGTAAAAGTAGAATATCCTTCTTTTGTTTGATCACCATTTAAATGAAAACTATTGCCTGCACAAAACGCTTTCGCAAAAATTTGAAGTGCTTTTTGTGCCCCTTCCCCATCTTGTACACGTGCCTTTAAATTACCCAGCCAACTATAAGAATATCCGCACCAATTTGCAGGCCCTACTTTGTCCAATAAATCAATGGTAGCCTTCATTACAGGCCTATCTGCCTTATTTTTCCATTGGTACAATCCTAGCGGAAAAATAGCCATCGCGTGCGAAAAATGTCGATGCGAACTTTCGTAGGCATGACCCTTTGCAAACATCAATTCTTTTTTGTTAGAAAGCGCAAAAGGTTCAAACTCAGCAGCTATTTTTTGGTAGTGTACAACATTTGTTTGATCCCCTACAGCTGCTGCCATTTCACCTGCTTTTTCAAACACATATTTCATCAATGATAAATCGTAATTGGTAGAAGTTGTAAACCATGCATCGCTACTATTGTCATGAATTTCTGGACTAGAACTTAAAGGAAGCAATCTATTTCCGTTTGCATTGATACGGGTAATATTTTCTAAATAAGTAGCAACTTCTTTAAACCAAGGATATGCTTTTGTTTTTAAAAACTGTGCGTCCATACTATATTTCCACTGCCAGTAAAAATGCTGTGCAAGCCATCCACTCACAGTTGGCGATAAAGCATATTGTATCCAACCACCCATTTCTGTACCATCTAGTGTAGTAACGCCGGGCACATTCAGTCCCTTCACTTTAAAATACATTTCGGTGTAGCGTTTGTAATTATTTTTATTAGCGTTTAAATAATCTGTAAACACACTCGACTCCTCCAAATGATTGGCAGTGTAACCAGGCCAATAACTCATTTGCGTATTTAGGTCATGATGAAAATCTCCTTTCCAAGGCGGAAGCCTTCCATTGTCGGCAGTCCAAATAGCTTGCAAAGAAATAGGGGGTGCGCCCTTTCGAGAAGTGGAACCAAATTTATATTGCTCTAAATACCACTGCTTATTGATTAAAGTATCAGGTACTTGAATGGACGATTTACTCCAATAATTCGCCCACCAATTGGAATGCGCCTTTAATCGAGTAGCAAAAGAATGTGCAGCAGCCGTTTCATAAGCTAACATCGTTGTGCCTTTTGCAATAATGGTCCATACCCCTATAACCGTTGTTGCTGATGTATAATACCATTTAACTTTTACGGTGTAATAAAACCCGCCCCACCCTTCTTGCTTGTAAGTTATTTCTTGATCACTGTGCACTACTGCCCCTTGTTTATAGCCAAGTCTAGACAAATCATCCCCACCTACTACATCGCCAGAAGTACTAACGGCACCAGCATACCTAGGCGCTATGAGTTCAATAGATAGTTTATTAGGCAGGTTTTGAAACTTAAACCAACCGGCCTGTTTATTTGCATCAACAAAAGTTTGCAATTGAACACCCGATGCCCAGTTAACAATACAAAGTGCTTTTGAAATATCGAGGCTAGCATTTTTTACTTGCCCAAAAGAAGCTGAATTAAATTCTAATGCGGCACCCGGAATTTTACTGGGCGCAGGCTCTCTGTCATAAGGTGCATCAAAATATTTTTGAACAGCTGCGTAATTATTTTTTTGGTACTGCTCTTCTACCCATTTAAAACTAAATTCATCGCGGTGTAAATCTTTCATGGGTCTTGAATCCCATAGTTCTGCGCAGTCTAACGAAAAACGAAGCTTATCATTTTTTTGCCAAACCATGGCACCAAGCATTCCATTTCCAAGCGGTAGCGATTCATCCCACCTTGTAGGCAAACTAGAAAATGTAAGATTACTTTGCTGCAACTGTGCACTTAAAGTTCCGATAAGCAACAAAAATGATAATGTAAAAGAGACAAGATAAAGGCGCATATAACTAGATTGGGTTAAAATAATAGCAGTAACAATTCAAATAGATTCGGATTGAATATCAGCCAATAAGATAAAAATATTTTTTTAAATAAAGTGTGGTGGCGATAAAAAATAGTCGATTTTTAATACTACAAACAATCATCTATGAAACGTTTCTACAAAATCATCGCAACATTTTTTGCAGTTTTACTTTTTGCAACCATCACCTCAATGCATACAAATGCGCAAAGCAAAATTAACCAAGATAGTATTGCTCAAAAAATGGGTTGGTTTGAAGATGCAAAACTTGGCATTTTTATACATTATGGTATCTATGCCGTAAATGACGTTTCAGAGAGTTGGAGTTTTCACAACAAACAAGTTACTTGGCCTGCCTATATGAGCCAGCTCAGTGGATTTACTGCCAGTAAATATGACCCCACTGCTTGGGCAAATTTATTTAAAGAAGCAGGCGCACGCTACACAGTAATCACAACCAAACACCATGATGGCGTTGCCTTATGGGACACCAAACAAAAACATTATGATGTTATTAGAAATACACCAGCTAAAAGAGATTTAATTGAGCCACTTGTAAATGCACTACGCAAAAACGATATTAAAGTGGGTGCTTATTTTTCACTCATCGATTGGAGTCATCCAGATTATCCTGGATTTTTAAAAGACAGTAGTAGGTATAAAGTGGCCAATGATCCTGCTCGTTGGAAAAGATTCCAAGGATTTTTTCAAAATCAATTAACAGAACTCTCTACAAAATTCAACCCAGATTTATGGTGGTTTGATGGTGATTGGGAACACAGCGCCGAGGAGTGGGAAAGCAGTAAAATCAGAACCAATTTACTAGCGAGAAACCCTGGAACCATTATCAATGGACGCTTACAAGGCTATGGCGATTATGAAACACCCGAACAAAATTTTCCAGTAACTAGGCCAGGTTTTAAATGGTGGGAACTTTGCATGACCACCAACGATAACTGGGGCTACAGAAAATCAGATACACATTGGAAAACACCTTACGAGATTATCTCCATTTTTGTTGATGCTGTTTCAAATGGTGGAAACTTACTCTTAGACATTGGACCTAAACCAGATGGTACTATTCCAGACGAGCAAGTACATATTTTAAAAGAACTTGGAAAGTGGAACAAAAAAAATGGGGAAGCAATTTTTAATACCATTGGTGGCATTCCGCAAGGACATTTTTATGGGCCTACTACTTTATCTAAAGATTCAACAACCCTCTATTTGTTTTTACACGGTAAAACAAGTGGCCCTGTAATGATAAAAGGATTAGACAATAAAATTAAGTCTGTAGAAGTACTGGGTAATGGCACTAAGCTAACTTCTAAAATAGTAGGAAAAATTTCATGGAGCCCAGTTCCTGGACTTGTTTACATAGATGTTCCTGCTAACACTTTAGATACTTATATAACGGTACTTAAGGTAACCCTCGATAAACCAGTAAAACTATACAGAGGAAAAGGTGGGCTTGGATAAATTTTTATTAAAGCTTTAAGAACCACAAAATAGCAGCGGCCTCTTTACCCCAATCTTTGGTAACTTTTACCAGGTCTGTATCCAATTGCTTATAGTTTGTTTTTATTGGCTTACTTATTTTAGGCTCTACATACGCAGGCGCTGATTGAACCGATAAACTCGTAGCAAAAATGGTAGTGGCTAAACGTGGTACTGCAATGCCAAGTATCATGCCAGGCAGTCCATTAAAATTTTCGGGGCCTGCTTGCACCGGAATTTGATCGGTATAAAAAGCAACCACCACTACCGAGTCACAAATTTTAGTAACAGCTTTTTTACATTCAAAACCTGCAATATCTCTAACCTCGCCGGTAATTTTCCATTCGTATTTTGCAAGGCTGTCATTTACTAAATAGATACTCTCAAAAACACTTGCTGCACTTGTAACCATACCTGACTCGTGCTTTTGATGCACATAATTTGTTTCGGTAGGTTTAAAAATCATATTGATGTATTTATTATCTGGGTTTTCTTTGGTCAAAAAATAAAAACTCTCTTTGTTGTTAAACTGAAGCGTATAGTTATCTGCTACCACTTTTGGAAACTGCTTTTTAAGTTCTTCCATCCAAATATTGTCTTCGGCCTCTGCATTTACAAGCGCAGCAAACTGGCTAATACGGCGCTCGTAGGTAATAGAACCCGCATTAATAAAATTAACTTGTGCGGCACTTGAGCCAGCAATAAAAGATAAAACAAGGATATATAGTATTCTCATGATGGTATATTAAATTTTAAAACTTTATTAGAAGCCCATTGACATAGGTTTCCCATTTTTTGAAAAGTTATAAATGATACTAAACAAGGCGTATCGTCTAATGCCATTATTGGTGGTTTCAGAAATAAAATTACTCGTGATGTTTCTGTCCACAAATTGGTTTTGATTAAATAAATCATATACCATAAGCTTTGCTTCCCACTTGTCATTTTTAGAAATCACTTTACGCATAGAAGGGTGCAATAAATATATATTACGCTGACTCGGGAAAGCCGCCGTTTTTTGGTATACCGTAATGTCTGTACTTAGGTCTATAAAAAACTTAGCCTTTTTAAACTTAAATTGAATATTTGCATTATTGCGGTAGGTCCAAAAGTTAGTAGAAGCGCCTGGCCTAATACTAGACACCGTTTTATTATTGGATGCATCAAAATTGATCCAAAAGTTAATTTTTTTGTCACCCCACTGTGAAAATGAAATCCCAAATCGGGTAGAAATATTGTCATTGGTATTTTTAATGCCGTTTACAATATTATTGTACCTGCCGCCATTAATACCTGTATTCATTCCAAAATTGATACCCTTATAAAGTTCAAAATCATAGTAAAAACCGGAACCATAATTGTAATTGCCATCTACGTTTACATACTGGTTAACAGACTTACCAAAAGCATCAATTTTTGAAGATGTTGCAATGGCATCATTGGTGTTGGAAAAACTACCACTTAGTTGAACATACTTGTTTTTGATTATTTTAAATGTAGTATAATTGAATGAAAACCTATTGGTAAAAGACTGTTTTAAATTAGCATTGCCCACTGTAATATTAAGCGGATCCGTATTATCAATAATGGGTTGTATTTGAAGTAGTGTTGGATTTTGGGTATTTCCTACATAACTCAATATGAATTTTTTTTGCTGCTTGGGTGTAAAATTAAATGTAGCGGATGGGATAAAATTAGTAAAATTGACTGCTCTACTAGCATTTGTGGCATAATCAAATAAACTATACTTAGCAGACCCTATACCTGTTCCAACATTAAAATTTACTTTTTTAACTGCATAACGGTAGCTAATGTTTCCGCTATTGTTAACCGTATTAAATTTAAAGTGATTGCTTAAGCTATCTACTTTAATTTGTTGCTGTCCAGCTTTGGCATCGTAAGTAGTTCGCTCCGAATTGTTGCCAGCCAACCCAATTTTATAATTAAAAATTAAAAAAGAATTTTTGCCTAATGGCTCTGTGTAAACGCTATTAACACTACCCGCAGAAGTAAGCTGCGCCAACTCTTTATTTTGCGCAATGGTTTCACTTTTAATAACGACATTAGATGCACCAAAATAATCGTTATGCGCATTTAATAACCCATTTTGCGCTTTATCTCCATAATTAAAGTCGGTATTGATAGAGATGGTTCGGCCTTTTTTTGCAAAACGCAAGCGGTAACTTAGTGAACCACTTAAAGTTTTATCATTGGTGTTATTACTTGTAGTGCGAGCAGTAGCATTAAGCTGCGCACCAGTTTCAGGAACATAAGAACCACCAATAAAGCTGTTGGTGTTGTCAGATATAACACTTGCAGCTTTTAGGGTTAATTTAAAAAGTCCTGTACTATCGGTACCCCACTGATCGGTGGTATTTAATTTGTATTTTTTCTTTTCGGAACGTTGTGTGCTATTGGTATTATTTACAATTGAATTGGTAGGTAAAATGGTTTTACTGTAGGCATTTGTAATACCATTCACAAGTAAACGGTTGTATTGAGCACTCGTATTTACAGACCCTTTTTCAAATTTATTACTAAAAGTAGCCCCCGCCGATTGCTGATTAGGAAAACCAGTAGAGCCCCCTTCTTCGCCATCGCCACTTGTCATGATCATAGACATGCCACCGTCTCCAAATTCTGTAGTGATACCTCCACCGTCACCATAATTTTGTGCTTCATCCCAATTTAAATTATCAAATTTGGTATTGTCGGTAGTAACATAACCTGCAATCTTTCTTTTTCCTTTAAATGCATTGGTCATTAATTTACCCAACCCGTACTGGTTAAAATTGCTTCCAACCTCTGCTTTACCAAAGTATCCATTTTTTTTATCTTCCTTTAATTGAAGGTTAATGGTTTTTGATTTTTGTCCATCATCAATACCCGTAAAAACTGCCTGATCCGATTTTTTATCAAATACTTGCACTTTGTCTACTACATCTGCTCTTAAATTTTTAGTAACCACCGCTGGATCATCACTAAAAAACTCTTCACCATCTACAAGTACTTTATTTACTTTTTCACCTTGAGCGGTTATTTCACCTTTTGCATTTACTTGTATACCCGGCATCTTTTTTAAAAGTTCCTGTACATCTGCGTTAGGTGTTACATAAAAACTATCGGCTTTATATTCTGTGGTATCACCCTTTACGCGAATTGCTGACACCGTATTTTTTACAATGACTTCTTTTAGTAAATGCGCCTTTGTATCTAGTGCAATATTAAGTATCGAAGGTGCTGCACCAAGCGTGAGCTTATCGGTAAAATCTGCGTATTGCGGATAACTTACCATGATAATATAATTACCAGCTGGGACGTTTGAAACAGCAAATTCTCCTTTACTAGAAGTGCGTATCGTTTTTACGAGTATAGAGTCTTTAGCTCTTAATATATTAACCGAAGCCATCGCCAAAGGCTTTTTTTCGGTGGTATCATTTACCGTTCCACTAAGGGTTGAAATTTGTGCAAAAGAGGAGATTGAAAATAAAAACGCAAAAAATGTAATAGAGAGGCGTTTTTTTTCTTTGAAAAATAAATGCATGCAGTTTGTTTGGTTCTTAAGAGACATTATTTGTAAAATTCCACACGAAAGTATTGTGTGGAACACAAAGTATTCGCAAACAAGCTGTTAAAATAGACAAGCGGCAAATAAATGCCATTAGTGGTGCCTTATTTCAAGTACCAATCTTTGTAACGCGTTAAGGCTTCAATAAAATAATAATCGGCATAGGTTAAAGGAACGTCTACTTCAGATTTATTGGGTATGGAGCCTACACTATGCATGAGCATAAAGCCACCATTTTCACCCAGCTTTGCACGATAAGCATCAGAAGCCAATGACTGTAAAATAGTTTCTGCTGTTTGTATGTATTCCTTTTTTTCTGCACCAGTTGTAAATTGTCCAAGTTCTAACAGCGCAGAAGCCATTATAGCGCCACTTGAAGCATCACGCGGCACACTTGGTATCCCTGGTGCATCAAAATCCCAATAAGGTATTTTATCGGAAGGCAGGTTTGGATTTGACAATATAAAATGAGCAATTTTTTTAGCCTGATTTAAATAAGCCGGATTTTTTGTAAAACGGTACATCATGGTATAACCGTAGAGTCCCCATGTTTGCCCTCTGGACCATGCCGAAGAATCTGCAGCACCCTGCCAAGTTATTTTTTTAAGAACAGTTCCAGTATTTAAATCCCAATCAACTACATGATAAGAACTATAATCGGGTCTAAAATGATTGACAATCGTTGTATTGGCGTGGGTTACAGCAATTTCTTTAAATACCGGATCGCCACCATGATCACTTACCCAGTGTAGTAATTCTAAATTCATCATGTTGTCAATAATAACAGGGCATTTTAAAATATCCCTACTATTCCAAGATTGAATCGATTTAATAGCGGGTCTATAGCGTGTAGACAATGATTTTGCTGCAATGGTTACAACATCTTTATACGCAGGATTTTTGGTGTATTTGTAAGCAGTACCAAAACTGCAATACATCATAAATCCTAAGTCATGGTTACCCGTATAATATTTTTCTTTTTCTAAAATAGCAAGCCTCTGTTCTGCTTCTTTTTTGATATTTTCATCTTTGGTATATGCATATAAATACCACAAGGTTCCAGGGTAAAATCCACTACACCACCATTTGGTATCACTGGTAACTGATTTACCCGTTGCAGGTACGTAACTACGAGGCATTTCAGAGTCTGGCGTATTTGCTTTTAAATACTGATACTGTTTAACTGCAAACGCAAAATTGTCTTGTATGATTTTTGACATTGTATTTTTAGAGGAAGTAGTTTGCCCAAAGCTCATTTGAACCAATGCAAACAAAAGCACTAAACCAATACTATATTTTTTCATTTCACTATTTTTATAAAAGCTTAAAGTTAATAATCTACCGCGTAATCTTTAGGAAATACTTCACCATTCCAAGCTTTTTTTTGTGTCCAATTGGTAGGGTCTGAAGTCCAAAAATCGTGAGACGCTGGCAAACCCAGTGGCATAAATGCAAAGGAAGCTAAATACATACTTCCGGTATTGGAATAATAATCTGCAATATTTGACTGTTTGGCGCCCACAAAACCCAGCGTTAATAAGCCATTAGCGTTAAACGTTTCATTGATAAATACACGTTTAAATACTGCCGTTAAAGCAGGCCTCACCTGCGATGGCAATACACCTGAAGGTAAATTGTTTTCGAGCGCTAGCGTTGCGAGTGGCCAAAAAGCACCTACCCGGTAGGTA